>ERZ773188.4336-NODE-4336-length-10757-cov-3.270230_pt1 | contig 10757 bp, 8 predicted proteins | sample MGYA00581011_ERZ773188 | MGnify/ENA primary metagenome ERZ773188 (study PRJEB29015, sample SAMEA2737798) | human gut metagenome | biome: human gut; feature: human-associated habitat; material: faeces | place: China | collected 2012 ...
CGGCAGGCATGCTTCCGGACAAATGTCTTTTCTTTTTGACATAAACAGAATTCCGATTGCCGCCGGTACCAGCAGCAACCAGAATAATGCAAGTATTCCTTTCAGAATAATACTCATTTTATTTCTCCAATTTCTTTTTGAGGATTCCCATCGCAACCTTCTCCGGTGTGATCGGAAGTTCACGCACCCGGACGCCTGTTGCATTATAGATTGCTTCTGCGATTGCCGGACATGGAGTATCAATAACAAGTTCTCCGATTGATTTTGCACCAAACGGACCACTCTCTTCATAACTGCTCTCAAATGCCACACGGATGTTTCCAAAATCTTCTCTGGTCGGAATTTTGTACTGCATCAAAGAATTGTTACGGACCTTACCTTTTTCGGTATACTGAACCTCCTCAAACAGTGCCATTCCGATTCCCTGCGCAATACCTCCCTCGGTCTGCACACGGGCAAGATTCGGATTAATCGGTGTTCCACAATCTACGGCGGCCACATAGTCCAATACCTCCACAGTTCCTGTTTCTGTATCAACCTCTACTTCTGCCATACCCACCATAAACGGCGGCGGAGACAGCGGTGAAGAATGCTGTTTTACTACCTGAAGCTCAATATTATTGAAAAATGTACCCTTTAAGGCAATCTGTTCCAAAGATACTCGTTTCTCTTCTTCTTCTCCATCACAGAAAACATACGATCCGTCAAAATCCACTTTGTCCTGATCTACTTCGATCATCTGTGCGCCAAGTTCACAGATCTTTTTTCGAAGCTCCTGGCAGGCCTTCATAACTGCCACACCTGTGGTATATGTGGTTGAAGAAGCATAAGAACCGGAATCATATGGTGAAATATCAGTATCCACACTGAATACAACAATGTTTTCCATCGGTGTCTCAAGACAGTCTGCCGCGATCTGCGCCATGATGGTGTCACATCCGGTTCCCATATCTGTACATCCAAGTGCCAGAGTATAAGATCCATCTTCATTCAACTTAATATCTGCGCCACCAACATCAACACCGGCAATCGAAGAACCCTGCATTGCCATAGCTACGCCAACACCACGCACCTTACCATTGCCCATATCACGGAACGGATATTTTGAATCCCAGTCCATCATCTCTTTGGCTCTTGCCATACATTTATCCATGGTACAGCTCTGTGCATAAGGAACATCCGGATATCCCGGAAGTGGGCCGCCCTCGATCGGCATGTTCAGCTCTTTGATTCTGACCGGATCCATGCCCATCTTGTGTGCCAGCTCATTCACTGCAGATTCGACAGCAAAGATTCCCTGCGTCGCACCATATCCACGATAAGCTCCTGCTGCCTGTACATTCGTATAAACTACATCAAACGCAAAACGATATGCTTCTGTGTGACGATAAAGACCTATAGATTTGTGTCCACTTAAGCCAACTGTGGTGGAACTGTGTTCGCCATATGCCCCCGTATTTGATAATGTATATACATCAATTGCTTTAATGATTCCATTTTCATCTGCACCGGCACGCACTGTAATTTCCATCTCATGACGCGGTGAAGAACAGATCATAGATTCATATCGTGAAAAAATCATCTTTGACGGACGACCGGTTTTCCATGTAACGATTGCCGGGTAAATTTCACTGACGGATGTCTGCTTTGCACCAAAACCACCGCCAATCCTAGGTTTGATGACACGCACTTTAGATGCCGGAATGTCCAACGCCCTTCCTACAATTCTTCGTACATGAAACGGAATCTGTGTAGATGAAAGTACAACCAGTCTGTCAAAATGATCCATATAACAGGCCGTACGGAAAGTCTCCATCATAGTCTGCTGATTTGCTTTTGTGTGATAAGTCTGCTCTACAGTATATTTACACTCGCTCAGGACTTTATCCACATCACCGTGCTCTTCCAGTGCTTCCGCGCACAAGTTACGTTTATTATTTCCACCAAGCGGGATTTTTAGTTTCCAGTTTTCTTCCGGATGAACCAGAATCGGATTGTCTTTTGCTTTATGCATATCAAGAACCGGTGCCTCGACACGATACTGTACTTTGATTCTTTTTAATGCTTTGTCTACCGCTTCCTCGGTCTCTCCGGCAACAATTGCAACTACATCTCCGACAAAACGTACATGACGGTCGATGATCAGACGGTCATCCGGACTCATCTCCGGTGCTGTCTGTCCTGCCAGTGTAAAACGTTTCTGTGGAACATCTTTATAGGTAAGAATGCATGCGATTCCTGCAACCTTTTCTGCATTTCCGGTCTTGATATCCTCCACCCATGCGTTTGCATGCGGGCTTCGCAGAATTTTTACGATCAGGCAGTCCTTTGGAGCCAGGTCATCAGTATACACCGGTTTTCCAGTTACCAGTGCCATTGCGTCTGTTTTGCGTACAGGCTGATTTACATATTTCATTTTATGCTTCCTCCTGTGCTTTTTTGTATTTCAGAAATTTCAAAATGCTCGTTGTCTGAGAAACAAATCCTGAACATCTGCATAAGTTGCCTGCAAGATATTCTTTGATCTGTTCTTCCGTAGGCTCTTTGAGTTCACGCAGCATTGCAAATACATTCATAATAAATCCCGGATTACAGAAACCACACTGCTCAGCGCCTTCATTTGCAAGAAAGCTTCCAAACTCCTGCGCCTCTCTCTGCATTCCTTCCAGTGTCACAACTTTTTTGCCATCAATTCTTGCAGCAAGCACTGAACATGACAGTACCGGTCTCTCATCAAGTAATACGGTACAAAGTCCACAGTTTGCCGTCTCGCATCCTCTCTTTACACTGAAGCAGCCTTTTTCTCTCAGGAAATCAATGAGAAGCATCCCAGGTTCTATCTCTTCCTGGCGGTAAGCGCCATTCAGCCAGAAACTAATATTCATCTTTCATTCCTCCTACTGTTTCCCATGTTCTTCTTGTGAACACTTCAACAAGAAGTGTTCTGTATTCTGCGGAGGCACGCATATTTCCGGAAGTTTTGACATTTGCAGCCGCATATTCTGCAAACTTCCTGATGGCTTCCTCTCGCTGCTTTTTCGTCATATTCTTAAAATTTTTAAGAATATGATCTTTATCTTCAACTATAACAGCATGTCCCGGTCTTGCACCAATCACTGTCCGCGCTTCTTCTCCGATCATAGATGCTACGCATGTCAGTACCGGGAAATCCGTCTTTGTATTACGCTGGCTCATATAACAGACACGAAGAGGCTGTTTTTTTACAATAATATTGACCAGAATATCATTGTCCTTCTTACGGTTTACAAATTCTGTCAGCGGAATCTTTCCTGCATCGTAAAGTTCCACCCATGTATCCATACCCAGAAACATGGTCAGCACATCAGAAAATCCATAGCGTCCCCAAATGCTTCCCCCTACTGTCGCACAGTTGCGAAACTGCACTCCGACAATGTGTCGCAGGCTTTCCTGTATGGCTCCATGTGTGTATTCATTCAGACTTTCATTTATCTCCAGTTCCCGAAGTGGTGTCATACAGCCGATCACAAATTCATCGTCAAATTCCTGAATCGTATCCAGCCCCAGCCCCGAAAGATCAATGGCTGTGGAAATATTACGATTTCCCATCTTCAGCCACACCATTCCGCCAAGGACAATTGCTGTTTTTTTCTGATTCAGCTCATACGCTTCTGCAACGCTTTTTACTTTCACATAGCTTTTAATCTTTAGCATCTGTGTATCGTTTCCTTTCTGTCATCCAATTTCGAATATGCACAGGCATACTTAATTTAAGTTTAGCAGAATTTTTTTTAAATTTCCATAGTCATATCTATATTTTTTGTGTTTGTTTTCTGTGAAATATGCATAAAAAAGCCTTCTTTACATTGACAATGTCTTTTCACTGTCGATGTAAAAAAGGCTTTATATTCAATAAAGATCAACGGTTGTTGATAGCAGTTACAAGGGCGTCAATAGAGGCTCTGATAATGTCAGGATTCACTCCTGCGCCCCATGCAAGGGTGCCGTCCGGTTTCTGGATACCGACATATGCAATCGCTTTGGAGCTGGTGCTCTTTTCAAGTGCATGTTCCTGATAAGTTACCAGTGTAAACTTCATCTCGTATGCCTTCCTAAGTGCATTGCTGACTGCATCCAGACGTCCGTTTCCAGTTGCCTCAGTCGTGATGGTCTGACCATTGAAGGTAGAAGTTACCTGGGTTGTAATACCGCCATCTTTCTGCTGGAAATGAACTTCATTGATACTGTATGGTTCCACAATATTTTCAAATGTAGATTTAAACAGGTTGAAGATCTCATCCGGATGAAGTTCTTTATGGCTGTGATCGGAAACAGCTTTTGCTGCATATCCCATAGCTTCGCGCATTTTCGGAGGCAGGTTCAGACCGTATTTTGTCTCAAGAATATATCCGACTCCACCTTTACCAGACTGGCTGTTGATACGGATAACATCAGCATCGTAGTTTCTTCCGACATCGGTCGGGTCGATCGGCAGATACGGAACCGTCCAGCGACTCGGATCTTTTTCTTCTCTCCAGTGCATGCCCTTTGCGATAGCATCCTGATGAGAACCTGAGAATGCTGCAAATACAAGCGCACCACTGTACGGGCTTCTCTCATCTACTTTCATTCCGGTACATTCTTCGTAAACTTCGCATACATGCGGCATATTTGAGAAATCCAGTTCAGGATCCACACCCTGTGAAAACATGTTCATGGCAAGTGTTACAATATCTACATTACCGGTACGTTCTCCATTACCAAACAATGTTCCTTCGATTCTGTCTGCGCCTGCAAGCAGTCCCATCTCAGAATCTGCAACGCCACATCCACGGTCGTTGTGCGGATGAAGAGATACAATCACATTGTCACGATATTTTAAGTTTTCACACATATACTCGACCTGGCTTGCATATACATGCGGCATGGAGTGCTGTACAGTAACCGGCAGGTTGATGATTGCTTTGTTGTCTGCAGTTGGTTTCCATACATTCAGGACTGCGTTGCACACTTCCAGTGCATATTCCGGCTCTGTTCCGGTAAAGCTCTCCGGGCTGTATTCAAACTGGAAGTTTCCTTCTGTCTGATCAGCCAGTTCTTTCAGAAGTGTTGCACCATCTACGGCAATCTTTAAGATTTCTTCTTTTGATTTCTTAAACACCTGTTCTCTCTGTGCAACAGAGGTAGAGTTGTATACATGTACGATTGCCTTCGGAGCACCTTTGACTGCTTCAAAAGTCTTACGGATGATGTGCTCTCTGGCCTGTGTCAGTACCTGGATCGTTACATCGTCCGGAATCAGGTTCTGCTCGATCAGTGTACGGATAAAGGTATATTCTGTTTCAGATGCAGCCGGGAAACCAACTTCGATTTCTTTAAATCCAATCTCAACAAGCAGTTTGAAAAATTCCACTTTCTGCTCAAGGCTCATCGGGATTACCAGCGCCTGGTTTCCGTCACGCAGGTCTACACTGCACCAGATCGGGGCTTTATCTACATATTCTTTTTCTGTCCATTTCATACATTTTACTGGTGGCATAAAATACTGTCTTTTGTATTTTGTTACGTTTTTCATGATCATTCCTCCATTTTCGCTGAATGTTTTGCTGTGCAGAGCAAAAAAAAATCTCTCATCTCTACAGACTACTGTAAGAGACGAAAGACAACTATCTTCGCGGTACCACTCTTATTTATGAACGGTTCATACACTCATGGGATACGGAACTAAAAAGTACTTATATCCTCTCCATATAACGGTGGATACCGTCTGCGCCTACTATCCATTATGGAATTCGGACAGATGCTCAAAGGCGAGTTCCATGAATTCCTTCTACTGTCTCGCACCACCCGACAGTTCTCTGTGCTCCAGTCCTCACGTACTATTCCTCATCAAAGCATTTCGCATATTTTGTCGATGCATAAAGACTAACATGTCAACGGATGATTGTCAAGTGGGAATTTACTTCCGCATAGCCCTGAATTTACTTCCGCATAGCCCTGAATACGCAAAAACGCCCTGCCGTAAGCAGAGCGTCCCCACATTTTTCTGATATCAGCCTTTTAATCTGCACACCATATCCCAGAGTGCTTTTGCTGAATTAAAGTTATCCGGAATAATATCTGCCGGAGTGATCGTGATGTCAAATTCATCCTGTAATTCACTTACGATAGACAGAATTGCAAAAGAATCCAAAATACCATCATCGATTAAAGTTGTACAGTTTTCATAATCTGCGTCTGGCTGAATGTCTTCCAGAATTTCAATTAATTTTTCCATTTTAGTTCTCCCTTTAATTTTCTGAATTTAAAACATCAGTATGTATGCCATCCCGCACTAAATGAAGTCCATCTGCCTGTGTCCAGAAATAGATTTTCGGAAGCGGACGACTCAGAAACAGATAAATTCCTTCTGTTACAGAATATGCACCTACTCTTTCAAAAACCAGTATATCACAAATTTTCGGATTTCGCAGTGGAAATTGTTTTACGATCACATCACTGACTGTACAAAGTGCACCACATAAGTTCCAGTGTTGTTCTTCATCCCCGGTCTTTTCATGGCCTTCAAAGTCCAGTTGACTGCAGTACGGATGTTTCATCGCCATTGCCTGTCCATAATAATTTAAATGATTGATACCTCCATCCAGTATTACATATGGCTGTTCTTTGTTTACTTTCATATCTACAATCGATGTGATGTAATATCCACAGGAGGCAGCCAGAAACCTGCCCATTTCAAGAACGATCCTGCCTTTAAACTGCAATCCATCAAGAATTTCTACAAATTCTCCCAGAAGTTCTTCTGTCCGCATACTTTTATCTTTCACAAAATATGGTACAAAGAATCCCGGACCGTATTCAAGTGTCCTGATCTCCATCCCACCGATTTCCTCTAACTCTCTGATAAAAGTATCCAGATGTTTCAGTTCTTCCTGCATCTGAGACAGATTTCTTTTCTGTGTTCCGGAATAAAACTGTATTCCCTCAATCTCTATACCTGTATATTTTTCTCTTTCTGAAATTATTTTACGTATTTCCGCTTCATCAATACCAAACTGATTTCCACTTGTAACACGTATCAGAACCGACAGGGTTATTCCGTGGCGGACTGCAGTATCATTCAGTACTTCCAGATGCTGAAGTGACTCCACTGTATAAGTTCCCCTGTTTCCGTAAGTATCCAGCATATAAGCTATATCATCCGGATTTTTGTATACGCCTGAAAGTACAATTTTTTCCATTGGAATCCCGGCTCTTTCACAAATTCGAAATTCTCCCGGTGAGCATACTTCCAGAGAAGAAACAATCTCCAGCATCGGTTTTATCAGAAATGGATTTGCTTTCATCGCATAGCAGATTTCTGCTTTCCCGGTCAGACATCTTTTGACTTTTTCAGCGAATTCTTTCATTTTATCCAGATCAAAGACATATGCCGGTGTCGGTATATGTTCTTTTTCTATCAGTTGGTTCATAAATCTGTATTCTGACATTACCTGTTGTCCTCCTGATATTCTGTCATAAGTGCTTTGCGGTCGATTTTTCCGTTTTTAGTAAGCGGCATCTGTTCCACCTGACGAAATGCATTTGGAACCATAAACGCTGGCAAATACTGCTTTAATGCTCTGACGATCTCTTTTCGCTCAACATTTCCTTCATAGAAAGCTACAATTTTACTTTTACCCTGATCAAACAGACAGCAGCTTCTTATTATCTCAGGGATTTTATCCATTGATGCCTCTATTTCTCCCAATTCGATCCGATGTCCCATGTGTTTAATCTGAAAATCTTTTCTTGTTGCAAAGCATAGTTCACCCAGATTATTATAATACGCCAGATCGCCGGTACGATACATTGGTTCCAGATATCTGTCATTAAGCGGGTTCTGTACAAAAGCCTTTGCTGTCTGCTCCGGATTTCTGTAATATCCAAGTGCAAGTGCACTTCCGGTTACACATACTTCTCCATTCTGATTTCTTTCTTCCACAAGGTGATTCTCTTCATCCAGAAGGAATACTTTTTCATTCGGAAAAGCTTTTCCCATTGGAAGGACATCACCCGGCTGAAATTCTCTGTTCACAACGTAATATGTACAGTTACAGGTAATTTCTGTCGGACCGTAAATATTTACATACATCGTATTTGGAAGATATTTTCTCCAGATATTCAGATGCTTCACCGGCATGCTTTCACCTGAAAATAGAATTTTATTTATCTTTTCCGGTACCTTATATTCAAATCCATTCAGAGTTGAAATAATGCACAATGCAGAAACTGCCCATACTAATGTAGTAACTTCTCTCTCAATCAGAAAATCGATCAGTTTAGTCGGGAAAGAAAATAACTGTTTCGGTATAATCTGTACAGTTGCACCGGTCTTCAGCCCGGAATAAATATCCTTCACAGATACGTCAAAATCCCACGGCGCCTGATTTCCGATAACATCCTTTTCTGTAATATTAAACAGCTCCGTAAAACAGTCAATAAAGTCCAGAACTGAACGATGTCCCACAACAACACCTTTAGGAGTTCCGGTAGAACCCGAAGTAAAAATACCATACAGCGGATCTACATCTACTGCCTGATTTCTGATGGTCTCCAGTACTATCGGATCTTCCTGTACAGCATTAAGCTCCGAAAGCATAAGAACCTTCCCCTCAAAGCCCAGTTTTTCCAGATCCTTTAAATATTTTTCTGATGTGATGATGACTTCACTTTGCAGAATATCCAGAATCTGATTCAGACGGCTGGCCGGCTGTTTCGTATCAATCAAAACATAAAAACAGCCTGCATAGACAGCTCCCATAAACACACCTATTGTCTCAACGCTCTTTTCCATAAAAACCGGAATCGGATTTCTCGGAGCAATATATCTGCTCAACGCTGTTCCTATCTTTCTGCCTGTGCATTCCAGTTCCTTAAAAGTACAGGAGGTATTTTCATCTGCAAACGCAGTTTTATCCGGATATTTTTGTGCCGACTTCTCCAGATATTCCAGAATGTTTTTCTTCATTTTTCTCCCTTCTTTCTTTCAGTCAGTCTGCCGACTCTGTTTGGTTCAGTACCTGTGCAAGGACTTTTGAGTATGCTCTTGCAGCATCTCCGTTCATATGCCCGTCATAATCGGTATATGCCTTTGCATTATGTGTGAATGCTTTAAAATATTGTGTATTAAAATTGATATAATCCACACCCTGTTCCTCAAAGAATTTACCGAAATATTTCCATGCGGCATTGTAATTGTCGCTGTGGTCTTTCAGTGTCGCAATTGGAACCGGTGTTGTTACTGCCACAAATTCAATATCATTCTCTTTACAGAAATCTATCAGCTTCTTCAGATATTTCATATTGGACGGAGTTACTTTGCCATCTTCATATAATTTGATATCTGTCTTTTTCAGTTTAGAAATGTCCACTGGATATCTCTCGATAAAACCGCTCTCATGATATTTCTGTGAATCGCTCTTAAGATCTGTAATGCTGTAATCCTTTTTTATTTTCTGAAGGAATGTTTCCTTCACTTTTGGCACTTCATAACTGAGAGAATATTCATACCAGGGAAACAGGATCGTACGGAAATTACATTTTGCGATTGAGTTCCAGAAATATTCCAATTTTGCCTTTGAAAAAGGAAATTCATGATAAAACAGCAGGTAATTGTTGCCTTCTTCTTTCTCTGAAACAAAATATCCCGGATCCACTTCATAAATAATTCTTTTCGGATTCTGTTTCTCAGCAACCAGTCGGGCAAGATAATACGCATCAATTCCGTATTCTCCGCCCACACATAAATTATGTCCTGTTCTTCCGGTGATTTCTTCCATCACTTCAGGATCAATATCCATTTTTCCATGAGAGGTGCCCAGAATAATATCATCAAACTGTTCGCTGACGACAGCATGAACATCATTTCTCATAAATGTACATGGATAAAGTGCAGTATCCAGCCCTTTTAGAAGGATACCACATATTACAAGTACAAGAACTGTTTTTAATATTTTTTTAGAACTGTGCATAAATAAAACCTCTCGCTACCGCTGTGGAACCAAAGAATCCGATGGAAACCAGCAGACAAAAATATACTGCAACTGTAACAGGAAGAGGAAGTTTTGCCAGGGATTCCCTGATCTTCATACCTCTCTCCTGAAGTACACTGACTACAAATAAGATTACACATCCTACCGCAAGGATAAGAAGCGCATATGGTGTGAATGCGGTTCCCTGCTTGCCTGCCGGAATCTGTAAAATCTGCGACGGGTTAAATCTGGTCACTGACAGTTTCATCATATGCAGTGCAACTCCCATATCGTCCGGACGGTCAAAATACATACTGATCACAGTAAGGATAAATGTCCTGATCACCGTGAACACATAATACCATGTTTCTTTTCCGCTGATATGAAGTTTCTTTTTCCAGCTGCGATAATTACCTGCCATAAGACCACTGAACGCTATGATCAGACCGTTATACAGACCATAAATAATATATTTCCATGCTGCGCCATGCCATACACCAACTACAAAGAAAACAATAATATTTGCAAGACAGATTGGAAGTGTACGACCTGTCTTTCGGCCGAAGACTTTTTTAGCCCATTTGCTAAAACTTCCCATCCAGCGTGACAATGTAACCGGATAAAAAACATAATCCTTCATCCATGTACCAAGCGTGATGTGCCAGCGATGCCAGAAATCTGTAACGGAAACTGCAAAGAACGGACGCTTGAAGTTTTCATCCAGTTCGATTCCAAACATAGACGCAATACCAATAACAACATCCA
>ERZ773188.4339-NODE-4339-length-10747-cov-2.549102_pt1 | contig 10747 bp, 9 predicted proteins | sample MGYA00581011_ERZ773188 | MGnify/ENA primary metagenome ERZ773188 (study PRJEB29015, sample SAMEA2737798) | human gut metagenome | biome: human gut; feature: human-associated habitat; material: faeces | place: China | collected 2012 ...
AGTTTAAGCGCACCCCGCCCCGGCGCTATGACAAAGCGCCGCCGCCCCCGCCGGGGGACAAGCGCACCTTCGAACCGGCGATTCGCAAGCGATATTTCGATATGCCGACGTTTGACCATCGGCATATCGACCGCTGGCTGGGCGGCGCGGTCTGCGCCGTTTTGCTGCTGACGCTGTGCAACGCCAGCGCGCCGATGGGCGACGTGCCGAGCGTGCAGGAGCGTTTCAGCCAGTGGGCGGTCATCCAGAACGAAAAGACGGTGCAGCAGCTTCCCGGCGCTACGCCCGAGCCGGACAGCGCGCTGGCCGCGGCGGCCAGCTTCAACCCGGATCAGGAAAAGCAGGAAGTGAAGCAGGAAGCCAAGCAGGAGACGATCCTCGCGCAGGAAGAAACCCGTCAGGAGACGGCGCAGACGCAGACCACGGCGGACACATCCACCGGCTTCAAGCGCTACGAGCCGGGTCAGCTCCACTATGAATCCGACGGCATCACCGTCTCCATCGAGCAGAAGACGAAGGACGGCATGACGTATTTCGTCTGCGATATTCAGCTCGAGCGCGTCGAGCAATTCCGGACGGCGTTTGCGGGCGACGATTTCAAGAGCGGCATTTACGAGGCGGTCAGCGACATCGCCGGGCGATACAACCCGGTGCTGGCGATCAACGCGGATTTCTGCCGCTATCACCGCGACGGCGTGATTATCCGCAACGGCGAGGTGCTGCGTCGGCAGAACATCAAGAAGCACCATCTGCTGGTGGTGGATCAAAACGGCGACCTCTCCGCCCAGACGGACAGAAGCGGCAAGCAGGGGCTCGTCGCCAACAAGCTGGAGCAGGCAAAGACGTGGCAGACCTTTGAATTCGGCCCGGTGCTGGTCGAAGACGGCAAGGCCGCGACGCTGCCCTCGAGCTTCTACGTGAATTGCCACGACGGATATTATGAGCCGCGAACGGCGATCGGTCAGCTCGGCCCGCTGCATTACATCGTCATCGTGGTGGACGGCCGCCGCGAGGGCTATTCCACCGGCGCGAGCATCCCACAGTTGCAGCAGCTCTTCCTCGACGAGGGCGCGGAATTTGCGTTCAATCTGGACGGCGGCGGCTCGACGACGCTCTATTTCCGGGGCGAGGTCGTCAACATGCCCTCCGGCGGCAAGGAGCGCTCCGTCAGCGACGTCATCATGTTTACGGCGCAGTAAAGGGAATCGATGAGAGGCGCTGCCCCAACCGCACTATGAAACCATATCAAAGGGCTTTCGCTTTGAAGAAGCCGACACGCGCCATGCGTGACCAAAGGAGACATTTATGAAAAAAATCATCTGCCGGGCGGCGCTGATGCTGGCGCTCTGCCTGCCGGTCTGCGCGCTTGCAGCGACCGAACCGAACGCCAAAACCATCGAGGATACGACGACCTACGAGGGCGACACGATCAAGATCACGATTGACCAGTGGTGCTATGCGTTCAACCGCACGAACCTGCGCTTCTTTGTGGCGAACGTCTACGTCAGCGACCCGGCGCAGATGCAGACCGCGTTCGCCGGGGAGCAGTATTCCAAGAATAACGCGGAGGCCACCAGCGCCATCGCCGAGCGCCACGGCGCGATTCTGGCCATCAACGGCGACTATTACAACTACAAGGATAAAAACGGGCTGGTCATCCGCAACGGCGTGCTCTACCGCGACGCGGCTTCCAGCCGCGACCAGCTTCTGGTGATGCGCGACGGCACGTTTATCGCCCTGCCGCGCGGCACATACGCCGCGGGCGAGGGGCAGAAGTACATCGACGAGGGCGCTGTGCAGAGCTTCACCTTCGGCCCGCTGCTGGTCAACGACGGCGAGGCGGTGGAGCTGCCGGAAAAATACATCATCTCCACAAAGGACACGATCAGGGAGCCGCGTACGGCCATCGGTCAGGTGGACGCGAACCACTATGTGCTCGTCGTCGCCGACGGCCGCCGCGACGGCTGGAGCGACAAGGGCATGACCTTGCAGGAGCTCCAGCAGGTGTTTGTCGAGCAGGGCTGCAAGGTCGCGTACAACCTCGACGGCGGCGGAAGCGCGACGATGATCCTCGGCAGCGAGCGCGTCAACAAAACCAGCGGCTCGCGCGAGCGCGACGTCAGCGACATCGTTTATTTCACGAAATAACGCGGGAGGCTTTGATTTATGCGCAAACGCATCGCGCTTTTCCTGCTTGCGCTGGCGGCGTTCGCCCCTCCGGCGCTCGCGGACGAGGGAAGCCCGCTCCTGAGCGTGGACGACCTGCTTGCGCTGGAAGACAGCTACGAGGCTTTTCTGGCGGAGCTGGGCGATCTGGCGGTGGAGCGCGGCCTGCTATCCGAGGAGGATCGGGCGGCATGGCACGACGCGCAGTTGGGCGATTTCTTTCAGAACGGCGGCTATGGCTCGATTCTGGTGAGCTATCTGCCCGGCGCGCTCGGCTATACGCGCGAGGAGGACACGCTGCTGAACCTGTCCGCCGCGTTTGAGGGCGGCAGGCTGGACGTGATGACCATGCGGCGCTACACGCCGGGGGACAGCACGCTCTCCGGCCTGATGCTCACGCCCTCCGTGGCGGACGCAAACGGCGCGCCGATGGACGCGCACTATACGCTGAGCGCGACGAGCGGCATATTTATGAAGTGGGACGCGCTGCTGGGCACATACGTCACCGTCGGCACGACGGCGGAGAGCGACGGCGAAACCGTCGTCTGGAGCGACCAGACGCCCGCCGCCGACGCGAAAGACCCGGTGATTTCCATTGCGCTGACGCAGGCCGGCGCGCAGACGACGCTGGCGGAGGCCAAGCTGCTGCTGCGGGTGGACGGCGAAGGCTATCTGATTGAGGATGATGCGCTGACGATCCATTAAAAAAAGCCCTCTCGGCGGGGAAGGCCGGAGAGGGTTTTATAGATTCCGCGCAATCAGCATTGCGCCGGAGACGATCAGCAGCAGGAGCACCAGCTTCCTGATTCGCCGGTCGTCTATTTTTTTGCTGACCGCAATCCCGGCAAAGAGACTGACGAGCATGAACGGCATGAGCTTGGCCGCCGTGATCAGCGCGGCCAGCCATTTTTTCTCTTTTCGCGGCTTGCCCTGCCCGCGCAGCATATCCAGCGCGATGAGGATGATGGCCGCGCCGAAGATGAGTGTTGGCGAAACCGCAGAGCCCCTTGATGAAAAACGCCGCAAGGGTCGCGAGGATGAAAAGCGACATGGATAAAGTCCCTCCGCTAAGGATGAAACAAGGAAATTTAAGCCAATACATCTTTCCAGTTTTCAGGAAATCCCATTGTGAACAAATTAGCTTCCGGGTAGCTTTCGATTAAACCGATCAAGGAAGCTTTGAAATTTCGCCAAGCGACGTCCCCTTGTGTCATTCGCTTCAATACGAGCAAAATGGAAAACAGTCGATTGCTTTGATAGGGGCGGTGTTCTTTGTAAAGCGTAGGGGTCTGCTTAAAAGGCATATTGTAAATTCTGCCATAATGAGCGCATGTATTGCGGATTTCAACCAGAGCCAGAATCCAGCTTTTTAAGTGATAAGCATCCGTGTGATAGTTGGCGGCAACGACCGCCTTATCTTCGGGAAGCATCAGCGTAAATATAGAAGACAGCATGCCGAAGGAGAACAACTCGACCGCGACCCAGATAGGAAAGCGGCCACCGTATTTTTTCTGATGGTGCAAAACAAACGGAATCGTCCTTTGAGAGAAAATTTCCTTGTCAAGTTTTTCTATTGTTTTGGCATGGATGCTTTCGCCGAATTTATTATTGAGGGATAGGAAGTGATTGGGATCTCTATATCCTTCGGAGCCATAGGTCATAGCGAGGTGATACGCAATTTTTGTCCGCAATTCAATTTCCAGCTCCTCGATGACGGGAATAAGAAGCGTTCGCAGATATGCGTCAAAAGCATACAGCCGATAGAGGTGCTCTAGTGAAATACCGGGCAGATACATTTCCGGATTTTTAGAATCCTTTAATCCAATACCGTAAGCGCTGAGTCGATAATAATTCACTTTTTCCAAAATGAGCAAGGCTTCATCCGAATTGGCGATGGTCAAACCGTGCTTTTTCTGTAAATGGATGATTTGTTCCTGATAACTCAGGGGATTTTTTAAAGGTTCCATCAGCTTCACTTCTTTCGGATACAAAAAGTCCCACCTTGGTCCGCATGTGCAAAGCACCTCAGCGTGGTGGGCTCGATCAGTCTTATTATATGCGCCTTGAACCGTGATGTCAACCATTTTCAAGTAGAAAAGAAGAGCGGCCTCCCCTTCGGAAAGCCGCCCTGTTTGGCGATGATTTACTTGGCGATGTACGCCGCAGCGTTCTGCGCGGCGATACGGCCAAAGACCACGATGTCGGCCACAGCGTTGCCGCCCAGGCGGTTCGCGCCGTGCACGCCGCCGGTGACCTCGCCCGCCGCGTACAGACCCGGAATGACCTGATCCTCAGCGGTGAGCACCTCGGCGTTGGTGTTGATCTTCACGCCGCCCATGGTGTGATGGATGCCCGGAGAGACCTTGATGGCGTAGTACGGAGCGGTGTCCAGCGTGGAGGCGAAGGACAGGCGGCCGAACGCGTCGTCCTTCTGATCGGCGACGGCCTTGTTCCAGGTTTCCATGGTCGCGGCGAAGGTCGCCGGATCGATGCCCAGCTTCTCGGCCAGCGCCTCGTAGCTGTCCGCCTGCACGGCGTAGCCCTTGGTGAAGTAGCCGTTGTAGGTGGAGGAAGCGTCCATCATCTTCTGGTCGAGGATGGTGTAGGCGTAGCCGCCCTCCTGAGCCAGCTCAGCCGCGGAGACATTGTCGCGGGTTTCCAGCTCGTTGACGAAGCGCTTGCCTTCCTGATTGACCAGGATCGCGCCGTCGCCGCGGATGCCCTCGGTGATCAGCGCCGTGGTGGTCTCGGTGTAAACGGACGGGTGAATCTGAATCTGCTCCATATCCACGGTCGCCGCGCCGACGGCCACGGCCATGTCAATGCCGTCGCCGGTGACGGTGGAGACGTTGGTGGTCACAAAGCCCGCGAGCGCCGGCTTGAGCGCGGCCACACGGTCGAGGTCGGCGCCGAAGCCGCCGCTGGCCAGAATGACGGCCTTCGCGCGGATGGTGTATTCGCCGTTCTCGCTTCTGACCTTCACGCCCACGGCCTTGCCGTCTTCCATGACGATCTCGGTCGCGGCGGTGTTGGTGCGCAGGTCGATCTTATCCTCGGCCTCCACGTCGGCGGTGAGCACCTTGATGAGGTAAGCGCCGACCGGAGTGGTCTTGCCGTCCTCGGTGGTGGCGCGATGGATGCGCTTGACGCTCGCGCCGCCGAAGGAGCCGACGTTGGTCAGGTGCGCGTTCTTGGTGGCCAGCCAGTCGATGGCCTCGGCAGAGTTGCCCGTCAGGGTCATAACCAGATCGAAGTTGTTGAGCCCCTTGCCGCCGATGATGGTGTCGAGGGCAAACAGCTCGACGGAATCAAAGTAGCCTTCCGGATTGGCCTTGTAGGCCTCGAACTGCTCCTTGACCGTCGCGGTCAGGTTGCTGATCTTGTCGCCGTCGGCATACTTTTCCTCGGCGGTCGCGATGGCCTTTTCCACGGCCGTCGTGGTCGCGTCAGACCATTCGTTCTTATCCTGATAGGCGGTCTTCGCGGCGTTCATGCCGCCGGTTGCGCGGCTGGTGTTGCCGCCGGTGGAGCCGCCCTTTTCCACGATGATGACGCTGTTCACGCCGGAATCCACGGTCTGAAGCGCCGCGGTCATGCCCGCGCCGCCCGCGCCGACGATCACCACGTCGCACTCGGTATCCGTCACGGTGGTATCCTCAGCCTCGATGAGGCCGGCCGCCGCCATGGCCTTCTTGGCCGCGTCCTTCACGGCGTTGCTCGTCACGGTCGCGCCGGAGATGCTGTCAAAATCCACGCCCTGCGCGGCGACGATCGCATCGGCGAAGGTGCCGTCGGCGCACGGCTCATAGCCAATGCCCTTGGTTTCGCTCTCACCGACGACCTCGGCCGCGGTGATCTTGCCGTCTTCCACGGTCAGGGTGACGGAAACCTCGCCGATGCCCTGCGCGGTGCCGGTGTACGTCTCAGCCGAAGCGGCGGCGATCGCGCCGGTCGCCATCAGCATGGACAGAAGAATGGATGCAAATTTCTTCATGAAGTATATCCTCCTTCTTTGATTTGCACAGGCATTGTAACACCTGAAATCGATTTTGTCAATTCATTCACGAGCTTTTCGACGGGCTGGAAAAAGTTTCGTCCTTTTTCGGATTTCAAAGGGGGAAGGACGTGTCGAAAATGCTGTTTTTTCCCCAAAATAAAGAAGAAACGGGGCGCTGCCGACGCCCCGCCATAAACCGAAGATTGTCAGGTTTTTTTCTTTCTATGCGCGGCGCTGATGGCCGCTATATGGGATTGGTATGACGACGCTTATTTCTTTTTCTTCCCCGTTCCGACCGTGCTGCGCTGCTTCTGCGGCTCGATGCTGCCGGAAACGGCCTCGTCCGCGACGACGACGACCGGCTGCTCGTTATCCACGATCTGGATGAACGTCTTGCCGACCTTCATGGGCAGCTCTTCGCCGTTTTCATCGAAGAACACCATGCGGTTGTTCAGGTTCTTGGTTTCGCTGCAATCGCGCGCCCAGCTTCCGCGGATGTATTTGCCGTTTTGGAAGATTTCGGCCACGCCCTGACCGTTCAGCCGGATGACCGGGCGGGACGGGTTGCCGCTCGCCCAGGAGATATCCGTGCGCAGGACGATCACGTTCGCGTAGGCGCAGGTTTCGCCGGTGTTGCTGTCCGTATAGGCGTAACCGTTGCGGTAGCGCTCGAACAGCCCGGTGGCGGGGTTGTATTCGTAAGCGGTCATATAAGCGTCGGCCGTCGTCTTGTAGTTGATGACGACGCCGTTTACATCCTCGCCGCGCTCAAGCCCGGTCTCGGTGAACGTGAAGGGATGCGGCTTGGGCGTTTCGGAATAATCCGCGTATACGGCGCTCAGGTCGAGCCGGACGTTGTGGGGGCCGACATGGCCGCCGTCGCTGGTGCGGGGGAACCAGTCGGCGTGCTTGCTGATGCCGTTCAGATACGGATATTTCAGCTTTTTCACGCTGCTGTTGGCCTCGATCCAGCTCTTCATGTTGTTTTTGTCGCGCCCACCCTGATAGCCGTAGAAGGCGAACACGCCGCCCCACATCTCCCGCAGGGAGCACATCGGCACGCGCGCGGAGCGAACCGGGCCTGCGCCGTCGGGGTAATCGCCCATGAACAGCGCCAGCTCGCGCGTGGAGCCGTCCGCCTGAATCGGCATTTCGTAGATCAGGTCGGCGGAGGCCGCGCCCCAATGCGGCAGCGCCGCCGGGTGCGCGTCGATGGAAACGAGCGTCGGGCGGTATTCGCCGGTGAACGTCTCGCCGGTGATGGGGTTCACGCCTTCTGCCACGGGGTTTTCCTTGGGCATTTTCAGGGTGATCTTGCCCGAACCGTAGGATTTCGGCGCGCCGAGCTGCTGGGCATAGCCGCTGGATGAAATGCCGGAGGCGCTCAGGTCAAAATCGTCTCTCGCCGCGCCCGCAGCGGCGGGAACAGCCAGCAGCGCGCACAGCGCAAGGGATGACGACAGGCGCAAAAACCGATTCATATCTTTTTTTCCTCCTTCTCTTATATAAGAGTCGATGCGTTAAAAAAGGGTCGCGTGCATCCTCTGTAACGACGCGCCGGACGGCGGATGGCCGCGCGGCAGGGGGTTGGTTGGTTCTTTCACTTGTATAGACGTAAAATGAGCGCGAAATGTAACACTTTTTTTACGAATGATGAAGAATTTGTAAATTTTACAAAAATGCGCGCGCAGAGTAAAAAAACCGGCGGTTTTTGCGTCTAATATAGTAGATAGACCTACACAAGGGAGGGAAACAACATGTTGTCGTTCGCCGCGCTTTCCATCAACCGCTTTTTTACGACCGCGCCGAAGCCCGAACGGGAGACGCCCGGCAGCCGCACGGCGACCCTGCGCGCGCTCTCCGATCTGGGGGAGAGCGTCGCATCGAGCGTGCACGCCATCTATGCGCAGAGCAGGCTGTATCTCTGCGTGGCGATGCAGCCCAAGCCCGAAGCGCTTCACGCCCAAAGGCTGGCGGATAAAAAGGCCGCCGCAGGGCATTTTGATGTGGATGAAAACTGGAGCGCCGCCGAGGTCAACGCGCGCTGGGGCAAGCGCGCCGTGCTGACGGACGGCAGCGGGCGCGTGCTCGATCACGCCGTTCTGGGCGCAAGGGGGATGACGGACGCGGGCGCGCGGGAAGTCTTCTTTGAATTTAACGCGCTGGAAAGCTACCCCGAGCCGATGTATCTGGCCGCAGGGGATGCAAGGGTGAGGGTGAGATAAGCCAAAGAGAGAGGGACGTGCCATGAAAAAGATAGCGAGCGTTGCCGGATGGATGGCCGCGCTTATGGTCGCCTGTTGTCCATGTACGGCGGAAATGAGCATTCAGGATGGGCATGTATACGGGCAAAAGGAGATAGATGGGAAACGGATTGTCTACGATTTTGACGTGCCCGAAGAAGTGGAAAGCGTAAAACAGTATCGGACGGAAGCTGTTCGGATGAAGCTGGAGTGGGTGGAACAAATCCTCAAGCCATACGTTCAGAAGCCGCGTTCCGGCGACGCTTGGGATTTGATTAACGACAGGCAATGGAACGATACCAATTTCTGCTACTTTGAACAGAATGGAAGATACGCATGTGAGGGCGGCAGTTACATAGGGCCTCGTAAAAAAACAGACGACAGGGATATTCAAGCGGCGAGCGATGTGGTCTTGGCGCTGCTGAAGGAAATGAATCTATCGGATTTCGAGTATCCGTTCTATACGGCTACTTCGCAATGCAAATCCATAGAGACGGCGATTGAGCCGATTTCCTCGGAAGAAGAATACATTCGGGTCAAGGGACTTCCCGATTCAAGCATTCGGGAATATTACGAGAAAGAAGTGCTCGGAAAAGAACGAAATCTGATCGTCGTTCGATTTTTGATGGACGATATTCCGCTTTGCATCAGCGATACGCAGCCGCACGAGAAAAAAGGCGATTTGGATGAGGTGGTCGGCTCGGCAGGAATCTTTGTGCTCAACGAGAACAACGAAATCATCCGCGCCCAAATCAGAAAGTATGTTCACGCGGTTGGCGAAACGGGAGAACGCCAAAAGGTTTTGCCGTGGCGGGCATGCATAGATGAAATGGCCTTGGGCGTCATTCGCGGAGAAGAAGTGACCATCACGGAAGTTGAACTGAATCTGGTTGCAGGGAACGACGGAATAACATATCCCATATGGCGGTTTTCCGGATATTCGGGTTTAAGAAAGCTGAGAGAGGAAAATCCGGAAATCAGCATCAATTCGTCCGATTTTTCCTGCTGCGTGGATGCATGCAGCGGGCAGTGCCTTTATTATTAAACGCGAACACGCCGCGCGGATCGACCCGCGCGGCGTGTTCGTATACGAAGGAGAGAGGGGGGATGTTTGAAGGTTATTCATCTATGTAAAAGGGTCAAACCCTGACTGACAAAGGAATCAGGCTTTTGAAGCGCTGAGGCCGAGCACCTGCGCGATCATGTTCATCGCGCCTTCGAGCGTCATTTCGCCCCGGCGCGCCATCATCAGAATACCGTAGAGCGCAACGCCGGTCAGGCGCTTGGCGTCCTTTTCGTCGCGGCCGCTCTCGCGGAGCGCCTGCGCCGTCATCTTTTCCAGCGCGGGACCCATGTGCGCATACACGCGGTCGCACATATCGGTATACAGCGCGGCGTGCTGCGGCAGGCAGAGATCCGCGGTCAGCGGCGCGGTGAAGCACTCGTGCCAGACCTCCGGATGCATCAGCCGGGCGAATTTCTCGCACGCCGTGCCCTCGCCGTCGGCAATCTGCTCGGCCAGCGTGCCCAGATAGCTGCAATAGCCCTCGACAACGGCCTTCACCATATCGTCCTTGGTGGTGAAGTAATAATAGAACAGCCCTTTGGCCACATCCACGGCGGAAACAATTTCCGACACGGAGGTTCTCACAAAGCCCTGCTGTGCAAACAGCTTTGCCGCGGCGGCCACCATTTCCGCCTTGCGTTCTTCCGGTTTCTTGACGACTCGCATCGCGTATTCCTCCTTGCACCATGCTCCGCCGAATGTGCGGGTTGTGGTTTCTTTTGATGGGGTCATTGTATCAGCGCCGCGCCGGCGGCGCAACGGCAAAACGCCCAATGATACGCGCGGCGGTTTCAAATGTCAATTTTTGTGATTTATCTTACGGTGTGAGATAATAAAGGGAATCAAAAAATCCACCCTTCCCGGATGGAAAGGACGGATCAAAAAGCGATTACGCGCCCGCGACGTCCAGACGCTTGACCAGCACGGAGGGCGAACCGATGGGCGAGGCCTCGAACAGCAGATCGCCGCCCACGTCGGTGATGTCCTTGAGAAGCTGGTAGAAGTTGCCCGCGACGGTGAATTCCTCCACGGCGCGGACGACGCGGCCGCCCTTGACTTCAAACCCGCGGGAGAGCAGCGAAAAGTCGCCGCTGATGGGGTTCGCACCCGCGTGCAGGCCGGATACCTCGGTCAGATACAGGCCGTCGCCGAGGTTGGCGAGCAGCTCCTCCTGCGTCAGCCGCAGATCCGCCGCGCTAAGTTCAAGCAGACGGCTGCCGAGGCGCAGCTTCTGTGCTTCGGAAAAGATCTGGTTGCGCGAGAGCAGGAGCAGAT
>ERZ773188.4348-NODE-4348-length-10726-cov-3.462187_pt1 | contig 10726 bp, 8 predicted proteins | sample MGYA00581011_ERZ773188 | MGnify/ENA primary metagenome ERZ773188 (study PRJEB29015, sample SAMEA2737798) | human gut metagenome | biome: human gut; feature: human-associated habitat; material: faeces | place: China | collected 2012 ...
GCAGGGACCGGAATCGTTCATAATCCCGGTCCCTGCCGTGTCCCTTTGGCGGGCGCTCCTTTACTGCGCTAAACGGAATTTATCGCCGATCCGTTCCTGTAAATGATCCATATCCCGCTTGATCTTGTCGTTGGTGATTTTCGCGTATATCTGTGTGGTCGTGATATTTTTGTGTCCCAGCATTTTGCTGACCGTTTCGATCGGAACGCCCTGCGACAGGCAGACCGACGTAGCGAATGAGTGACGTGCAACGTGCGTGGTCAAATCGATTGCAATCCCTGCCTGACGGGCTATCGTTCTCAAAGACCGAATCGTCGAACAACAACTTTTGACAGGAAAAACAGTCCCGCCCGGCAACGAGAGGCGGCGGTATCTCTCTACCAACTCTCGCGCGACGGGCAACAACTGCACCCGGAACTGCGTGCCCGTTTTCTGCCGTCCGTCGATAATCCACATATCCCCGTTGGGGTCTGTATGCAGATCGTCGTGGGTCAGCTTCTTTACGTCGGCATAGGCAAGACCCGTGAAGCAACAAAACACAAAAATATCCCGGACGATAGCCGTTTTGTAATTAGGCAGGCGCACGTCCATGATCTTCCGTATTTCGTCCTCGTTCAGGAAGCGGCGTTCGCGGTACTGCGGTACAACCCATACGTCCGGGAAAGGGTGAACGCTTATCCAACCTTTGCGGACTGCCGTATGAACCAGCAAATGTAATTTTTTCAGCGTCTGGGAAACTGTTGCGGAGCGGAGCCCTCGAACGGTGGACAAATAAACGATAAACTTCTCGGCGAAATCGTGCGTCAGTTCCCGAAACGGAATATCGCTTAACCCGTACTCGTATTGAAGGAACGAGGCCAGACGGTCGCGGCGGGTACGGTATTCCCGAAGGGTCCCCGCACTGCGATCCTTGCCTACGCGCTTCCCCGCGAACTCCTGTAAATACTCGTCGAAGGTCTGGAGCAAAAGACGGTGTTCGTCCCCGAAGCCTAACCACGCATTTTTAACCTTCTCGGCAGTGACAAAGCTGTCCCGATCGCTGATACGCTGGTACTGTTTGCCGATGTTGGTACGAATGTTGTCGAGTTTCTCGTTAATCTGTCGGGCCTCCACACTCTTGCCTGCCGCACGGTTGCCCTCGGTGTCCCATAATTTCGGAGATACGGATAGTTTGCAACTGAACTGCGACACCGTGCCGTTGATCGTGATACGGCCCATAACAGGGGCCTTGCCGTTTTTCTCGCTCTGCCTTTTCAGATAGAAAAGGACTTTGAAAGTGCTACGCTTCATAACTCTAAATTTTACCTGTTAATAGTACGTTAATTAGAGTTATTTGTTGCGGTGAAAATTAATGCAAAATTCTGAAAAACAATACAATAAAAGCTAAATTCAAAGGAAGGGCAGGTAATGATTTGGTAACTCAAATACTGCCTAACCCCGCTTTTTCTTGCGGTTTTCCTGCATTTATGGCGAACAGAAAATAAATATAAACAGCTTATTAAGAACTATTTGCAGCTTATTGCCCCTTTCCTGTTTTTAATGCATTAAATCGATTCCGGATAATTGAAGAAACGAATATACTCCTTATAGACTCGTACGGTTATTATACTTATCAGCCTTCCACAACACTTTGTCTCAAACTGACGGTTTTCAGCATCAGATCATTTCAGCTCCCTTTTATGATGAAAATTCGATCAATTCGATCGGGACTCCGTTGTGTTCGATCATCGCCACACGGACTCCTTCTGACGGGGGATTGGGTTTTGTCAGAATAGTGAACCCGCGTGTCGCCAACTCGAAATCCAAATCCTCAACGACAAAGGCGATATGCGGAACGGTTTGGATCAGTTCATGCATCCCGCACTCTTCGTCGAATCTCATCCATTCTGCCCCGAAAGGGCTGGAAGCGAAACCGGAAACGGAGAATTTCAGATGGGGCAAATAGGTTTCTCCCGGCCGTACCTGCCGGGTCGGAATGCCTACATGATGGTATCGCCATCCCCACTCCACCATGCATCGGGCCAGTTCATCGTCTTTCCGGTACTCTTCCATATTCCAAACAATTTACCGGCTACTAATTTACGATTATTTGGAAATAATCGTAAATTAGTAGCCGATTAAAATTCAGCTCTCATGTTCCTTTCCAAATCTTTTTATTTTGCACTTTTCACACTATCGGTCCCGGTAATGTCCAATTCACAGAACAATCCGGTCCAATCCGGCTGCACAGCACCAACCACACAAGTTATCGCCCACCGCGGATATTGGGATACACACGGATCGGCCCAAAATTCGCTCGCTTCCCTCGAAAAAGCGGACGAAATCGGCGCTTACGGTTCGGAATGCGACGTTTACCTCTGCCCGGACGGGGAACTGATGGTTTTCCACGATCCGCACGTCAATGTAAACGGCACGATGCGGGAGATCGAGCGAACCCCTTCGACCGTCCTGCGGCAAGCGGTGCTTGCCAACGGTGAAACGATGCCCACTTTCGCCGCCTACCTCGATAAATTCAAGCAATGTAAACAGACCAAACTGATCATCGAGCTGAAAGCCCAGAAAATAGACAAACGGGAAAGCGAAACGCTGGCCGCCAAGATTGTGGAAATGGTAAAGCGAACTGGCGTAGAAGAGCGGGTCGAATACATCACATTCAACCGCGACGCGATGCTGAAGTTGATCGAGCTGGATCCCGAAGCGAAAGTGGCCTACCTTACCGGCGACCTGTCTCCGGCAGAAGCCAAAGCGGTCGGTTGCACGGGAATCGACTACTCGTTGGACAAAATGAAACAGAACGAACATTGGTTCCGGGAGGCCCGGGAAGCAGGACTCGAAATCAACGTCTGGACCGTAAACAAAGCTGACGACATGCGTTACCTGATCGGTCAAGGTGTCGATTACATCACCACCGATGCGCCAGAACTGCTGCAAAGAATCTTGCGAAACTACCCCATGCAACCCAAACACTAACCGTAAAATCCGACCGATATGAACCTGAGAAAATCGCTTATCGTCTTACTTTCCCTGTTGGTGTGGACCCTTCCGGAAACCCACGCAACCGGAAAAAAATCCTTTATATCGGAGATTCCGTGACGGACGGCAACTGGGGCAAAGTGAGCGGCGGCCCGAACCGCAGCCTCACCGACATGAACCACATTTTCGGACACGGTTACATGTTCATCTGTGCCGCCCGCTATATGGCAGACTATCCCGAGGAGGACTACCGGTTCTACAACCGGGGCATCAGCGGCAACCGCGTGGCGGACCTGAAGGCCCGCTGGCAGCAGGACGCGCTGGAGATCGATCCCGACATCCTCTCGGTATTGGTAGGCGTTAACGATCTGCTGGACGTTTACAACAAGACGGACGGCCCGCAGGAAGTCGATACCGCCCGGTTCGAAGCGGACTACCGAGACATCCTCGACCGCTCCCGGGCTCAAAATCCCGAGGTACGGATCGTCCTGGCCGAGCCTTTCATCCTTCCCGTTGGTATGTGGCAGGAACATTATACCCATTGGCGCGCGCAGTGCGACCGCCTGGGCGCCGTCGTAAAAAAGCTGGCCAAAGAATACGACGCCGTATTCCTGCCCTATCAGGGATTATTCGACAAACTCGCACACGACGCCCGGACCCCGAAGTTATCGTACTGGATGTGGGACGGTACGCACCCCACGGCGGCAGGTCACGAAAAGATGGCCGAACTATGGATGCAGAGAGTAGGAAGCAAACTGTAACAATTTCTTCCCTCAGATTTTCAACCTGGGAACAATCTTTCCCGGATAAAATTTGCGGAGCGGGCGGAAAAATAAAACGCAGGGTTCCGGTAAAAAACCGTATCTTGGGAAACCCGTTCCATCCATATGGCTGGATCGTACAAACCGAAACGAAACACCGAACTCTCCCGATAAGCCGAATTTCCGATAAGTTAATTTAAGCCATATATCTATCATGACCATGAAATACCGCCTACGTCTCCTCTGTGCAGGACTTCTCTTTTGCAGCATGCAATCCGCCGCCGCGCAGGAAACCGTACAAACCCTCTCACCGAACGGCAAACTGGCGATCACAGTTTCGTTGCAGGACGGGGCGCCCCGCTACGAGGTTACTTACCAAGGTAAGCCTGTCGTACTGGAATCGGCACTCGGGATCAACGGCAACGGCGACTGGAGCCGGGGCATGCGTATTGCAGGAGTTACGCGGTCGAGCCGCGACACGCTCTGGACTCCGGTTTACGGGGAGCGCAGCGAAATCCCGGACCGCTACAATCAAAGCGTTATCCGCTTCGCGCACGGTAAACGGGAACCGGGCCTCGAATTAGAGGTGCGCGCCTACGACGAGGGCGCGGCGTTCCGTTATCTGTTCCTCGAAGGAGGCGGTTACCTGCATATTACCGGCGAGGCGACAGAATTCACCCTGCCGGAAGGCACGATGGCCTATTTCGCCCCCTTTGCCCAAGCCGTGCACCAGAAATTGCCGCTGCACGACTGGCCCGGGGAAGCCGATCGTCCGTTGACGCTCGAACTGCCGGGCGGACTCTACGGAGCGCTTGCCGAAGCCGAAGTGGTCGATTACGTCCGCACGAAATTCAAACTTGCCGACGGGAAACCCAACACGCTGGCCTGCTCGATGTACGGCGCCGTCGACGAAATCGCGCCGTTCGCCACGCCGTGGCGGGTGGTAATGGTGGCCGAACAGCCGGGACAGCTGATCGAAAACAACTACCTGCTGCTGAACCTCAACCCGCCCTGTGCAATCGAAAATCCGTGGTGGATCAAGCCGGGCAAGGTGATGCGCGAAGTAACGCTCTCGACCAAAGGGGCCCGGGAGTTGGTTGACTTCGCGGTAAAACGCAACCTGCAATACATCGAATTCGACGCGGGATGGTACGGCCATGAATACGAAAAAATTTCGGATGCTTCTCGCGTGAATGTCGATCCGCGACGGAATCCGAATAACGACCTCGACCTGGAAGAAGTCGTACGTTATGCGAACGGCCGGGGAATCGGCGTATGGGTCTATGTGAACCAACGCGCATTGGCCGCACAGCTCGATACGATCTTGCCGCTTTACCACAAATGGGGCATCAAGGGGGTCAAGTTCGGCTTCGTGCAGGTCGGTTCGCAGATGTGGACGAAATGGATGCACGACGCTGTGAAGAAATGCGCCGAAAACCAACTGATGGTCGACATTCACGACGAATACCGCCCCACCGGCTTCTCGCGCACCTATCCGAACCTGCTCACACAGGAAGGCGTACGGGGCAACGAGGAGATGCCCGACGCGACGAACAACCTGATCCTGCCTTTCACCCGCTATGTAGCGGGACCGGCCGACTATACGATCAGTTACTACTTCCGCAATTTCGACGGCTATAACCCGCAAATGATCGATACGCTCGCGCCGAAAGCGCGGGCGATACATGCCACGTCGGGCCAGCAACTGGCTATGGCGGTGGTGTATTACAGCCCGTTGCAGTTCCTGTACTGGTACGACCGTCCCTCGGACAGCCGCGACGAACCGGAACTGGAATTTTTCGACCGCGTACCGACCGTTTGGGACGAGACGAAAGTGCTGCAAGGGAAGATCGGCGAATACATCACCACGGCCCGGCGCAAAGGTGACGAATGGTTCGTCGGCGTGATGAACGGCCTGCAGCCGCGCACGCTCGACATCCCGTTCAACTTTCTGCCCGCAGGGAAGAAGTACGTGGCGCACATCTACCGCGACGGCACGATGAAAACCCCGACCCGCACCAAAGTCGAAGTGGAAACCCGCACGGTCGATGCAAATACGGTACTTCCGGCGAAACTTTACGGATCGGGAGGACTCGCCATCCGGCTGGAACCGGCCGAACCGGGAAAGCGATAGCATACCCAACAAACATAACCGGCCCGATTTGCAACCAGCTGTACCAACTGCCCGGAATCCATGTCCCGACCCATCATTCGACTGAAAAACGCACTCGCGCGGGATCCCGCACGGCAATTGCACAGGCCCGCCGACTTTTCACTCGAACAAGGCGAACACATCGCACTGATCGGACTAAACGGCAGCGGCAAGACCACGCTGATCGAAATGCTGCTCGGCAGACTCTACCTGGGACAAGGGGAGGTGGCATACTGTTTCCAAGAAGAAGGGCGAGAAGGCACCGAAAGTTCAGAGAAAACAGCCCCAACCGATGCATCGCCAAACCCGGGGAGCATCTATGTTTCGGACAACATCCGTTACATCACCTTCCGCGATGCCTACGGGACGGCCGACAGTGGTTACTATTACCAGCAGCGCTGGAATGCTTCAGACCGCGACAGTGCGCCGTTGGCTTCGGAAATGCTGGGAGCGTCCGGCTGTAAGAGTGACGAACGGGACGCCCTGCTCAACCTGCTCGGAATAGGTCCGCTGCTCGACAAGCGGATCATCCTGCTCTCCAGCGGTGAGCTGCGGCGATTCCAGATCGCGAAAATGTTGCTTGCAGCGCCGAAAGTACTGATTATCGAAAGTCCGTTTATCGGACTGGACGCAACCACACGGAAAAAACTCACGGAACTGCTGGCAGACCTGGCCCGGAGCGGACAGGTACAAATTATCCTATCGGTTTCATCCCCGGACGACATTCCCGCGTTTATCACGCACGTATATTCCCTCGAGAAGGGCGTGTGCGGTCCGAAACAAACGCGAGACGAGTTTTTTGCCGCGGAGCCGTTTTCGACGCGGCGCCGGAAACTGGCCGAAAATTACAGGAATCAACCGCCCCGGCTCCCGGATGGCCGTACAGCCCCGATACCCTGCGAAGAGATGGTGCGGCTGCGAAACATCACGATCCGTTACGGCGGGCGGACCATCCTCAGCGGAGTGGACTGGACGATCCGCCGAGGTGAAAAATGGACGCTCACCGGCGCAAACGGATCGGGCAAATCGACGTTACTGAGCCTGATCTGCGCAGACAACCCGCAGGCTTATTCACAAGACATCGCACTGTTCGGACGGCGGCGCGGTTCGGGCGAAAGCATCTGGGACATCAAACGCCACATCGGCTATGTCTCTCCCGAAATGCACCGCGCCTACCTGAAAAACTTGCCGGCGATCGATATAGCCGCATCCGGCCTGTTCGATTCGATAGGCCTCTACCGAATCCCGAGTGATGAACAGCGGACATTATGCGCCGGATGGCTGGACGCATTCGGAATCGGGCATCTGGGAAACAGACCTTTCATCCGCCTCTCGTCCGGCGAACAACGGATGGTACTGCTTGCACGCGCCTTTGTCAAAGACCCGGACCTGTTGATCCTCGACGAACCGCTGCACGGGCTGGATTGCTGCAACAAAGAGTTGGCGCGGGCCGTAATCGAACATTTCTGCGAACGCCCCGGCAAAACGATGATCTATGTGACCCACTCCGAACACGAACTTCCCGCCTGCGTCACACACCGGATAGAACTGTCCCGGCACGACGCACCGGATTTGTAAGGCCGTCCCGCACATTCATTCTCCTACCGACTCCCTAACAACCGAGAAAAATTGAATCCCATCCATGCAGTATCACTGACATATTCCAGGACCTGCTGAGCCGATATACAAGAGATTTCCAAAAAAATCAAGCTGGACACTATAAAGCCGAAACTCGCTGACCGGTGTTCAGTCTTGGTGGAATACCTCTTCCATCGAGGCCCACCACTCGCCTTCGGCGCGAGTGTCGAGCGGTTGCTGGCACGGTTCGCAGACAGCCCACCAACGCTGTGTCTCGGGATCGGCAGCCATTTTTGCCATATCGGCCGCATAGTCGTCGCCGACATATTCGTAATAACTGAACAAAAATCCGTCTTTGTAATAGATACTGTAATTACGCAGGCCGCATTCGGCAATCATCCTGCGGACACCAGGCCACACCTCGGCATGCAGTTTCTTATACTCTTCCAACTTTTCGGGACGTACCCGGATCACACTGCCGTATCGTTTCATATCGCTATAGTTTTGAATCCCCCGCAACCGGATAGATATCATCGTCAAGCCGTTTTGTCAACTCCTTTACATCGGAAACACCCAAATAAGAAAATAGACCGGGTAACGCCTCCGGGTCGGGAATGCCGAGCCACGACGCCGGACGGTCCGCCCGCCGCCGCTCCAACGTAGCATAAAAAAAAACACTCTATATAATTTATTCACACGAGTTTATCACACATATCGAAATCCGGATAACACCCACATTCCCGAATGTGTAAAAATACAATTTTTCCCGGGAATTCACAGTTCCCGCACCCGTATCTTTCCGCACCAGGGGGCATTCATTCCTAAAAGATTGGAAGGTGTGGCAAAAAAATGTATCTTTATCGGGTTCACAAACCCGGACATACATACACGACAACGACCCGCCATGAAGATAAATCCGCGCAAAACCACCTTTTATGCAATCATTGCCGCAACGGTAGTCGCACTCGGAATCATCGTTTACGGACGCGACAGTTTCTATCGACGCGACAGCTGGAAAAACGACTTCGTCAATCCCCCTGCGCGCTTCCGGCCGCAACCTTTCTGGCACCTGAACGGGCACCTGACAACCGAAGGTATCCGCAAACAGGTGCAGGACGCTTACCGCAAAGACGGTTTCGGTGGAGTGGCCATTCTGCCCCTCTCGCCCGAAAAGAGCTGGACGAATGGCGAAATGACACCCGGCACAACGCCTGAATACATGACCGAAGGTTATTTCGAGCGGTACGAGGACATTCTCGAATGTTCGGCGGAGCAGGGAACCGAAGTGATCCTGTACGACGACATCAATTTTCCGAGCGGCACGGCCTGGAACCGCATCCGCGATGAGTTTCCGCACCTGACCAAAAAGCAGCTCAGTATGCGCGAACGCGACTTCACGGGGCCTGCAACGGTCACCGAAACGATACCGGTACACGGACAGTTCATGGGAGTAGTGGCAATGAACGTCGAAACGGGCGAGCGCATCGACCTGACCGACCTGGTGCAGGACAGCACGTTGAGGTGGAACGTTCCGCAAGGCAAGTGGAAACTGATGGCTTTTACTCTCGAACTTGCCGGCAGCTCGAAAATCGACTACATGGACACGACGGCTGTGCGCACATTCATTTCACTGACTTACGACCGTTACGCCGAACGTTTCAGCGACTTCTTCGGCAATACCATTACCAAAACTTTTTTCGACGATGTGGGCTGTTATCCCAACCGATGCTGGAACATCGGTATGAGCGAGCTGTTCGAAAAGCGTTACGGCAAAAAAGCCGTGCTTTATTATCCGGCCCTCTGGTACGATATCGGACCGGAAACGCAAGCCGCCCGTGTCGCCTTTTTCGGTCTGCGCGCCGAGCTGATGGGTGAAGGCTTCCCCCGCATGGTGGCCCAGTGGTGCAACGCACACGGACTCGCCAGCATGGGACACCCGCCCGGCAATTACGAACCCACGGCCGTCGACATGTACGGCGACCCGTTCAAATTCTACCGCCACACCCAGGTCCCGCTGATGGATGCGATCCACGGCTATCCGTTCGGCCGGTCGGGTTTCAAACTGATCAGTTCGGCCGCCGAAGCATTCGACCGCCCGGTGACGGCGGTAGAGTGCTACGGCAACTACCCGGCCGATATGGATTCGTTGATGCTCTACCGCCTGGCGATGGAGCTGATGGCACGCGGCGTCAACTTTTTCGTCCCGCACGGGATGTGGTACGACACCGAGCAGGTGAAGATTCCGCCGCTGATCTCGCACGACAGCAAACTGCTGGGCCCGGCGCTGCACCGTTACAGCAACTACGTGGGCCGCTCGGTAGCGCTGCTGGACGGCGGACGGCGCGTGACCGACATTGCACTGCTTTATCCGATCCATTCGCTCGAAGCCTGGCACGGCTTCATGCCGGGCCGTCCGGATACGGGCAAAGACGTCCCACCAGAGAATAACTACAACACGCTCAGCGACTGGCTGACGGGAGAACTGCGGCAAGATTTCACGTTCGTACATCCGGAGCTGTTGCAGGGCAACCTCTATTCTGTCCACGACGGACGGCTGGTACTGAACACCCGGCAGACCCGGCAGGAGTACCGCCTGCTGATTTTACCCGCAGGCAAAGTCATCTCCGCCGAAACGCTGAAACGTATCAAAGAGTTTTACGACAAAGGGGGCCGAATATTGGCGACCGGCCAACTACCGGTACAATCGGCCGAATTCGGCCGGGACACCGAAATAACCGCATTGATCGGACAAATCTTCGGTATCGACCCGACCCGGCCGATGCCCGCAAAAGAGACGTCCGCCGCAAACAAACAGGGGGGCCGGGCAATATTCGTGCCTGCCGTTACACGTGAGACGTTGCGTACGGCAATCGCAAGATTAGTTCCGTCGCCCGATGTCCGCATTCCGCTTCTGGCCGATATGAAAGCTCCTGCGGACAGTCTCGGTGGGCCATTGGGCGTCCTTCGCGACCATCCGCTCACACCGGAGATGCTCGGCATGTTCTCCTACATCCACAAACAAAAGGAGGGACGCGACATCTACCTGTTCGCAAATTCTACCAACCGGCCGGTGGATACCTGGGTCGAAGTGCGCGGCAAACACCGCCTCGACCGATGGGATCCTTACACGGGCGAAATCGTCCCGTGGCCGGAAACCGAAACCGTCACGAATGCCACCGGGCGCAGAGTGTGGGGGTATCTGGGCATCGAGCCGCTGATCAACCCCCGTATATCTGAGAATTGGGGCAAATCGCTATGTACG
>ERZ773188.4352-NODE-4352-length-10719-cov-9.894599_pt1 | contig 10719 bp, 6 predicted proteins | sample MGYA00581011_ERZ773188 | MGnify/ENA primary metagenome ERZ773188 (study PRJEB29015, sample SAMEA2737798) | human gut metagenome | biome: human gut; feature: human-associated habitat; material: faeces | place: China | collected 2012 ...
CAGCACGGTCGCCGCGGCCACGGCGACCGTGGCGATGCCGGCGAAGCGGCGCCCCTCCTTCGTGCGGCCTGCCAGCGCCAGCAGCGCCGTGACCACGCCCGCCGCGCCCACGAGCGTCGTGGCGACGAACGTCCAGTGGCACTTCATGGGCACGGTCCCTCCGGCTGCCGTCTCCACCGGCTTCGCGCAGCCGCCCATGAGCACCGACACCGCGACGACGGCCGCCATGGCCATCACCCCCACCACCGCCAAAAGCATCCATGCCCGCCTGCCCATGTCGCAGCCTCGCTTCCCTATTGTTTTCGAGCACTTATTATCATAACGCAAATAGTTGACTGACACTACGATAAACGGCGAAGTGCAGGCGGGAGGCGCCCACGCCCGTAACCTCTCCGAAACAATGAGCCGTTAGTTTGATGACGGCATGCTGAAAGTGCGTTTCCCCTGCGAAGCATGGTATCGTATACGGCGATTGAATCCGCGCGCACGCGGCGCGACGGCCCCGGTAGACGCCGGGCCGGCAAGGTGAGGAGCTAAAGCCCTATGGCACGAGTTTCGGATACGTACGGCTCGATGGTGTTCAACGAGCACACGATGCAGGAGCGACTGCCATCTGCAACGTACAAAGACTTGATGAAGACCATCAAGAAGGGCGAACCTTTGAACCTTGAGGTCGCCAACGTCGTCGCCCATGCCATGAAGGAATGGGCCATTGAAAAGGGAGCCACGCACTACACGCATTGGTTCCAGCCCCTTTCCGGCATCACCTCCGAGAAGCACGACAGCTTCCTCGATCCCACCGGCGACGGCCGCGCCATCATGAGCTTCTCCGGCAAGGAGCTTATCCAAGGCGAGCCCGACGCCTCCAGCTTCCCGTCCGGCGGCCTGCGCGCAACTTTCGAGGCCCGCGGCTACACGGCGTGGGACCCCACCAGCTACGCGTTCATCAAGGACGAGGTGCTGTGCATCCCCACCGCCTTCTGCAGCTACACCGGCGAGGCGCTTGATAAGAAAACCCCGCTGCTGCGCTCCATGAGCGCCATCGACGAACAGGCCAAGCGCGTGCTGGCGCTGTTTGGCGAAACCGCTGACCGTGTGATCACCACCGTCGGCGCCGAGCAGGAGTACTTCCTGATCAGCGAGAAGGATTACGCAAAGCGCTCCGACCTCATCATGACGGGCCGCACGCTGTTCGGCTACTCCCCGCTGAAGGGCCAGGAGCTCGAGGAGCATTACTTCGGCGCCATCCGTCCCACCGTCAACGAGTTCATGAAGGAACTCGACAGCGAGCTGTGGAAGCTGGGCGTGTCGGCAAAGACCAAGCACAACGAGGTCGCCCCTGCCCAGCATGAGCTGGCTCCGCTCTACACCAACGGCAACCGCGCCATCGACGAGAACCTCCTGACCATGGAGAAGATGCGCCTGCTGGCAAGCCATTACGGCCTGGTGTGCTTGCAGCATGAGAAGCCGTTCGAGGGCATCAACGGCTCCGGCAAGCACAACAACTGGTCCATGTCCACCGCCGACGAGAACCTGCTGGACCCCGGCGACACCCCCATGGAGAACCTGCAGTTCCTGATCTTCTTGGCCGCTGTTATCAAGGCTGTGGATGAGTACGCTGACCTGCTGCGCACCTCTGTGGCTACCCCGGGCAACGATCACCGTCTGGGCGCCAACGAGGCACCTCCGGCCATCATCTCCATCTTCGTGGGCGAGGAGCTGGAAGCTGTCATCGATGCGATCGCATCCGATTCTCCCTATGCCGGCCCCGTCAAGATGAAGATGGATCTGGGCGTGGACGTTCTGCCCAAGTTCAGCAAGGACACCACCGACCGCAACCGTACCTCTCCCTTCGCTTTCACCGGCAACAAGTTCGAGTTCCGTATGCCCGGCTCTGCCGAGAACCTGAGCGACTGCAACACCATCCTGAACACCGCTGTCGCCAAGGAGCTGAAGGGCTACGCCGACGAACTGGAAGGTGCTGAGGACTTTACCAGTGCAGCCATCGCTCTGATCAAGCGCACCATCCGCGACCATCGCCGCGTCATCTTCAACGGCAACGGCTATACCGCCGAGTGGGAGGCCGAGGCAGCCAAGCGCGGTCTGCCCAACAAGAAGAATACCCCCGCTGCTCTGCCCGCACTGGTCGAGCCCAAGAACATCCAGCTGATGGAGGAGTTCGGCGTGCTGACCAAGGTGGAGATGGAAAGCCGCTACGAGGTCGAGATGGAGCACTACTCCAAGATTATCAACATTGAGGCTCTGACCATGCTGGAGATGGCCCGCAAGCAGCTGCTGCCCGCCATCAACGCCTACATGAGCGAGGTTGCCAATACCGCCGCCTCCAAGCTGGCTGTCAGCGAGCACATCAGCGTGCGCAGCGAGACCAAGACTTTGGAAAAGCTTTCTTCTGACGCCGATGCCATGAGCGATGCCATCGACACCCTGCAGGATGCCGTGAATGCCGCCAAGGCACTGCCCACCGAGAGCGAGAAGGCCGTTGCCTTCCACGATAACGTTCTCCCGGTGATGGATGCCCTGCGTGCCGCTGCCGACGATGCCGAGACTATCTGCGGCGAGGATTACTGGCCTCTGCCCAGCTACAGCAAGATGCTTTACTACGTCTGATAATCTCCTGACAGCGTAAAAAAATAAGCATCCGCCGGCTGCCGGATCAATTAGCCATTCTCCTTTTCCTATTTCTTACACCAGCCCAAAGACCTGCTCCCTTTTTGAGGGCAGGCCTTTGGGCGTTTTATTTGAAATGCAGTTTTTGTAAGGGGGTTATTTATGAGCTATTCCACCCAACAGGATATTCTGGATTTCGTGGAGGACAACAACGTCAAATTTGTGCGCTTTGCCTTCTGTGATATTTTTGGCACCCAGAAGAACATTGCCGTGCTGGCTAGCAATCTGTCCAAGGCGCTGGAAGAGGGCGTGTGCTTTGACGGCAGTTCCATTGCGGGCTTTATGCACGTTGAGGAAAGCGACCTTGTACTGCGGCCGGATCTTTCCACCGTGACCATCCTGCCGTGGCGTCCCACCGAGGGCCGAGTGATGCAGTTCTTCTGCGATGTGGAAAAGCCGGACGGCGCAGCCTTTAGCGGCAACTGCCGTGGCTTTTTGCGGGATGTGAACCGCAAATTCAAAAAGCTGGGGCTTACCTGCAACGTGGGTACCGAGTGCGAGTTTTATCTGTTTGAAAAGGACGACCGTGGCCACCCTACCTGCATTCCCATTGACTTCGGCGGATATTTTGACGTTGCGCCGCTGGATGCGGGTGAAAATCTGCGCCGGGATATCTGCCTGACCATGGAGCAGATGGGTATGGCACCCCAGCACAGCCACCACGAAAGCGGCAACGGCCAGAACGAGATTGACTGCCGCTACGCTGGGCCGCTGAAAACCGCCGACAACGTGATGACCTTTAAGCAGATCGTCCGTGCCATTGCCATGCGCAATGGTCTGCACGCCAGCTTTCTGCCCAAACCCCTGCCCCAGCAGGCCGGCAGCGGGCTGCACATCAACCTCTCGCTTTACATGGACGGCAAAAACCTGTTTGAGGGCGATATTGCCCCGGACAGCGTAGCAGGCAGCTTTATGGCCGGTGTGCTGGCCCACAGCCGAGAACTGACCGCGTTCACCAATCCCCTGCCCAACAGCTACCAGCGCTTTGGCTGTGACGAAGCGCCCCGCTATGTGAGCTGGAGCCGTCAGAACCGCAGCCAGCTGGTGCGCATTCCCATGGTCAAGGGCGACAACTGCCGCATGGAGCTGCGCAGCCCGGACCCCGCCTGTAATCCGTATCTGGCCATTGGCCTGATCCTTGCCGCCGGATTGGACGGCATTGAGCAGCACATGGTCTTGCAGCCGCCGGTGAACCGCAACCTGTTCGATGCCGCCGAAGCCAAGGGACTGGGGCTTGAGACCCTGCCCGCCACCCTTGAGGAGGCGGTGCAGGTGGCCGAGGAGAGCGAGTTCTTGCGCCGGGTGCTGCCAGAGGGGCTTTCTAAACGCTATTTCTCGGAGGAGCTCAAGCGCTGCGCCGCACTGCGGAGTGCGCCTGACCGGGCCGAGCACGAGCGCGTCTACTATTTTAACGCCATCTGATCCCTGCCAGCGCAGGAGAAAGGAGTGCGGAATGGGACGCGCACTGATCGTAAGCGCCGGTGCCAACTCCAACGAATATATTGCCGCGCGGCTGTCCGAGATGGGTTACAGCCGCCCGGTGATCATTCCCAGCGGAGCCGAGGCACGGCGCAGAATGTCGGAATCTGATTTTGAGTTGATCGTGGTCAACGCTCCCCTGCCCGATGAGTTCGGGCACGAATTGTGCATCACCGCTGTGGAGCAGACTGATGCCGGTGTGGTCTTTCTGGTAAAGGCCGCACAGGCTGAGCAATTGCTTGCCCCCCTGAACGAGCAGGGGGTGCTGCTGCTGAGCAAACCCTTCACCACCCCGTTGTTTTTGCAGGCCATGCACATGGCGGCTGCCAGCAACCACCGCTTGCAGCGTCTGCGGCAGGAGAACGCCCGCCTGCAGGACAAGATCGGGCAGCTGCGGCTGGTCAGCCGGGCAAAGTGCTGTCTGGTAGAGCACGCCCACATGACCGAGGCCGAAGCGCACCGCTACCTTGAAAAACAGGCTATGGACACCCGCCGCGACCGCGCCGAGGTGGCGCAGGAGGTGCTGGAGGAATACGCTGACAGAAGCGAATAAAAAGCAGGGCTTCGCCCCGCACCCGCAGGGAAAGGGGTGCGCCGGGAGCGTGCCTTTTATGGGAAAGTTTTATTCTACAACAAAGGAAGGTATATTTTTATGGCAAAATTTATTTTTGTGACCGGCGGCGTGGTCTCCGGTCTGGGCAAGGGCATTACCGCTGCATCTCTGGGTCGGCTTTTGAAGTGCCGCGGCCTAAAGGTGGCCAGCCAGAAGCTGGACCCCTATGTGAACGTGGACCCGGGCACCATGAGCCCGCTGCAGCACGGCGAGGTGTTCGTGACCGATGACGGCACCGAGACCGATCTGGATCTGGGACACTACGAGCGCTTCATTGACGAAAATCTGAACAAGTACTCCAACCTGACCACCGGCAAGGTGTACTGGAACGTGCTGAACAAGGAGCGTCAGGGCGCTTATCTGGGACAGACGGTGCAGATTATCCCTCACATCACCAACGAGATCAAGAGCTACATTTATAATCTGGCCTCCTCTACCGAAGCCGATGTGGTCATTACCGAGATCGGCGGCACCACCGGCGATATCGAGAGCCAGCCCTTCCTGGAGGCCATCCGTCAGGTAGGTCTGGAGCAGGGACGGGAGAACTGCTGCTACATCCATGTGGTGCTGGTGCCCTACATCTCCGGCTCGGACGAATACAAATCCAAGCCCGCGCAGCACTCGGTCAAGGAGCTGCAGGGCATGGGCGTAAGCCCCGACATCATCATTCTGCGCGCAGACGGCAGCGTGGGCAGCGATATCCGCCGCAAGATCAGCACCTTCTGCAATGTCAAGCCCGAGTGCGTCATTGAGAACCTGACCATGCCGAGCCTGTACCAGTGCCCGCTGATGCTGCACACCAACGGTCTGGACGATGTTGTGGTGCATCAGCTGCACTTGGATGTTCCCCCTGCCGACCTGACCGAGTGGAAGCAGGTGGTCTCCCGCATTGCCACCCGCAGCAAGACCTGCACCATTGCACTGGTGGGCAAGTATGTCAAGCTGCACGACGCATATCTCTCGGTGATGGAAAGCCTATATCATGCCGGGTTTGAGAATGACAGTCAGGTGGAAATCCGCTGGGTGGAAAGCGAGGATCTGACCGATCAGGCCGCCTGCAAAGAAGCCTTTGCGGATGTGGACGGCATCATCGTGCCCGGCGGCTTTGGCGACCGCGGCATTGAGGGTATGATCCAGGCAGCCCAGTACGCCCGCGAGAACCGTGTTCCCTGCTTTGGCATCTGCCTTGGTATGCAAATCATGGTCATTGAATTTGCCCGCAATGTGCTGGGCTACAAGGACGCTAATTCCAGCGAGTTCACCCCGGACGGTGCCCACAACGTCATCTCCCTGATGCCGGACCAGCAGGGCAATATCCCCAAGGGCGGCACCATGCGTCTGGGCAAGTACCCCTGCACGGTGGCGCCCGGCACCAAGATGGCCGAGTGCTACGGCGAGAGCGAGATCTGGGAGCGCCACCGCCACCGCTATGAGTTCAACAACGACTTCCGGCAGGAGATGCAGGACGCCGGGCTGGTCATCTCCGGCACTAGCCCGGACGGCCATCTGGTGGAGACTGTGGAGCTGCCCGGCCGCGACTTCCATCTGGGTGCACAGTTCCACCCGGAGTTCAAGAGCCGTCCCAACCGCGCACATCCCCTGTTCAAGGGCTTTATCGCCGCTGCGCTGCGCTACCGCGCTGCCGCCCAGCGGGATATGCTGCATCTGTAATAGCATAATATAACGGCAAGGCCGCAGCACAAAATACCGTGCTGCGGCCTTGCTTTATGTAAGACGATTTTAAATGCCTTCCGCGCCGTCCTGTCTGGCGTGGTTTGCCTGCTTATTCTCGTACATCCGCTGGTCGGCGATGCAACGCACCTGCTGCACGTCCACGCTTTCGGCGGGGTACAGGGCGTAGCCGCAGCTGGCACCCACGCTTACGGCGTTACCGTCGATCTCGTAGGGCACGGCGATCATCTCACAGATCATGTCCATCTTGCGGGCGCAGGTCTCCTGCGTCATCGGACCGAGCAGCAGCAGGGCGAACTCGTCGCCGCCCAGACGGAAAGCGTAGTCCCGGCTGCGGATGCATCCCTGCAGCCGCTGGGCAACGCCCTTCAGCAGCTTATCGCCCACATCATGGCCGTAGGTATCGTTGACCGGCTTGAAGCGATCCAAGTCCATATAAAATAGCGCAAAAGGCTGGCTGTGCTGCTCCAGCACCGTCAGTACCCGGTCGAAGTAGCGCTTGTTCAGCAGACCGGTCAGGCCATCGGTGTTGGCAAGGCTTTGCAGCAGGTGCTGCTTGCCCATATCCTGCACGATCATCATCACACGGGTCAGGCGATTTTCCTTCCACGCCATGGGAACGACCGTCATCATGAAAAACGCGCTTTTATCGCGGGCGGCATATTCCAGCTTGAGGGAGTCGTTGTCCGTTTTGATGAGCCTGCGCAGGTTTTCCGGGGCCAGCATCTGGGGGATCTTGGCGTTTTCGCTGTCGGTCAGAACTACATACTTGCGCGATATTTGCTCCAGCATCTGCTGGTAAGAGCCCTCCGGTTGGTACAGCGGCTCTCCGCGCCGCTCGTGATACTGGTAGCGGTCGCGGTCCAAATCGCACACTGCAAAACGCTCCACAACGCGTGCCATGCCCGCAAACATCATATCGCTCTTTTCCCGGCGGCGCTCCAGCTCCCGGCGGCGGTTGCGCTCTGCGTCACGCTGGATCTTTATCACGCCTGCCATGATCAGAAGCCCCAGCAGTGCAATGACCAGAATGGTAGCCACCTGCACCCGGCGCATCCCGGCATCCACCACCCCGGTGGGCACGATACCGATGATGCTCCAATCCATGAGCCCCAGCGGCTGATAGATCAGATAATATTTCTGCCGGTTCAACGTGTACAGCACGCAGCCCTCGCCGCCCTGCGGCAGGGTCTGCACCATGGTGTCAAAGTAAGGCTGATCCACGCTGGCGTTCTGCTGTAAGTAATCAAACAGGTTGGTCATCTGCTCGGTGATCTCGGTCTTTGTCTCGGTGGAAAGCACCACATCGCCGTTTGAGCGCACGATATAGCAATCGCTCTGTCCCTCATAGACCATGCTGCCCAGCAGCTTTTCCAGCACGGCGTTGTCGTAGCTGACCACCAGCGCCGTATAGGTAGTGCCGTCCAACTGCAGCGGCTGCTCCATTGGGATGGCAAACAGGATCTTGCGGATGCCCTGACTGGAGATATAGCTGGAGATCACTGGCTTGTTTTCGGTATACAGCTTTTCAAAAGTCGCCTTCATGTACTCTGCTGTGCCCTGCCGCCCGGCGGTGGTCCAGAACTCGCACTGCTCGTTGAACAGATAAAAATCCGTATATTGCCAGGTAGCCTTTTGGGCGATATACTCCTGCCACTGCCCCTCCTGCTCTCCCAGCTCCGCAAGGGTGCCCAGGTAGCTGTCCCAGTCGTTCAGGATGTTCCAGTTGCGTTGCGCAAACATGGTAAAGGTCTTGGCAGACTGCCCATAGGTGGAAAGCAGGTTTGCCGTGCTTTCCTGATAGATCTGCTTCTGGGTATAGGCACTGTAAGCAAGGATGCCGACCAGCAGCGCCAGCAGCATCCCTGCTATGAGCAGTATATTTTTTCGTTTGTTCTTCATAAGGTCAATTTCCCCCGACTGCCCCGCAGCCAAACCCCTTCACAATACGTTCTTCCAAAGGCTTTATGCCAAAGCATCGTGCACAGCTTTTTGCAAAAAGTGTACAACCGCTGCGTGTCAGCGCCCGTATAAACCGACACTATCCCTAATAACATTATACCATTCCGCAAAAAAGCCTGTCAACACATCCATGGGGCGATTCGTGTCATTTCAAAGGCGATTCACGCAGAGTTGCCCTGTAAAGCTTGCAGACTTTTTGCAGACTTTCGGATAGCAAGTAAGTGCAAATATCGGTTAGTATTCGATAGTATTTGACAAGCCGCAAATACAAAAAACCGCATGAACACCGGATTTTCCAGTATTCATGCGGTTTTTCACGTTATGCAGAAGAAGGGACTTGAACCCTCACTCACTAGGAACTGGTGCCTAAAACCAGCGTGTCTGCCATTCCACCACTTCTGCTCATAGAAAAAAGGCAAGTCAAAAACCGACTTGCCTTCTGGTGCGAGGGAGGGGACTCGAACCCCCAAGGATAAACCACACGCACCTCAAACGTGCGCGTCTGCCAGTTCCGCCACCCTCGCATACCTGTTATACAGTTCTCCGGTTTTTGAGGTAGAAAACCGTTGGTGCGGACTGCTTGGATATAGTAACATATTTCCGGCCATTCGTCAAGTGGTTTCTTTGTTTCTCATAAGTTTTTTTATGCTTCATATCTATAATAGCAGCGCAGCGCGCGCAAAAGCAGCCTTGCGGGCAATTGCACAGGTCATTTGTACGCGGAAAGTGTGCCTGCGGCACTGCGCCCAGAGCAAAGGAGGGGTTTGTATATGAAGCAATTTGTGCAGCGCGCCGGCGGGCGCATCGGGCTATGGGGCGGGCTGCTGGCGGCTGCGTTGGCAGCGTTTGCGGCGGGGTGGCTGGTGCCGGCACGCGCGCCGGTGGGCTGCAAGCTGAACGAGCTGACCGCCGCGCCGGACTTTTCGCCCTTTTCCCCTGCTGCACCGGCGGTGGCTACATCCGATGCCGGTACGCCCGCCGCCCCTTCCCTGCCGGAAAAATGGGTCTGCCTGACCTTTGACGACGGCCCCAGCAAGACTACCCCGGAGGTGCTGGCGGCGCTGGATGCCGCCGGAGTGCACGGCACCTTTTTTGTGGTGGCCACCGGCTACAATGAGAAATATCTGCCCCTGCTCACACAGGCTGCTGCCGCCGGGCATCAGATCGCGCTGCACTCTGCCTCCCACGAATACAGCGACATCTACCGCAGCAGCGCCGCCTACTGGAAGGACATCGCCCTGCTGAAACAGCGCATTGCGCCCTATGTGGACGCTGAGAGCATCCGGTACCTGCGCTTTCCCGGCGGCAGCACCAACACCGTGAGCCGCCGTTACGGCGGCAAGGGGCTGATGCAACAGCTAAAAAACGAGGTAGAGCAGCGCGGCTGGCAGTGGGTGGACTGGAACGTCTGCGCCGAGGACGCTGTGGGCGGGCACCCCAGTGCGGATACCATCTACCGCAACGTGGTGCGGGAGACCGGCGAGCAGACCCATTGCGTGGTGCTGATGCACGACTCTGCCACCACCCGCACCACCGCCGAAGCACTACCGGATATCATCCGATGGTATACGGATAACGGCTACACCTTTTTGACCGTAGCCGAGGCGCTGCCGCTGGGGTAGTGCACCTTACAGCCATTTTTCAAAGCAGCGTCCCAGCAGTACCCCGGCAGAGGCCAGCACCGCCAGCCAGAGCCAGCCTGCGCCGCCGGTCACCACCCACCCCGCCGCCAGAATGGCGGCAAAGGTACATACCGGCGGCACAGCGAGGCGCAGGATATGCAGCAGCTTCTCCCGCTGTGGCGGCAGTCCGGTGTCCAGCTGCTCGGGATGCACAGCATCGCAGCAGATCTCGTCCCGGTACTTGCCCGGGTTGCGGTAGGCCTTATACGCGATGTCGTCCAGCAAAAACTCCGGATACATTCCCTCTTTGGTCAGGGTGAACTGCATCCCCTTTTCCTCTGCATAGGCCTGCAAAGCCGCCGTAAACTCCTGCGGGGTGTTGATGCTGCCCTGCGGGATAAAGAAAAAGTGCTTCTGGTGCTGCACCTGCGCCAGCGTGCAGTAATCCTGCAGCCAGCCGGAGAAGAAGCCCTGCTGCGGGGCGGGGCTTTCCATGCGGGTCAGGCAGGCGTCCACGTCCAGCGTGTCCGTCTGCGGAGCCTGCCGGGCAAGGTCGGCGCAGAACTGCATGGCTGCCGCCAGCTGTGCCGCCTGCTGCTCCAGCACGATCTGCTGGGCTTGCAGCGCCTGTTGCAGGGGCTGTTCCCCGCGCAGTACCGCCTT
>ERZ773188.4365-NODE-4365-length-10691-cov-2.544942_pt1 | contig 10691 bp, 6 predicted proteins | sample MGYA00581011_ERZ773188 | MGnify/ENA primary metagenome ERZ773188 (study PRJEB29015, sample SAMEA2737798) | human gut metagenome | biome: human gut; feature: human-associated habitat; material: faeces | place: China | collected 2012 ...
GTTGACATCACTGTCAATGACAACGATCTTAATTCCTCTCTGGGCGGCCTGACCGATGATCTCCGCATTGGCATTGTAATCCACCGCAGAGAAAACGATCACATCCACTCCGTCCTCCATGGCCTGCCGTACCATCTCATTCTGGGTCACATAATCTTCTTCCGATTCCGGGCCGTTAAACGTAACATTCAGATTGTATTCCGTAGCCGCCGCCCGGGCACCCGCAAAGACACTTTTAAAAAAGGCGCTCTCCGTGGACTTCACGATCATAGCCACCTGGGTTTTCCCTGTCTCAGCTTCTTTTCCGCATCCACACATGCTCATAAGAAGCAGGACACCCACAGCCAGCAGGGACAGTATTTTTTTCATTTTCTGTTTTCTCATACTTTCTCCCATCCTGCCGCTGCATTTTCTTCCACCTTTGGCATCCGTATGATCACAGTAGTGCCTTCATCCAGTTCGCTTTCTATGGAAAGACCGTACTCTTTTCCGAAATAAATCTTAATCCTGTCGTTGACGTTCTTGATGCCAATGCCAGAATTATCTCCCGGCTCCTTATGAAGGATCGACCGACACTGTTCCTCTGACATACCGACACCGTTATCCTCCACCCGGAAGATCACATCTTCCCCTTCGCTGTAGATGCGGATCAGAATCCGTCCTTCATCCACCATGCGGTCCAGTCCGTGATAGATGGCATTTTCCACGATCGGCTGCAGCGACATTTTGGGAATCTCCTGCTGTAAAATAATCTCCGGCAGATTGAGTGATAAATAGATCTCGTAATCAAACCGCAGATTGATTAACGCCATATAATTCTTGATATATTCCAGTTCCTGCTCCACCAGGACATTGCCTGATACCCACTTCATGCTGTAGCGTAAGAGCTTCCCGAGGGATGTGACCGCATCCGAAATATCGTACTCCTCGTCGATCTCCGCCATCATCTTGATGGACTCCAAGACATTATAGATAAAATGCGCGTTAATCTGATTCTGCAGCGCACGGATCTCTGAATTTTTTACCAGCATTTCGCGCTTTAGATTGTCGTCCATGAGCTGCTTGATCCTCGTTAACATCTTGTTGATCTGTGTTCCCAGCTCTCCCATCTCATCCGGTCCGCAGTGCTCGATCACCACGTCCAGATCTCCGCCCTGCACGCGCCGGATGGCGCGCAAAATCTCGTACAACTGTTTTAACAGATGTTTTACGATCGCATTGATAAAAAATGTCAGAACAACCAAAAACACGAGCATGACCGCCACAAACGTGTTGCGCATGCGGTATACGTGATGAATGTTGGACGTAATATTTTTCACGCAGAGCAGGGTCCCGTTTAATTCCTGCAAGGGAAGGTAGGATACAATCAGATGCTGTCCCTGCAGCTTCAGATAGCAGGTCTGTATTTCCTCGTCCGCCGTATACTGTGCCATGATCTCGGCGAGCAGTTCCTGCCGTCCTGTGTTTTCGTCCTCCCCGTCACCTTCTCCAAAATAACACCCGCCGTCCTCTGTCAGAAAACAGCTCCACTCGTCCTCAATGTTCTCGTAGAGACTGGGAAACATGTTTTCCATCGTCATAGCCGCCTCGATCATTCCGAGCGTCCCGGAATCGCTGTCCTTTATCTCCGTCACGAACGATAAGATCTTGCGGTTCTGTCTCATCGTGTAAGAATTAAAAATCTGATCGTTAAAGTCGTAATGCCAGCCGGTAACAGTCTCCTCCGACTGCCAGGGCTGCTTTTCCATGCGGGAGGCTGCATAGAGAATCGGCATCATCTCCTGTACCCGGTCGTTTGACGCATACACACGCACGCCGTAGAGAAGCGGGTTGTTGTTTACCAGACGCTCGAGGGATACAATATCGCTGTTCTTAAAGCTGTACCATTCCTCCGCCGAAAAAGTCTCCCCGTCCTTCGTTCTTTTGAGCATTTCCAAAAGCGGCTCATCGCTCAGGAAAAACTGTGTGGACATGTTGATGGAATTGATCTTGGTTGCAACGGCATCTTTGTTGCGCTCCATGGTGTACTCCATATATCCGGTATTCTCCGATACGACGTTTTTCTCCATATTGTAAAAAAGGATGCCGGCAAGAATGCCGATGGGAATCACCATAAACAGAATAATCACAAGGGTAAACTTTACATTCAGTTTCTGGCTGACAAACCGTTTTTTCCAATTCATGTAACACTCTCCGTCTCTTTACTGGATGCCAAGCTTCTCTTTGGCGCTGTTCATATATGCCGTCTTCTTCTCCATGACATCCGTATAGCCCAGCTCATCCCGCTTCTCAATAAATTCTTCAAAAAGGGTGTCAAACTCCTCCTCCGATGGTGCCATAAGAAGCGCCGGAAGCGTCTGGCTCCAGAGCTTTGTAATCTTGTCCTCCTCCGATGCCTCCTTGGAGCCGGAGTCAAATACCACATCATACTGACCGTTGTATACGACATATTTTCTTCCCCATTCCTCCAGCTGTGCCGTTGCAGGCGATGGTTCCTGTTTCCACTGAAGCTGCATCACATTGTCCTGCAGCATCCAGTAGGCATCGTCCGCCCCGTATTCCCTGTCGTAAGCTGCGCGGTCCGTGTCCAGAATCTGCTTGATGTTATCGCGGAGCACCGGCTTTCCGTCCTTTATATCGTAAGTCACACCCTCGACGCCCAGATAGGTGAGAAGCTGCCCATGCTCGCTCATCAGATAATCCAGAAACGCAATCGCGCGCTCCGGGTGTTTGCAGTTCTTGGAAATCAGCGTCACCGTCCACCCGTTGATCGTGGTTGTCGGGCGCAGCGGATCGTCCCCATTTGCATTTCTCGGACCTTCCACCGCCATATAAATGCTGTCCGGATCATTGGCATATAAAATTTTCTGCTGTGTCAGCATATCCGAATATTGATACAGCATGCAGAAGTAGCGGCCCTGCGCCACTTTTTCCTCCATCTGTGTCCGGGTGTCCACAAAAATATCATTCGCAAGATAACCTTCCTCTCCCAGCTGTCTGAATACTTTCAGCCAGCGAAAATATTCCGGATCGGTATAGCGGTCATAGTAGACGCCGTCTTTCTCCCACGGAATGGCAAGAAAATTCATCAGGTATTTGTCAAAGGAGACATTTCCCTCGTTGTCGAACACGTGCGCACCGATCGGGATCAGAGGCTCCCCGTCTACTTCCGGAAACATCTCCGCTGCCTTCTTTACCGCTGCGCAAAAGCCTTCCGGTGTTGTCATATCCGGGCTTCCGATCGCCTCGTAGATATCCTTGCGCACCAGAAAGGTCTGATTGCTGCTTAAATCCTCGCACTGCTCTACATCCTGCGGCGTGATGGAGGAGTTCGGGTAGGCGTAAATATTGCCGTCGTCCGTGGTATACCAGTTCACGGCCACCGGGTCCGAGACCTCCCAGAAATACGGATCATAGCTGTCCGCAAGCTCATTGAGCGCATAGACCATGCCGTTTTCTGTCATCTCGCTCACCTGCGGTTCCCACCATCCGAGCGTGATTAAATCCGGCAGCGAGTCGGACGCAATCAGGGCGTTCAGTTTTTCGGATTCATTTCCGAGCGGCGTGATAAAATGAATATCCACGCCCGTCTCCTCCGTGATCGTCTGCGACACCAGATTCTCGCCCCACGGCGTCGAAAACCAGGAGTAGTTGATATACCAGTCCAGCGTCACCGGATCGTCTGCGTACGTCTGCCATGCCGGAAGATCCCCGTCCGGCTGCACTTGTCCGGCTGCTTCCGTTTCCGGCACATTTCCGGAAGCGCCGGTCATAACATTCCCGCATGCACCGCACAGCGCCGCTGTTATAAGAGAAAAAAGCGTTACACACGCCCATTGTTTTTTATATTTGCCACCCATTCCAATCCCCCGTTTTTCTCCGTAAAATCAAAGATTTTCCTGTCTCTATCATATAATATTTCCCGGCATATTTCCAGCAGGAAAAGCCGTTTCCCACGCTCCTTCGCCAGCATAACGCACACAAAGAAGCACCTTCCGTTTCCGGAAAGTGCCTCTTTCTAAGAGGAGAACTATGAAAATAAAGTTTTGAAACCTGCTGGCATTTTATTCTTTGACGCTGCCCGCCGAAATACTGCTGATAATGTATTTCGAGCAGAAGCAGAACACAATCAGGATCGGTATGACAGAGATTGCCACCGCCAGATAAATAGCGCCCTGATTTCTCTGAATGTCCGTCGATGCTTTTAACGTCGCCATCATGACCGGCAATGTAAACTTCTCATTTTTGTTTAAGATAATCATCGGAAGCAGATAATTGTTCCAGTTTCCGATAAATGCCATGATCGCCATCGTCGCAATGCCCGGAGACATGATCGGAAGCGCAATCCTGTGGAAGGAATATAATTCGCTTGCACCGTCGATTCTGGCTGCCTCCACCAGTGCCGGCGGCATCACCGATAAGATGTACTGTCTTAAGAAAAACACCGTTCCGGGTGCCGCAACCGCCGGCACAATCAACGGAATGTAGGAATTTACCAGTTTTAATTTGGTACATAAATTGTAAAAACCGATCAGGCTGAGCTGTCCCGGAATCATCATAAACACAAGGATCGCCGTAAAGATCAGCTTGTTGCCGCGGAATCGATACATTGCCAGTCCATATGCCGTCATTGCCGAGAAATACGCCGTCAGCAGTGTGGCAGGGACCGCAACCAGTAAGCTGTTTGCCATTCCGCGGAACAGATTAAAGAAACTAAATACGGTCTCCCAGTTTTCTTTCAGATGCGTGCTCGGTATCAGCGTAAAGGAATGTGTAATCTCCACACCGTCCCTGGTCGCGTTGACCATCATCAGAAGAAACGGGAACAGGCACGCCGCCGCAAGCAGGACCAGCAGAATATAAATAACGCTCTTTTTTATCTTATCACCCGTCGTCATAACTAATCCTCCTTGTTGACTAATTTTAACTGCAGCACAGATACAATCAGAATGATTAAGAACAATGCATATGCAATGGCAGATGCATATCCGGTCTGTGTTGTGCCTGTCGAGAAACCAAATTTATACAGATACATTACCACGGTCTCAATCGAGTTGTAGGATGCCGCCGTCTTCTCCGACATAAGGAACGGCAGGTCAAACATCTGCAGTCCTCCGATCAAGGAAGTGATTGCCACGTAAAGCATGATCGGCTTTAACAGCGGCAGCGTGATTTTTCCAAATGTCGTCCAGCGCCCTGCCCCGTCAATCGCTGCGGCTTCAAAGTAATCTTTGTTGATTCCCTGCACGCCTGCCATCAGCATAATGAAGGAGTTGCCAAACCACATCCATGCACTGATGACTGCGATGACGCTTCCTGCGGTGCCGGAATTTCCAAGCCAGTCTACCGGCGCCTTGTTCACTCCGAAGAACTGATAGACGGAATTTAAGATCTGGTTAAACGTACCGTATCTCCAGTCTAACAGTGTCTTAAAGAGAAAAGCGACAGAGGTGGCTGCGATCAGGTTCGGCAGATAATACAGTGCCCGAAACACCGGCAGCCCCTTAAATTTATATTTAATATCACTGAACACAACGGTCAGCAAAAATGCGAGTCCTAACTGTAGTACGATATTAACGCCCCAGATCCTGATTGTATTCCAGAGCGCTCTCCAGAAAAACTTATCGGTAAATACGCGTGTATAATTTTTCAGACCGACAAAATGGTACGGCATTCCTGCCAGCTTGCTGTCGGTAAAGCTTAAAACGAGTGTGCGGAATACCGGGTACACACTGAAAATCAGGAAAACGATCACAAAGGGAGCCACGAAAAAGTAGCCTGCCCGGTTATACTTTGTGAGGTTTGATGTCTTTTTTTTCGGATTTGTTTTTGCCATAGGAAATCCCCTCTATCTCATTTTGTATTCCCCCTCCGGCACCGCCATAATATCCCATTTGGAATATTATGGTCTGCCGTCCGGGAGGATACCAAGTCACCCTGCTCTTATCTGTTTACTGTGATATCAGGATATGTAGATTCAATCGTGTCATAGAAATCATTCACTGCCTCTTCCTTGGTCATCTGTCCTGTCTTGACCGCAGAAATCGCATTGCCCCATGCATCGCCGATTGCCTGATCGTAACGGGTTACCTTGGAGGTATCAATCTCCTTCGCCTGGTCTAACCAGAACTGGTACAGTTTCTCGCCGCCGTAGATCGCGTTTTCATCATCTTTGTGCTTTTCAAGCGCGGATTTCAGGGAAACGGTGTCACCCTGGGAGAAATCGATCCACCAGTCTGCCGTGTCTTCATTTAATGTACAGAATTTTACAAACTCCCATGCGGTATCCTTGCGGTTGGACTGGGAGGAAATACCGATATAGGTACCGCCGTCAAATCCGGAGGAAGGTCCCTGGCACACGCCCCACAAACCGGAGGTGTCGCCGACATTATCTCTCATGGTAAGCACGCCCCAGGACGGCAGTCCGAATGCGAAGACCGTCGTGGTGTCCATGCCCTTGGTTGCCTCTGCAAATTCTGTTGCATCCCATACATTGACGGAATCATCTGCGTAATTCTGGATATCTGCGGTTAAGATCGGAACCTCTCCCGCCATTGCCTGATACCACGGTGTGGACCACTGGTTGGCATATGCGGTGAGATCCTTCTGATACAGATCCACGCAAAGATCCATGTAATCAAATCTTGCCTGGTCTACATTTAAGACACCGTCAACCACCCATGCGGAATCACCGGAAAATACGCCCATCTCTGCGTCTGAGGAGAAAATACGGTATCCCGCGTCCTTCAACTTCTGCGCGGTATCCAGAATAGTCGGGTAATCCTTAAATAATTTGCCGACCTCATCCGGATCATCCGTTCCGAATACTTCCTTGGCAATATCTCTTCTGTAATAGATACCTGCCGGGGTGATCTGATAGGAAATGGCTCTCTGGATGCCCTCGGAATCCTGTCCGACTTTCCATACATAATCAACGATCTGATCTGCATAGTCCTGTGCGTTGTACGGTGCCTGATTCAGATCCTCAAAAAATCCTGCGTCGTAAAAATCCTCCAGCATCTTCGGCTCGCCTACGATAATATCCGGTTCGCTCTCGCCGCCCAAAAGCGCTGTCTGCACCTTGGTCGGATAGTTTGCAGGCTCAATGACAACCGTGTCAACGGCAACTCCGGTCTGCTCTTCAAAGCGCTCACCAAAGTCGATCAGGTCGTTTGAGAGTGTCCATACCACCAGCTTATCATCGCCGGAAGCGGACGTGCCTGCACCCTCCGTAGATTCTGCGGTACTTCCCCCACCAGAAGCTGCATCTGTGCTTGTTTCTCCCGAATCGCCGCATGCGGTCATTGATAATGCCATAATGCCAACGAGCATGACGGATACTGCTTTTTTCCAATTCATAAAAATATCCTCCTTTTATTTCAACATCTCTGTTGTTTTGATACTTGCATTATAGATGCTTTCATTTCCTCAAAAAATGATCCAAATTTTAAAAAGGTATCATTTTTTTAGTCCACGGCAACCTCCATTTTTCTGACCCTTCCGGCGCGGATATCCTCCGCCAGTTTTCCGGAGACTTTCTCCCCCTCAACGGTCGCCTGACTGCCATTTTCATAGAAAAACACCATATGGCGGATCCGGTAGGTTCCCGGCACATAATCCCTGTGCCCGCCAAATTCATAGCACACGGTCGTCCTGCTCATAAACGCAGCGGAAAGTCTGCCATCCTCCGGAATCAGATACGCCGGAATGGCCGGTGCAAGCGAAAAGACCAGTTCCTCCTGCTCCGTCCGGAAAGGATGTGCGCCGAACATCATCTCTTTCCACATGCTGATAAATTCGATCGTTGATCCGCTGAGTCTTGCCACGAATCCTCTTCCGCGGCAGGACGGATTTGGATTCCTGCTGCTGGCTATAAACGAGGAATTTTCGTAAATACTTCTTCCGTAAGTCTCCGGGTTCTGGAACGGTATCGCAGCCTTCTTGAAATCCGCGAAAAATTCTTCATAGAGACCGCTGCGCAGAAGTTCAAGAAGATATTTATATTCCATATGAAGCCAGATGGATTCGTTTTCGAGCCAGCCCGGGGTAAATGCACGCGCACGCCCAAGTTCAAAAGAGGAATCCGCAAGGGAAGCATTCACCTTGTACATGGACAGTTCCCCGTCGTAGAGATCGCTCTCTTTGACCGCTTCGTACAGGGCACGCTTCTCGCCCTGCTCCACAGGCAGCTTCAGATAGCGCACCGGTCCCTCCAGAAAATACGGCATATTTTTGGGAACAAATTTTAACGGGCGGATGCCGCCGTCCTTTAACTTTTCATACTCCGGCACCTCGTAAGTAAAATACGTCGGGCAGATCTCCCCGGAGATCCGGCGCGCCTTTTTGATTCCGCAGGTAACAATCTCCAAGAATCCTTCCAGAATCGCCGCAAGCTGCTCCGTGTGATAGACCATCTTCTTACCGGATACGCCCTGATAGGTCTTGTCGCGGTAAATCTCCTTCGCGTCATTGATCCGGTTCCAGAAGGACAACAGTTCCTCGTCCCGCATGATATTGTCGTGCTCCAGCCGCGTGATCAGATTCAGTTCATCCAGGAAACATCCCAGTTCCTCTATGAGTGCGACTTCTCCCGGATATTGCTTTAAGGCCTCTATGGTGTAGGAGAGCATGCGCGCCAGCTCGTAGGTCTCCGCCATGGAAGAACCGAAAAGTCCCGGCATACCGTTTAGGGCGTCATACCATCCGGGCTTTCCGCCCTCCATCTCGATTCCCATTCCGTAAGCATCCAGCGTGGCAAATTTCACAGCACTGAGCAGTATCAATTTCTCCATCAGCGTCATGGTCAGCACATCCCCGCTGCCGTATTCGGTTCTCACCAGTTTTTCCCCCAAGTCCGCCCGCCTGGACGCCTCGTTTAACGCCCGGTACTGCCTTAAGCCATTCTCCGTCTCCACATAGCGGCGGAACCTGCGGTTCACATTGATTCTGGACAAAAAGGTGGTATAGACCTCCTCATAGAGCATTTCCTCCTCCTGCTCCGGGAACACGGAAAGGTAATCCAGAATCAGATCGAGATTGTAGGTCCAGTGATCGCTCCAGTAGCCTTCCCCGAACGATCCGTTCACCATCTCCTCCGCAAAATCAATGACCCGGATAAATAACGTCTCATCCCAGGTATCGCCGAATACCTCCCCGAACTTCCGGCAGAGTGCTCCAGGCGTAAACGGCTTTGTCGCGAAGTCAAGCAGCGCTCTTCTTTGCTCCTCCTTCACGTCTGCCAGCAGCTTCTTTGCCCGCTCCTTTGAAAGGCGGTAGGTCAGTTTCTCGACGCCAAGCGGATTGTACCCGTCCAGCTGGATCAGACTGTAGAATTCCTGTATATTCTTTCTGCCGACGAACGGTGCAAAAAAGGTGTCGCAGCGGCGGTTCTGATTGACATCGCGGAAGTTCCCGTTTCCCTGCGAATAGAATTCCGGCAGCATGGAAAAGTAATTGTAATCCCGCTCCAGATCACCGTGTTTTCTGGAATAGACATAAAAGATCTTATTGTTCCCCAGCTGCATCGGATAACCGCCGCGCAGCACATTGTCCATATAGGTGTACCTGCAGTAGGCATCGAACGCCGCGGAGGCTGTCCTGGTGCGGATACCGTCTGTCAGCGCCTCTGCAAGTTCATCAGCTTCTCTTTTTTTTGCCTCAAAATAGGCGGCATCTTTCTTTTCCGCAAAATATTCCTTTAAAAGCTGCTTGTTCTCCACCTGTCCGATCAGTTCATATAAGGTGACGCTTCCGCCTGGGGCAAGGGTGCGCGTGATGCCGTAAAAGCTGCACGGCAGCAGGTTCTGCGTCATCTGTTCTTCCAGAAGAAGTTCCTTTAACGGGCGTTCTTCAAAACCGACCGGTCTTTTCAGCGACAGATCATAGGAAAAAATCAAAGACGGATCCACGATCGGTTGTAACCGTCTGCCGTCCGCTTCGCAGCATGCCGAGAAGTTGCCGCCGTCGATCCTGCGCACCGCCGCGGTGTCATCCATGCTTGCCCGCACGCGGTAGTACGGCAGACCCTCGCTTAAATCCTCGACCTGCATCCACGCTTTCGCGGTCTGCCCCATATTTTTCATGCTGTCCATGGACACGCCGTACGGAATCACCGCCGGCATGCCGTCAATCAGTTCCAGCTCGATGGGCTCCCCGGACTGATTGGTGACACTCACCACGCGCACAAGCGCGCCGACATTTTCTCCGGGCAGTGTATAGTACACCACTTTTGTGTCCATTCCACTTGACCGGTTCTGCTCCTCGATTGCAAGACCATTCATGTGAATCTGCATCCGTTGCGTGATGTTCTCATCCGAAAACGGTTCAAAAACCGTACCGTTCTTCTTTAAAAATGTGCGGAACCCTGTGGTCTTTACATTCTGATATGCCTGATGCGCCGGATAAAATTCCATGATCGCATGATCTTTATTGTCCACGCCGAAACTCACCACACACTGTCCGCGGTTCACATAGTAGCACCAGATCGGGATTCCCCGTATTCCTGCAATTCCCGGCAGAAAACTCGCAAATGTGGATTTTTTCCCATAATCATTCATTACAAACGTCTCATTTTTCCCTGTCATCTCATTCTCCTTTACACCAGTTCCACCAAAATTTCATGCGTGACATCAAAATCCAGCTGCTTTAACCGCTCCCTATCGATGCAGACACTGCGCGTCTCTTTCTCTCCC
>ERZ773188.4366-NODE-4366-length-10688-cov-4.839744_pt1 | contig 10688 bp, 16 predicted proteins | sample MGYA00581011_ERZ773188 | MGnify/ENA primary metagenome ERZ773188 (study PRJEB29015, sample SAMEA2737798) | human gut metagenome | biome: human gut; feature: human-associated habitat; material: faeces | place: China | collected 2012 ...
ATTGCGTATATCAGACGGATATTTATACAAATGAACAGTGGTTAGAAATTATGCCGTTAGAAGCATCAAAATCAAATGCTATAAGACAATTACAAAGCATGTTGAATTGTGAAAAGCTTATTGTGTTTGGTGATGGAAAAAATGATATAGACATGTTTCAAATGGCTGATAAAAGTTATGCTGTTGCAAATGCACACAATGATTTAAAACAATTTGCAACAGAGGTCATTTTATCGAATGACGAAGATGGTGTTGCTAGATGGCTTGAAGCAAACTATAAACAATAGAAACCCATTCAACAAAATCACAGAGAGAACGCCGAATAAAGAAATCGTCTCTGCTAAGGTGGGGTTAATTTATAAAATCCGAAATGGTGTTACGGTGAACCATACCATTAAATAGGGAATTACGAAGGAGAAGATAATGAAGCAAACAAAGAATATTTTATCAGGATTAGTAATTGCATTAAATGTTGTTGGAGTTGTTTGTTTGATTTATTTCGCTATTCCATATTTTACTCATAATGTTACAATAACAAACCCTGATGCAATGTTGCCAATGGAAGCTTGGGATAGAGCAGGAATGGTATTGACATTTGGATTTATTCCACTTTTGATTGCCAATATACTCTGCTTTGTAGTTGTAAAAACAAAACAGAAATTTGTGCCTTTTTTGTATTTTATTCCGAGTGTAGTGTGCTTGACTACTGTATTGAGTTATTGGATAACGGCGTTGGGATAAATATCATCAATTTTTAGTTTACGAGGTGTCTTTTGAAATCAAAGGAAAATAAGGAGGATTACATAATGGAACAAGTAGTATAATTTTTAAAAGAAGCAGACACATATTATCTGGCAACGGTAGACGGAGACCAGCCAAGAGTAAGACCTTTTGGAACAGCTCACATCTTTGAAGGCAAACTGTATATTCAGACCGGCAAGGTAAAGGATGTTTCAAAGCAGATTCATGTAAATCCAAAGGTAGAAATCTGTGCATTTAAGAATGGTGAATGGCTCCGTGTAGCTGGAGAACTTGTAGAAGATGACAGAAGAGAAGCAAGACAATCTATGCTTGATGCATATCCATCTTTACAGAATATGTACTTAGCAGATGATGGAAACACAGAGGTGTTTTATTTTAAAAATGCGATAGCAACATTTTGTTCATTCACACATGAACCGGAAGTAGTGAAGTTCTAATGACAAAGTGAATTGTAAGGAATAATGTAAATTCTGGTTTGTTGGCATGAAGAACATTTACAGTAAAATTAGATATATAAAACGCATATTATTATAAAGAGGATAAAGAGCGATATGTTCTTTATCCTTTTTCATATTTTAAGGAAGGAGAGTATGAGCAGTGAGTGAAGTATCACAGGGAAGAATATTCGGCTATGCGAGAGTATCATCAACGGAAGAAAATTTAGACGGACAATTGGCAGAGTCAGTAAAGTATGTTCCGGGGGAAAACATTGTTATTGACAAACAGTCAGGCGAAGACTTAGAAAAAGGAGGTTATCTGGCATTAAAAGGACGATTTGGATTTTGTAGGTGCGTCATTTTGTGGTTTTTATGTAGACGGAGATATAATATTCGTGCAATGTGTTGATATTTTCGTGCAAATAACATATAATACAAGTGAAAAGGAGAGTGATATTATGGCTAAATCAAATACAAGTAATATTAGTATTCGCATGGATAGTAAATTAAAGGCTGCTGCTGAGGAGTTATATGAAGAACTTGGTATGAACCTAAGTACTGCTTTTAATATTTTTGTCAGACAATCTTTGCGTGAAAGAGGAATTCCTTTCAAAATCACAGAAGGAACTCCGAATAAAGAAACCGTCTCTGCTATGTTGGAGGCAGAAAGGATTGCAAAGGATCCTAATGTTAAGGGCTATCATGATGTGGATGAACTCTTTGCAGATCTTGATAAATGACAAAGTATGAGATTAAAAATACAACCCAGTTTAAGAAAGATTATAAACTTGCTAAGCGTCGAGGCTTGGATATTTCATTGCTCAAAAATATTGTAACAAAACTTGCAAATGGTGAATCCTTAGATCCAAAATATAAGGACCATTCTTTGACTGGTAACTGGATTGGTCATAGAGAATGCCATATTCAATCTGACTGGCTTTTGGTATATCGTTATGAAGATGATGTATTGGTTCTTACACTTGCTCGTACAGGGACGCATAGTGATTTGTTTAATTTATAATTAGGTTATTGTAAAATAAACTTAGTAATCCTCAAAGAACAAAATTTTCAAAATTCCGCTGAGGATTAGTATACTACAAAGCTGAACTATAACGAATCCCATTGAGAAATCAAACCTTACTGGATGCAAAAGTACCTGAGTCTACTGAGGAATGAAAATCCGAAATGGTGTTACGGTGAACCTTATCATAAATAGGGTGCAAAGCGATGTTGCCAATTAGTCAAAGAATTCAATTTGACAGTAATCAATATTACTCTTATGAGAGTCTGTAAATCTCTGTGTAATGATATAACACAAGAGAATACATAAGAGAAAATACTTATACAGAATAAGATGCTATAATTTTACTCTTCAAAAGGGGGATAATAGACAAATGAATGGTAAATTGAGAAATATGACATCAGTATATCTTACACAAAAAGATAAGATTTTACTGTTATATAGACAGGGAAGCAGGGTTGCAAATAACCTATGGATTGGTTCGGCAGGTGGACATTTTGAAGAGTACGAATTGAATGATGCGAAGGCCTGCGTTATTAGGGAAATTAAAGAGGAATTAGATATAAATGCAGAAGACATTGACGGATTAGAACTTAGATATGTTACATTAAGATATACTAAGGGAGAGATAAGACAAAATTATTATTTTTTTGCTAACCTGAATGAGAATTTTAATAAACGATTACAATCAAATGAAGGGATATGTAAGTGGTTTAATGTAGATGAAATATGTACTCTTGAGATGCCTTTTACAGCTAAATATGTTGTTGAACATTTTTATTCAATAGGATATATGACAGACAAACTATATGTGGGTGTTACAACGAAGAAAGGGGTTAATTTTCTGGAGTTAAGCGAATCTTAATTAAAGATAAGCTTAAATTATGGAGGAGAGGATAGATGATTTCCATTGACACTAAAAGACTACATTTGCGCAATGTATCACAAAATGATGTGCATGTAATGTTTGATTATAGAAATAACGAAATATGTGCTCGATATCAGAGGGGGCAGACGAAAGACTTTGAAGGAATTCTAAATTTAATTGAACGCCGAAAAAATGATGAAATATCAATCAATTCACCTTGTATGATTGCAGTAGCCCTAAAAGAAACGAACGAAATGATTGGTGAAATAGTTGTTAAGCCAAAGGATAATACAATTTCCTTAGGATATACGTTTTCTTATAAATATCATCGACAGGGATATGCTTTTGAGGCTCTGACCGTTTTGCATGAGCATCTTCATAAGATTGCTCCAGAATGGGAGTTTATCAGTTTTACAGAATGTGAAAATATAGCCAGTATCGAATTGCTTAAGAAATTAGGCTATAAGAATCTCGGCTATGTTCCAAGCATGGATTCGCAGGCATTCGGCAAGTGGACAACATTGGTTACAGAGGAAAAATTTGCTCGACAAAGTAAATAACCTCCTTTCACAAAAACTTCAATTAATTTGTAAGAATAAAGGTTTTACTCAGGAGGCGCTTGCAGGAAAATTAGATGTATCCAGACAGGCTGTAGCGAAGTGGGAGTCTGGACAAGCATATCCTGATATTTGCAACCTTATTCAAATTAGCAAGTTATTCAATGTTACTATTGATTACTTAGTAAAAGACCAAGAGTGTATTACTACTTGTTTAGAGGATAATGAGACGGATATTGATCAGCTTATTGAATTTCGTTTAGAAGCAAATGTTAATACATATGCTGCTTATATGAATGAGACGGATTCGACGAGATTAGTAACACCGGAAATACAAAAATTGATAACGGAAAATTTATGAGGAACAAGTTGGAATCATAAAAAGAATTTATTATGGATGATAAATGCATTTATGGAGATTTGCGTATGAAATGTGATTATACGAACAGGAATTTGCGTGTAAAATATATTTACATGAACGGGGATTTCTGTGATTATTTTTGATGAAGTTCAACTGCTTCCAAAGGCCAGACAGGCAATTAAATATCTTGTTGCAGATGGAAGATATAAGTATATTGAAACAGGTTCCTTAATATCCATTAAAAAAATATAATAGAAGAATTTGTAAAGCAGGAAGGATATTCAAACATATCTTGTTCCGATTCCGGGGATATGCCATTTAACCTGTATCTATCCAACTTTGAATAGATAGTTGTATGGAAATTGAATGCGTGATAGAATGCTATAAAGGGAAATAGGTGATGATCGTGCTTTAAGCGCGAGGCGTTTCTTGTCCGTATGGCAAGAAGATGGACATAGAAAATATACAACAAAGCGAAATTAGAAGTTAGGAGGTTTGAACATGATAACAGATACATTTGATAATAAATCGGAAGAAATAATTAAAGTTTGCCGCAGTGATAGTGCGATTAAGGTAGATGCCTGTATTCTCACTTTTTCGCATGTGATTTTAAAATATGTTTTAGAAACTTTCCAGTGCAAAAAAATTGGAGATTTATATTCTTCTAATGGTGCGAACCCTGTTTATGTATTTGAGTACGAAAATAGGTGTTTTGCTGTATATATGTCTTGTGTTGGGGCACCTGCTTGTGTGGCAGATATAGAAGATACTTTGTCAATTATTAACACGGATAAGTATGTTGTTTTTGGCGGTTCGGGATGCTTGAATAAAGACATTGCACGCGGAAAGGTTATGGTACCAACAGAGGCCTATCGGGACGAGGGAACTTCATACCATTATGTACCTGCTTCAGATTATATTACAATCAAAAATGCGGATGTGGTGGCGAAGTTTATGGAGACGGTTGGTTTGCCTTTTGTGAAAGGAAAAACTTGGACAACAGATGCGGTATACAGAGAAACCAGTGCAAATTTTGAAAAACACAAAGCAGATGGCTGTATTTCTGTTGAAATGGAATGTGCAGCTATACAAGCTATGTGTGATTATAGAGAACTTAATGCCTACTTCTTTTTTACTTCTGGTGATTTGTTAGATGCACCTAAGTGGGATGCAAGGATGAAGAAAAATCAAGTTAAGCATACGCAGCATGATTCAGAACATTTTGATATTGCTCTTGAGTTGGCTTGTTATATTGTGGAATAGAGAACTTGAAATATAAAAGGTAATGTTTCATCTTCAGCAACAGATGTGATGAGAAAAAGCGGAACATATGAGAATTGACCGAGCTCTTTAGAGCGAGGGATGCTTCTTGTCCGTATGGCAAGAAGATGGAAACTGAAGTAAACTTAACAAATCGGAATTTTTTCGTCAGTCTATAGAGGGGAGGAAAAATGCTCAATGGATTACAAAGATGCGATCGCAATATTTGAAAACAACACAAAAAGAAGTGTTGTTCAAATAGAACGCTGCAGTGTTGGTATTGCGAACTATGTTTTTATTGTCTCCACTGCAAACGAAAAGTTTGTTCTCAGATGCAGTAAAGATGAAAATGCCTATAAAGATACTGTTTATTGGCTTAATAGGTTGTCTGTATGTGAAATACCGATACCGATTGTCTTGTCAGAGGGAAAATACAAAGACTATTCCTATCTGATTCTCTCTTATATCCGTGGAGATGATATTGGTAATGTCTATTGTAAATTGAATGATAGCGAGAAAAAGCAAATTGCCAAGGAAGTAGTTAAGATACAGCGAAAGGTTTCAAGGCTTGATATCCATGCGGATATGGAATGGACATGGAACTGCTTTGTTGACAAAATGCTGAATCGTGCTGAAAAGAGAATAAAAAGAAAGAACTATTTTGACTTTAACAAAATATATATCATAAAGAAATTACAACAAGAAATACAGGAATATTTGGATAAGGTTCCGATAGCACCGTATTTGGATGATATCAGTACAAAAAACTTATTGATTTATGAGGGTAATGTATCTGGGATAATAGATATTGATTGGATGGGATTTGGTGATATGCTTACCTTTGTTGCATTGGCAAGGGTTTCATTACTCAATATGGATTTGGATACTAAATATATTGATTATCTATTAGACGAGATTCGTCCAAACACGATAGAGTACAAAGCGTTTATATTCTACTGCTTGATTTATTGTGTGGATTTCATGGGGGAAAGAGGTATGCAATTTCTTGATAAAACAATTCCAGTAAATGAAAATATAATCGAGAGATTGAATGATATCTTTGACTTTCTTATGGAAGAATGGGACAAATATTGCAAACGGTAAATTCCAGTTTGTTGAATTAAGAAAATCGGAATTTACGGAGGTAGCAATGGCTTTTGATTTTAAGAAAGAATACAAAGAATTTTATATGCCTAAAAATAAACCAGAGATTGTAATTGTTCCTAAAGCAAATTATATTGCAGTTAGAGGAAAAGGTGATCCAAATGACGAAGGTGGAGCATATCAGCAGGCAATAAGTGTGTTATATGCTGTTGCGTATACTCTGAAAATGAGTTATAAAACAGATTACAAAATCAAAGGATTTTTTGAATATGTAGTTCCACCACTTGAGGGCTTCTGGTGGCAAGAAAATACAGATGGTGTAGATTATACGGATAAGTCTACATTTAACTGGATTTCCGTTATACGATTGCCTGATTTCATAACGAAAGAAGATTTCGAATGGGCAGTTGAAACCGCGACAAATAAGAAAAAGTTGGATTGTTCATCGGCAGAGTTTATGACTATTGAGGAAGGTGTGTGTGTTCAGATTATGCATTTAGGAGCATTTGATGATGAACCTGCGACTGTTGCGCTTATGGATGCGTATTTAGAACAGAATGGATATGTTAATGATATGAATGCAGAAAGATTACACCATGAAATATATCTGTCTGATGCGAGAAAGGTTACTCCAGAGAAATGGAAAACGGTTATTAGACATCCTATAAAGAAATTGTAAATTTCCTTGTTGTTGAGACTTATTTGAATTTATGGAGGAGAAAATGCTGGAAGTTAATTTTTATGATGAGGTAGATGACAGTTTTTTAAAATTTGCTGTAATTATTTCTAAGGCTGATGGAAAATGGGTGTTTTGTAAACATAAAGAAAGAGATACTTATGAAATACCGGGCGGGCATAGAGAAGAAGGAGAATTGATCCTAGACACTGCAAAGCGCGAACTAAGAGAAGAAACGGGAGCAATTGATTTTAATATTAAGCCTATTTGCGTATATTCTGTCAAAGGGAAGACTAGAGTAAATAAAAATGAAAACGATGAATCCTACGGAATGTTATATGTTGCGGATATTTTTTTGTTTGAAGAAATTCACAGTGAAATAGAAAAAATTATTTTTACAGATGAGTTAGTGGATGATTGGACCTATCCATTGATTCAGCCCAAATTGATAGAAGAGGCACAGAAAAGAGGTTTTTTATAAAATTCTGTTTTGTAACTGAGATGAGAGTTTGGTAAATCGTTGTTTGGCGCTTTGGGAAATCCCGATAAACAAATTTTAGGGAACAGAAACTTTGAATTCGTGGGGCGATAATTAATGGAAAAAATAAAACTAAAATTGTATGAATGGATAATATTCTTCCTATTACTAATTTTCTTGATTGGTTATATGGGTTTATTTTCATTGATGTCTAATTACATATCAAAGACGATAATATATTTGGTAATATTATTTGTTTGGATTATGGTATTGGAAAAATATATAGTCAATGGAATTAAAAACTTTAAGAAGTATTATTTTAATGATGCTTTAAGCATAGTAATAGTAATTGTTTTGGTGTCAAGTTTATTGAACTTGATATTTGCGAAAATTGATAGCACTATACCAGTTGGCAATTCTCGATCAACAGATAGTATGTTAGCAATGTTGTTTTCGGCATTGATTTTTGCACCCATAGTTGAAGAACTTGTAAATAGATGCGCTATGGGGTTGTTTTTAGAAAAGTTTATAAAAAATGATGTTGTGATTAATGTTGTTACAGCTATAATATTTGCTTTTTTACATTTGTTTAAAATGCATTTAAATATTTATGGTCTAATCTTTTACGGATTGGTGTATGGTATGCTGGGTTATAGTTGTGGATATTATTACAGAAAAACCAGTAATATCGTATTATCAATGCTTATTCATTTTATCTGGAACTTATGTATGTTTGCAGGTATCGTGTTGAGAAATATGTTATGAATGAAAACAAAGATAAATTGAGTTTGATGGATGGAGAACAATTTCCAGTTTGTTGGATTAAGAAAATAAAAATTTTACGCAGAGATTTATGACAAGGGGTGAAAAAGTGTAGATGTAAAGTCTGTGTTACAAAACTTTGCAAAAATGCACAACTTAGTTGGTTCAGATGTAAAGCTTTGTGTGTTATGATTAGTACAGATTACTGAAAAGAATCTGTATTATAAGTATCTATTGGCTGATAGTTATATTGGCTGATAGTTAAAATGAAAAAACGAACGGAGATGAATTGATGAGTTTAGGAACTAATATACAATATTTACGCAAACTAAATAAATTAACACAGGAACAATTCGCTGAAAAAATGAACATTACGCGACAAACTGTTTCAAGATGGGAAGCAGATGAAGTTATTCCAGAACTTAGTAAACTTGTTGAAATTTGTTCTGCATTTTCATGTAAATTGGATGAATTAGTAAGAGAGAATATGTTTTCTAAGAATGAAATTTATTCAGAAGTTAAAGTTAGAAAAATGCCTGCGTTCAAAATGGCAAGATATGTAATGATTTCGCCCAATCCAGAGTCAGATGTGCAAAATTATATGATGAATTGGGGAAAGGTAAGTGGTTTAGTAGCAGCAGATCCTAATGCAAAATTGATTGGATGGGATTTCCCTTTTGTGTCTCAAGAATTGCAGAGTAGATTTGGACTTCATGGATATGTTGCAGCTTATATACTTCCGGAAGGATTTCAGACTAATTGTCTGGGGGTAGAATATGCTCAAAACAAAGAAGCGGAGTACGCAGTAATTACTGTAACAGAACCGATGGTTAGACCGTTTGAGAGAATACCTACAGGTTATAAACATATTATGGATTTTTTACAAGCTAATAATTTTAAAGATAAAGTGAGCGATAATATTATTGGATGTTTTGAACATGAATACGAAAAAGAAGGTGCGCATTACATGGATATTTATGTGCATGCTGCTAGTGTAACTAAAGTAAACGCATATTCTACGTTTAATTAGTGGAGCAAGATTAGGCATTAGTAAACTTTAAGGCTTCTAGTGAGTCTGAAAGCATGCAAAGATTCCAATTTATTCAAGGTAATGATGTTTATTATATAGTAATTGTATGGAAGAGAAGTTGCCATAGTTTCTCTTCTAATCATTTTAGAAGAATATATAGTTTTATTAGTTCGAAATAGCAGAAATAATAGGTATAAAAATAGTTTGTATTTATTATATGATTTGTACAAATGATAAGATTAAGCAAAGGGCAGGTCATTTTACTTCATAAAAGGCTGATTGAGACTACTGGCGGTAGTAATGGTATTCGTGATGATGGGATGCTTGATTCAGCCTCTGGTAAAATAGGAGCAGAGGATATATTGCAATGGATTATCAGTCATCAAAAATAATGTATAAGATTATTATATATATGTAATACTCAACGGACAAATATACGATACAATAAGCATTAATATAAATATTTGCTGGCTTGGAGGTTAAAAAATGATAACAGACACATTTGATAATTTATCGGAAGAAATAATTAAGGTTAATCGTAACGATAATGCGGTTAAGGTAGATGCCTGTATTCTTACATTTTCTCATGTGATTTTAAAATATGTTTTAGAAAATTTTGAGTGTAAAAAAATTGGCGATATATTTTCATCTAATGGAGTGAATCCTGTTTATGGATTTGAGTATAAGAATAGGTATTTTGCTGTATATATGTCTTATGTTGGGGCACCGGCATGTGTGGCAGATATAGAAGATACTATGTCGATTATTAACACAGATAAATATGTTGTTTTTGGCGGTTCGGGATGCTTGAATAAAGAGATTGCACGTGGAAAGGTCATGGTGCCTACTGAGGCTTACCGTGATGAAGGAACTTCATATCATTATGCACCTGCTTCAGATTATATTAAAATCCAAAATGCAGATGTAGTAGCGAAGTTTATGGAAACAGTTGGTTTGCCTTATGTGAAAGGAAAAACATGGACAACAGATGCAGTACATAGAGAAACGAGAGTGAATTTTGAAAAACGTAAAGCCGATGGCTGCATTTCTGTCGAAATGGAATGCAGCGCTGTTCAAGCTGTATGTGATTATAGAAAACTTAATGCTTATTTCTTTTTTACTTGTGGTGATTTGTTAGATGCACCTAAATGGGATGAACGGATGAAGAAAGATCAAGTCAAGCATACACAGCATGACGCAGGACATTTTGATATTGCTCTTGAACTGGCTTACTATATTGCGGAATAGAAATATTGGAAACTTTTAAATTAACATAGAGAATATAACCACAAGAATAAAATTTGATTTTTATAGTCTCAAGTTCAAAAGACAACTAACAGAATATTTATGTTTTACAGGAGGGTGCTTTTTG
>ERZ773188.4376-NODE-4376-length-10667-cov-9.606106_pt1 | contig 10667 bp, 17 predicted proteins | sample MGYA00581011_ERZ773188 | MGnify/ENA primary metagenome ERZ773188 (study PRJEB29015, sample SAMEA2737798) | human gut metagenome | biome: human gut; feature: human-associated habitat; material: faeces | place: China | collected 2012 ...
TAAAATATTCTTCTCCTGATTCGTTCCTGAACTTTGTTTCAGCTTCATTCAGAAGTGGATCCGAAGCAACTATATCCCCTATTTCCGTATGTTGGATAGCTTCGGTTATACTTGTAGGCTCGTCATAGTCCAGTAACACATCAAAGAGTGTCGGAGTATCTTTCACTTTGGCTCTGTAAGTATCTGTACTATTACATTGTGGGTCGGCATCAATCAATAATGTTTTATACCCTCTGTCAGCTAATATACTGGCAAGATTGGTCGCTGTTGTTGTTTTTCCGATACCGCCCTTCTTATTAGCAATACAATATATTTTCATTTACAACACCTCTTTATTGAACTTTATATTATAATATCACAAAAATATATTTATTGTCAATATTGCTATAAAAATATCGTAATAAGTATTTTTTTTGCGGTCACTGTAGAAATGAACTAGCTTATAGGTTCTAGGAAAAACAATAATAGTTTTGAAGTTTTTACTCCCCCTACTTTTGACAAATAGTATTATTGAATATAAATATATATTATTGAATTAAAATAAAAAAATCAATTTTGAATATATATTTTCAAAAATACTATTGACAAATGAGTACCCTCATGCTATATTATAGTTACAAACAAACAACAAACAAATTTAAAGAAAGTAGAGGTACAAACATGAAACAAACAACTAATATGAGTCGAGTTATCGGGCAGATGCAGACTATAGGAAGAAAACTCAATACCGATTGGTTTGGATCTGAGCTTGACATGGATCGAGTAATCTGGACTGTGCAGAGTACGCCAAAAGCCTACGGCCATTTTACTCCATATCTTAGCTATCGAGTACATTCCGTTGAAGGTGAAAGGGGGGCTGTTGAGATTAACATAGGTGCCGGAACGTTGGATAGAGATATAGTTGCTGTGATCTGCACCATGCTGCATGAGCTTACTCATTATTACAATTGGTCAAAAGGTATTCAAGACTGTTCAAGAGGTAATACATATCATTCAAAGAAGTTTAAAGTTGAAGCTGAGAAGCATGGACTTGTGATTGAGTACGATCCAAGGATCGGTTGGAGCTTAACCTCTGCCACAGAAGAACTTGTTAATTGGATCATTGAGAATGATTTAGAGGACTTCCGGTTAGGACGTAACGAATACACTTCTTTATTTGGTGCTGGTGGCGGTACTGGCAGTAGAAGTACAACACCAATAGCTCCCAAAAAAAAGAGTAATAGCATTAAGATGATTTGCCCGTGCTGCGGTGCTATTGCAAGAGTGACAAAGACAACAAATCTTATATGTGGTGACTGTATGCAGCATATGATTGAAGTATAGATTATGCATGGAGTGGTGCCTAAAAACATCACTCCATATAATAAAAATTAATAATAAATATATTTTATTGATTTTTATAGAAAAATATCAAAATAACTATTGACAAAATGAGGGTACTCATATATAATAAAGTTACAATCAAAACAAACAACAAACACTATTAAGAAAGATGAGGTACAAAGTTATGACGAATGAAAGAATGAATAAGGTATTGGCTGATCTTAAAGAATATGGACGAATGAAGAAAGAACTTGAGGCTGAGATCGCCAAGCTCCAAGACGAGTGCAAGAAGTATATGACCGATCATGAATTATCAGAACTGTTCAATAATGATAACTCCATAGTTGCCAGATACACTGAGGTTATTTCTAGTCGGTTTGATACCACTGCCTTTAAAAAGTCTGAATGGTCTGAACTGTATCAGGAATACTTAAAGAAGATTACATCAATGAGATTTACCGTTGAATAAAATACATAACCTGTCAGGCGGTGGGGCTGCGGCTCCACTTCCTGATCAATATTGAAAAAGATGAAAGAAGGATACATGATATGATTAAAGTTAATGACAAAACGTTCTATAAAGTGCTTCTGATCCACTGTGATGTATTTGAGAGTACCATAGTTGATGAACGACATTTTAGTAGCAAAGAAGAGGCTGAGACATTCATTTCCGGCAAGAAAGCTCCGGATCAGCTGGGCCTGATTGTTCAGATGTAAGGAAGGGGGAAGATATATGCATATCTTAGCGTTTATCTTATGGTTTATCATCGGTTCAATCTGCGCTGCTGGTAGAGGTGACTTCTCTGGGATCCAGGCTATTTTTACCTTTATAGTTGGCGGTGCATTTTTCCTGGGATTCCTCTGGATACTGGCGTTTTACCCATGGGCTTTGCTGGGGGTATTTATCATTGTTCTAGTAACTCTGTATAGCATCAATAAGAAGTAGTATGAAACTTGATATAAGTACCCTCATTGTGATATAATGGTAGAAAAAATGGGGGTGCCTATATGGCAAATAATGAATCGGTAGCAAAATATCATCTGCAAGTTTTGGACATGAAAATAAAAGTTCCACGAAAAAACCCTGAAAAAGATATACCGGATTATTCTGAGATTATTAAAAAACAGCAAAAGTTATTAGGTAAAAAATCTATGAATGAATACTTCCTGGATCTGATTGAGGCAGATATTCGGAACAATCCAAATGGGATCCATGATGAAAATTTTTGGATCAAAAGAAGCGTAAAATAAAATTGCAAATTAGCTGAAAATAGCATATAATATACGTGTTTGTACCTACACTAAGTAGGTTTGTTGTTTGTGAGGCTGCTGGATGTCTGGCAGCTTCTTTTTTTATGAAAATGTTTTGAAAATTAATGATCAAAATCTGGATCTGAGCAAAAAGAGGGACAACTATAGCCTATTATCCCTCTGCCAGCATTTCTCTCTTATATTTATAGTAAGTGTTCCTTGCTATATGCAGATATTCACGCATGATCTTGGCATCAGAGAATTTTCCTTCAAAGTCTTTGGATTGTTCTCTTATGATTTTTTTTATGTGGTCTGCTTTATCAGTTTTTTGGTTAGTGCTTCCGATTGGCCTACCTTGATGTTTTTCACTCTTATCTTTGCCTTCCGTAACTCTTTTTATAAGAAACAATCTTTCATGCTCCGCTTGTTCAAATGCAAGGCGGATATTATCTTTCAGATTTTCTTTCTCAAATTCTGCAACCAGATCCAGGATACCATTAATCAGTTTAGATATGTTGTCATTTTGACTTTCAATCTTTTGAATATGATTTTCAGTTCTTCTCTTATATTCGTCTGTATCAATATGATGTTCTTTCAAGAAAATAAGGTTAATGCCATGCTCCATGAGATTCATATACAACTCATATCCTTCTGCGGCATTTCTGCTCATTCGAGATACCTCATCAAAGATAATCGTATCTCCGGATCTCACATCAGATAAAAGCTTTTTGAATACGGTTCTGTTTTCAATGTCTTTACCGCTTTGTTTTTCTTCCCGGATAATAGCATCTGAGTTGTAGGATTTTATATTGTCGATCTGCCTCTGGGTTTTTTGGTTGACCGTGCTAACTCTAACATAGCCATAAATCTTACACATAGTATCATCTTCCTTTGTATTAAATTTAATTATAAATATTTTTGATACTTTTATTGTACCATAGGTACATCAAAAGTCAATGATTTTTAGTATTATTTAATCTATATTATTTTTGATACTATATTTTCCCAACAATTACGCCCAAAATCCCCTCTCATCACTTCAAAAACCGTTATCGTACCCCTTATCGAACTGTTATCGCAGCGCAAACCACAGCTCCAAAAAGTGCCGCAAATACAGTAAAAGTCAAAAAGCCTCTGCCTGGATCGGATTCTAAAATTCGACATTTTTCGACAAAATCAGATACAAAAACGTTATCGAAAAAATCTAAGAAATATAAGGAAAATAGACTATTTATATTCAGAATTGAAATATCATGTTTTTATCAAAAAAACTATTAAAAAGTCAATAAATACAATAAAAATAGAACTTCTGCCATTCAAAAAACTTTATCGTAGTAAAGTGTTAAAGTTTGCACAGCCTACTTATTTACTCATCTTCGCCCATCATATCATATGGCCAAAAAGAGTTGTAAAAGTCGATCCAGGTCGTATCCTGGAAAGCTGGTGCAATCTCTTTCCCAAATGTCCGGGGATCCAATTTCGGATCTTCGTCAAAAAGATCAGTGATAATCTGATCTGCTTGATCCAACAATGCTTTTAACTCATTCAGTTTTGCTTTGTCCATGCTCTTGCTCTCTCTTCTTCTTCTGGTCGAGTAGCTGTTGCAGCTTTGCTTTCTGCCATTGTAACTTAATTACTTCATGCTGCTTCTCAGCTGCTTTATCTTCCAATTTTTTACAGATCCAGTCTAACATATTAGCTCCCCCTTGCATATATTCATTATAATGACTATAGAACATATGTTCGCATATGTCAATGGTATATATATATGTTCCGGCAGCACTTTTTATGCACTGCCGAACGTTTAAAAAGTACACCTTAAAGTGTTCTATTGCGCTAATGGCTGCACCTTTGGTTGGATCTGATCCAGGGCCTTTTTGAATCTGCTCTTCTGCTGTGGTTCTTTCTGTTTGGTTGTATCTGTGACTGTCAGATCATCAATCATCTTATTAATAGCATCCCCTACTTTCGGGCCATACGCCATATTGAGCTTAGTCAGGCGCTCCGGGGGGATCATCACCATAACCGGAGTACCGGAATTAACTTCTAATTCCTCAAAGTCTATAAGGGCATCTCTCAGTCTGTCCCACTTTTTGAACTCTCCTTCATCAAAGCTGATCTGTCGGATCAAGAAGTCCATAGAATATGTTAATGCTTTTGCCTGGGCTTTTACTGCCTTTAGCTCTTCTCTTAAATCCTGGTTTGCGGTTAATTGTGTCATATTCCCAAATTTTCTTGTGTCTGCGATCATATATGTAAAATCTCCTTTGTTTTCGTTTTGTTATGCGGTGCAGTCAGCTAATGGAACCAACCACACCACTTCTATATTCAGTTTTATTTCTTTCTTTTATCCTTCTGCGGATAGTATTGGAACCCGATCAGGTACCCTTTAATGTCATATACGGTATAGCCGCCCTCTGATTTTAGAGGCTTCTTTTTACCCTTATTGGCAAGAAGGATCTCTTCCAAGGTTAAGCCTGTATCGTATACCAGATCCAGCGGATTTTTGTATTCCTGGATCTTTCCACCTTCCAGCAGCACGATCTTTTTGATCTTATGAATGGCTGCATGTAAAGGTGTTGTAAGTAAGATCAGATTTCGGTAATCATTGTTCAGCTTATTGCCGTCCAAATGGTGCGCTTCTAATCGATCCGATTTCTTCCAGAAGTTAGGACAAAATACGTCTGCTACTGCTCGGTGCGCTCCGATCGTCTTTGTTCCACCGTCTGAAAAGCCATAATACAAATACTGTCTATCAGACTGTCCACCTATAAAGGCTCCTAACAATGTTACTTTCTTTCGTTTCAAACTTACTACCCTACCATATTGAGATACATAATATCCTTCATGTTTTGGGTGTTCCACAAAGATCTCTGTTGGATCCAGCTTTTCGATCTGGGCTTCTGCCAGAACGTCCTCTGCTAATCTGTGCTGAATGATATGTTCCTGGTTCCATTTTAATTTTAATTCCGCAAATGTCATATTCTCTCTCTAGGCAGTAATGCCCGGAGAAAAATGACATATTTTTAATCTTCCAATTTGAGATAATTTTTTGATTTTTCAAGGCTTTTTACTGCCTCTCCTTCCTGAAAAATTTTTAATCATCTCCTTTTACTCCTTCTCATTCATCTGGGAGCCTGCACCTTTAATCAATGAATGGATACGGCATTTTACATCTGCTCTCGATGTTAATTCAGGTTTCTTTTATGGGTACCCGCTGTGCTTTCCGGCCATGCCTTTAGGATAGATGTCTTTCGATCACCTTCCTATTAACATGATCGGATCACTACCAGTCGAATCCCTGGGTGAACCAAATGTCCCACATATTAGGATATTTATGGTCCGTGTTTTTATCTATGTCAGCGTTCATTTTTGCCCTAAATATAGGGCAAATTAAACGCCCATTATTCAATTTTTGGTACTACAAAATAGGTACAAACTGCACCCTTTTATGCTGCGAAAAACTGCTCCGTGGCTCTCCTGATCTCTGCGATCGCAGTCAGAATGTCACTTTTGCTAAAAAATTCGATCCCGTATTTTTTCTTAAAGTTCTTAGCTCTGATCTTTGGATCGGCAACTTCGTCCGGGAATCTGGAAAACAGATCTTCCAGCTGCTCCTTACAAAAGATACAATTCTGGTGCTGGATTACAAAATCCGTCAGACTGCGCCATTTCTTAGGACGGCAATTTTTGTTCTCTCGATATAGCTTCTCTAACTCCGCATTATACCGATCATGCACTTTAGCAACATTCTTAAGCGCTTTCTCCCACCTGGAAGGCCACCCGGCCATAAATTCTTTCTTTAAAAGCTCCATGTTCAGATCTGCTCCGGCCTCTGCTTGGGCTTTCTCGTAAAATTTACGCCAACTTCTGCTAGTGGTGCGGATTTCTAAACGTGACTGCGCTGGTTCTGTTGTATTTCCTGTGATCTCAGATTTTCTGGATCGGTCATAGTTCTCTATCTGGAAATAATCATTTTTGGCAGCAATAGAAAGCTGCTTTTGTGTAAAAAAGTCCTCTGCTCTGTAAACGTTCTTGATCTGATATGTGACGGCCAGCAAGCTAATCAAATAGCGGTTGAGCTTGGCATATCTCTCATAATGCTGCGGATCATACGAATCAAAGCGCATGTCGGTACGTACAAAATTGTACTGATCTATTCCGGATCCAGCCAGGATTGTTCCTAAAACAGCCTGAAACTCCCTAAATCCAAAAATATCACCGGTTAGCTTATTCGGATTGATGATTGACTTAGTGACTGCTTCACCGGTCTTTTTGTGCTGCGTGGTTGATGTAATACATTCTGACAGCCCTTCCTGGGCTTCTTCTGCCACACCTGGACTTTTGATCTCTACTGTATGTACGGATCCTTTTAGTCTATAATCTTCTAATTTTTTTTGGTTCATTTTCTGTCCTTTCCAAAGTCGGGACAGACTGGTGCCTTGTTTTAGGGATAAATCTATCCCTCCTTTTTTCGGTGCTGGGTTATTAAGTTACGTTGTTCTTGGGATAAATTTTGAAAGAATTTTCAAAGAATTTCTTGACAAATTGATTGAATTATGGTAATGTACGTTTTGTTAAATTTTTATTTCAAAGTTTTATCCTATTTAAAAATTCATATTCGCATTGGTTTGGCTCCTTTCATGAGTGAAATTAATGGTTGACGAGTTATTAATATTGATTGGGTGTTCTGTCAATATGATAGCTCATTTAGTCGTGTTTGTCAATAGTTTTTCCGAAATAAAATAAAAAATAGCACCAAAAACTGATGCTACTCTTCGTAGTGCCATTTACAAGAGTAAATAACCAAATTCCCATATTGATCTATGTCATAGGTCAGCCTATGTTCATCTGTGATCCGGCGGCTATAGCCCTTCCGGTACTTCAAAGGTTCTGGCTTTCCGATCCCCTTCATTGGCCCTTCTCTTTGAATACTTTTTATTAGTTCATTGATCCGCTTTACTATCTTTTTATCTTCGATCTGCCAATCAGTGTACTGGATCCAGGCAGTAGGTGTAAATGCTACATTCATTTTTCATAACCTTCCAGCTCGTCTATGGTCTTCATAATGAAGCCGCCATTAGCCGCCTCTGCCATAGATTTATCCAGCATTGCCAGGTATTCCGCATTGCGCTTCTGTTTCATCAGCTCGTTATATTCAGCCTCAGACAACATTACTATATTTTCATTCTTCGGTCTGGATACAATCAAAGTCTCACCGTGAAAGACTTTATCACACAACGCTTTGAAGTTCTCCCGCAGATCCATGCTCTTTACAGCTAACATAATATCACCTCATTTTTTGTACTAAAAATCGTACGTTTTTTCGTACTTTTATTATATTCTTATTCTGATCAGAAGTCAACATAAGATCTTTCCTGACAAAAAAAGAGTACCGGCGGCAACTTCCGATACTCTCTTAAAATTAACTATAAAAGTCGTGCTGCACCTGGTTAGTAACTTCCAGATCCATTTGGGCTTTAGCGTTGTACAATAAAGTCAACATGTACTGCTGCGGATTTTTAATCTTATCCCTCTGTTCCCGGTATTTGTCGATTGCAAACAAAATCTGCGGATATTCCAGTTTCATCAGCTTACCAATGACTACCATAGTAGGCTTGTCCTCTTTACCTATTCTTATGGTCGATTGGCTGGAATTAAGGACCCGATCCAAAATATCCATGACTGAATCAATGTTGTTTTTTAGCTCCGGGTGATCCTGGATCATCACGTTATAATCATAGATTTCTTGGATTTCTTCTAATGTATAACGCATAGCCTCTTGACTTCCAGCAGCTTTTTGTTTAAAATTATTCTTGAAAAAATAGTTAAAATGAGTGCTTGGTTCTTCTGTAACTTTGGTCGGTGCAGCAGATCCAAGCTCTTTTGCTTTTATAACCTCATAACCTCTACTTCGTAATTTAGCTATCAATAATGAATCCTCATACTCTTCTTCGTATGTATCAATAGCAGCTCTTACTTCATCATCTGTTTTTGCTTTCCAAATTCCACTAAAATCTCTAATGCTATATATGTTCGGTCGGTTTAAGCCTTGCTGTTTGACTTCAATTATTCCTTTTTCTTCCAGTTTCTTTATGATGTCGGCAACTGTCTTTTTAGTCATTCCAGCTTGCTTTGATAATGTTTCCAACGTAGGATACACTTTGCCAGCCATGCCGCCCTGATCCTTTGAAAAATCCAGGTATCTCTTTAACAATATAAACACCAATTTTTGTTTACCGTCTAATATCTCTGAATCTAAAAAATCATGGTAGGTTTTTACATATAATCTTTCCGGAGTAGCAGATTGGACTACAAATTCATCTGCCATAACTTACTCCTTATCTTCTTTTTCTAATTTTTCTGCAATAGCTTCTACTACAAATTGAGCTATTGTCGTTCCTTTTTTTGCAACAGCTACTTTTAGATCCCTATGAAGATCTGTGCTGATTACAACATTCAATCGTTTGGTATTCTCGTCTGCCATATGCTCACCTCATTTCAATGAATAAACTTTATCAATCTTCATTATAAAATAATCTCTCTTATTTAACAAGTGAGAATTTGAAGTTTTGAGTTTTCCATCAATCCTTCATTCCATTCAGAATGATAGAATGATTGTAGTTCTATGGTTGTATTTTAATGATTCTATTTAGAGTGTAATTTTTACACTTCTTGAGATGTAATTTTTACATTTCTTGAAACATAATTTTTACACTTCCGGAAATGTAATTTTTACACTTCCGTGTATTTAAGCCATTTTGAAGGCTGCTTTTTTATGTTTTCCCCCTATCATTTGATAAAAAATACGCTCACAGCCCCATATTCGGTTTTTAGATGTTTAGGCGGTCAATTTGTTACCGGAACAATTCAAATCGATTTTAGGGTCGTTTTCGTGCGTTTTACCCCTAATACATAGCACCTCAATGAAATTTCGCTTTCATCATGCATTTTAGATAAAAAAATACCCTGGAAGTTGATCCAGGGCCTTTAATTAAGAGAACCATTCACCATCACTATTGTAATACCAGCACTGGCCGGAACTGTATTCGATCCATAGGTTGCCATCAAAACCCCACCAGGCTTTGACTGGATCTCCGGCTGTCCAGGGAGTGCAAGAAACCTTATGATGTTCATAGTAAGTCTTTACCAGCTGTTCCATTTTTTCTTTTTCAGCCTTAAATTCAGCAATGGTTGCTGTTCCTTTAATTACCGCATGCATGGTGTAGCCCTCCTGTTTTGAATATTAATTTTCAATTTTTTTTGTATTCTTTGGTTTACGTGCTGGCTTATCCAGTTCCTTAATCAGCTTCAACCCCTCATAAGCTTGCTGGTTCTGCTCTTTATCTTTTTGAATCAGATCCAGAACGTATGCAGTCATAGTTTTGCCCTGGACTTTGGCCATGCGATAAATATAGTCCTCATAGTCGTAGATATTTAATTGCATGTATGCTTTTGGCTGTGCTGATCCAGCTTCTCTTGGTTTTAAATTTTTCAAAGATTCAGGATTCATCTTTCTTTCAGTTTGTTCAGGTTCATTGAAAAAACCGTCCATAGCTCCGTATGTTTCGTTCTTTGCTTTAGCCATAGTATTACTCCCCTAAAAGTTCATCGGCGAATGACATATAATCAATCGCAGTATTATTTTTCTTGTCATATTTCACTACTGTAGTTCTTTGCGCTTGTGCTTGTTGAGTTCCAGTAGATTCTCTTATTTTTGTCTTAAATACTTTCGTTCCAAGCTGTTCTGATACCGCTGTTAGCCCTTCTAATACTTCCTGTGCAAGTTTCAATCTCTCCTTGTATTTAATCATCAGAAGTCCAGCTATTTTCAGACTAGGATTGTTTCTCTTCCGGATAGTATTGATAGTATGATTAAGCTCTGAAAGTCCTTGTATTCCATATCGGTCGGCTGTAATTGGTATGATGACTTCATCTGCTGCAATTAAACAATTTTTCAGCAACTTGTTATCTGCCGGTGCAGTATCAATTACCACATAATCATAACTTTTTAACTGTTCCAAGCTATCCTTTAATCTAAAATATTCTTCTCCTGATTCGTTCCTGAACTTTGTTTCAGCTTCATTCAGAAG
>ERZ773188.4380-NODE-4380-length-10645-cov-3.859962_pt1 | contig 10645 bp, 5 predicted proteins | sample MGYA00581011_ERZ773188 | MGnify/ENA primary metagenome ERZ773188 (study PRJEB29015, sample SAMEA2737798) | human gut metagenome | biome: human gut; feature: human-associated habitat; material: faeces | place: China | collected 2012 ...
GGCCCTTGCGGCGTAGTCGCTATTTATTCAGTCCAAGTTTCGGGGCGCAGTTCACAGGCACCTTTGTGGTGGTTTTGCCGTTTACAGGCGATTTCCTACCGTTCGGCGGACTTTCGCACTAACGGGGCTTACGCTGCATGCAAGTTTCATCCTACAATCGCTCACGTGCTCACAAGTTTGTTACTCCTCGGGAGGCATCACTTGCGCATAATAGAAGACGAGGAATAACACCCCGTCGTCTAGCGCCGATGTCCGAGAGGTTGTTGTCTTTGGCAAGGGCATCGGTTTCCACGAGATGCCCTACGAGCTTGCCGATGAGTCCCTCATCCAGCGCAAATTCTATAACGTTCCCGAGAGCCTGCAGGATATGGTCGGCACCCTTCCCGACGATGTGCTGCTCGCGGCAAGCGACATTGCCTGTTTTGCGTCCCAGCAGCTTGGCTGCAAGCTATCCGGTGGCCTGCCCTTTATCCTGGCAGATCACCTGCAGTTTGCCGTCCAGCGCGATGACGACCAGCTCAGCGCTCCCAACCCGCTCGAGCATGAGGTGGCTTTCATCTACCCGCGTGAGCTCGAGATCGGTCAGGCCGCGCTCGCCATCGTGCAAAAGCACACCGGCGTCAAGCTGGGTCAGAACGAGGCCACGAGCATCGCGCTCCACATCGTTAACGCCGAGGTCGACGGCATGGGCCGCGCCAAGGACATGGACTTCATCATGAAGAGCACCCGCGTGCTTGACGAGGTAACCCATTCCGTGGAAAAGCAGCTCGGCTGCTCGCTCGACACGGCGTCGTACTGCTACATTCGCTTTCTTGCGCACCTGCGCTTTTTGGTTCGCCGCCTCTGCAAGGGCAAGTGCACGCAGACCGAGAACTCCTCGCTGTTTATGCAGGCCGCCCGCGATTTTCCCGAGGCATACCAGTGCGCGTACGCCATCAACCGCGTGTTCGAGAAAGAGTTTAAGCAGAGCTGCTCGGACGAGGAGCTCTTGTATCTGATGATGCATATCAACCGTCTGCGATCGGCTTCGCAGACCGAGTGAGTAAAGCCGCCAGCCTGGAGGCAATCGCAACAATTCTTTTTGGTTTCTAACTGCGGGCAAGGTACCGGCTCGCGGTAGGGGATATTTTTGTCGAAATTTGGAAAAGAGAGGACAGATCATGGCAGGTAAATATGACGATCTTGCTGCCCAGATCGTAGAGCTGGATGGCGGTAAGACCAACGTCAAATCCGTCGCACACTGCATTACCCGCGTTCGCTTTAAGCTCAAGGACGAGTCCCTGGCCAGTGATGAGAAGATCTCTGAGCTGCCCAACGTTATCAAGGTCATGCGCGCCAACGGCCAGTACCAGGTTGTTGTGGGCAACATCGTCGAGGACGTCTACGACGCCGTTCTCAAGGCCGGCGGTTTTAGCGATGGCGGCGCCGTCGACGCCGATGACGACGATGTCGATCCCAAGAGCGTTACCGATGTGATCATCGACCTCATCTCCGGCATCTTCCAGCCCATGCTGGGCACCTTCTCGGCTGCCGGCATCATGAAGGGCCTGCTGGCGCTCGCCACCTTCCTGGTCCCGAGCTTCGCCAACGACGGCGCCTACACGCTGCTCTACACCGTCGCCGACGGCATGTTTTACTTCCTGCCCGTGGTGCTTGGCTACACCGCGGCCAAGAAGTTCAAGATGAGCGAGTTCAACGGCATGGCCATCGCCTTTGCTCTGGTGTATCCCACCATGGTCGCACTCACCTCAGGTGAGGTTGTCGGCTCCGTCGAGCTCGGCTTTGCCGGCACCTTCTCTTGGTACACCACGTTCCTGGGCCTGCCGCTCATCATGCCTGCCTCGGGTTACACCAGCTCCGTTATCCCCATCCTTCTCATGATCTGGTTCGGCTCTACCCTCGAGCACTGGGTTAAGAAGTGGATGCCCGCTTCTATGAAGATGTTCTTCACCCCGCTGATCGTCGTCACCGTTACCGTCACTCTTGGCTACCTGGTCATTGGCCCCATCGCCACGCTCATCACCAACCTGCTCGGCGAGCTCTTCGCGCTGCTGTTTGGCCTGCCCATGATCGGCTCCATCTTGGGCTGCACCCTCGTCGGTGCCTTCTGGATGTGCCTGGTCATCTTTGGCTTCCACTGGTCCCTCGTGCCCATCGCGCTGGTCAACCTGTCCACTCTGGGCTACGACTACGTTCTGGGCTCCGTTATCGCCCACTCCTTCTCGCTGGGCGCCGTGCTCTTTGCCATGTATCTCAAGAACAAGGACGAGAAGTTCCGCGGCATCGCGCTGCCGGCCATGATCTCCGCCTTCTTCTTTGGCGTCACCGAGCCCGCTATCTACGGTGTCGCCCTACCCGATAAGAAGGCCTTCATCAACGCCAGCATCGGTTCTGCTGTGGGCGGCCTCATCATCGGCATCTCCGGCGCCGTGGTGTACATGTCCGGTGGTCTGGGCGTCTTCAACTGGCTGTCCTTCATCGACCCCTCCGGTGTTAACGGCATCAACCACATGATCTGGGCTATCGTTGCCTCGCTCGTGGGTGCCGCCGTGGGCTTCGCAATCGAGTTTGTCACCTACAAGCCCGAGGCTGCCAAGTAGCCCAAACGACAAAGACTCGGTACCAAGCCGGCGGGAGAGCGCCCCGCCGGCTTTTCTCAAAGGGGCTAGATGCCATGCGCTCGTCCGAGCGACTGCCCAAAATCAAAACCATGCCGGATTACGGGGCTAAAACGGTGAGTGCTGACCATACCCCGTTTTTCCGTAAACTGACAAGCTTCCTACCTGCGGTTTTGTCCTTGCCGTTTCTGGCATGCTCAAGGGGCACTGGTTCTGCTCCGTAAACCGGCATGGTTTTGAACCTGCCAATAAGGGACAGGTTTATTTTGGTCGGTTTTATCTGGGCAAACGTCGTCTCCGTCAGCTCCGTCCGCATATCTTAAGCCGGCATAGTTTCGATCGGCCGGTCCGCGCGCGTCCCGCAACATGCCTCGCCACGAAACCGGTCTATCTACTACGTTTAAGTGGTAGGGGCCAACCACGCGACGGTTTTCCCAAAACCGTCAAGCCTTCTACCTGCGGTTTTATTATTGACAATTGCGGTGTGGTCGGTGATTCGCGGTAAAATGTAGTAGATAGGCCGGTTTCGTGGCGGCCGGCTCAACGCGAACCCCGATCGGGACGCAAATTACCTTGTGGACGCCGCTTCGGCGTCCACGCAACATCCCAACACGTACGAAAGGAGCCAACATGGCTTTTCCCGATGGATTTCTGTGGGGCGGCGCCACTGCCGCCAATCAGTGCGAAGGCGGATACAACGAGGACGGCAAGGGCCTCGGCGTTCCCGACATCATGACCGGCGGCACGGTCTCCGAGCCGCGTCACATCACCGACGGCATCCTGCCCCAGTACCACTATCCCAGCCACGAGGCCGTGGATATGTACCATCACTACCTCGACGACATCAAGCTTTTTGGCGAGATGGGCTTTAAGTGCTACCGCATGTCCATCAACTGGAGCCGTATCTTCCCCAACGGCGACGAGGCCGAGCCCAACCAGGCCGGCATCGAGTTCTACCGCCGCGTGTTCCAGGCCTGTCAGGAGCAGGGCATCGAGCCCATGGTCACCCTCAGCCACTATGAGCTGCCCTATGGCCTGTCCAAAAACTACGGCGGCTGGAAGAACCCCAAGCTCATCGATTTCTATCTCAACTACGCCCGCACCGTCATGACCGAGTACAAGGGGCTGGTGCGCTACTGGCTCACCTTTAACGAGATCAATTGCCTGCTCATGGGCGGTTTTGGCGGCGTGATGGGCGGCGGCATGGTGCCCGAGGCAACTGACACGCCCATGGCCTTTGGCAACTGCGACTGGGACGATCCACAGGCGCGCTTCGATGCCCTGCACCACCAGTTCCTGGCGAGCGCCAAGTGTGTCACCATGGGCCATCAGATCGATCCCCAGAACAAGATCGGCTGCATGATCGCCGGCAACGCCTGCTACCCGCACACGTGCAATCCGGCCGACGTCCTGGCGGCGCAAAAGCAACAGCGCGAGATGAACTTCTACTGCGGCGACGTGCAGGTGCGCGGTGCGTATCCCTCGTGGGCGCCCAGCGTGTGGCGCCGCGAAGGCGTGCACGTGGAGGTCTCGCCCGAGGACGCCGCCACGCTGGCCGCCGGCAAGGTCGACTTCTACAGCTTTAGCTACTACATGAGCGCCACGGCCACGGCCGACCCGGTGCTGCTGGAGCAAGGCAACATCTTTGGTGGTGCCGGCAACGAGTATCTTAAGAAGAGCGATTGGGGTTGGGCGATTGATCCCGAGGGCCTGCGCTACTACCTGGAGGAGGTCTACGACCGCTACCAGGTGCCGCTGATGATCGTCGAGAACGGCCTGGGCGCCGTGGACGAGGTCGAGGCGGACGGTTCGATCCACGACGGCTACCGCATCGATTACCTGCGTGAGCATATCAAGCAGATGGAGATTGCCATCGAGGACGGCGTGGACCTGATGGGCTACACCATGTGGGGCTGCATCGATTTGGTGAGCGCCTCGACCGGTGAGATGAAGAAGCGCTACGGCTTTATCTACGTCGACAAGGACAACGACGGCAACGGCACGCTCGCCCGCAGCCGCAAGGACAGCTTCTACTGGTACAAGAAGGTCATCGAGTCCAACGGCGCCGACCTGGCCTAGCCAAGTCTCAGCCAGCGTAAACGCCGCAACCACCACAAAGGGGCCGGGCACCTTTGTGGTGGTTTTTGCTTTGGTAGATGTGTGGGACATGCCTTACAATCTACCAAGTAGTTCATACTGAGCGAAAAACGGAGAGAAGGGTCCTGATGCGTCCTTAATGTTTCATGCGGATTGATTGATTCGATAGACGGTGGCGAATGCCCGCCGTCCGCATTCGTATGAAACAAGGAGTCTCCATGCTCGCATCTCTTCTCTCAAAATCTCAATCATTGCTGTCCGTGCAGGCCAAGCGCCTGGTGGCGATGCGCTTTCTCATCTACACCGGGTTTCAGACCAGTTATTTTATCGGCGTCATCGGAACGCTTACCTATGCGGACGATGCCTCGGTCGTCGCGACATCGCTGGCCGTCCTGTTCATGAACGTTTTTGTGATCATGGGATCCTTTGCGGGCGGCGCTGCGCTCGACGCATGGGGTCCGCGCCGCCATTTCTTGCTGAGCATCGTCGGCACGCTCGCAACTGGCACGGCAATCATCGCCTTTGGTAGCGCGACCGGCGTCGTCCTGCTCGGCGCGGTGTTTCTGGGCTTTACGATGGGATTCGCCCAGCCCATCGCCACATCCTATCCGGCTTACTTCACCGACGATCCTGTCGAGCTCAAAGACATCAACTCCGCCATCGCCATGTTTTCAAACGTGAGTATCATCGTTGGTCCCACGCTGGGCGGCTTTGTCGCGGCGGCTGCGTCGTCGCGTGCGGTGTTCGTGCTTATGATGCTCTTTACCGTGCTGGCGTTCGTCGTCGGTTGGGGCTTTAGGCCGCAGACCAGCCATGTCGCCGGGCATGCGGATGCCGATTCGACAGAGGAAGGGGAGCGTGCGGGACAAAGCTCCAACCCCAGCACGTCCGCCCGCGCCACCTTCGCAGCCAGCATCAAGACAGTCTTCACCAACAGCGTCCTCGCGCTACTTTTCTGCATCATTTTTCTTTCGAACTTTGGCTACGGAGCCTTCGATCCGCTCGAGTCGTTTTTCTATCGCGATGTCCTACGCGTCGGCGTTGAGTGGATGGGCTGGCTCTCGTCGGCCTCGGGCGTGGGCGCGGTGCTGGGTGCCGTGCTCGCGCTCCGCTTGCCGCCGCACCTGGTCAACCTTAAAACGCTGCTCGTGGCGCTCATGTCCGTGGGCCTGGGAAGTCTGCTCTATGTGGGGACGCCGTACGTGGGCGTGGCCCTCGTCGGCCAGATCGCCCTGGGCATTGCTTGGGGTGTCGTCAACCCGCTCCACAACACCATTGTGCAAACGACGGCTCCGCTCGAGCAGCTTGGTCGCGTCAATTCGGTCATGGGCTTTGGCAATATGTTCGCTGGCGTGGCCCCTCTGGCAATTGCCCCGTGGCTGGCGGCAACATTTGGCGTACAACGGACACTCGTGGGGGCAGGCATGGTCGTGACGGCGGTCCCTGCGGCGTTGCTGCTGTTTGGACGCGATCACTTGGATCGTGCCGTAAAGCGGTAAGAAACCATCACAATATTCGGTAAAAATCTCGATTTTGCCGAAAAACATCGAATGTTGTGATGGTTTGGCCCGTAGACGTCGCAACCACCACAAAGGGGCCAGGCACCTTTGTGGTGGTTTTGCACCAAAGCGCCCCGTGCGCGCCTTGGTATACCATGTACGCCGTTTGCGAATATACCCCACACCGCCGCACAACCCAGAAAGGCCCCCATGGACACTACCTTCAGCCACATCAAAGCCGTGTTCTGCGATATCGACGGCACACTGCTCACGAGCCAGCACACGGTGTCCCCGCGCACCGTGGCGGCGATCCGCGCCCTGCGCGAGCGCGGTGTGCTCTTTGGCCTGTGCACCGGGCGCGACGCCCACGCGACCGAGGCCATGTACGAGCTCTGGGGCATCGAAGGCCTGGTGGACGTGCTCGTGGGTTGCGGTGGCGCCGAGGTCATCGACCGTGCGCACGACATCAACGAGCTGAGCTATCCGCTGCCGGGCGAGACTATCGCGCGCATCTGCAAGCACATGGCGGACCTTCCGGCAACGCCCGTCTGCCCCCGAGACGGCGTGTTCTACGTGCCCGAGAGCAATGCGTGCGTCGAGCACCTGTCGCGCGTCGACGGCGTGCCCTACCAGGTGGTCGATTTCGCCGAGTTTTTGCGCGAGCCGCAGCCCAAGGTGATGTTTACCATGGCGCCCGAGGTAATGCCGCGGGTGATTGAGCGAGCATTGACGTTTGCCGATGATACTGTTAAGGCGGCGGCTCTGCAAACCACGCAGCGGCTCTACGAGTTCATGGATCCGCGCGTGTCCAAGACGCGCGGCCTTGTGCGCGTGGCGGAGCTCAACGACATGGAGCTCCAGAACATCTGCGTGTTTGGCGATGCCGATAACGACACCTGCATGGTGGCCGACGCCGGCGTGGGCGTTGCCATGGCAAACGGCAGCGCCGCCACCCGCGCCGCCGCCGATTTTGTAACCGCCAGCAACGACAATGACGGCATTGCGGTCTTTATCGAGGAACATCTTCTGTAGCGCCTGGGGGCAGCCACAAAGAGGGCAGAGCGCCTTTGTGGTGGTTTTCCAAGCGTTCCAGCAGTCGATTGTTGGAACGCTTTTTTGTAGCGAGGAGATTTGCAGCCGGTAACATACGATGTCATTCAAGTGTCGATGTATGAACATGTCGGCACACGCTGGTTGTGCAGTAATTGACCAATTAGCTCAAAACTAATATTTGCAGGTAGATATACTGCCATTCACGGCGCAATTTTGACCGTTCACAGATTGAGCGGGTTAAAACAAAATGTTGTACAAACAATGATAAAGTGTCATTTATCTAGATTTGCTAACGAGTTTACCAGCGTCTTTCCGAAATTTAACCCTCGAAAAACAACGCATAGTTTGAATAATTGTCAAGAAGTTAAGGCAACGCGAAGTAAAATTGACATTGTTAGCCTTGCGTTGTTTAAACAAAGAATAATAATATGCATATCGAGCGCGAGCAATTATAGGTTGCGCGCCCAAGTTTGATGGTGAAAGAGCAGGATCGCGGTCTCTTGGGGAGGAGACATCGATGAAAGCAAATTCAGACAAATCTAAGCAAAGTAATAAAGCGACGCGCCGTGTACTGGCAGGCGTTTTGTGCGGAGCCTCCGTTTTGAGCCTGGTACTGTCGCTCGTCATGCCTCCGATCTCGCAGGCCATTGCCAACGATTCCCAGACGGGTTCTGCTGAGGAAGCTGTGATGGGGGGGGGTTCCTCAAGTAAGCCTACTGATGTAGACAACACCAACAACGGGGATACCGAAAACCAGAATAGTGACGATGTCGAAAACGGCGTGGGCGATGCCCAACCGGAGGAGCAGCCCAAGGACGAGTCGCAGGCAGAAGATAATGAAGCGGTCGACGATGGCACTGTCTCGGTAGCCGAAGAAGCTGCGGAGAACGAAGAAGCAGCCACGGCTATTGCTAATGGCGGTGAATTGCGAGATAAGCTTCAGGGCGTTGGGGAAAATCAAGCTGTTAGCTTTGAGCTTGCAAACGATATCGACTATCCCGGCGAAATCAAACTTGAGAAGAGCGGCAGCAATATAACGCTGGACTTAAGCGGCCATAAAATCACGCATTCGGGCGACAATTCAAATAAGCCGCTCTTCAACATCACCAATAACGCGGCGCTTACAGTTAAAGATTCTAACCAAGGGTCTGATCAAAAGCAGACTTCGGATGGCGACAATAATGGGCGAGTTGCCTCGATGGACTACGACACCAGCTCTGGCATTCCGACCAAACTCACGTATTACGTGACCGAATCGACGCCGAGCGGTACGGGGACAACCGAGACTCTCTATAGGCACGAGGTCAGCATCAACGGTGCCATCGTGGGTACCGCTGCCGGCTCCACGATGAGGCTCATCAACGTTTATGCGGGCGGTACGTTTAATCTTGATAACGGTGTGATTACCCAACAGTATAATTGCAATGTTGGCAACCTCATCTATGCCGAGAACGGCTCTACCGTCAACATGAGCGGTGGCTATGTGTGTGGCGCTTCTAGCTCGGGTGTGGGCGCGGGCATTAAGGTGTCCAACGATAAAGGTAAGGCCTCGACCCTAAAACTGACCGGTGGCGTAATTGCCGGCAACAGCGCTCCTAGTGGCGGCGGTGTGTATGCTGGAGGTTCCACGGTCACCATAACTGGTGGCGTAATCTCCGGCAACAGCACACTTCCTTCTGGCACTGGATTCGGCGGCGGCATCATGGCCGAAGGCGGCAGCGTCACTGTTTCCGGTGGCTACATCACTAACAATAAATATGCCAATTTCTGTGGCAAAGATGGTTATGGCAATCATGGCGGCGCTGGACTTGCCGCTAGAAACGGTACTCATGTCACCATTTCGGGCGGCCGGATTACCGGCAACTACTCCAAGGAAGCCGGCGGCGGTGTTTATGTCACGGATGTCGACCGTAATGAGCAATCCCGTACGGGTATGGCGTGGCTGAAAATCACGGGAGGAATTATTGCCTCTAACGTGAGCTACCGATCTGAAGGTGCTGGCATTCGAGTGGGCCAGATGGTTGACGCGATGATAAATGGGTCGTCAAACGATAGCCCAGTCTACATCACTAATAACTCTTGCATGTCTCGCTTTGACTGGGGCGGAGGCGGTATCTTTGTCCAGGGAAACTCGGATTTGGGCAAGGAGAAGACTGCTGGTAGGCTATTCATATATAACTCGTACATTAGCGCCAATACCGCTGGCGGCTATGGCGGTGGCGTTGCAGTCTGCCCTACGGGCAAGACGTTGGTAACGAACACTGAGGGCACAGCAATCTTTGGCAATTCGTCTGCCAAAGATCAGCAGGACGCAAAAGCTGATTATAATTCTGAAAAGAATAGCGGTAACGAAGGCACCCCTCACCTATCCGCTGGTGGCTACGAAGGCCTTGACCACAAAAAGAACCAGGATACTGACGCCTACAATGCCAAAGAGTTTCGCGAAAACGGCCACGCGGACTTCTTCCTTGCGGCGGAGGATCATAAGACCCCGATCGCGGCGGTGATTGGCAAAATGCTTGGCGGCGGTGACGCCAAATACAAGGGAAGTAAAGAGCTTACGCAAGCCATTACTATCCCCGCTAACGGTGGCGTGCAGGTATATAAAAGCATCGGCCTGAGCTCGGGTGTTACAGCTCAAGACGAAGCCGCGATCAATGCGCAAAAAGTTGCGACAACGTTCATCACCGGCAACTATTCCTGGGACCATGGCGGCGGCATCATGTCGAACGGCGACCTGTACATGGGCGCGCCTGAGGACACGTATGTCTATCCGAGCCTCAAGCTCAAGGCGACCAAGGTGCTACGTAATTCGCAGACAAATGTGAACGAGAAGCTCGAAGAGAATCAGTTTACCTTTAGGGTCTACCGCAAGGACTCAACCGACCCTTTGGCTAGCGCAACATTCAATCGCGACGCTTGCACTGAGGTAGGAACTGCAAAAAATGACGCAAGCGGTAACATCACGTTTGATCTTGATGAACAGTTCGCAACGAGTGGTACAGCTGACACAACCACTATCACATACTACTTGGTCGAAGATTCCGGCGCTGAACCCGGTATCACGTACGACTCCGCTGTGTATGAGATTGTGGTAAGCGCCAAGGATAACCCGACCGAGCTCATGACTGTTCCGAAAAAGAACGAGCCGAACGTACAGATAGCTCTCAAAATCCATAACTACACGATTGAAAAGGTCGAAGTGACCAAGCATGAACTCGACAAGTCATCTGGGATGTGGAGTGTCACAAAATCATGGGACAACTTGCAAAGGAGCTGGATTTTAAATTCATCCGCTGCGGCAAGGTATTGGTAGGGAACACCCAGGAGGATATGGATACCCTGAAGCGCCCCATAAAGCAGGGCGAGGCAAACGGG
>ERZ773188.4390-NODE-4390-length-10625-cov-2.789404_pt1 | contig 10625 bp, 9 predicted proteins | sample MGYA00581011_ERZ773188 | MGnify/ENA primary metagenome ERZ773188 (study PRJEB29015, sample SAMEA2737798) | human gut metagenome | biome: human gut; feature: human-associated habitat; material: faeces | place: China | collected 2012 ...
GCGATGATAAAATATCGTTGGATGCGATTGCAGAGCGAGCAAAGAAATATCAACCGAAACCGAAAATTACATATAAAATGATACAGGAATATGTAGAGAAGAAGTATGGGTTTAAGGTACATACCGCTTATATTGCGGAGGTAAAAAGGTCTTTGGGACTGACAATGTATGATGCGCCTAATGCGACAGAGGAATTGAAACAGCTGAGGAAACGTCCGCCGAAAGAAAAGGTGGAAGCGATAACGGAGGCACTTAAGTATTTTGAGGAAATCTAATGGATGAAAATATTTGCCGGTTTGCAGAGCGGATAGTTCAATTACATCAGAAAGCTTATGAGGTTTATTTGCCGTTAGTTGAAGATGTGTGCAGCAGAACTGTATCGGAAGATGAATTGTCACATTTGTTAGATTATTTACTAGACTTTGCGTGTGATGAAAAAATCCTGGGATTGTACAAATGGGTATGTAGAAAGTATTTGGACGTATATCCCGGTTGTATTAGGAATTATATTGAAGCATATCGGGAAATGTGGGAAGATGAAGATAGTTACTCAGTAGATTTCTCTTAAAGGGAAAAAGATACGGTGTTTCAAAATGTTATGATTTGCTTATGGGAGGTACAATGGGGAAAATAATTAAAGATACAATTCATGCGGCTGGAGTTGATATTGGAATTTATACGCAGGATTTTGAAAATGAATTTATTTCCTTGACGGATATTGCCCGATATAAGAGCGATGATCCGACAGCAGTTATTCAAAACTGGATGAGAAATCGGGATGTGATAGAATTTTTAGGTCTCTGGGAAAGGCTGCATAATCCAGATTTTAAACCCCTCGAATTCGAGGGGTTTAGAAAAGAAGCAGGTTTAAATGCATTCACTCTTTCTCCTCAAAAATGGATAGAAACGACCTGTGCTATTGGACTCATATCCAAATCCGGAAGATATGGCGGCACTTTTGCCCACAAAGATATTGCATTCAAATTTGCAAGTTGGATTTCTGTTGAATTTGAGTTATATATAGTAAAAGAATTCCAACGTCTCAAAGAGCAAGAGCAAGCTCAAATTGGTTGGTCAGCAAAGCGAGAACTATCTAAAATTAATTATCATATTCATACTGATGCAATCAAGCAGCATCTTATCCCTCAAGAAATCACCCCACAGCAAGCATCCATGATTTATGCCAGCGAAGCTGATATCCTTAATGTAGCCATGTTTGGAATGACAGCCTTAGAATGGCGTGATACACACCCTAATTTAAAAGGTAATATTCGTGATTATGCCTCAATCAATGAACTTATCTGCTTATCAAACATGGAAAATTTAAATGCCGTTTTCATAAATGAAGGTTTGACACCCAAAGACAGACTTATCAAATTAAATCAAATAGCAATTCAACAAATGAGCATACTAGAAGATATCAAAAATAAAAAGTTATTGAAATAATTTATGGAACAACAAATTCAACTCAACGACCACAACAAGCAGGAGTATCCTCCTATGCATACAGCAGAGCATTTACTCAATGCAACCATGGTAAAAACCTTTGGCTGCCCGCGTTCTCGCAATGCCCACATCGAAAGAAAAAAGAGCAAATGCGACTATATACTTTCTTCATGTCCGACAGCGGAACAAATCCAGTCCATTGAAGAGACAGTAAATGAAGCAATCAGTCAAAACCTACCTGTGACTGTTGAGTATATGACACATGAACAGGCCAAAGACATCGTAGATTTAAGCAAGCTACCTGCTGACGCAAGTCCTACCCTTCGCATTGTCCGCATTGGAGATTATGACGCCTGTGCCTGTATCGGATTGCATGTATCAAATACTTCTGAAATGGGAACTTTCAAAATCATTAGCTATGACTATGACGAAGAAAGGCAAACATTAAGAATGAGATTCAAACTAATCGAGAAGAAATAGACATATTATCAAATTAATATCTATCTTATATAAAATAAATAAAAACAAAATACATTTTGTCATCATTATTGCAAAATTGGCATTATTATAATGACAAATAGACAATTTTAGTCTCAAAAATCACTTGGCATAAGGTTTGCACTTATGGAAGCGAACAACGGTTCGAGAGCAGACGATGGAAACCGGGACAACCGGTATCATCAGAAGTGAAAAAACCGAAGTTCAAGAATAATTAACTGAATGTTTAACTTAAAGATAGGAGACTAAAATTATGATGCCTGTTAGAAGAACTCAAAGTTGGTTACCAAGTATCTTTAATGATTTCTTTGATAACGATTGGATGGTAAAAGCAAATGCTACTGCACCTGCAATTAATGTTTTGGAAACAGAAAAAGAATACAAAGTGGAATTGGCTGCTCCGGGTATGACGAAGGATGATTTCAATGTTCGCATTGATGAAGATAATAACCTCGTTATCAGTATGGAGAAGAAGACAGAAAACAAGGAGGAAAAGAAAGACGGTCGCTATCTGCGTCGCGAATTCTCATACTCTAAGTTCCAGCAAACAATGATTCTACCGGATAATGTAGACAAAGAAAAAATTGCTGCATCTGTAGAACATGGCGTTCTAAATATCGAACTTCCGAAACTCTCTGAAGAAGAAGTAAAGAAGCCAAATAGACAAATCGAAATAAAGTAATACAGTAACCACTTACTATTCACCGGAGACGGTGATGAAAAGGATCAAAAACAGCTCTCTCCCTTAAAGGGAAACGAGCTGTTTTTTTATTGTCTTTGCAGGCAATGCCGCCTTATTAACATAACATACCCACAGGGTTTTCGGACTGCCCCCTTATTATCTTCAGTTGTTCTTCCGATAGCTAATTACCGCCCAACTATTAAACACGACTGCAAAAAGCAACAATATTCCGAACTGCGGCAGCAAATCAAAGAAACCACTCCCCTTCAGATATATCATTCGCATCACCTCCATAAAATACTTCAAAGGATTGAATATCGTTATTATTTGTGCCCATTCCGGCATGCTGCTAATGGGGGTAAACAAACCGCTCATCAAAATCACCACCAACAAACAGAACCACATAACAAACATTGATTGCTGCATCGTTGCTGAATAGTTGGAAATGACTAGTCCGAAGCCGGACATCACCAGAACAAAAAGAACCGCGAAAAAGTAAATCAACAGAAAATGCCCGACAGGTACTATGCCATAAATTAACCAGGCTAATATGAAACACACCGTCAGCACCAGAAAACCAATCAGCCAATAAGGCAGGAGCTTTGCCAAAATAAAAACAAACTTCGGAACCGGAGTCACATTGATTTGTTCTATTGTCCCCACTTCCTTCTCGCTAACCACATTCAACGCAGGCAAGAAACCACAAATCAAAGTCAACAACATGACCATCAATGCCGGAATCATATAGAGCTTATAGTTCAGATTCGGATTAAACAATCCCTGCGTATCAACCTGTATGGAAGGGAAAGTGCCGGAAACGGTAGCTGCTTCGGGATGTTCCGAACGTAGTTCGGCTGCATAATCATTAATGATAGAAGACAAATAAGAACTACCCAGACCGCCTTTCGTTCCATTCACGGCATTGGCTGCTATCAATACATGAGCATCCTCTCCATTCATCCAATCCCGTTCCAAATGCCTTGGAATTTCCATCACAATATCAGCCGTTCCAATTTCAATGTTTCGAAGACCTTCTTCATACGAGGTCGGTACTTCTACCAAACGAAAGTAAGTGGCGGCAGCAATCTTATTCACTAAACGTTGTGAAATAGCCGAATGGTCATTATCCACAATATTCAGCTGTATATTCTTGATTTCCAGATTTACCGCCCAAGGCATCAATAGCATAATCATGCATGGAAATACAAGAATCAATTTTGGAAGAAACGAATTGCGAAGCAATTGTTTAAACTCTTTTTCTATCAGGAACTTTATCATAAATAATTCTTCAATTTGCTGATATGTTTATATGTCAATGCCATGTAGTATAACACAGCCAATTGGCACATTAACATATTATTCTTATCTACTCCAATCTATACTTGAATTTCTTGATACTGATCGTAATAAGTACCGTCGCCATTAATAATAAGATACCAATCTCCTTATATACCAATACAACAGGTACTCCTTCAATCATCAACTTTCGCACAGCCTGAATATACCAACGTGCCGGAAGTATATCCGAAATCCACTGAAGTATCAACGGCATACTCTCAATAGGGAAAATCATCCCCGATAAAAGCATCGTGGGCATCATCAACATCAAACCGGAAACCAGCATGGCCGCAACCTGTGTACGCGTGACTGATGAAATCAATAAGCCCAACGCCAAGGATACGAAGATAAACAACAAAGAGACGGTTATCAACCAGAATAAACTTCCTACTACCGGAACATCCAGCACAAAGACCGAAAGTAAAAGAATTGTTATCAGATTGACAAACGACAACACAAAATAAGGCACAGCCTTTGCCAAAATAATAAATAGTGGCTTCACAGGCGAAACCAGTAATACCTCCATGGTCCCCGTCTCTTTTTCACGAACAATGGAAATCGAGGTCATCATAGCGCAAATCAGCATCAGGATCAACCCCATTACCCCCGGAACAAAGTTATAAGCACTCTTCATTTGCGGGTTATACAACAGTTTTATATCCGACGTTAAACGGGCAGCCGACATATTGGGCGGCATCATTTCCTGACCTACCATAGAAACAATTCCCGTCGCATAATTAACCTGCGAAGTCGACATATTCGGATCTGTTGCATCTACTACCAGCTGCACATGAGCATCACCCGTATAGAGATCATCAACAAAACGTTCGCTAAAAACAATCGCCATATCAACCTTATTCTTCAGAAAAGCAGCTTCCATTTCCTGGGGCGAATGAAAACGCGCGGTAACAGTGAAATATTCACTGGCGTCCAAACGATCAATTATTTTTCGTGTCACCACATCATTAGAAGGATCGAGTACCGCCAACCGGACATTTTTCACCTCTGTACTGATGGCAAAACCGAATAGTATAATTTGTACAACCGGCATCCCCAACAAAATCAGCATGGTTCGCCGGTCACGGAAAATATGATAAAATTCCTTCTTTACAAAAGCTATAAACTGTCTCATAATCAATCTGCTTTGCGCACCGCACCGCGGGCTAATTGCTGAAAAACATCATCCATCGTTTCTGCACCGAATTGTTGCTTCAGACGGGCAGGTGTATCAAGAGCTTTAATCTGACCGTCCACCATGATAGATATCCGGTTACAATATTCCGCTTCATCCATATAATGGGTAGTGACAAACACGGTAATACCCTGGTCGGCTGCCTGATAAATCAATTCCCAGAACTGCCTTCTCGTAGCGGGATCTACTCCACCCGTCGGCTCATCCAGAAAAACAATTCTCGGCTCGTGGAAGATTGAAACTGAAAAAGCTAATTTCTGCTTCCACCCCACCGGAAGGCTCTTCACCAAAGTATCCCGCTCGTCAGCAAGCCCCAGGCGATCCAACAATTCTTCTGTCTTCCGCTCTATTTCTTGCTCTTTCATCCCATAAATCCCGGCAAACAGACGGATATTCTCCCACACTTTCAGGTCTTCATATAGCGAAAACTTTTGGCTCATATAGCCGATATGCTTCTTTACTTGTTCAGCTTCCCGGAAAATATCATATCCTGCCACCTTTCCTATGCCTGATGTCGGTTTGCTCAATCCACAAAGCATGCGCATGGCTGTAGTCTTTCCGGCACCGTTAGCACCCAGGAAGCCAAATATCTCTCCCCGGTTCACCTGAAAGGAGATATGATCTACCGCTGTAAAATTACCAAAACACTTTGTCAACTGCTCCACTTCAATGACCGGAGCGGTTTCATGTCTCACCTCCTCCCGTTCCAAAGAAGGAGGACAAAGGATGGATGCAAATTGCTGAAGAATACGCTCGGGGGTATCAATGCCATGAATCTTTCCATGATTGATAAAAGCAATCCGGTCACATTGCCGGGCTTCATCCATAATGGGAGTAGAAACAACAATGGTAATACCCTGTTCCCGCAAGTTACGAAGCATTTGCCAAAATTCCTTGCGCGACACAGGATCCACTCCGGTAGTGGGTTCATCCAGAAATAAAATATCCGGTTTATGGATCAAAGCACAACTCAATGCCAGTTTCTGCTTCATACCACCCGACAAAGCCCCTGCCCTTCTTTTCCTGAACGGTTCTATCTGCTGATAGATATCTTTAATTAAATCATAGTTCTCCTGAACAGTTGTATGGAATACGGTAGCGAAAAACTCCAGATTCTCCTCTACTGAAAGATCCTGGTAAAGTGAAAAACGACCGGGCATATATCCCACCTTCGTACGAATCTGTTTATATTCTGTTGCCACATCCAGTCCGCCAATCGTGGCCGTTCCCTTATCTGCCAGCAGCAAAGTAGTCAGAATACGGAATAAGGTACTCTTACCGGCACCGTCAGGACCTATCAGCCCAAAGATCTCTCCCCGTTCTACCACAAAAGAAACCTCTTTCAGCGCTTCCACCGTTCCATAGCTCTTGCCGACTCCTTTCACAACCACTATGGGTACATCCTTCTCCATCTCCCTGACTTTAATTTTTAATCTTCATTCTTTAATTTTACTCCGCCATACATACCAATCTTCAACGCTCCGTCATTCTTCACCGCAATCTTCACTGCATATACCAGATTAGCACGTTCGTTTTTCGTCAAAATCGTTTTGGGAGTGAACTCCGAACGGTCGGAAATCCAGGTCACTACCCCCGGATAAGCTTTCTGCTCCGAGTTGCCATAGTCAGCATACACAGTCACTTGATCTCCCAGTTTCACTTGCGACAACTGTTCGGAAGTTATGTAAGCCCTCAAATACATACGATCCACTTCGCCCACCTTAAATAAAGGCTTGCCTATCGCCGCCAATTCACCGGTTTCCGCATATTTAGCCAATACTGTACCTGCGATAGGTGACTGAACATGACATTTAGCTAACTGATCCTCCACTTGCGCTACCTGTATAGCAACCGAATTGCCTTGTTCTGTAAGGCTATTCGTACTATTACGCAACGATGATTCCTGTGCAACGAGCTGTCGTTCGAGTAATTTGACTTGCGCGTCCCAATCATCCAGTTGTTTTTGATTGGCCGCACCTGCAGCAAGCAAGTTTTCCACCCGTTTCCTCTCACGCTCTGCCGTGACAATTTGCTGTTTGGTAGCGGCTATCTGTTTGGCCAGATCGGGACGCTGGCTTTCCACCGATTTCATGCTTGCTTCCAGTTGCAACTTTTTCAGATATAGCTGGACAGTATCTACCAGCCCTACTTCTTCGCCGGCTTTCAATCTTGTTCCTTCTTCCACTTCCAGTTGCAGCAGTTTTCCCGCTGCTTCGGCGGAAACGATCACTTCCGTAGCTTCAAAGGTTCCTGTTGCATCATAATCGGGCGTTCCGTTTCCACAGGCAGAAAGCATCCATACTGCCATCCCGTATATTCCTATTTTTGTCATTCGTTTCATATCTGACAGATTTTTATTAATGATTAGTAGTATATTTCAATTGATAGATACCCATCAACCGTTGAATCTCATGCATGGCTTTCGACTGACGCGCCAAGCTCTCATTGGTCAGTTCACGTAACATTTCAGTCACAGTCAATGTTCCATTTGCCACCTTTGCTTCGGCAGCTTTACGGATATTCGTACGCAACCGGATAATTTCATCATCATCTCGCATTTGCTTCTCCAAAGAATGGATAGCCTGATCCTGCTGCGTCATTTCCAGTCTTGTATTGAAAAGGAATATATCCCGGTTATTATCCAGTTGCTGTCTTTTCTTCTCGATCACCCGACGGTCATTTTTCAAAGTATACAGACTACCGAAATTCCATGAAAGCCGGACACCTGCAATATAATAAGGAGAAAATTCATTCTTCAGCATATTCAATCCGGGATTTCCGTATGCCCCCTGCACAAACAGTCCGAACTGCGGAAGATGACGCACATTCAAAGCCTTCTCCTGCACTTGCAGTCCGGCTCCCTGTGCATCAAACAAAGCCAACTCCGGCCGACGAATCTCACTGACAGCCGAAACCGTACTTTGAGGTACAGGTTTCTCCAGCACCGTCTCCGGAGACAGTGCTTCTCCTACCAACAGCGAAAGCATTTTCAAATAAGCTGCCCGTGATGATACTAAATCAATTCTTTTCTGTTTTGTATTCAACTGCTCCACTTTCACTGCATCCAAATCAGCTTGATTGGCTATTCCATTTTCCACATAAGCAGTAATCTGACGATAATTTCTCTCTAACTCATCTTGTAACAATGTATTCTGTTTGATTTGCTCGTCCAGCAGGAGAATTCCAAAATAAAGATCATTCACGCGGTCATTCAGCGCATACATATCTACATTCAGTTTTTCTTTCTCCACTTCAGCCTCTGCAATCGTCTGCTTCTTCTGCATACGGATTCCTCCCCCGTCCCATATCTTCTGTTGCAACTCCAACATGACCTGATATTGGTCTTTGGGCAATCCTTTTAAATCTACTCCGGGAAGTTTTACCGGAATTTCTGTCACATCACTCTGATAAGAAGCCTTTGCCGAAAGAGCAAATTGAGGTAAATATCCCTTGGCTGCATTTTCCAGATTATATTCCTTTGTCTTCTCCACTAAACCATACTGATGTACCAACGGATAATTATCCTGCGTCTTCCGCTGACATTCTTCCAATGTTATCTGCGCATACGCTCCTGCTACATACAGTAAAAAGGAGAAACTGAAAATCATTCTTTTCATATCCATTATTTCTTTGGTTTCTTCGAAAGACAAAGATAAGGATTTCAAAGATACTGGTCATTTCCAAGAGTTGGTAAATGTGTTCCATTAGTTCGATAAAACAGAAAAAAGCAAATAAGTATGCCGCATTTTATTACCTTTGCCGGAAAAGAGAAAAGAAAATGGGACAAAAAGAACCGATAGAGTTAGCACTTAAATTATTAGACAATCTTAAAATTGTCCGGCATAACGAGCATCGTTATATATCTTCTGATTTCGGATTCGTCAATAGCTTTGTAAAGATGGAAACGACTCTTTTCTCACTCGGTCAACCGTATCGTATTAAAGAAGGACGTATCGCATTCGTCAAGCAAGGCTCTGCCCGAATTCTCATTAATCTGATCGAATATACCATCCAACCGGGATACATCGCAGTGATCGCTCCTAACTCCATTATTCAAATCACAGAAGTGTCTCCTGATTTTGATATGCAAATGATAGCAGCCGACCACAATTTCCTTCCTATATCCGAAAAAGACGATTTTTTCTCTTACCTTCTCCATCATCAGAAAAACATCATATTGTTACTATCTCCACAAGAACAGCAACAAGTGGAACATTATTTCACCTTGACATGGGGAGTATTGCAGGAACCGCCATTCCGCAAAGAAGCTATACAACATCTTTTGGCCAGCCTCCTCTATTATTTAGAATATATCGCTCAAAACAGCATTGAGCAGAATCCTGCACAGTTGACAAGACAGGAAGAGATTTTCCAACGCTTCATCTCTCTTGTCAACACACACAGCAAGAAAGAGCGTAACGTGAACTTCTATGCGGATAAGCTATGTCTCACTCCGCGTTATCTGAATACAGTTATCCGGCAGGCCAGTCAACAAACAGTAATGGACTGGATAAACCAGTCCATTATATTAGAAGCTAAAGTATTGCTAAAACATAGCAATCTGCTTGTTTATCAAATTTCTGATGAATTGAACTTCCCTAATCCTTCTTTTTTCTCGAAGTTCTTTAAACGAATGACAGGAATGACACCACACGAATATCAACAAACGAAATAATCTTTATTTCGAGAACTCTTTAATCCGTTGTTCCTCTTCCAGTTTACAAATCAGTAATGTATTATCTTTCTCTGCGATGATATATCCATCCAGTCCTTGAACAACAACTCGTTTTTCTTCGCTGGCATGCACAATACAGTTCTTACTGTCATACAAACGTATATCGGTTCCTACCGTAGCATTTCCCGATTTATCCTGTGGTAAAAGACCGCGAAGTGCTCCCCATGTACCTAAGTCCGACCAGCCGAAAGAAGCCGGTAACACGTAAATTGCCTCCGCTTTTTCCATCACCGCATAGTCGATAGAAATACTTTCGCAAGTCGGGAACAACTTTTTGATTGTTTCATTTTCTTTTTCCGTATAGAAATCCGGGAAAATACGGTCAAAAATCTGTGCGATACCCGGAGCATATACACGCATCACGGAAGTGATAGTACGCACATTCCAAACAAAAATTCCTGCATTCCAGAAGTAGTTACCCTCGGCCAGATATCTGTCGGCAGTCTCCCTGTCCGGTTTTTCCTTGAATGCATCTACCGTAAAAATCTCTTTATCAGTCATGATCTGATCTCCGGCAGCAATATATCCATATCCGGTTTCCGGGCGAGTCGGTTTGATACCCAGCGTTACGATAGCACTGCTGTTGTCAGTAAAACGAAGTGCTTTCTCTACTACCCGGCGGAATTCACCTGTATTGATAACCAATGCATCCGACGGAGTCACCACCACATTGGCGTTCGGATGTTTTTTCTTGATTTTCCAGCAAGCATAGGCGATGCAGGGAGCAGTGTTTC
>ERZ773188.4398-NODE-4398-length-10606-cov-7.837077_pt1 | contig 10606 bp, 7 predicted proteins | sample MGYA00581011_ERZ773188 | MGnify/ENA primary metagenome ERZ773188 (study PRJEB29015, sample SAMEA2737798) | human gut metagenome | biome: human gut; feature: human-associated habitat; material: faeces | place: China | collected 2012 ...
TCAACGCTGCAGCTCGTTTGGAAGGTATGTCTTATTCTAAGCTGATGGGTGCTTTGCACAAAGCAGGTATCGAAATCAACCGTAAAGTTCTTGCCGACTTGGCTATGAACCATCCGGAAGCTTTCAAAGCAATCGTTGCTAAAGTGAAGTAATTGACATTATAGAGCAATTGGAAAAAGAGTTCCTGAATGGAGCTCTTTTTTTTATGTCAAAAGTTTGGTGGTTTCATTCCTATTGCATATCTTTGTGAAAAGGAGGCTCTTTTTTTGTTGTTTTTGCTTGGTTATGTCGATACGATTACATATCTTTGTAACAAGAAAAAGATAAACAGGGAATGAGTTAAGCCGCACTTGTTCGATTGGGAAACTCATCAGTTTATTTTAATTCCGAGACACAGCTCTTGTCGTCAATGGCGGGCCGCACCCTTCGGGGCATGCTTAGCACGGCGGATTACAAAGATGGCAAAGCACTCAAATCCTGTCATACGGAGTTTGTTCATATCTACGGTGCGGCTTTCTTTACATAGGAGGATATGTCAGAACAGGCATATCCTCTTTTTTTGTGCCCCGTCAAGCATAGTTTTAGACGGTGTAACGCTATGGGTTAGGGGAGCTAAAGCATCGCTTTTTGTTTGAAATAGGAGCTTGTCCGTTTTTTCTTCGTATATTTACCCTCCAAGAATTAAACACACTAAACTAAATATTTATGTTACTGCCAAAACAGTCTCGCAATTATGTAACCGGGCTGGCTGCCGCTTGCTCGTTGCTATTGATTGCCTGCTCTCCGGAGGAAGTCCGGCAGGTCAATCTTATTCCCAAACCGGAACAGATGACAATGACCGGAGGAACTTTCACGGTCGATAGTCTCGCGTTATTTGGCGGGCAATCTTCCCGGAATATCAAAACAGTGATCGATGAAGCCTGGTCCGGTAACCCGGAAGGTTATCAGTTGGATGTGACGCCGGGAGGAATCGACCTGCGTGCCGGTTCGCCGGACGGTCTGTTCTATGGGATGCAGACGTTACGCCAACTCTATGCCGGAGGAGAGGTCCCATGTGTTTCGATCCGGGATAATCCTCGTTTTGGGTATCGGGGATTGCATCTGGATGTATCCCGTCATTTCTTCTCCAAAGAGGAAGTGATGAAATTGCTGGATGTGATGTCTTTTTACAAGCTGAACACCTTGCATATGCATCTGACGGATGCCGGAGGATGGCGTATCGAGATAGACAAATATCCGAAACTTACTTCTGAAACGGCCTTCCGCACCGAATCTGATTGGCGGAAGTGGTGGGACGGCCGCGACCGTAAGTATCTGCCGGAAGGGACGCCGGGTGCTTACGGCGGTTACTATACGAAGGAGGACATCCGGGAGATCGTGAAACATGCGGCTTCCAAACATATAAACATAATACCGGAGATCGAATTTCCGGGGCATTCGGAAGAGGTCCTGATGGCCTATCCTGAACTGAGCTGTTCGGGAAAGCCTTACCAGAACGGCGATTTTTGTATCGGTAACGAGCAGTCGTTTACATTCATGGAAGACGTATTGGCGGAGGTGATCGATCTTTTCCCGTCCGAATATATCCATGTCGGTGGCGATGAAGCCGGGAAGTCCGCCTGGAAGAAATGTCCGAAATGCCAGGCTTTGATGAAGGAAAAAGGAATGAAGAACGTGGACGAGCTTCAGAGTTACATGATTCACAGGGCTGAGGAGTTTCTGAATTCGAAAGATCGCAAGCTGATCGGTTGGGATGAGATCTTGGAAGGCGGTCTGGCTCCCGAAGCAACCGTCATGTCATGGCGGGGAGAAGACGGTGGAATCAAATCGGCACGGATGGGGCATGATGTGGTGATGACACCGGGCAATTATATGTATTTGGATTTCTATCAGGCCGATCCGAAGACACAGCCGTATGCCATCGGCGGCTATACGCCGATAAAGAAAGTGTATAGCTATGATCCCGTCCCGGCGGATTCGTTGACGGCAGAGGAATGCCGGCATATTTTGGGGGTGCAGGCCAATACCTGGACCGAATATATCCAGACACCCGAACATCTGGAATATATGATGTTCCCGCGTGCCCTTGCTGTGGCCGAGATCGGATGGACGCCGCAGGAATTACGGACATGGGAGGATTTCAAACCTCGCATGAATGCGCATATTTCCAAATTGCAGGGAATGGGGATCCGTACTTTTACCCTTTCGGACGAATTGGAAGTGACCATGCAGGTCGATACGGCAGGCAGAGAGATAGAAGTCATACTGGATGCCGAGAAATACCCGGCGGAAATCCGCTACACGACGGACGGTTCCGTTCCGGTGGCATCTTCCGCCCTTTATGCCGGGCCGATAACCGTGCAAGATTCCGCCCATATCAAAGCCGCTATTTTCCGGGACGGTGTGCTTCAGGGGACACCGACGGAAAAGAAAGTGGATTATCATCGGGCCATCAATAAGCCTATACATTATAATAGTAAGCTCTACGAAGGCTATATGGCCGGAGGAACGAACGCCCTGTTGGACGGCTATCGGGGCGGTCTGACTTATCTGGACGGACGTTGGCAAGGTTATTTGGATGACCTGGACTGTGTGATCGATATGGAAGAGGATACGGATATCCATAAAGTGTCCATTCGTTTCATGCAATTGATCGGTCCGGGGGTGTTCCAGCCCGGACAAGTGGAGTTGTTGACTTCGGAAGATGGTGAAAACTTTATTTCCCGCGGGATTGTTCCGACAACGGTTCCGGCTGATGATCCGGACCTCCTGTTCCAAGAATATACGTTCGACGGTAACTGGAAAACCCGTTATATCCGTTTGAAAGCGCCGAGGGCGAATCCCGGTTTTATTTTTGCGGATGAGATCGTTGTTTGGTGAATTAAAAATTAAGAATTAAGAATTAAAAAATAAGAGTTGGTGTTATGAAGATGGTGTTGTTTTCTTTTTTATTGGGTTGCTGTTCTTTGCTGGTTTCCGCGCAACAGCCGGTAGATTATGTGAATCCGTTTATCGGGACAAGCAACTACGGGACGACCAATCCCGGTGCGATTTGCCCCCAGGGAATGATGAGTGTTACCCCCTTCAATGTGATGGGGTCGAAAAGTAATAAGTTTGATAAGGACAGCCAGTGGTGGTCCACGCCTTATTCGGCGGATAATAATTTCTTCACCGGTTATGCGCACGTCAATCTGAGCGGTGTCGGTTGTCCGGAGATGGGAAGCCTGTTGTTGATGCCTACCTCCGGGGAGCTGAATGTGGATTATCACGCATACGGCAGCGAATACAAGAACGAGGTGGCCCATCCCGGCTATTACAGTAATATCCTGACGAAATATGACATCAAGACGGAAGCTACCGCCTCCATGCGTACCGGCCTGACACGTTTTACTTTCCCGAAAGGGCAGGGGAATATCCTCTTGAATTTGGGTGAGGGGCTGACGAATGAAACCGGTGCGACCGTTCGTATGGTGAGCGATACGGAGATAGAGGGAAGCAAGCTGCTCGGTACGTTCTGCTATAACCCGCAGGCTGTTTTCCCGATCTATTTCGTGATGAAGCTCAGCAAAGCCCCCAAGCAGGCCGGCTACTGGAAGAAACAACGCGAGATGAAGGGAGTGGAAGCCGAATGGGATGCCTATTCCGGCAAATATAAATTGTACACGAAGTATGACCGTGAGATGAGCGGTGACGACATCGGCGTCTGGTTCAAGTATGATACCGAAGAAGACGAAGTGATCGAAGTAAAGATGGGTGTCTCGTTTGTCAGCATCGAAAATGCCCGCCTGAATATGAACACCGAACAGCCGGATTTCAATTTCGACAAAGTGCGTGCGGCAGCCGGCAAGATGTGGAACGACGATCTGTCGCGTGTGATGGTGGAAGGCGGGACGAACGACGATAAGACGATTTTCTATACCGCCATATACCACCTGCTGATCCATCCGAACATCATCCAGGACGTGAATGGCGAATATCCGATGATGGAAAGCCTGAAAGTCGGCCATACTACCGGAAACCGCTATACGGTCTTTTCGCTCTGGGACACCTACCGCAATGTCAGCACATTGATGACATTGCTCTATCCCGAAAAACAGCTCGACATCATCCGCACCATGATCGACATGTACAAGGAAAGCGGATGGCTTCCGAAGTGGGAACTGTACGGACGCGAGACACTGACGATGGAAGGCGATCCGTCTATCCCTTATATCGTGGATGCTTATATGCGCGGTTTGCGCGATTACGATATCGAGACTGCCTACGAAGGGATGTGCAAGGGCGCTACTACTCCCGGAGAGTTCAACCTGCTCCGCCCGGACAATAACGACTATATGAGCAAAGGCTACGTCCCCTTGCGCGAACAGTATGATAATTCGGTTTCGCATGCCTTGGAATATTATATCGCCGACTGGAATCTCTCGTTGTTGGCAGATGCGTTGGGAAAGAAGGAAGACGCTAAGCTGTTTCGTGAGCGGGCTATGGGGTATAAGCATTACTATTGCAAGGAGTTCGGTACGCTTCGTCCCATCCTGCCCGACGGCACGTTCTATTCCCCTTTCGATCCGAAACAGGGGGAGAACTTCGAGCCGAGCCCCGGTTTCCATGAAGGAAACGCCTGGAACTACACGTTCTATGTCCCCCATGACATCAAAGGCCTTGCCAAACTGATGGGCGGTCAGAAGAAGTTTGTCGATAAGTTGCAGATGGTCTTCGACAAAGGGTACTACGATATGGCAAACGAGCCGGATATCGCCTATCCGTACCTCTTCAGCTATTTCAAGGGAGAGGCTTGGCGTACGCAGAAGCTGGTCTGCGAACTGTTGGGCAAATATTATCACAATGCCCCGAACGGGCTTCCGGGTAACGACGATACGGGTACGATGTCTACCTGGGCGATCTTCTCGATGATGGGATTCTATCCGGCCTGTCCCGGTGACCTGGATTATGTTGTGACTTCTCCGACCTTCAACAAGGTGACGATCCGGCTGGACGAGAAGTTCTATCCGAAAGGCGAATTGGTGATCGAGTCCGCCCGCAAAACCCCGGAAGATATTTATATCAAAGAGGTGACAGCCGGCGGGAAGAAGCTGAAAGGGTATACGATTTCGCAAGACGAACTGGTGAATGCCGGGACATTGCGCTTCACGCTGGAAAACAAGCATTGATTTCCCCTCTCAATTTTATTTGAAATGGCATTTAAACGTTGAAAAACGGTTTCAAATTTTCTTGAAGCCGTTTTTCACTATTGAATCTCCGTTTCAATATTTCTTGAAGTGCCTTTTTAATGGTGAAAAACCGTTTCAAGAAAAATGGAGATGGGTTTCACCATTGAAAAATGGCTTCAAGAAAATTAGAAACGACTTTTCAACGTTTAAATGCCATTTCAAATATTCTTGAGACCTATAAATTATTATCTTTGCACACGTAAAAAAGAAAAACAGTTTAATCCATATTATATAATGTATAGAACAAGAACATGTGGCGACCTGCGCCTTGCCGATGAAGGCTTGGTGATTACGCTGGCCGGCTGGGTACAGAAAACCCGTAAGATGGGTGGCATGACGTTCGTGGATATCCGCGACCGTTACGGTATTACGCAATTGGTGTTTAACCAGGAAGTGGATGCCGCTCTTTGTGAGAAAGCAAATAAGCTGGGACGCGAATATGTTATCCAGGTGACGGGAACCGTTCGCGAACGTTCCAGCAAAAACCCGAATATCCCTACCGGTGAGATCGAAATCATCGTTTCGGAACTGAATGTCCTGAATGCTGCCGTGACTCCTCCTTTCACGATTGAAGACGATACGGACGGGGGGGACGACCTGCGTATGAAATACCGTTATCTGGATTTGCGCCGCAACGCCGTCCGCAAGAACCTGGAACTGCGTCATCGTATGGCTTTCGAGGTGCGTAACTATCTGGACAAGCAAGGATTCCTGGAAGTCGAAACTCCGGTGCTGGTAAACTCGACGCCTGAGGGGGCGCGTGACTTTGTCGTGCCTTCCCGTATGAATCCCGGACAGTTCTACGCTTTGCCTCAGTCTCCGCAGACGTTGAAGCAGTTGTTGATGGTTTCCGGTTTCGACCGTTATTTCCAGATCGTGAAATGTTTCCGTGACGAAGACCTGCGTGCGGACCGCCAGCCCGAATTTACACAGATCGACTGCGAAATGAGCTTTGTGGAACAGGAAGACGTGCTGAACATTTTCGAAGGAATGGCCAAGCATCTGTTCAAGGTGATCCGGGGCATCGATATAAAAGAAGCTTTCCCGCGTATCAGTTGGCACGATGCCATGAAATATTACGGAAGCGACAAGCCGGACCTGCGTTTCGATATGAAGTTCGTCGAACTGATGGACATCATGAAGGGACACGGTTTCTCCGTATTCGATAATGCTGCTTATGTCGGCGGTATCTGTGCGGAAGGGGCGGCTTCTTATACGCGCAAGCAGCTGGATGCGCTGACCGAGTTTGTGAAACGTCCGCAGATCGGTGCAAAGGGCATGGTATATGCCCGTGTGGAGGCAGACGGCAATGTGAAGTCGAGCGTGGATAAATTCTATACCCAGGAAGTATTGCAGCAGATGAAAGAGGCCTTCGGCGCAAAACCGGGCGACCTGATTCTGATCCTTTCCGGCGACGATGCGATGAAGACGCGCAAACAACTTTGCGAATTGCGTCTGGAAGTGGCCGGTCAGTTGGGTTTGCGTGACAAGAACAAGTTCGCCTGCCTGTGGGTGATCGACTTCCCGCTGTTCGAGTGGAGCGAAGAAGACCAGCGCTTCTATGCAATGCACCATCCGTTTACTTCTCCCAAACCCGAAGATATTCCTTTGCTGGACAGCGATACGGGAGCCGTCCGTGCGAATGCATACGACATGGTGATCAATGGTGTCGAAGTGGGTGGCGGTTCCATCCGTATCCACGACAGCAAGTTGCAGGATAAGATGTTCCAGTTGCTGGGCTTCACCGAAGAAAAGGCACAGGAGCGTTTCGGCTTCCTGATGAATGCCTTCAAATATGGTGCGCCTCCTCACGGTGGTCTGGCTTACGGTCTGGACCGTTGGGTCTCTTTGTTTGCCGGCCTCGATTCTATCCGTGACTGTATCGCGTTCCCGAAAAACAACTCCGGTCGCGATGTCATGCTGGATGCGCCCGGACAACTGGATGATTCGCAGTTGGAAGAATTATGCCTGAAAGTAGATATTAAGGAGTAATATACCGATAGGTCGATTTGCCGGTATGCTGGTGAATGGTTCACTGGCCTATTGGCAAATTGATTTATTTATAAATTATTGATTATGTTAAGGGTTAAGGATATACTGAAAGAAATCGAACAATACGCTCCGTTGCCATTGCAGGAGAGCTTTGACAATGCAGGTGTGCAGGTAGGCGATGTGAATCAGCCGGCTACCGGTGCGCTTCTTTGCCTCGACGTCACCGGAGAGGTGGTGGACGAGGCGATAGAGATGGGGTGTAATCTGATTGTCTCTCATCATCCTTTGGCCTTTAAAGCCTTCAAATCCCTGACTGGTTCGACCTATATCGAGCGGTGCATGATGAAGGCCTGCAAGTATGACTTGGTGATCTATGCCGCCCATACCAATCTCGATAATGCGGCGGGAGGCGTGAACTTCCGTCTGGCGGAACTGATCGGGCTGGAAAATGTCCGTGTCCTGAGCCCCCAGAAAGGTGCTTTGCTGAAGCTGGTCACTTTCGTGCCGGAGGCCTATGCCGATTTGGTGAGGACGACCTTGTTCAATGCGGGAGCCGGAGCGATAGGCGGCTATGATTCCTGTAGCTTCAGCCTGCCGGGGAGCGGGACTTTCCGTGCCGGCGAAGGGACGAACCCGTTCTGTGGCGAAATAGGCGAGTTGCATGTGGAGTCGGAAATCCGTATCGAAACGATATTGCCCGCTTTCCGTAAGTCGACGGTGACGCGTGCGTTGCTTTCCGTCCATCCTTATGAAGAACCGGTATTCGATTTCTATCCTTTGGATAATGCCTGGAACCAGGTCGGTTCGGGGGTAGTCGGAGAGTTGCCCGAAGAAGAGAGTGAATTGGGCTTCCTGCAACGGATCAAGGAACTGTTCCAGGTGGGGTGCGTGAAGCATTCCGCCCTGACCGGCAAGCCGATACGCGAAGTCGCTTTATGCGGGGGGAGCGGCGCTTTCCTGATCAAAGACGCAATCAGTTACGGTGCGGACGTTTTCATTACGGGGGAGGCTAAATATAATGACTTTTACGATGTGGAAGACCGGATTCTGCTGGCGGTTATTGGTCATTATGAAAGTGAAGTCTGTACAAAAGATATCTTTTATAACATAATATCGAAAAAATTCCCTACCTTTGCGGTACATTTTTCGAATGTTAATTCAAACCCGGTAAAATATTTATAGAATGGCTACAGATAAACAATCAGCTGAAAAAGAGATTACAGTTGAAGAAAAGCTTTCTACGCTGTATCAGCTTCAGACGATGATGACTGAAATTGATAAGATCAAGACACTTCGCGGCGAACTTCCCTTGGAAGTACAGGACCTGGAAGATGAGATCGCTGGTCTGGAAACACGTCTTCAGAACTATCAGTCAGAAATTAAAGACTTTGAGAATGCTGTTGTAGAACAGAAACATAAGATTACGGAGTCAACCGGTCTGATTGAAAAATATAAAGCGCAGTTGGATAACGTGCGTAACAACCGTGAGTTCGACAACTTGTCAAAAGAAATAGAATTCCAGGGACTTGAAATCGAGTTCTCTGAAAAGAAGATTCGTGAATTCGGTGAAGCGATCAACCGTAAGAAGGAAGAGATCGCCGAACTGTCCGAAAGACTGGAAGGCCGTAAGGCTGATTTGGTTCAAAAGCAGGGCGAACTGGAGCAGATCATTTCCGAAACCAAGCAGGACGAAGAGAAACTGCGCGAAAAAGCAAAGAAACTGGAAGCGAATATCGAACCGCGCCTCTTGACTGCTTTCAAACGTATCCGCAAGGGGGCACGTAACGGCTTGGCTGTCGTATATGTACAGCGTGGTGCCTGCGGTGGTTGTTTCAACAAGATTCCGCCCCAGAAACAGTTGGATATCAAGTTGCGTAAGAAAGTGATCGTTTGCGAATACTGTGGTCGTATCATGATCGACCCTGAATTGGCAGGCATAGAAGAATAATCGGATGCGCGACGTTGTCCGTGCATATATAGAGAAATATCGGTTGCTTACGGAAAACCGTCCGGTTCTGGTCGGTGTAAGTGGCGGAGCAGATTCAATAGCCCTACTCACCATTTTGGTGGAGTCGGGCTATTCCTGTATTGCGGCGCATTGTAATTTTCATTTGCGGGGAGACGAATCCCTGCGTGACGAACAGTTTGTAAGGGAGTATGCCCGAAAACTGGATGTCCCTTTCCTGATGACGGACTTCGATACCCGGAAATATGCAGCCGACCGGCATCTCTCCATTGAAATGGCTGCCCGCGAGTTGCGCTATGGCTGGTTCGAAGAGCAACGGGCTGCAACCGGGGCGCAGGCTGTCGCTGTGGCTCATCATCGTGACGACAGTGTGGAAACGCTTTTGATGAATCTGGTACGTGGGACCGGCATCAGGGGAATGAGCGGGATTCGTCCGAGGAACGGTTTCGTGGTGCGCCCTTTGCTTGCCGTGAGCCGTGAGGATATCTTGGAGTGGCTTGCCGGACGCGGTTTGACGTATGTGACCGACAGTACCAACCTTTCCGATGCTTATACGCGCAATTTTATCCGCCTGCGTGTCCTTCCGCTTCTGGAGGAAATCAATCCTTCCGTGAAGGATGCGATCGCCCGTACGTCCGAACATCTGTCGGCAGCCGAAGCCGTTTATCTGCATGTGGTGGAAGAGGCGAGGAATGCTGTGGTCGAGCAAGGGGACCGCCTTTCGATTGCCGCCTTGATGCGTTACCCGTCGCCCGATGCTATTTTATACGAGTTACTCAAAACCTATGGCTTTACTCGTCCGGTGGCGGAGGATGTTTATTTGTCCCTGACGAAAGAATCGGGCAAAACCTTTTTCTCTTCTACGCACCGGTTGATAAAAGATCGGGACTATTTATTGTTATCTCCCCTTGTAAAAGAAGAGGTCCGTGAATATACACTGACCGGTGGCGAGAAAGTTTGGTCCGGTCCTGTCGAACTTTCTTTCGAGAAGATTGTTATTAAGGAAGATTTCCATATCCGGAAAGATAAAAATATCGCTTATTTCGATTACGACAAACTGACTTTTCCGCTTACCCTGCGTACATGGAAAGAAGGAGATTGGTTTATTCTTTTTGGCATGAAAGGGCGGAAGAAATTAAGCGATTATTTCTCGGATCATAAATTCAGCCGTTTAGATAAGGAACGGACGTGGCTTTTATGCAGCGGAGGCGCTGTTATCTGGATTGTAGGAGAACGTTCCGATAATCGTTTTTGCCTGGACAAAACAACTAAAAGTGTGTTAGTTGTGAATTTTTTTCCGACAAAAAGCGAGAGTAACTGAAAATATTATTACATTTGCAAAGATTTACTCCGCAGATGTGTTACTAATGATTCAAATTAGCTCAACAATCCGGTTTTCACATGAAATTATTAATTATCA
>ERZ773188.4401-NODE-4401-length-10602-cov-2.999431_pt1 | contig 10602 bp, 8 predicted proteins | sample MGYA00581011_ERZ773188 | MGnify/ENA primary metagenome ERZ773188 (study PRJEB29015, sample SAMEA2737798) | human gut metagenome | biome: human gut; feature: human-associated habitat; material: faeces | place: China | collected 2012 ...
GGACACATTCCGTGGATTGTCAAAACGTGGAAGAGACACGGAATCCGATGCAAAATCCGGCAGGAAGAAATGCAAGCATTTTTTGGGGCTGCCTCTCGTTTTACTGCATCTTAAAGTAATCAATACTGCTGACCAGCTCATCTGCGATCTCGCGGAGCTGCTCTGCACTGACATACACCTGCTTGAAAGTATCCACTACCTCTTCCGTCTCATCGTATGTCTTCTTCGTGCTGTCCACATTGCCCTGCACGATTTCTGAGAGTTCACTCACCGCCTGTAGCACTTCATTTCTGGAATTTTCCAGATGTCCTGTGCTTTCTTTGATCTGACGGATACTCTGCATGGAGCTGCCGATCTGCGCGATTACCTCTTCCACTACCTTCTGCGTATCCTGCATGCTCGCGCTCTGGTTCATAATGATCTCCTGCATCTGCTGCATAATCTCAACCGCCTTTGCAGAATCCTCACTGAGTGTCTTCGCGGTCTCCTCGATCTCCTTGCTCGACTCATTCGACTGCTCGGAGAGCTTCTTGATCTGGTCTGCCACAACACCGAATCCTCTGCCGCTCTCTCCGGCTCTCGCCGCCTCGATCGAAGCGTTCAGGCTGAGAAGGTTCGTCTCCTCCGCAATCGACGTGATAAACGCGGTTGCCTCATGGATCTTCTGTACCGAATCGTTGGTCCGGTTCGTCTGCTCCTGCACTTCACCGATAATGCGTTCCACCTCGATATTGATGTTCCGCAGATTGTTGAGCGTCTCTGCCGCCTTCTCACTGGACTGCTGCATGGAAGCTGCATTGTCATCCAACAGTTCCACCTCTGCCGACGTCTCCGTAATATTCTCACCCATAATACGCATATGTTCCGATGTATTCTGGGAATTCTGTGCCTGTTCGGTGGAATTCTCCACAATCTGGTTGACTGCCATGCGCACATGATCCATGGTTCCGTTTGTCTGGTCTGCCGCTGTACCGAGCAGTTCGGACGCATCGAGCAGGCGTTTGGCATTTTGTGAAATCTCCTGGATAGTTGCCTTCATGGCATCCCGCAGCGTGATCGTCACGCGGGACAGATCACCGATCTCGTCGTGTCTCCCGAGCAGCTTGTCTTCTACCCAGACATTCAGATCGCCGTCCGCCACTTTTCCTACCACCTCAATACTGCTGCGGATATTGCGGCTCATTGAGGTTGCAAGCTTCATGCCGATCGCAATGCATAAGATCATCACAGCGCATACCGCCATACTGATTGTTCCCAGAATCTTGTTGATCACGGCATCCTTTTCCTGCTTGTCCGTTCCCACAAAAATCATACCGATAATCTCATCGGTCGATCCGTTCTGATATACCGGTATAAAATATCCATAGTTCAAAGTGCCCTCGATCGACACCGCATGGCTGAAATAGGATTCGCCGCCCTGTAGTACCTTTTCCACAATCCGGTCACCGGCCTTGGAATTCAAGATACGGTTCCCTCCTGCATCGACCGCCGACGTCATAATGCGGGTGTCTCCGTAGAAAAATGTGACATCCATGCCGGTATTGCCCTTGATGCGGTCTACCAGGCTCTCGGACTTTGAAATATTATAGCTGCCTTTCCAGATATCCCCGTTGCTGGTCTGCAGATAATCTCCCGTGTTCTGATCGTAGGCTGCGAGCGTGGCTGCCGCCGTTCCCCGAAGCGCTTCCTCGATCTCCTCCAGCATGGCGCTCCGTACCATTGTGGTTGTCAAAAACATGGAAATCAACCCCAATATGATGACCGGTGCTATTGTAATCCCCAGAATCTTTTTCTTAATGTTCATACTAATCTCCATTTCGTCTGTGCATCTGCGTGTCTCTTTTCGTCCGGCTGCTCCTTAATCCACAACATTCACCGTCTTAAAATACCAGTTGATGCCGCCGGTGATTGTCGCATCGTCGAGCGTCTTGCCCGCTTCACCGACCGTCTCTCCGGTATTTGTCTCGATCACACCGTCAAATACACCGTTCTGCCCCGAAAGGATCTGTTCCTTCGCCTCGTCTACCTTCTCCTGTGTGCCCTCCGCACAGAAATCCGCCAGATTGGTAAGACCGACCAGATTCTCGTTCATGCCGCCGTAATAATTGCTTCCGTCCCAGGTTCCGTCAATCAGGCTCTGCACTGCCGCGGTATAGTAGGCACTCCAGTTCCAGATAACGCTGCACAGGCAGGCATCCGGCGCATTCTTGCTCATGTCTGAATTGTACCCGATGCTGTATACGCCACGTTCCTCTGCCAGTGTCTGCGGATACTCCGTATCACAGTGCTGGGCGATCACATCACAGTCCATATCGAGAAGTGTCTTTGCCGCATTCTCCTCCGCCTCCGGGTCATACCAGCTGTTCGTCACCTTAACGTAAACCTCTGCGTCCGGATTGACCGAATAGATACCGAGCGCGAACGCATCGATTCCGCCCGTCACCTCGGAGTTGCTGTTATCCATGGCAGCCACATAACCGATCTTATTCGTCGTGGTATTCATTCCCGCCACAATACCGCTTAAGTAGCGCGCCTGATAGATTCTGCCGAAATAGTTATTGAAATTCTTGCCGTTGCTCATATAACCGGTTCCATGGGAAAAATAAATATCCGGATATTTCTCCGCCATCTCCGCTGTCGGCTCCATGTAACCCCAGCTGGTCGTAAAGATAATGTTACAGCCCTCGTCGATACATTCCTGAATCGCCTGCTTTGTCGCATCCTCATCGGAATCTGGGACATTGATTTTCCGCACAATCTGATCGTCGGAAAGTCCGAGGTTCTGCTGCATTCCCTGAATTCCCAGATCATGCGTGTACGTGTATCCGCTTCCTTCTGCCGGGTCTGACAGATGGAGCACTCCCACCTTGATCTCGTCCTTCGGGATTCCCTCCGTCGCGGTCGTTGTTGCTGCCGACTCCGTCCCCGCTGTCTGCTGCAAGCTCTCCGCTCCGGCATTTGTAGCATAATCATCAATCTGCGTATCTGCACCGCAGCCGGCAAGCAGAAAACTTCCCACAGCTGCTGCAATCAGTCTGATCCATTTTTTTCTCATATCCGGTACTCTCTTTCTGTATGCTATTATCTGCCAACTTTTTACATCTGCCTTTATTATACACATTTTTTATTTTGTCATCAATAAATTTGTAAATTATTGGAAACATATCTGAATGGATCTTAAAATATTCTTTTTTGTAAAACATTTCTTACGGTATAAACGAAAAAAGCCTTCACAGTTCTGCCGCATTTACTGCCGGCGGCAAATCTGTAAAGACTTTTTTAAAATACATATTCAGTTAGCTCAAAAGATTCTGCATGCTTTTTAAGCTGATGACCAGCGTAGAGGTGTTATGCAAAAGCGCTGATGTGGTCGGCTGTAAAACGCCGCCGACTCCTAGCAGGATCAATCCGGTATTGAATCCGACAATCACGCGGTAATTCTTGCGAATCCGCTTCATCAGGCCGTCGCTCAACAGCTTTAAGGTCACGATCTGATAGAGATCATCCGAGCTTACCATGATATCCGCGATCTCACGCGCAATCTCCGCACCGTCCGAAATCGCGATGCCGACATCCGCCGCAGAGAGCGCCGGGGAATCGTTGATGCCGTCTCCGACCATGATAACCTTGCGTCCGGCTGCCTTTTCACGCTCGACAAAACCGGCTTTATCCTCCGGAAGCACCTCGGAATAATACTCGTCCACACCGACGCGCTTTGCAATGGCGCTTGCCGTCCGCTCGCTGTCTCCCGTCATCATGACGATCTTCCTGATACCGGAGCGGCGCAGGGAATTGATGACTGCCTCCGCCTCCTCGCGGAGCGGATCTTCAATGCAGATCACGGCTGCAAGCTGCCCCTCGATGGCCAGATACAGATGGGAATACTCCTCCGGCAGGCTCCCGAACAGTTCCTTTGTGCCCGCAGGAAGGGCAGCTCCCTCATCCTCAAATACAAAATGATAGCTTCCGATCACGGCTTTCTTGCCGTTGATCGTTGTGGAAATACCATGTGCCACCACATACTCCACTCTGGAATGCATCTCCTCATGATCCAGACCTTTTTCCCTGGCTGCCGCAACAACCGCTTTTGCCATGGAATGTGGGAAATGCTCCTCCATGCAGGCTGCAATCCTAAGAAGCTCATCCGGGCTGTCCCCGTTAAAGGAAACCACTTTTGCCACGGTCGGCTTTGCCTTGGTCAGTGTGCCGGTCTTATCAAAGACGATTGTATCAGCCTCAGCCATTGCCTCTAAATATTTTCCGCCCTTGACCGTCACATTGTAAAAACTAGCCTCACGGATCGCCGACAATACGGAGATCGGCATGGCAAGTTTTAATGCGCAGGAGAAATCCACCATCAGAATCGACAACGCCTTCGTCACATTCCGAGTCAGAAGGTATGTGAGCGCCGTGCCACCGAGGGAATACGGTACCAGACGGTCCGCCAGATGCTCTGCCCGGCTCTCAAGCCCGGACTTTAACTTCTGGGATTCCTCGATCATCTGCACAACCTTGTCGTAGCGGCTGGAGCCGCCTACCGCCTTCACGAGAATGGTAAGCTCCCCTTCCTCGACTACAGTTCCTGCATAGACATAATTCTCACTAATCCGGCGTACCGGCTCGGATTCTCCGGGTCAGGATGCCTGATTGACCATCGCCTCGCCGTCTGTCACGACGCCGTCAAACGGGATTACATTGCCCATATGGACAACCACCTCGTCTCCCTCACGGACTTCCTTCGCGCCGACAAGAACCTCCACACCGTCCTTCTTCAGCCATACTTTGCCGACATTCAAGGACATGGTGCGCGCAAGGTCGCCGACGGACTTCTTGTGCGTCCACTCTTCCAGCAGTTCGCCGATGCCAAGCAGGAACATGATCGATCCCGCCGTCTCGGTATCACCGCGCAGAATAGACACTCCGATCGCCGTCGCATCGAGTACCGGTACTTCGATCTTTCGTGCCGCCAGTGTCTTTATGCCCTTCCAGATGTAGCGGAACGACTTGACCGTCGTCCAGCACGCCCGGATAGGATACGGCAGAAAAATCTTGGATGCATAGCGTCTCACCACTCTGCCGATCAGCTTCTCCTGGTAGCTTGCATTCAGCTCTCTTCCGGAATTCTCGATCAGCCCGTTCGGCACTTCCACATCTTCATAGTGAAAATGTCTGAGCTTGTCAATCAGTTCCGCTCTGCTGCCGTCATAACAGATGACTGCGTCACCCGTACGCTCATACACCTTGGCGCTTGAGACCTGTATATCATTTTGTAAAAAATACAGAAGCGTATCCGCCTGTGCACAACTCATGCGGTACTGTGCCACGTGAATCCGCATCCGCCCCTTAATCTCATGCTTGATTGCAAACTTCACTTTACTCGCCTCTTATCAAAATCTTATTCTTCGGTGTTCTCTGCAGTCTCGGTCTTCTCTGCTGCTTCTTCCTCTGCATCTGCAAATGCCTCTGCCTCAGCCTTGGCTGCGCGCTCCTCATTGATCTCCTTTGCGCCTGCATAGATGTCTCCGGCATTCTCCTGTACGGTGCTTACGGTGTTCATCACGCACTCTTTTGCTCTTAAGAAAGCTGCGGTACAGCTTGTGTAAACCTTCTTGGCATCCTTGCTGGAAAGTACCTTGATACCGGCTGTTCCAAATAATACGCCACCTGCAAAAATTCCTGTCTTCTTCCAATCGATCTTCTCAAAACATTTTAACATATGTATCCTCCATTCCATGCACAATCTCGTGCATCCTTTGCTGAACATGTTGTTCGCTCTTTACATTATTGTGCATTATAGTACCGCTTTTTGTATTTTTCCAGTATTTTTTCGTTATTGATAAACTTCATCATTATCCGCCATTTTCCATCCTGCTCCCGGTTTTTAATACCTCCGCCGGATGGCTGCGTTTTTTCCTTATTATAAACCGGTTCATACCGGCTGCAATAACCGATGGCATCAAAAACCTGTAAAGCAGCAGAGATTTACTCGATCCCTGCCACTCCTTTTATTTCTATATTTTCTATTTCTCTTCCGGTTCGTCCTCAAGCATCTCCGTAAGCGTGTGCCAGCCGAGTACCGCACATTTGACACGCGCCGGCATGTGTGAAATGTCCACAAGCGCCGATGCCTCCTCGAGTTCTTCTAATTCCTCGTCCGATACCGTCCCTTTAATCATCCGAAAGAACAGATCCGCCAGGTGCATGGCCTCTTCCTTGGTCTTTCCGATGACCAGATCCAGCATGATATCCACGGAAGCCTGTGAGATGGCGCAGCCGTCGCCCGTAAAGGTTCCCTCCGCAATCCTGCCATCCTCCACGCGTAGCTGCAGCACAATATCATCCCCGCAGCTCGGATTCACACCCTCAAGCACCAGATTCGCATCCGCAAGCTTCTCCTTGTGACCCGGATAGCGGTTGTGATCCGTCAGCACCTCATTATAAAATGTCCGGTTATTCATATCCCATCATCCTCCTGACTTGTGCCAGCTGATCCAGAAATCGTCCGACATCCTCTGGCGTATTATAAAATGCCACGCTCGCTCTGGCACAGGACGAAATGCCGAGCCATTCCAACAGCGGCTGGGCGCAGTGATGTCCCGCCCGCACCGCGACATGCGCCTCATCTAAGATCGATGCAATATCATGCGGGTGTACATCATCCACGGTAAAGCTCACAATTCCGCAGTGCTCCTTTTCGTCCCCGCTTCCCAGAATATGCACGCCCGGAATTTTTTTCATTCCGGCAAGCAGCTGGGCGGTAAGCATCTCCTCGCGCTCCGTGATTTCTTTCCAGCCGATGGATTCCAGATAATCGATCGCGGCGGCAAGCGCGACCGCGCCTCCCGCATTGACCGTCCCTGCCTCAAACTTATGGGGAAGTTCGGCAAATACGGCTCCCTCTCTCGTCACACGGTCAATCATCTCCCCGCCGGTCAGAAACGGCGGCATCTCCTCTAAAAGTTCCTGTTTTCCATAGAGCACACCGATCCCCATCGGCGCCATCAGCTTGTGTCCGGAAAATGCCAGAAAATCCACGTCAAGTGCCGTGACATCAATCGGCATATGCGGCGCTGCCTGTGCCGCATCCGCCAGTACCACACCGCCGTTTTCGTGTACCATCCCGATCAGTTTTTCTGCCGGGGTCGCCCGTCCAAGCACATTCGAGACAAGTGTCAGCGCGGCAAGCTTTGTGTGCGGTGTGACGGCATCACGGATTTTCTCCTCCGTAAAACTGCCGTCCGGTTCACACTCCAGATATTTAAGCGTGGCTCCGGTTCGTCTGGCCGCCATCTGCCACGGAAGCAGGTTGCTGTGATGCTCCATGATCGTGACAAGAATCTCATCCCCAGGCTTTAACCGGGGCAGCGCATAGCTGTACGCCACCAGGTTGATGCCCTCGGTCGTATTTCTGGTAAAAATGATTTCTCTCTCACTCTTCGCATGTACAAACTGTGCGACGCGCTCTCTTGCATGCTCATACTGCTCTGTCGCCTCCACGCCCAGCTCATAGAGCCCGCGCAGCGGATTGGCATTCCAGCGCTCATAGAATTCCCGCTCCGCATCGAGCACGCACGCCGGCCGCTGTTCTGTCGCCGCGTTGTCGAGGTAAGCGATATCGCTTTCCGCAAGCAGCGGAAAATCTTTTTTATAATCTGTCATATGCATTGCTCCTTCAGATAAGTGTCAACAGCGCCACGCACCTCCTCTGACGGGATCTGGCTGTTTATCGCTTCGATCTTCGCCAGTGTCAGCAGTCTCTGTGCCTCCTCCGGGGGAATGCCTCTCGTGGCGGCATAAAAGAGCATGTTCTCGTCGAGCTTACCGATGGAAGCGCCGTGATTGCCCTCCACATCCTCCTCCGCGCACAGGATTAACGGGATGGTCTGGTTGACCATATTGTCACCGACAAGAAGCACATCCTCCTTCTCGTCTCCCTTAGCTCCCACACAGCCGTGCACAAAATCGATCGTTCCGCGCAGCAGCTTCTTCGCCTCGTTCTTTAAGATGCCCGATATCTGCATATTGCTCTTCGTCTTTTTCCCGCGGTGTCTGGCGACATAATTCATATCAATCTTCTGCCTGCCGGTGCCCAGATATCCGCTTACGAGTTCTGCCGTGCTCTCTTCTCCGCTAAGTTCAAACAGTGTTCCCGTATAGACCTCGGCGCCGCCCAGTTCCAGCTGCACTTCCTTCACAGCGGCATCTTTTTCACACGAGACACCCACATCATGCAGGCAGACGGCTTCCGCATTCATCGTCTGCACCACATACAGTTCTACTTTCGCGCCCTCCCCGGCATATACCTTCGTCTGGATGGCGGAGATCATCCCGCCCGTCTCCCCGCTCTCGCAGAGCAGGATTACTTTTGCCTGGCTGTGCGCTCCGGCATAGATATGCAGGCGGTTATAGGCGTGCTGCCCGCTTTGGTAGGAAAAACGGTACACATACGGTTCGCCGCAGTCTGCATGTTCCGGAATCGTCAAAAGCTCGGTATCCCATGCCACATCTGTCTCCGACGGCTGATCCATCGCCTCGCCCATCCCGGTTGTGATTTTATCCCAATCCGTCTGCTGTGCCATCCGCAGCTGCTCTGCCTCTGCCTGCCCTGCTTCTGCCACACTCTGTTTTATCGCTATACTGCCGTCGATCCGCGGCATCCCAATCACGGTTTCATTCATTTTCAGCCAGTTCCAGGTCTTTGCAGGAAGCCGGTTGACTGTGATCGTCTGATTCTGTTTTGTCATAAGCTCCTCCTTTACCCGATGCTGCCCTTCATCTCAAGATCAATCAGATTGTTCATCTCCACCGCATACTCTAACGGCAGTTCCTTTGACACGTTGCTTGCAAAACCACTGACAATCATCGACCGCGCTTCCTCCTCGCTGATGCCGCGGGACATCAGATAGAATACGGCGTCGTCGCTGATGCGGCCGATTTTAGCCTCATGTCCCACATCCGCGTCTCCTGTGCGGATGTCCATCGCCGGAATCGTATCCGATCTTGAGATGTCATCGAGCATCAGCGACTGACAGGAAACTGCCGATTTGCTGCCGGCGGCTTCCTTTGTAATGCTCACGGAACTCCGGAACGTGCTGATACCGCCGTCCTTGGAGATCGACTTGGTGTTCATGTACGAGGAGGTATCCGGTGCGGCATGCACCACCTTTGCCCCGGTGTCCAGATTCTGACCTTTTCCGGCAAACGTGATGCCTGTGAACTCCATGTGCGCCCCTTTTCCCTTTAAGATACTCATCGGATAGAGATACGATACATGGGAGCCGAAGGAGCCGGACACCCACTCGATCCGTCCCCCCTCCTTGACCAGCGCCCGCTTGGTGTTCAGATTGTACATGTTTTTCGACCAGTTCTCGATCGTGGAATAGCGCAGTGTCGCGCCCTCCTCGACAAACAGTTCCACACAGCCCGCATGGAGGTTCGCCACATTGTATTTTGGTGCGGAACAGCCCTCGATAAAATGCAGATACGCCCCCTTATCCACGATGATGAGCGTGTGTTCAAACTGCCCTGCTCCCGGCGCATTGAGCCGGAAATAGGACTGCAGCGGAATCGTCACCGACACGCCCGGCGGCACATAGACAAACGATCCGCCTGACCAGACTGCTCCGTGCAGTGCGGCAAATTTGTGATCGTTCGGTTTGACCAGTTTCATAAAGTGGCTTTGCACCATATCCGCGTATTCGCCCTTTAACGCGCTCTCCATATCCGTGTAGACCACGCCCTGGGCTGCCACTTCTTCCCGCACATTGTGATACACCAGCTCCGAGTCATACTGCGCCCCGACACCTGCCAGCGACTTGCGCTCCGCCTGTGGGATACCGAGCCGCTCAAAGGTGTCCTTGATGTCCTGCGGCACATCCGACCACTTTGCCGTCATCTTTGTATTCGGCCGCACATACGTCACGATATGGCTCATATCCAGCCCCTCAATCGCCGGTCCCCAGTCCGGCACCGGCATCTCATTGTAAATCTGCAGCGCCTGAAGCCGGAACAGTTCCATCCACGGCGGATCCTTTTTTTCACGGGAGATCTGCTCGACGATCGCCTCGGTCAGTCCCTCATCGACCTTGTAAGCATCCCGTTCCTCATCCTTCACATCGTATATGCTGCGGTCAATGTCTTCTACATATGTCTTCTCTTTCACCGCTCATCCTCTCCTTTTTGTGCCAGCTTCTCATACTCCTCGTAACCTTCGCGGTTGATCTTATCCACCAGCGATGCATCCCCGGATGCCACAATATGCCCGTTCACCATGATATGGGTTGCGTCCACATGAAGCGCGTCCAGGATGCGCGTGCTGTGCGTGATGATTAAAAGTGCGCCGTCCGGATTCTCTTTCTGGTACTCGCGGATTCCCTCGGACGCAAGCCGCACCGCATCCACGTCCAGCCCGGAGTCTGTCTCGTCTAAAATGGCAAGATCCGGTTTTAACATCATCAACTGCAGGATCTCGGATTTCTTTTTCTCACCGCCGGAAAATCCCACGTTTAAATCCCGCCCGGCGTAGGAGGGATCCATGTGCAGCACTTCCATTGCCGCTTTTAATTCTTTTCTGAAATTCCAGACACGCATTTTATTTCTGCC
>ERZ773188.4403-NODE-4403-length-10597-cov-7.819105_pt1 | contig 10597 bp, 8 predicted proteins | sample MGYA00581011_ERZ773188 | MGnify/ENA primary metagenome ERZ773188 (study PRJEB29015, sample SAMEA2737798) | human gut metagenome | biome: human gut; feature: human-associated habitat; material: faeces | place: China | collected 2012 ...
TGGCCTGATCTCGAACTTTTTCTTCGGGCAGGGGCCGTGGACGCCGTGGCAGATGCTCGGTTTCGGGCTCGTGGGCTTTCTCGGCGGCGTGTTGTTTTCCGGACGGAAGGTGCAGCTCGTGCCGCTGCTGCTCTACGGCTTTTTCTCGGTGCTCATCGTCTATGGTGTGCTGCTCGACACGGCGAGCATGCTCATGTACAACGCCGTGCCCTCGTGGCAGCTGTGGTTGGCGACCTGCGCGTCGGGGTTCGTGTTCAACCTCATTCACGCGGGTGCGACGGCCGTGTTTCTGCTCCTGCTGTATAAGCCCCTGCTCAGCAAGCTCGCGCGTGTGAAAGAAAAGTACGGCCTTCTGGAATGAAAAAACTCCGCATCCGATCGGATGCGGAGTTTTTTGATATGCATTTCATGCCCGCTGCCAGAGCAGGCGGTTGTCGTCAAAGACGGCGCAGAGCCTTCCGCTGTCTTTGAGCCACGCGAGGTAGGAGCGCACCGTGCTGCCGACGAGCACGTACTGCTCGAAGTTCATCCCGAGGTCAAAGCGCCGGAACAGCTGCTGCAAGACTGCCTCGAACGTCTGCGGCTCCCGGCAGAGCTCCGCGATGATGTCCGCGATCTCGAGCACCTTGTCGATGTTGTACTGTGCGAGCGGGGCAATGTCCTCCGTGGCCGCGGCGTGCGCGGGCACGAAGGCGCGCCCAGAGAGAGTCTTGACCATTTCGAGCGTGTTCAGGTAGGCAGCCACATCGTAAAGAAAGCCGATCTGGTACTTTTCCAGTGTCTCGCGGCTCGACAGACAGTCGGCCAGATACACCACGTCGTCCGGCGTGCGAAAGCCCACCATGTCGAAAAAGTGCCCTGGCAGCTGCAGCAGTTCAAACCCCTCCGGCAGGCACGCCGGGGTCAGCTCCTGCGCGTCGCTGGGCTTGGCCATGAGAAATTTGTGCTGCAGCTCCTTCGGCGGATAGCCGCCGTAGAGAAACGACGGCTCGAGCACCGGGTGGCGCGTGAAGTCACACTCGATGCCGGGGGCATAGATCTTGCAGCCGGTCTGGTTTTGCAGGTACTGGTTGCCGCCGATGTGGTCGGCGTTGGAGTGCGTGTTGTAGATGGTGGTCAGGTGCCAGCCGTTGGCGTCGAGGATCTGGCGCACCTTGCGCCCGGCCTCCTTGTCATTGCCGCTGTCGATGAGGCAGACGTCTGTGTCGTTCAGGCGCACGAGACCGATCTTGGCCGGGCTCTGGATATAGTAGCTGTTTCCGGCCACCTGGGTCAGTTCATACATGGTGCTTTCCTCCTTTGTCAGACGGTGTGTTTGCGGATGAGCGGCTCCACCTGCGCTGCCAGCTGTGCGAGCGCGCCCGGCTCGAACGGGGAGCGGAAGCCCGCCTCGGCCAGCAGGTCCGTCCAGAGCTTTTCGCCGCCCTGCTGCGACAGGTGCAGGTAGCGGGCGAACGCATCGTCATAATCGTCCTGCGACGCGAGCAGGAACTGGAACGCCGCCGTCTGCGCAAGACAGTAATCGATATAGTAAAACGGTGTCTCATAGATGTGCATCTGGTACTGCCAGCGGGTGCCGCGCTCCAGATACGGGACGCCGCTCTGGTCGATATATGGGCGGTATTTTGCCTCCAGCTCCAGCCAGACGGCGTTGCGCTCGGCCGGGGTGAGGTCGGGCTCGGCGTAGACGCGGTGCTGGAATTCATCCACCATTGTGCCGTAGGGCAGGAAGCTGAGCGCATCGAGCGCGTGCTGGAAGCGGTAGCGCTCCGCGTCGCCCGCCTTCGGGAAGAAGGCGTCGAGATACGGCCAGGCGAAAAACTCCATGCTCATCGAGTGCGTTTCGGCGGTTTCCATGCCGCCGCAGCCGAGTTCCAGCGCGAAGCGGTTGTCCGCGATCAGATAGGCGTTGAGCGCGTGGCCGGCCTCATGCGTCACGACGTCTACATCACCGGACGTGCCGTTGAAGTTTGCGAGGATGAACGGCTGACGGAACTTGGGAAACTCCGTGCAGTAGCCGCCGCCCCACTTGTTCGGGCGGGACTCGACGTCAAAGGCCTCGTTTTCACACATCATGCGGAAAAACGCGCCCGGCACGTCGCCCATGGCGTCGTACATCTTCTGCGCAGCGTTGAACAGGTCGTCCTTGCCGCAGGGCGTCGGGTCGCCGCCGGGGGTGAAAAATTCGTTGTCGTAGAGCCGGAACGTGTCGATGCCGAGCCGTTTCGCGTTTTCCAGCCGCAGCCGGGACACGACCGGCACGATGTCGCGCACGATGTTCTCGCGGAAGGTCTGCACGGCCTGCACGTCGTAGCACATGCGCTCCATGCGGCAGTAGCCGAGCTCGATGAAGTTCGGATAACCCAGCTTCTTGGCCATCCGGTCGCGCACGTGCACGAGCCGGTCAAAAAGATTGTCCAGCTGCGCACTGTGCGCCGCCAGTGTTGTGCCGAGGGCCTCATAACATTCGCTGCGCGTAGCGCGATCGGCGCTGCGGGCGTATTTCATGAGCATCGGCCGCGGCAGCTGCTCGCCCCGGAAGGGGAAGAGCATGCCCGCCATGAGCTGGGCGTATTCGCTGACGATCTTGTTTTCCTCGACCATGTCGCCAATGATCTCCGGCGACATGCTCCGCCGCTGCAGCTCCATGCTGCGCAGCAGAATCGGCGAGAGCGCCGTCTCGAGTTCTTTCCGGAACGGACTGTCGAGCACCGCGGAGGTATATTGCAGTGCAAGGTTTTCCACCTCCGGACCGATTTCATCATAGTAGTCCTTTTCCGCCAGATAAAACGGGTCCACGGTGTTGATCGTGTAGCGCATGTATGACAGCGACTGTGCCGTGGTGTACTCCGTCGTGAGCGAGAGGTATTCTGCCCGCGCGGTGAGGATCTCCTCAACACTCTGCGCGGCGCGCACGCGCTCGATCACGCGCTGCAGCCCTTCGGTCATTTCCTCACGCGTCACGCGCCGGTAGGGGAGTTCGGATACTTTCATGCTTGCTCCTTTCCAAGTTCCGCGGCCTCGGGATCCGTGCGCAGTGTCTGCCGGGCGAAGGCGAGAAACCGCTTCGCCGCCGGGGACAGCTCCTCGGGTGCGGGCGCGGCGATGCCGATCTCGGCATACTGCGGCGGATCGACCGGGAGGATCACGATGCCGGTCGTGTCCCAGCCGCGGGTGATGAGTTGATTGTTCAGACTCACGCCGAGACCGGCCTGCACCATGGCAAAGGTGGCGCGGCTGTCCACGGACGTGTAGCGGACATTCGGTGTGATGCCCGCGCGGGCGAACACGCGCGCGTTGTCTGTGTCCTGGTGCATATAGGTCGCGATGGTCGGCTCGGTCGCAAACGCCGCGAGCGGGAACGTCCTGCCCCCGGCCAGCGGATGCTCCGGCGGCAGCCACGCGACCATGGGATCGGCGTATAGCGGGATCCAGTCAAAGTCGCCCTCGCGGAAACTCGTGATGCAAAAGTCGGCCGTGTGCTCGCTCACGGCGCGCGTGAGCTGGCTGCTGTTGCCCTGCAGGACCTGCACCTCGATGCCGGGGTAGACTTCGCAGAAGCGGGCGATGCAGCGGCTGAGCCAGCCGTAGTATGCCCCGTACACGCAGCCGACGGCGATGGTGCCGGTCTCGACGCCGCGGATCTCGGCTGCCTGTGCCTCGAGCAGGGCGCTCCAGTGCGTCAGTTCCCGCAGCGTCGGCAGCAGCGTCCGGCAGGCACGCGTCGGCTGCACGCCGTTGTGCGAGCGGCTCAGCAGCGGGAAGCCCAGCTCCTGCTCAAGCGCCGCCATCATCCGGCTCAGGCCGGAGGGAGTGTAGTCCAGTTTTTCCGCCGCCGCCGAGAGGCTCCCGGCCTCGAGCACGGCCAGCAGTGCGCGGCATTTTTCCGTGTCCATAAGCTGCCTCCGTCCTTGCAGAATTCGCAAGGAACCGTTGAAACATTGTCTCTTTACGCAATGATATAACCGTGGTATCGTTTCGTCAAGACATTTTCGGGAGGAATTACGGATGAAGACCCGAACCATGACGCGCACACAGGCGGAGCTGCTACTGGCGGCGGTCATCATTGCGCGCAGCACGTCGTATGTGCTTACAAAGGTCGGTCTGCAGGACATGGGCAAATTCACGCTGCTGGCAGTGCGGTTTTTGCTGGCGTTTGCGTTTCTGGCGGTGTTGTTTTGGCGGCGGCTGCTGCACATCGACCGCCGCACACTGCTGAGCGGTCTGGCCATGGGCGGCATCTATTTTTGCGTCATGACGGCGGAGCTCACGGCGCTCAAAACGGTGGAAACCTCGACGGTGTCCTTCGTGACCAATACGGCTGTTGTCATCGTGCCGATCGTTCAGGCGGTGCTCAGCCGCCGCTGGCCGGAGCGCCGCGCGTTGATCGGCGCGCTGGCTTGTCTGCTGGGCGTGGCGCTGCTCACGCTGCGCAACGGCCTTTCGTTCACACCGGGCGTCGGATATTGCATTTTGGAGGCGTTTTTGTATTCGGCTGCCATTCTCGTGACCGACCGGCTCACGCACGCCGGGGCAGATCCGCTGCTGTCCGGTGTTGTGCAGGTGGGGTTTTGGGGGCTGTTGGCGTTGGCGGCGTCTTTCCTTTTTGAGATGCCGCACCTGCCCGGCAGCGGCACAGAGTGGCTGGTGGTACTGGCACTGGCGCTTGTGTGCAGCGGCTTTGGCTTCACACTCCAGCCGGTCGCACAGAGCGGAACAACGGCGGACCACGCAGCACTGTTTTGTGCGCTCAATCCTTTCGTTGCGGCAACGTTGGGTGCGGTGTGCTTTCACGAGCACTTCGGTTTTGCGGGTCTGCTCGGCGGTGTACTGATCCTGGCCGGAATCCTGACATCCTGTTGGCCGCAAAAGCACGACGCCTGAAATACAAAACTCCCCGGATCATGCATCCGGGGAGTTTTGCGGTTTATGCGTTCTGCGCCTGGTAGGCACGCACGTAGGCCACGAGCGTGTCGACAGTCTTCTCGATGCCGAGCTTGCCGCTGTTGACAACGAGGTCATACCCGCGCGCATCGCCCCACTTCGTGTCGCAGTAGTAGTTGTGGTAGGCTTTGCGGTCGCGGTCGACACGGCGCATCTCCTGCGCCGCCTGATCGGCCGTGAGGGATTTTTCCTCCATGAGCCGCCGGCGCTTCACGTCGGGCTTTCCGGCGATGAACAGGTGCACGGCGTTCGGGTTGGCGCGCAGCAGATAATCCGAGCACCGGCCGAGCACGACGAACGACTCGCCGCTGTCCGCCAGCTCCTGAATGTGCTCGAACGTCTCGTGTGCGAGCGCATCCTCCGGCGCGTTGAAGTTCTCGCCGATGCGGCGCGACCATAGCAGGTGCACCGGCTTCTCGTCATAGCGCGCGGCGTCCTCGGCGTTGAAGACACTGGCCAGCAGCAGCTCCTTATCATAAAACGCGATGCCGAGCTGTCTGGCGAGCTGTTCGGCGATGTACTTGCCGCCGCTGCCGTGTTCACGGCCGACGGTCACGATGATTTGCTTCATGATGCGTTACCGCCTTTCTCAAAGTAGGGTCACAGGTATCTCAGAAACAGGCATCCCAGCGAGACCGCAATGACCAGTACGGTGGCCGGAACGCAGTATTTGCAGTATTTTCCCCAGCTGATGGGGTGGCCGCTCTTGGCCGACACGGATGTGGCCACGACGTTGGCCGACGCGCCGATGGGCGTGGCGTTGCCGCCGAGGTCGGTGCCGAGTGACAGCGCCCAGGCGAGCACGGACAGATCCATGCCCTGCGTCGCCGCGATGGACTGAATGACCGGCACCATGGTGGCCGCGAACGGGATGTTGTCGATCAGCGCACTGCACACGGCCGAGAGCAGCAGGATGATGAGGATGACGACCTTGATGCTGCCGCCGCTGATGTTCGAAATGAACTGCGCGATGAGTTTGAGCACACCGGTCTGCTCCAGACCCGCGACGGAGATGAACAGGCCGATGAAAAACAGCAGCGTCTTGTAGTCCACACCGCGGATGACTTCCTTCACCGCAGCGCCGCCGTTGGTAAACACGGTCACCAGCAGCGTCAGGCACGCGACGATGACGCCGATGCACGCGACGGTCAGCCCGGTCTGCGCGTGCGTCACGAGCAGCGCGACCGCGATGAGAAACACGATCACATCTGCGACGAACGCCCTGCGGTTGGCGATGGCGGTCGCCGGAGCAGGGCAGACGGCGTCAGCCGGGCGGGCGGCCTCGCTCGCCTTGAGCGGCTTGCGGAAGCACAGCCAGAAGAACACCAGCACGAACACAAAGCAGATGCCGACGATCACGCCGGTGTTTTCAATGAAGTCCGTGAACGTGTAGCCGAGCGCGGTGCCGATGATGATGTTGGGGGGATCGCCGCACATGGTGGCGGCGCCGCCGAGGTTGGCGCAGAAGACCTCCGACAGGATCATCGGAACGGGGTCAAAGCGCAGGATCTGCGCCAGCTCCAGCGTAACGGTCGCGAGAAACAGCACGACCGTGATGCTGTCGATGAACATGGCCAGAAACGCGGACATGGCCATGAAACACAGCAGCAGCGGCACGACGTGGTAGTGCGCGAGCTTTGCCAGCGACAGACATAGCCAGCGGAAGAACCCGGATTTGCCGAGGCCCTCGACCATGATCATCATACCGGTGATGAAGAAGATGGTCGACCAGTTGACGCCGGAGCTGGCGCTCTCCGAGGCGCCGTACCAGAAGTCTGCGCGGAAGATCGCGCCGAGATTCAGGGCGTTTTTGATTGCGTCCCAGCTGTGCATACAGATGCCGAACACGACCACGAGCACGAGCGCCGCGCTGCCGAGCGTGACATACTGGCGCTCGAATTTGTCCATGATGATGAGCGCAAACATGCCGACAAAGATGACGGCCGCAAGAATTTGAGCAGTCATAGGAAAAACCTTCTTTCTTAAAATTTGAGGGGTGTGCCGACGCAGAGGCATCTAAGAAAGAGGTTTGCTTTGCGGTGGTGTCCTACCCCATCAGGAGAGGAATTCTAGCGCGCCCGGAAGCGAAAGTCAAGGGGATTTTTGAAATCTGAGCGGGTTCTTATCAGAGTTTCAAATGCTTGATATTACAGGCATTTATAGGCGATAATCGTCGCGCCGCCCTTGCCCTCGTAGCGCTTGATCTGGTACTTGTTCGGGAAGGCGGCCAGCAGCTCCGGCAGCTTGCTGTAGCCGTAGGCGCGCACGTTAAAATCGGGCTTCACGCGCTTGATATACAGCCCCGAGGAGCTGACGTTGACAAAGCCGTCGGCGTCCTGATACTTCTCGGACGCAATGTGCAGCAGGTTGTGGATCTCGCGGATGTCTGGCTTTTTCGGTTCGGGCTCCGGTTCGGGCTCGGGAGCCGGCTCCGGTTCGGCGGCCGGGGTAGATTCGGCCGCCGGCTTTTTCGTGCTGCGGGTGGTCTTTTTCGTCTTGCGGGCGGGCTTCTTGGCTGCGGGCTCCGCGGCGTGCTCGACGGCGGCGGGCTTCTCATCCGCCTTGGACAGGTAGTCGATGAGGATGAAGTCGTCGCAGGCGTTTTTGAATGATTCCGGCGTCGTCGTCACGCCGGCGCCGATGATATACAGGCCCGACTCGCGCAGACGGATGGCCAGCGGCGTGAAGTCGCTGTCGCTCGACACGAGCACGAGCGCGTCGTACATATTATTGTGCAGCAGATCCATGGCGCCGATGACCATGGCGATGTCGGTCGTGTTCTTGCCGGTGACATAGTCAAACTGCTGCTCGGCGCGGATGGCGAGGCGCTTGAGCTCCGGCTCCCAGTTTTTCAGTGAGTCCTTGCGCCAGTTGCCGTAGGCCTTTTTCACGACGATGCGGCCGTAGGTCGATACCTCGTGCAGCACGGCCTCCAGCTTGGACAGCTGCGTGTTGTCGGCGTCGATGAGCACGGCGATTTTCTGGAAATTTTCCATAGATGTTTACTCCTGAACCGTCCGGCGGGCGGTGATTTTTTCTCCATTATAGCGTTTTTGCGCGCAAAATGCAACGAAAGCGGGGCGAGGCCCCGCTTTCGCTTTCTGCTCATGCACCCTCGCCCGCGGTCGCCGGACACTGGCGGCCGTTGGGGTCGATGCTCGTGTCGCCGGGGAGGATCATCTGCGAGATCGGGATGATGGAATACCCGTCGGCGATGAGCGCCTCAATGATGCCGGCCAGCGCCTCCGGCGTGTGCTCGGCCGCGTTGTGGAACAGCACGATGCTGCCCGGCTGCACGCGCGTGAGCACGCGCGATGTGATCTCGTCGCTGCTCAGCCCCTTCCAGTCGAGGGAATCCACGTCCCATTGGATAACGTGCATACCCAGACCGTTGATGGTGCTCACGACCGTGTCGTTGTACTCCCCGTAGGGGCAGCGAAACAGTGTCGGCCGCGTACCGGTGACGGCTTCAATTTTATCGGCGCAGGTGTTGACCTCCGTCTGGATCTGCTCGGCGCTTAGCTGCGCCATGTGCGGGTGCGTGGACGAGTGGTTCATGACCTCGTTGCCCGCATCCGCGAGCGCTTTGACCGACTCGGGATATTTGTCCACCCACTCGCCCACGACGAAGAAGGTCGCGTGGACGTTGTACTTGTTGAGGATGTCGATGAGCATCTGCGTATCCTCGTTGCCCCAGGCTGCGTCGAACGACAGGCTCACGACACGGTCGTCGCGCTGCACGCAGTAGATGGGCAGCACGCGCTTGGCCGCGCTCACGCCCACGATCGCGGGACTGTTGACCGCCCAGAACATGAGCGCGATGGCCAGCACCATCGCGCACACGCTCAGCAGCTTCCGGTGTTTTCTGACGGCTTGCCGCACTTTGTACATTGCACCACCTCCGGCTTTCTGCCATTATCCTATGAGGGGGCGGAGCGCGGTATGCGCCATTTTGGTTTACATAACTTTTACTTGTGCGCAGAAAAACGCCCGCACAGGAAACCATGTGCGGGCGTGAACACTCAAAACAGGCCGGTGATGCGGCCGTTGTCATCGACATCGATGTTTTCGGCGGCCGGGACTTTCGGCAGACCGGGCATCGTGAGCACGCTGCCCGTGAGCGCGACGAGAAAGCCCGCCCCGGCGGACACGGTCACGCTGCGCACGGTCACGGTGAAGCCCTCGGGCGCGCCGAGCAGCGCCGGGTCGTCCGACAGGCTCGCCTGCGTCTTGGCGATGCACACCGGCAGGCCGCCGAAGCCGAGCGCCTCCAGCTCGCGGAGCTGTTTGCGCGCGGCGGGCAGGATCTCCGCGTCCGCTCCGCCGTAGACCCGGCGCACGACGGCGTCGATCTTTTCCTCGACCGGCGCGTCGAGCTCATAGGCAAAGCGGAAGTGGTTTTCGCTCTCGCACAGGCGCACGACCTCGCGCGCGAGCGCCTCGCCGCCGCGGCCGCCGTCGGCCCAGACGGTGGACAGCACGACGCGGACACCCAGCTGCCCGCACAGCTCCGTCAGCAGCGCAATCTCGCGGTCGGTGTCGGTGGGGAAGCGGTTGATGGCCACGACGCACGGCAGACCGAACGTGTCGCGGATGCAGCGCACATGGTGCAGCAGGTTCGGCACGCCGCGGCGCCGTGCGAATACCCTCAGACTCCAGAAACCGCTTGGTAACGGATTTGTCCATGGCCATGCCGCTGCCCAGATAGCCAGAGCCGGTGTAGGGTACTCCCAGCAGATCCAGCGTGGCCTGAATACGACCGTCCTCGCCGCAGGAGCCGTGGAGCGCCAGAAACACGATATCCGCCATGGCGCACACCGCCAGCACGTCCTTGCCCAGCAGGGACGGTCCCTGATCCTTCCGACTGCGTCGCACGGCCTCCAGATCCGGAGCCTCCTCCGTGACCCGGTTGTCGCCGCACAGGCCGTCCGGGGCATCGAAGATATCCTCCAGCCGACCCTCATAGCTCTCCAGCCCCAGGAACATATCCACCAGAATAGCCTGATGTCCCCGCTCCCGCAGCGCCCGGCACACACCGGTGCCGGAGGTCAGAGCCACCTGACGCTCCGTGCTGAGTCCACCTGCCAACACAACGATCTTCATAAGCTTTGCCTCGCTTTCGCTTGAATCACAGGGCGGCCCGCCGACTGCAAGCCACCTATTATATCAGTATGTCAGTATAGCATATCCCTCCGGCGATTACAACCGGGCAGGGAAATTTTCAACGACAAAAGAACCGCCCCATGGGGCGGTTCTTGGAAAAACTCTATGCAGCTAACGCAGCCAGTCCGGCAGGGAGCGCTTCTGGATGCCGGAGACCATGCCCATGGCGATGAACAGCGTCACCACCGACGAGCCGCCATAGCTGATGAAGGGCAGCGTCAGGCCCACCACCGGCAGCACAAACAGGCACATCCCCACGTTGGAGACGATCTGGAACACCAGCATCCCCGCTACGCCCACGCAGATGTATGCGTCCAGCTGGCTCTTGGCGTTGCGGGCCACCACGATACAGCGGATAACGATGGCCGCCAGCAGCGCCAGCGTCAGCACACAGCCCAGCATCCCCAACTCCTCCCCGATGACGGCGAAGATGAAGTCGTTGTAATAGGCGGGAATCTTCTCCGGCGTGCCCTGCCCCAGACCCACGCCG
>ERZ773188.4405-NODE-4405-length-10595-cov-3.648577_pt1 | contig 10595 bp, 6 predicted proteins | sample MGYA00581011_ERZ773188 | MGnify/ENA primary metagenome ERZ773188 (study PRJEB29015, sample SAMEA2737798) | human gut metagenome | biome: human gut; feature: human-associated habitat; material: faeces | place: China | collected 2012 ...
AAGAGGGAAACCGTCGAAATAAAAAAGAGATTACCACCAAATTTGACGAAGAACCGTTTTTTCAACTTTATGGTAGGAGGATTACGCATCAAAATTAGGGTCACAACCGTAAGTCATAAAACAAATTCACCTCTGTGTCCTCCGTGTCCTCTGTGGTGAAAACCGTGCAAGAATGAGCTAAATGATAATTTTCCAGTTAAACAAAATTATAACGCCCGTTCTTTGAGATATTGAAAACGAAATATTACGAAAATAATGATTATCTTTGAACCACTAAAAGGAAAATAACAATGAATGACCTGCTTCGTAAACTCCCTATCGGGATACAGACCTTTGAGAAACTTCGTAAGGGCGATTATCTATATGTAGATAAAACAGAGCTTGTATGGAAAATAGCTTATACATCTACTCCATACTTCCTGAGTCGTCCACGCCGTTTTGGTAAAAGTCTTCTTCTCTCTACCTTTGAAGCCTACTTTGAAGGAAAGAAAGAACTCTTCGAAGGGCTTGCCATTGAAAAACTGGAAACGAAATGGGAAAAGCATCCTGTGCTGCATCTGGATTTAAATGCCGAGAAGTACGATTCTCCGGAAAGACTTTATGATATCCTCAGCCGTCAACTCACCTTATGGGAAATCCAATATGGCAAAGGAATAGACGAGAACACTCTTTCCGGTCGTTTCTCCGGTGTCATCCGTCGTGCCTACGAACAAACCGGTAGCAGCGTCGTAGTCCTGGTAGACGAATACGACAAACCTCTGTTGCAAGCTTTAGGTAATGATGTCTTACTGGATGAATACCGTAAAACCCTGAAAGCCTTTTACGGAGTATTGAAAAGTGCCGACCGCTACCTGCGTTTCGTCTTCCTCACAGGAGTGACGAAATTCTCACAAGTAAGTGTATTCAGTGACCTCAACCAGTTGCAGGACATCACTTTATGGCCCGATTACGGAACCCTTTGCGGCATCACTCTTCAAGAATTATTGGATACCTTCCAACCGGAAATCAAGATACTTGCAGCCAATAATTCCATTTCTTATGATGACGCGGTACAACGAATGACACGTCTCTACGATGGCTATCATTTTTGCATTAATTCAGTAGGTATCTTCAACCCGTTCAGTGTACTGAATGTCCTGAAATCAAAAGTGTTCGACAATTACTGGTTCCAGACCGGCACACCGACTTTCCTCGTCGAGATGCTGCAAGAAACCGAATACGACCTGCGTACTTTGCTTGACGGGATCGAAGCACCGTCTTCCATGTTCTCCGAATATCGTGTAGATTCCAATAACCCGATTCCGTTGATTTACCAAAGTGGCTATCTGACGATAAAAGATTTCGATAGGGAATTTGGTAACTATCTATTGCAATTTCCTAATGATGAAGTCCGCTACGGCTTCATTAATTTCCTGGTTCCATTTTACACCGGAGTGAGAAACAGTGACCAAGGATTTTACATCGGCAAGTTTGTACAAGAACTTCGTTCGGGAGACTACGATGCCTTTCTTACCCGCCTGCAAGCCTTCTTTGCCGATTTCACCTACGAATTGAACGAGCAGACAGAGCGTCACTACCAAGTAGTTTTCTATATTGTCTTCAAACTTATGGGACAGTTCACCGATGCCGAAGTACGCAGCGCCCGCGGTCGTGCAGATGCCGTAGTGAAAACACCTAAATATATCTATGTCTTCGAATTCAAGCTGCATGACACAGCAGAAGCGGCATTGAAGCAGATCGACGATAAAGGCTATCTGATACCGTATCAGGCAGACGGACGTGAAGTGATAAAGATCGGGGTAGAGTTCAGTGCGGAAAAACGCAATATCAGTCGCTGGCTGGTGTGAACAGATAAAGTTAAATATTATCAGGAGTTACCCATATCCATGCGCGATAGCAACTTCTCCTATGAACAGGAACCAAAGGTAAATAACCGGAGTACACTCTACCTTCCCTGATTTCCAACGGATAAGTTGCGGACATTCGTTCATGTTCCTGCAAGGCTTCACCTTCCGAAGGATGATAATCAATCACAAAACGCCCTGTTGAACCAGAACGTACATAACGGTCATATAAAAAACGCGCAACAACTCCCATATTCATGCGCAGATTAATTTCCACACAGGGATGAATCCGAAAAACCGGCTTTTCATTTTCCGGAAACCGACAAATCATCATATCAACCCCAAGATAACCTTTATAAACGGTTCCTACCAACGCAGAAAGTCTATATTTCAAACAGTTCTCCAAATCCGTCAGAACCTTTGAAGGGACATATTGCGAAAGTTGTTTCCAGATTGCCTCATTAGAAAGCAAACGATTCCCTTCATACATTCCACTCTTTCCGGTATGGAAGAGGGAATATCCCATAAATGTCACTTCACCTGTACCATCGGAATAAAACTCCATGGCAAAGTCTTCTACCTTATTATATATAGGTTCCGCAATGATTCCACCCTGCGAAGCAGCCACACGCGTACACCAACCGGATATAAAAGGAGTAAATATGCCTTTACACCAGTTCAAGCCTTTACCGCTTCCCGAAAGCGGAGCTTTCAACAGGCAGCATTCCCGCTCTTCCACAAAGGTTTTCCATTCTTCTTGTGTCTTCAAATAATAAGATTCTCCGCAGAAATATTCATTCAGTTGTAATTCCGGAAGCAATGAGACGGCTTTAGAACGATGGGAGTATTCCCGCAGACCGTTTAATTGCTCCATAGAAGGCAACAGGGCTTCATCCACGCCCAGCCCTGAAAGCCGTTTCCGCAAAGCTACATCCCACCCCCAAGGACGAATATCCAAATTCGGTTCAATAGCAAGTTCCGGCTCTGTCATCAAATCAACCGAAAGTCCTAATAATTCCTGTATCTTCTTCACATAGCCGAGATTATAAGCGGAAGGAGCTAATACAGCACTCCCCTCCTCTACATACCACATCGGAAGCAAAGCCAACTCGGAAGCCATACGTCTGGCCGAAGCCGGAGCCATATAGTTCGTTTCACCGCTAGCCAACGCCAAGTCATGTTCCGGATTGAATATATAAAGAGCCTTTTTTGTCATTTCAAATGAATTCAAAACTTTATTCTGCAAATATATACAGGAAATAGTCAGGAATGACTACAATAAACAGAAAGTTGGAATTAAACACACAATTTTGCCATCTCTACTTTGCAAATCCTAAAAAAAGCAGTATATTTGCCACCCGAAAAACAAAGAACTGAAATGGAATCATTCTACCGCACACACGCCTACCTCGTTGAGCACACCAATGCCCCCGTTCGCCGCGATCTTATGGACGAGATCGACTGGAGTGACCGTCTGATTGGTATCAAAGGGACACGTGGCGTAGGAAAAACCACTTTCCTTCTCCAATACGCCAAAGAGAAATTCGGGAACGACCGTTCCTGTCTGTTCATCAACATGAACAACTTCTATTTCTCGGGCCACAGCATTGTAGACTTCGCCAACGAATTTCAGAAACGTGGCGGAAAAGTATTGTTGATCGACCAGGTGTTCAAACATCCGGAATGGAGCAAAGAGTTACGCATGTGTTACGACCGTTTTCCTAACCTGAAAATTGTCTTCACCGGCTCGTCCGTGATGCGACTGAAAGAAGAAAATCTTGAATTACGTGATATCGCCAAGAGCTATAACCTGCGTGGATTCTCTTTCCGTGAATTCCTAAACTTGCAAACAGGCATGAAATTCAGGGCATATAGCCTCGAAGAAATTCTTAGCACTCACGAACAGATTGCCAAAGGAGTACTCTCCAAAGTCCGTCCGTTGGATTATTTTCAGGATTATCTGCACCACGGATTCTATCCGTTCTTCCTTGAAAAACGTAACTTTTCGGAGAATCTGCTGAAAACGATGAACATGATGGTGGAAGTAGATATACTTCTCATCAAACAAATTGAACTGAAATATCTTTCAAAGATAAAAAAATTGCTATATTTGCTCGCTGTCGACGGGCCGAAAGCTCCAAATGTGAGCCAACTGGCAAGCGACATACAGACATCTCGCGCCACGGTGATGAACTATATCAAGTATCTGGCAGATGCGCGACTCATTAATCTGGTTTATCCGAAAGGGGAAGAATTCCCTAAAAAACCTTCGAAGATAATGATGCACAACTCCAACCTGATGTATTCCATCTATCCGGTGAAAGTGGAAGAGCAGGATGTGCTCGACACATTCTTTGCAAATTCTTTATGGAAAGACCATAAGGTACATAAAGGAGATAAAAACGTCTCTTTTATGGTAGACGAAGTAATGCCGTTCAAAATTTGCCAGGAAGGCGCAAAGATCAAGAACAATCCGAATGTAACGTACGCGTTGCATAAGGCTGAAATAGGTCGGGGCAACCAGATACCTCTCTGGATGTTCGGCTTTTTATATTAAAAGATTTATTTACTTAAATATTTAATTTAGTTATGACTAAACAGAAGAAATTCATCACTTGTGATGGTAACCAAGCTGCAGCGCATATCTCGTATATGTTCTCTGAAGTAGCAGCTATCTACCCCATCACTCCTTCTTCGACTATGGCTGAGTACGTAGACGAATGGGCTGCCGCAGGACGTAAGAACATCTTCGGCGAAACAGTATTAGTACAGGAAATGCAATCTGAAGGTGGTGCTGCCGGTGCAGTTCACGGTTCTCTTCAGGCTGGTGCGTTGACTACTACTTACACTGCTTCCCAGGGTCTTCTCCTGATGATCCCTAACATGTACAAAATTGCCGGTGAGTTCTTGCCTTGCGTATTCCATGTGTCTGCTCGTACATTGGCTTCTCACGCATTGTGTATCTTCGGTGACCACCAAGACGTAATGTCAGCTCGTCAGACTGGCTTTGCTATGTTGGCTGAAGGCTCTGTACAGGAAGTTATGGATTTGGCTGGTGTTGCTCACTTGGCTACCATCAAATCTCGTGTTCCGTTCATGAACTTCTTCGATGGTTTCCGTACATCTCACGAAATCCAGAAGATTGAATGCATCGACTATGATGAACTGGCAAAGATCATTGATATGGATGCAGTAAACACATTCAAGAGAAATGCGCTGAACCCCGAACATCCCGTTATCAGAGGTACAGCTCAGAACCCCGATATCTACTTCCAGGGCCGTGAAGCAGCAAACAAATTCTACAATGCTCTGCCCGCAGTAGTAGAAGAATACATGGGCGAAATCAACAGAATCACAGGCAGAGATTACAGACTGTTCAACTACTATGGCGCAGCTGATGCTGACAGAATCATCATCGCTATGGGCTCCGCTTGTGAAGCAATCGAAGAAACAATCGACTACCTGACAGCAAAGGGCGAAAAGGTTGGTCTGGTTAAGGTACATCTGTTCCGTCCCTTCGTAGCAGAAAAGCTGCTGGAGGTTATCCCTGCAACAGCGAAGAAGATCGCTGTTCTGGACAGAACAAAAGAACCCGGCGCACAGGGCGAACCTCTGTACATGGACGTTTGTACAGCACTGTTTGAAGCAGAATCCGCTCCCGTTGTAGTTGGCGGCCGTTACGGTCTGGGTTCCAAGGACGTTACACCCGCACAGTTCCTGGCAGTATATGCAAACCTGACACTGGATAAACCCAAAAACCACTTCACACTGGGTATCGTGGATGACGTGACAAACACATCTCTGGAAGTTGGCGAAGAAGTTAACGTTACAGGTGACGACGGCACAATCTCCTGCAAATTCTGGGGTCTGGGTGCTGACGGTACTGTAGGTGCAAACAAGAACTCCATCAAGATCATTGGTGACCATACAGACAAATATGCACAGGCATACTTCAGCTATGACTCCAAAAAATCCGGTGGTATTACACAGTCTCACCTGCGTTTCGGTGATACACCCATCAGATCTACATATCTGGTAAAAACAGCAGACTTCGTTGCTTGTCACAAACAGGAATATGTTCATCTGTACGACATGGTTACAGAACTGAACCCCAATGGTACATTCCTGCTGAACACAACATGGACTGTAGACGAACTGGATGAAAAGCTGCCCGCAAAACTGAAAAGACAGCTGGCTGCTAAGAATGCAAACTTCTACATCATCAATGGTACAGCTATCGCAGGCGAAATCGGTCTGGGCAACAGAATCAACACAGTTCTGCAGGCTGCATTCTTCAAGCTGGCTAACATCATCCCCATTGATCAGGCTGTAGAATACATGAAAGCAGCTATCACAAAATCCTATGGTAAGAAGGGTGACACAATCCTGAACATGAACTATGCTGCTGTTGACCGTGGTGTAGACGGCGCTGTTAAGGTTGAAATCCCTGCTTCCTGGGCAACTGCAGAAGATACAGAAGCTGCAGCAGCAAGAAAGACAACAGAATTCGTTAAGAATATCGTTGAACCCATGAACGCACAGGAAGGCGACAAGCTGCCCGTATCCGCATTCTCCGGCAGAGAAGACGGTCACTTCCCTACAGGTACAGCTGCTTACGAAAAACGTGGTGTTGCAGTTAACGTACCCGAATGGAACGCTGAAAACTGTATCCAGTGTAACCAGTGCTCTTATGTATGTCCTCACGCTGCAATCAGACCTATTCTGGTAACAGACGAAGAACTGGCTAAGGCTCCCGCAGCATTCAAGGCTGTAGAAGCAAAGGGCGGCGCAGCATTTGCAGGTCTGAAATACAGAATGCAGGTTTCCTCTCTGGACTGCCTGGGCTGCGGCAGCTGTGCAGTAGTATGTCCTGCTCCTAACAAGGCTCTGGAAATGAAGCCTCTGGAAACACAGGAAGCTGAAGTTGCTAACTGGGATTTCGCTATGGACGAAGTTGCACATAAGGCTAACCCTATGAGCAAGGAATCCGTTAAGGGCTCTCAGTTCGAACAGCCTCTGCTTGAGTTCTCCGGCGCTTGCGCAGGTTGTGGTGAAACACCTTATGCAAAACTGGTAACTCAGCTGTTCGGTGACAGAATGTACGTTGCAAACGCAACAGGCTGCTCCTCCATCTGGGGTGGTTCCGCACCTTCTATGCCTTACACAACAAACAAAGACGGTCATGGTCCTGCATGGGCAAACTCCCTGTTCGAAGACAACGCAGAATATGGTCTGGGTATGGCTTCCGCAGTTAAGCACATGAGAAATGGCCTGAAGGATAGACTGGAAAACCTGAAAGCAATCGATGCATCCGTTGCAGGTGTTGTTGATGCTTGGGTAGAAACAATGAACGACGGCGAGGCTTCCAAGGAAGCTACAAAGGCTCTGGTTGCTGCTCTGGAAGCTTACAACGGCGCAGATGCAGAAGCTAAGAACATCGTTGCTTATGTTCTGGAAAACAAGGATCAGCTGGCTAAGAAGTCTCAGTGGATCTTCGGTGGTGACGGTTGGGCTTACGATATCGGTTACGGCGGTCTGGACCACGTTCTGGCATCCGGCGAAGATGTAAACGTTCTGGTATTGGATACAGAAGTTTACTCCAACACAGGCGGTCAGGCATCCAAATCTACACCCGTTGGTGCAGTTGCTCAGTTCGCTGCATCCGGTAAGAGAGTGAAGAAAAAAGACCTGGGTATGATGGCTATGTCCTATGGCTATGTATACGTTGCACAGGTTGCTATGGGCGCAGACAAGAACCAGCTGGTTAAGGCTCTGGTAGAAGCTGAAAAATACCATGGTCCTTCCCTGATCATCGCTTACGCTCCTTGTATCAACCACGGTCTGAAGGGCGGCATGAGCGGCGCTCAGAACGAAATCAAACGTGCAGTTGAAGCAGGCTACTGGCAGATGTACAGATTCAACCCTGAACTGAAGAAGGAAGGCAAGAATCCTTTCACTCTGGACTCCAAAGAACCTACAGGCAACTTCAGAGAATTCCTGCTGAGCGAAGTTCGTTACAGCTCTCTGCAGAGAACCTTCCCTGAAATCGCTGAAGAACTGTTCGAACAGACAGAAGCAACAGCAAAAGAAAGACTGGAAGGCTACAAAAAGCTGGCTCAGGGCTAATCTTTTGAGCGATTACGCATAATCAAAAGGCGAGATATAGAAATATATCTCGTCTTTTTTATGTATGAGGGAAAGGAAGGCAGCTTCGTACCTAAATAGAACGCAGCACATAAAAAAAGGAGCCGAAAGGCTCCTTTTTGTGTACTACTGGTTTTGGTTAATCTGCGTGATATCATAGGGGGAGGTCTGGTAGACGAAATAATTCAGCCAGTTGGAATAGAGCAGATTTGCATGCGCTCTCCATGTTACCAGAGGCTCCTGTGTATCATCATCGTTGGGATAATAATTTTTGGGGACTTCGATGGGAAGTCCTGCGTTTTTATCCCGCAGGTATTCCTTTTCCAGGGTATGGGGATCATATTCCGAATGTCCCATAATAAAAATCTGACTGCCGCCGTCATTATGGATGGCGTATACCCCTGCTTCATCAGAGGATGCAATGATTTTCAGGCGCGGTTCCTTTTCGATGTCCTCGCGGTAGACAGTGGTATGTCTGGAATGGGGGACATAGAAGATATCATCCGAGCCACGGAAGAGGATAGAGGTCTTTTTATCCAGCTTATGCGGAAATACGCCGAACATTTTATCCTGTATCATGTGTTTTTTGATGCCGTAATGATAATACAGACCTGCCTGTGCGCCCCAGCAGATATGGAAGGTGCTGTGGACATGGGTTTTGCTCCATTCCATGATTTCCACCAGCTCGTCCCAATATTCCACCTCTTCAAATTCCATCTGTTCGATGGGCGCGCCTGTGATAATCAGACCATCCCAATTTTGCTCCTTTACCTCGTCGAAGGTTTTATAGAAGGCAAGCAGATGATCCTCCGGTGTGTTTTTGGATTCGTGGCTTCTGGTATGAATCAGCTCCAGCTCAATTTGCAGGGCGGTATTGCCCAAGAGACGGGAAAGCTGTGTTTCGGTATCGATTTTTGTCGGCATGAGGTTTAACAGCAGGATCTTCAGAGCACGAATATCCTGTGTGATCGCACGCGTTTCTGTCATGATAAAAATGTTTTCATCGGTCAGCACCTTGGCTGCGGGTAATTCATTGGGTATTTTAATGGGCATTGCTATAATCTCCGTTTCTTTCGTATGCTTATCTGATAGCTTCGAGTGCCTGTGCAATATCGTCAATCAAATCCTGTGCATTTTCCAGACCACAGGACAGGCGAACCATATCCGCAGGTACGCCTGCAGCCGCCAGCTCTGCATCTGTCATCTGTCTGTGGGTGGAACTTGCGGGGTGCAGGCAGCAGGTGCGTGCATCTGCAACATGGGTTTCGATAGCGGCTGTTTTCAGATGCCCCATGAAGGCTTCCGCCGCCTTTCTGCCGCCCTTTACGCCAAAGCTGACAACGCCGCAGGAGCCGTTCGGCAGATATTTTTTCGCTGTTTCGTAATATTTATCTCCTTCCAGACCGGGATAGATGACATAGGAAATCAAATCGTGGTTTTTCAGATATTTTGCGACAGCTAAGCCGTTTTCGCAGTGACGGGGAATCCGCACATGCAGGCTTTCCAGACCCAGATTCAGCAGGAAGGCGGACTGGGGAGACTGGGTAGAGCCGAAGTCACGCATCAGCTGTGCGGTTGCCTTTGTGATAAATGCGCCGCCCTGACCGAATTTTTCCGCATAGGTAATGCCGTGGTAGCTGTCATCGGGAGTGCAGAGACCGGGGAATTTATCGGCATGTGCCAACCAATCGAAATTGCCGCTGTCTACGATACAGCCGCCGACAGCCGCGCCGTGACCGTCCATGTATTTTGTGGTGGAGTGGGTAACGATATCCGCACCCCATTCGATGGGACGGCAGTTGATGGGGGTTGCAAAGGTGTTGTCAATAATCAGAGGAACGCCATGTGCGTGTGCAGCATTTGCGAAACGCTCGATATCTAGAACACTCAAGGCGGGGTTTGCGATGGTTTCGCCAAAGACTGCCTTTGTATTGGGTTTGAATGCCGCTGCAAGTTCTTCCTCTGTGCAGTCGGGCGCAACGAAGGTGAAATCGATGCCCATTTTCTTCATGGTTACAGAGAAAAGGTTAAATGTGCCGCCGTAGATGGTGGAGGATGCAACGACATGATCCCCGCAATTTGCAACATTGAATACGGCGTAGAAATTTGCCGCCTGTCCGGAGGAGGTCAGCATTGCTGCTGTGCCGCCTTCCAGCGCAGCAATTTTTGCCGCAACCAGATCGCAGGTGGGGTTTTGCAGTCTGGAATAGAAATAGCCGGATGCCTCCAAATCAAAAAGCTGCCCCATGTGCTCACTTGTGTCATATTTGAATGTGGTGCTCTGGTAAATGGGAATCTGTCTGGGTTCCCCATTGCCGGGGGTATAGCCACCCTGTACACATTTTGTTTCGATACGATATTCACTCATGCTTCGTTCCTCCTTAGTAAAAATATAAAATAAAGTTGATGTTGGTTGCAGCAAATGCGAGGACAGGCAACAGGTAATAAAAAAGCCGTCCCAAGGAAAAACCTTGAGACGGCCAGTATAAACCGCGGTACCACTCAAATTGCATATAAAATATGCCACCTCTTCGGGCTCAAACAAGCCCTATGCTTTTACGCAGCAGTCACGGGAGGAGCCTACCGATACGTTTGTATTTTCGAACC
>ERZ773188.4407-NODE-4407-length-10590-cov-2.157190_pt1 | contig 10590 bp, 10 predicted proteins | sample MGYA00581011_ERZ773188 | MGnify/ENA primary metagenome ERZ773188 (study PRJEB29015, sample SAMEA2737798) | human gut metagenome | biome: human gut; feature: human-associated habitat; material: faeces | place: China | collected 2012 ...
TCCGAACCGGCGTTGTAGCCGTGATTGATGCCCGAAATCACAAATTCGACCTCCGGGCAGAGCGCCTTGACCGCCAGCTTCACGCAATCCACCGGCGTTCCGTCAATCGCCCACGCCTTTTCCGCGCCCTCAACCGCACGCTCCCGCGCCGTCAGCGGATGGAACAGCGTCATGCTGTGGCTGGCCGCCGAGCGCTGGCTGTCCGGCGCGGCGACGTAAGCCGTGTGCCCCGCCGCGCTGAACGCGCGAACCAGCGCCATAAGCCCCGGCTCAAAAATGCCGTCGTCGTTGGAAATCAAAATCCGCATATCGTCATCCTTTCGCATGCCGCTCATTCATCGTAATCCCGGAACAGGAACGCCGTCATCACCCCGTCGAGGCTTTCAAACTCGATTCGGACGTCATACGGCAGAACATTCCGAAACACCATGTCCTTTGTGTCGCTGACGGTCGCATCAAACCCGGCGGGCAGATAGCTCACGCCGCCCTGCGAATGCCAGTTCATATCCTCGATCACCGCGGGCACGCGCAGAACGATGTTGTAAATCGTGCTGCACACCTGACAGACGCCGCCGCCGTAGCCCAGCTTGCTCTCGCCGGAAAGAATCGGCGCGGCCATATAGCCGTTCTCCTTCGTATACGGGCCGCAGACCGCGTTAAAGGAGAAGCTCTCCCCCTCCCTGACGCGGATTCCCGTCAGGCGCTCGCTGGCCAGCGCAATGTTGTATACGCGGCCGACGTTGCCCTCCTTGCTGGTGCTCGTGGAATAGAACGTCGTGAACGCATAGAGCAGATCGCCCGGCTTCGCCTCGCTCCAATCCACAAAGTCATACATCCGCAGCTTATCCACGCCGAGGCTCACATCGTCCTCCAGCCTGCGATACGGGAAATATGCCCGCCCATCCTTGATCCGATGGATGGAAATCCAGCTCCCCGCGCTCACCGAAATCGGATAGCGGTATCCCTCCGGCGTGAACAGCGTGTCCGTCAGCACATAACCCACCGCGACGTGCCTGCTCGTGCCGGGCATCGGCCCGTCAAACGGGTTTTTGCGCTGCACCATTTCCACAAACTTCGTCAGCACATAGCCCTGTCCGTTTTCATAGCCGATCCGCGTCCATGTCCGCCCCTTTTTGTAGACGTCCACAACCGTCCCGGCCTCGATCTTTCCCAGCGACGCGGCGCTCTCGCTCGCATCGCTGTACACGGTCATCCGCTTGCCGATGGTGCCGTAATACTCCGCCTCGCCGTCCGTCGTCTCCGCCAGACCGGCGCACAGCGGCAAAAGCAGCATGAGCCCGAGCGCCCATGCCGCAATCCACGCCCGCTTCATCAGCTCGCCCGATACACCCGCACCGTCAGCACGCCGCCGACCGCCTGCAGCGCAAAGCGCACGTCATACGGCAGCGTGTTTTGCAGCCGCAGGTCGATGTTGCCCTTTCCCACCGCCGCGTCCATATCCAGCGGCGCATAGCTGATGCCGTAGGAGGAATGAACCTGCGTCTTAATCACGCCGATCGGAATTTGCAGAATCGCGTTATACAGCGTCGTGGAAACCTGGCAGATTCCGCCGCCGTAGCCCAACTTCTGGCTGGAAACATAGTTGACGATCGGCCCCATCTCGTAGCCGTTGGATTTCGTGTACGGCGCGCAGTAATCGTTGAAATAGAATTTCTCGCCGGAAGGCACGATCACGTCGTTGAGCCGCTCCACGCCCTGCATGATGTTGTGCAGCCGGCCAATCTGCGTCTGCGTGGTCTGCTCCGGGTCGTAATACGTCGAGAACACGGCGATCAGGTCGCCCGTCTGCGCCTCGTTCCACGGGTGTACCACTTCCAGCTCCAGCTTGCCCGTCGCGCGGATGCGCCCCGTGATGCGGTCATACGGCAGGGTGACAGACAGATCCTCCTGCATGGCGCTGACGGCCATCACCGCGCCCTTGGGCACCGTGCGCAGGCTTTCGCCCGTCTCGCCGTTCACGATCTCGGTGTTTTCCGTCGTCACCGCCGCGTAGGGATAGAAGACGACGCCCGGCACATACGGCCCGTAGGGATCATATCTCCGGAAATACCGCAGATGGCTGCGCAGCACATAGCCGTCCGCGTCGCCCTTCTTCACACGCGCCCACTGGTCGTCAAGCTCCATCACATCGACGGATTCGTTTTCATAAACCGTGCCGATCAGCTTGGCGTCCTCGTCCTTTTCCTTGCGGATGGACAGATTCACGTCCGCCGTCGCGCTGTACACCGCCGTGAAGCTGGTCGAAATCTGATAATCCGCCGGCAGCTCAATGCCGTCGTGCGCGGGGCGAAGGTCGTTGACCCGGTCGGCCAGCACATAGCCCTTCACGCCCTGCTTCACCACGGCGAGCCACTCCTTGCCCAACTCGGTGATGTACACCGTTTCGCCCTCTTCGAGCTGCTGCAGCTTCTGCGCGGATTTGCTTTCCTCCGCGCGGATGGTCAGGTTCCGCTCGGCCACGCCCAGATACTGCGCGTCCGCCTCGTCGTTATAGCCCGCGGCCGCCGCCAGATCCTCGACGTTTCGGGTCAGCACATAGCCCACCACGCCGTTTTGGTCAACCTTCGTCCACTCGCTGCCATATTCGACGATGTTAATCAGCTCGCCCGTCTCCACGCTGCCCAGCTTCGCGGCCGACGTGGATTTCTTCGCGCGTATGGTCATGGGCTTTGAGACCGTTCCCGTGTAGAGAATCTCTTCCGCCGAAGCCGACGCAAACACGGCCAGCAGCAGCGCAAGCAGAAGGGTTGAAAGTCGTCTTTTCATGCGTTCGTCCTCGATTCTGGTTTCTCCGCGCAATGGGTATGGGGGAATATCCGCTGTTCCCCCGTCTTCTCATCCCGCATCGCGCCATGCGTCTCGCGCTTTCGATGCGTTAAAAAAGGGGCTGCGCGGCCAATGCGCTTCCTGCGCGCTGTCCGCATCAGCCCTTTTGTATCGGTTCGGAAAATTATTCCTCGTCGTTTCCGTCTTCGCCGTCGTCCTCAAAGACCTTGCGATGGCAGTTCGGGCAGAGGTGTTCTTCTTCCATGTCAAAGGCGTTCTCGTCAAAGAAGATGACCGTTCCGCAGTGCGGGCACTCGTACTCGATCAGGCCGTCGCCGTCCTCATCGTCGTCCTCGTCCTCATACGCTTCGTCGTCGTCCTCTTCATCCTCGTCGTCAAGGAAGAGCGCTTCCTCGAGATCGCTGACGTCGCTGTCGATCTCCTCGACATACTCGGAGAGCTCTTCGACCCGCTCGTCGATTTCCTCGCTGTTTTTCGCGAGCGCTTCCAGCGTGTCGATCATCGCCAGCATGAGCTTGCCCTGCTCGGTCTCGCCGTTTACGCCCAGACCTTCAGCCAAGCCCTTGAGATATGCAACCTTTTCGCCAACCTTGCTCATGGTCACGCCGCCTTTCTCACGCTTTGCAGTCGCTTACGCGCGGGACATGTAGGAGCCGTCGCGGGTATCCACGCGGATCTTGTCGCCGATGTTGATGAACAGCGGCACGGAAATCTGGTAGCCCGTCTCCAGCGTCGCCGGCTTGGTGGTGTTGCTGGTGGTGTCGCCCTTGAAGCCCGGCTCGGTGTCGGTGACTTCGAGCACGACGAAGTTCGGCGCCTCAACGGAGAAGGCCTTGCCCTTGAAGAAGCGCACGGTCGCCATGGTCTCTTCCTTCATAAAGCGGATCGCGTCCTCAACCTGATCGAAGGTCAGCGGGATCTGCTCGAAGGTATCCTGATCCATGAAGTAGTAGAATTCGCCGTCGTTGTAGACGTACTGCATCTCCTTGGTCTCGATGGTCGCGCGCGGCTGCTTATCGGTCGGGTTGAAGGAGCGCTCAACCACCGCGCCGGTCATCACGTTCTTGAGCTTGGTGCGAACAAACGCCGCGCCCTTGCCCGGCTTCACGTGCTGGAAATCAACGATGGTCCAGACGCCGCCTTCCCACTCGATGGTCACGCCCTTACGGAAATCGCCTGCAGTAATCATGTGGAATCCCTCCAAATACGTTTATCTGATAAATTCTGATGCCTGCCAAACACCGCCGCGTCAGGCGGCGTCGTAATCAGCAATATGCACTCGTGTTTTCAATTTTATCACGTCTTTTTCAAAAGATCAAGTATTTTCATGCAAAACCCGTTCTCTCGTCCCCTTTTTTTATGATTTCCTCGACATTTTTCCCGTCTCAAAGGCTTCCTTCAGCCGCTCCAGTGCTTTCTTTTCGATGCGGGAAATATAGGAGCGGGAAATGCCCAGCCGTTCCGCGACCTCCTGCTGCGCATAGGCTTTGCCGTCCATCAGCCCGTAACGCATGCGGATCACCGTCGCCTCCCGCCCCTTGAGGCCGTGCTCCGCCAGCTCGCGGATGCTCTGCAGGCTGACGCGCCGCTCCACCTCGCCGTGCACCGCCTCCGGGTCCGTCCCCAGCACGTCGATCAGCGTGATTTCGTTGCCCTCCCCATCCGTGCCGATGGGCTCCTGCAAAGAAACGTCCCCCTTCCGCTTCTGGCTCGCCCGCAGGCACATCAGGATTTCGTTTTCGATGCACCGGGCGCAATAGGTGCTGAGCTGCGTCCCCGTTCCCGGCTTAAACGTCCCCACGCCCTTAATCAGCCCCACCGTTCCGATTGAAATCAGGTCGTCCGCATCATAGCCCGGCACGGTGTATTTTCTGGCGATGTGCGCCGCCAGCCGCAGGTTGTGCTCGATGAGCTTTTCCCGCGCGCCCCTGTCCCCCCGCTGCATCCGCTCGATCATCTCGGCTTCCTCCTCGCGGCTCAGCGGATTGGGAAACGCATTTCCCCGCGCCAGATACCCCAATAGAAAAAGCGCGTCCTGAATGAAGAACATCAATAATCCTTCCAACATTCGTCTCACCTCAGGGCAGTATATGCGGGCAGGGACAGAAAGGAGGATGGGTTTCGTTCAATTTCATTGCACCATTCATCCTGTCGGGATGTCTCTATTTATTTGTGTTTTTTCAAATTGCGCATTTATAGTATTGTGAACCGCACCGATAAGGTACAATAAATTGCGCAAAAAGAAAGAGACATAGTTTACAAACTCTGGTAGAATGAAAGTTGCTACACACCATTCAAAAAGGAGAGTAAACTATGTCCGAGAAGATTGTACACCTGAACGAGGAAGTAATCAAGGGGGCAGCTGAAAGAACTTGTGAGGGGAAGCGTCGAAGAAACGCTAAATGGCCTGCTGGAAGCAGAAGCGGAGAAGCTGACACAAGCTGGACGTTATGAACGCAGCGAACAACGGCAAGGTTATCGGAGCGGTCATTACAATCGCAATCTCATGACAACCGCCGGAGAGGTTAAGCTCCATGTGCCGCGGCTCAACCCAATGGGGCGGAAAAAAGTACATGAGCATGAAGCACATTGAGATGCAGGAAGACGAAGCTGGTTGATAGCAGAAAACAGAGTTCACGTCAAGGGCTTCGCAAGCGGCTTCGCCGCCCTTGACGCGCTCTCTGTCCTCTGCTACTAGGTAATTAAGGGCAGGTTTCCCTGCCCTGTGCAGACTGAGTTCTGCCAGACTTGTAAATGAATTTGCGCATAATACTTGACGGTACCCCCTCAGCACAGGCTTCTCTTTGTACACCCAGCCTGCTGCTAAGAAAAACAGCGGCATATGGAAAGAATACAGCCAATTAAAAATCGTTCGATTGGAATAGATATGCCCTATCGCAACAAGGATGATACCTATTCCTTTTAATACATCAAGCCATGATAAACGCTCTGCTCTGCTCTGCTCTGCTCTGCTCTGCTCTGCTCTCAAGATTATGCCTCTCCCTACTCTTTGTCAATGCAATTTTTTACAACTTACCCCTACAATCTGGAATCACATATTTTCGTAAATTATCCCATTAGTTCCTTTAATATACAAACTGTATGTTTAAGCCCCTCTTCAACAGTGAAACTATTTCTATACCCCAATTGCTTAATTTTATTATTGTTCAACGACGAATTATTCATTGGATTAAATGCTTTTAATTCATTCTCTGTTGGATCAGCAATTATCAATTTCACATTACCTGCTTCAGCATATATTTTTGCCATCTGTCTTATCGTTGTAATTTCATCATGACCTATGTTGTATGCCTGTCCTTTTTTTCCTTTTAATAATGCTGTAAGTATTTGAACAGCACAATCCACCGAATAGCAATATGACCTTTTTTGTAATCCAGAGCTTTTCATAACAAGTTGCTCTCCAGTTGCTGCTCTAAATGCAAAATCAGAAGAGATACGTTTATCTGCTTTTTTTGCAGACGGTCCATAAATATGTCCTGGTCGTACAATAACGCAATCAATTCCAAATTCCGATGCATAAGATTTACACAGCATCTCAGAAGCTCTTTTAGCAATAGTATATGAAGACCGAATATTATCAATGTCTACTTCGCCATAATCGCCTTCTGTAAATGACTCTTCCGTCTTTTTGTTTCCATAAACTTCACTTGAAGAAATATAAAGTAGTCTTTGTATCCTATTATTCTTAGAATAATCCAATAGTGCATGCACACCATCAAAATTCGACAAAATAGTTTCCACAGGTTTTTCTGTATATAACTCTGGAGAAGCCAATCCAGCTCCAGAAATGATATAGTCTGGTTTTATGTCAAGATTTATTTTTTTTAAGGCATCATAGTAAACATACTCAACCTTATGACATCCACCAAATCTAAACTGGAATTCTTTTTCACTTCTTGCTCCAACGTATACCTTGTCGATTTTATTATATGTAACAAGCACATCTACTATTGCAGAACCTATTAATCCTAAGCCACCAGTGATAAATATATTTTTGCCATCAAGTTTAGTTAAATCAGAATTTCCAACTGCTCTCAGCAGATCTGCTTTGTAAAGTGCAGACTCTAATAACCTCATCATTTACCTCACTTTTTTATCCACTCATCATTCTTTGCATTTAATAAAGCTTTAAAAATTTCTATATCTTCTACTGTAGTAATCTTAATATTTTTTTCCGATCCTTTTGAAAAATAAGTCATATAACCATATTTCTGCATCAATGAACATGAGGCAGCCATATTGGTTACTCCATCTTTAATTGCTTGGTTGTGAACCTTCCACAGTTCATCAAATGCGTACGAATGCGGTGTTTGAGTTCGCCACAGTTCATCTCTGTTTAGAGCTTCGTTCGATTCTATACCATCTTTTGAAACGAAAACTACTTCTGTAGTAGGAATCACGGTAACCGCAGAGCCATATTTTTTTTGCTTTACAAGATTATCTGTAATCACATCTTGCGGAAGCATCGGCCTATTACCATCATGAATCATAACAACAATATCACTTGTCGATTCATGATCCTCCTTAATTGCTTTTAAGCCATTATAGATTGATTCCTGACCAGTGGAACCTCCCGTAACAATTTTCTTAAGTTTTGTAATATTAAACTGTCTTGCGTATGCATCAAGGACTGCACTCCAGCCTTCAAGGCACGCAACATAAATTTCATCAATACTGGGATGCTGTTGGAATGCTTCTAATGTATATATAAGAATCGGTTTATTTTCAACAGTTAAAAATTGTTTGGGCAGGTCTTGATGTGTTCTTGTTCCCGTTCCTCCAGCAGTTAAAATAGCAATATTTTTCATAACTCAATTCCTCACTTACTTTGATATCCATACTCATTTGGCAAAAGTTTACTACATTTGCCGCTATTTGATTTCCAATTCGGATTAGGAATTCTCCAATCTTCGTTATAAATACATTTTAAAATGTCTTCTGCATTATCTGGAACCGGGACTGCTACACCATCAACGCTAATTAGCTTTGTACGATTCACTCTTCTATGTTGTCTTTACTTTTTTACCTGTTGCACTTGATATTATAATCTGTCTAGCTGCCCTGTTTCTCCACCCGGAACAACCTTTTTCACCTTTTCGATCCGGAATTTATAAAGCAGTTCGTTCAAATACGATATCCAGCTTTCAATGCATACCACAACGATTGCATCGATCATCGGGTGATTCTGAAAGTGTTCCAGGGTATGAATGATGATCGGCTTGTTGTACATTTCCAGAAACTGCTTGGGTCGCTCCTTGCTGTGCATCCGGCTGCCGACACCGCCGGCAAAAATCACTGCTATATTCATCATACGCTCCTCTTACCTCTTTATATATTTCGCGAAGAATTTCATTTCGTTCTGAAAAAACAGGACACTGATTGCAAGCAAAATACTCCCGATCACAACGCAGTAAAAAATGGCATGAACGATCCAGCTTCCAACCGTCACGTTCTGGAGGGGAAGCAGCTTATAGCAGAGGGCAAAGCCCGCTCCTGCGCCGACAGCAAACAGAAACAGCTTCCGGTAGAAAATGCGCTGCGCCCGTCCCGGAACGATTTTGCTTGTGTAGTACACATGAAATACCATCCGATAGGTCATGCCAACAATTGTGCCAATGGTTACGCCAATCAAACCAAGCTTTTTTACCAGCGCTACCGAAATCACAATATTCAGCGTAGCTTCAATGTAAGCAGGTACAGTAATTTCCTTGAACTTGTTCGCTGAATAGGCCAGGTTCAGGTGCGGCAGCTTGACCAGGTACAACGCTTCTGACAAAACCAGTAAAAATCCAAACAACGGCTGGTTGTACTCTGTATCGACAATGCCTCTGGTATAGAGCCGCACAAACGGTGTGATGAGCAAAGCTGTTACGGTAAACAAGAAGAACACCAGAACAAAAACTATATATTCATATATATCCAGCTTTTGGTTCAGTTCTTTCCAGTTTTTCTTTGCATAGGCCTGTCCCACCGTGTGTGCAATCCCGGACAGACACGCATCGATCACTTGCTTAATCCCACTGCTGACAAGACTGTAAACGCTGTAGATTGAAACGGTTTTCAGGTTTGCCAGAAATGTAAGGACAGTAACGTCCGTGCTGTTATGAATGAATGCCGCCAGATTGATTGCAAACCCATTCCATCTGGATTTTATAAGGGAATTATCCGGCTCAACCTTCCAGTCGATTGTATAGTTCTTTTTTACATACCGGTTGAATATGAGCGGCTGCAAAAGAAAGAGCGAACCGCTTATCAGCTTTAAGACATGAATACTGGGGTAAATAAAAACCGAGATTAATGCAAACAGGACATTGAAGATCACGATGAGCGTCTGCGTGAAATTTACCACATAGCCCTTTTTATCCGCATTCAGGAGCGTTCGCAGCGTCAGCGAATACATGTACTGGATCAGCAATGTGAGCGAAAGGATCAATGTCAGCGAACATACATACGCAAATTTGAACTCGGTTTTGAAATACAGCGGATATACAATGGACAGTACAACCGAATAGCCGATGAAAAGGGCGCCGATCTTTTTATAAAAGCGATCTGCCGTTACAAGAACTGATGAAATTTTATTATTGTCCTGTTCTACAATGGGTTTATACAGGTTTGCGATAATAACGCCAGTTATTCCTCCCTCAACCAGCGTTATGTAGCTTAAAAACTGGTTGAGCGACGATACCAGCCCGTTCACTTCCGAGCCAAAGCAGGTAAGAATGATTTTAGGCAGAATAAAACCGCTTACAAGCGTAAAAAACTGCAGAACCATTCCCGAAATCATGTTCAGCAGGGTTGCCTTATTTTTCATTTTCCGTTACTCTCCATGCTTTGATGCCATGGCTTACCCGTTGGTCTTCCGGCGGGAGCTGCATGTAGTCTCCGTAAACACGTTTGAGATAGGTATCATAGTCTTTGAAGCCTTTTACTGTAATGTCGTTAAATTGGTAATCAACAATTTCATCAAACAGTGCACGTGGAACTGCCTTTGTCCCCCACGTCAAATCCTGAATATAGCGACATTCTTGGTTCTTATATTTTTTACAAAAACCGACATACCGTTCAACCAGTTTTTCTTTATTGAATTTTCCAGCGATCCAGACCACGATCTTGTTCAGGTAATTATAAATTCCTTTTTTTCTGGTTGCCTCCAATGCATAAAAGCCATTCGCTTCCAAATTTTTCTGGTATAGCTTTTGCATCAATCTGACGCACTGACAATATGACCGCGTTCCGCGATCCGGCACATTATCAAATGGAAAAATATCAATCCATAAATGCTGATCCACATTTGAATATTCATTTTTTACATGAGTTCTTGTGTCAATAACTTTAGCAAATGGCCAAAAACTATTTCCCATTTGTAAACTAATCAATTTATAATATGGTCGAATATTTTCTTTCTTTAACAACTCATGTAATTTATCAAAGTCTGGACGTGGCATCAATAAATCGATATCATCATCCCATGGAATAAATCCCTTATGGCGCACCGCACCTAATAAAGTTCCACCTGATAAATAATATCTCAATCCGTGCTGATCACAAAAATCTGCAAATTCACATAATATATTAAAGACACAACTTTTAACTTCTAAATTTTCTAACTTTCTCATATTTTGTAGAGATGAAAATCTCCTGATTTCACCTTTCCTTTCAAAATCTCAAAAAAGCATACTTTCCATATCATTTTTTTACATAATATGGTTTCCACTTCTATTTTCACTTTTCCATAAGCAACTTTTCTAATCGTTTTACTTC
>ERZ773188.4411-NODE-4411-length-10575-cov-5.058745_pt1 | contig 10575 bp, 9 predicted proteins | sample MGYA00581011_ERZ773188 | MGnify/ENA primary metagenome ERZ773188 (study PRJEB29015, sample SAMEA2737798) | human gut metagenome | biome: human gut; feature: human-associated habitat; material: faeces | place: China | collected 2012 ...
GTGTTAAGCACGCCGCCAGCGTTCATCCTGAGCCAGGATCAAACTCTCTGATAAAGTGTTTGATTACTCAAGACAACCAACTAGCTTAGTTATCTCTCGTCATTACTGTTTATAAAAAGTTCATTCTATTGAATGATGATTCTTAAAGAATTTTCGAGAATCGTATGTGTTTCACTGTTTAGTTATCAAGGTTCTTTTGTTTTGCTCTCTTGCGACAGCTCATCTAGATTATCACATTCATCAGCGCTTGTCAAGTACTTTTTTCATTTTCTTTCCGAAGCTTTTATGATGTTTGCGCGTCGCTCTCAGGCGACTTGTCTACTCTATCACATCTTCATTTCCTTGTCAACAACTTTTTTCACATTTTTCAAAACTTTTAAAATTGTTTAAGTTGTTTATTTAGAAGAAACAATTCTTCGTGACAGCTCAATCAGAATACCACTATAAAACCAATCTGTCAACACCTTTTTTAGATTTTTTTGCAATTTTTGTCGATGTACTGCTGAACTTCATGTAAAGAAGGTAAGATGCTGTCTGCCAGCTCCTCCATTTCTTCTGTTGGAGCTGCCTGATCCGGCACCATGATCGGGTGCATTCCGGCTCTTTTGGCGGATCTTATTCCATTGTAGGAGTCCTCGATCGCATAGCAGTCCTCAGGCCGCTCCTGAAGGCGTCTGCAGGCTTCCAGATAGATGTCTGGCTCCGGTTTGCTCCGACTGACCATATCCCCGCATACGATCTCATCGAAATAGGAAAGCAAGCCTCCTTCCTCGAGTTCTCTCGTCACAAGATCTCTTCTTGTGGAGGAAGCTACCGCTGTCTTTATATTTTCTCTGCGGAGATATTCCAGGAGTTCCCGGATCCCCGGTTTCTTCGGAAGCTTCCCTCCTGCTGCATTTGCGTGGAAAAGATCTGACATTTCTTTTTTGTATTTGTCATATGGAAAATCCTGTCCATAACGCTCGAAAAAAATTTCTCTGGTCACTGTAGCATTGATCCCCAGGCATGCCCTGCAGGTTTCTTCTATATCTGCGACTCCATATTTCTCTGCCACAACCTTCCACATACGGAACACAAGCGTCTCTGAGTCAAAAATAACTCCATCCATATCAAATACAACTGCCTTCATCTTTTCCCCCTTGGTATTTATTTCGTTACTGTTCACAGCAACTTTATTTCTGCATGATAAAACGTATCGCATCCTGAATCCAGGAAACGTATACCAGTTTGATCCCTTTGATCTTCTCTGTAGCTGACCTGCATACTTCCGGCAGGATCACTGTTTCAAAACCGAGTTTCTTCGCTTCTGCGACACGCTGTCCTGCCATGCTCACAGCACGCACTTCTCCACTCAGACCAATTTCGCCAAATGCGATCACAGAATCCGGTATGACGATATCCTTACAGCTTGAAACGACTGCCAGTGAAATCCCGAGATCGATCGCCGGCTCTGTCATCTTCATTCCACCTGCAATATTGACATAGGCATCGCAGGCTGCCAGATGGATGCCGACTTTTTTCTCCAGAACTGCCATCAGAAGGTTTACTCTGTTAAAGTCTGTTCCCACTGCTGTTCTTCTCGGAATTCCGAAATTGCTCTGGCATACCAATGCCTGTATCTCCACCAGGATCGGCCGTGTTCCTTCCATAGAACATGCCACGATCGACCCGGAAGTGTCGCTGGGCTTTCCATTCAGCATAAATTCTGACGGATTCTTAACTTCCTCAAGTCCTGTGCTTCGCATTTCGAATACACCGATCTCATTGGTAGAACCGAAACGGTTCTTGACTGCACGCAGGATCCGATAGGAAGCATGTCTGTCTCCCTCAAAGTAAAGCACGGTATCTACCATATGCTCCAGCACACGGGGACCTGCCACGTTTCCTTCTTTGGTCACATGACCTACGATAAAGATCGATACGCCCTGTCCCTTGGCAATCTGCATCAGGATATTGGTGGACTCTCTTACCTGAGAAACACTTCCCGGTGCAGAACTGATATCCTCATGAAACATAGTCTGTATGGAATCGATCACAACGGTATCCGGCTTCTTGCGCTCGATCACTTCGCGGATCGTTTCCAGATTTGTCTCACACAGAAGCTGCAGCTTCTCATTAAATTCTCCGATTCGTTCTGCGCGGAGCTTGATCTGGCGCAGGGATTCCTCTCCTGAAATATACAGTACATTGCTTCCTGATAGTGCAAGATTCCGGCACACCTGTAAAAGAAGGGTGGATTTTCCGATTCCCGGATCTCCACCCACTAAAACAAGAGAGCCGGGGACGATCCCGCCCCCGAGCACTCTGTCAAGCTCGCCAATCTTTGTCAGCCGCCGTTCATCCTCTGACAGTGAAATGTCCTTCAGACGAACTGGTTCCGGACGCTTCCCCGGATTCTGAAAGGAACTGCTACCGGATGAAGAAGATTTCTTCGTGGAAAACGTCTCCTCTACGAAAGTATTCCATGCCTTACAGCCCGGACACTGTCCCATCCATTTGGAGGATTCATATCCGCATTCCTGACAAAAATAAACAGTCTTTTTATTTTTTAGCATTTTTTGATCTCAACATGTACGGCTTTGTCGCCTCCCAGTTCTGCACTGAAAGAAAGCTTACCGCCAAGGTTTGTTTTCATTTTGCCTGCATCTGCGCCATCGATGGAGATATCATATTCTGTATCTGCTTCCATCTCTACGGTGATCTGTGCATCCTCAGTTCCTTCTACGTCAAAACTCATGCTGGAGCCGTCCTGTTTCAGAGAAAATACAGCAGTTCCCGGTACGGATTCATATACAAACATGCCATTTCTCTCGAGTTTGGTGATCTCTTTGAATGTTTTTACCTTGTACATATCTCCCTGATGTGCGAAATCTGATACCTTGGATTTCTGTGGCAATTCATAATTGCCAAAGCTGATGCTCTGATTCTCTTCTGTACGGATCAGTTCCTTTACTACTGCCATAACCAATGTCCTCCCTAAGACTTTTCTGTTGTGTTTTCGACACCTGTGGATTGCTCCTTAGTGTCTTTTTATTATAACATTGACCACTTTTTTTGACCAGTATCCTGTTTAAGATTTTATAGCTTTTTTAGATTTTGGTTTCTTCTCATCTTCTGAAAGTGGAGTAAAACGGATCTCTTTCTGATGAAGCTGGATCCGGACGGTATCTCCTCTTTTGATGGTTCCTTCGAGAAGTGCATTTGCCATCGGATCTTCCAGTTTTGTCTGGATAGCTCTTCTTAATGGTCTGGCCCCATATTTGCTGTCAAAACCTGCTTCTGCAAGGAAATCCCTGACAGATTCTGTGATCTTAAGCTGGATATCAAGCTGTTCTTTACAGCGTTTTTCCAGTGTTTTGAGCATGATGTTGACAATCTTTTTGATGTGTGTCTTGTTCAGTGGATGGAATACCATGATCTCGTCAATACGGTTCAAAAACTCCGGTTTGAACAGACGGCGGACTTCTTCCATAACACCAGATTTCATGCGTTCATAATCCTGCTTCTCATCATTGTTGGAAAGGAAACCAAGCTTCTTCGGCTCAATGATCGCCTGCGCACCAGCATTGGATGTCATAATGATGATCGTCTGCTTGAAGTCCACTTTTCGTCCATGTGCATCTGTGATATGTCCATCATCCAGAACCTGAAGAAGAATATTAAACACATCCGGATGTGCCTTTTCAATCTCATCAAACAGAAGCACACTGTATGGATTTCTGCGTACTTTTTCGCTGAGCTGCCCGCCCTCATCGTATCCTACATATCCCGGAGGTGATCCGATCAGTTTGGATACGCTGTGTTTCTCCATGTACTCAGACATATCAACACGGATCATTGCCTGCTCACTTCCAAATACGGCCTCTGCCAGCGCTTTGGAAAGTTCGGTCTTACCTACACCGGTAGGTCCAAGGAAAAGGAAGGAACCGATCGGGCGGTTTGGATCTTTGAGACCGACACGGCCTCGTTTGACTGCCTGTGCAACTGCCTTTACTGCTTCTTCCTGACCGATCACACGTTTATGAAGTTCTTTCTCAAGACGTGCAAGACGTTTCGTTTCACCCTCTGTAAGACGCTGTACCGGGATCTTGGTCCAGTCGGAAATGATGTCTGCCACAGATGCCTCTGTCACAGATATTTTCTTTCTTTTGTTTCTGCGTTCTTCTTTTTCTTTATATTTGGAAATTTCTGTTTCTATTTCACGCTGGCGCGCCTGAAGTTCTTTTGCCAGGGAAAGATCTGCCTGCTTGACAGCTTTTTCCTTATCTTTCTGGATCTCGTGGAGTTCCACTTCCATGGCATCTACTTCCGGTGCCATGCGGTAGCCGCTGAGACGTACTTTGGAAGCTGCCTCGTCGATAATATCGATGGCCTTATCCGGCAGAAAACGGTCATTGATGTAACGTTCGGACATTTTTACTGCTGCTTCAAGTGCACTGTCCTCGATCACCACGCCATGATGCTTCTCATAATACGGGCGCAGTCCCTTAAGGATCTCGATGGTTTCTTCCTCTGACGGTTCTTCTACTGTCACTGGCTGGAAACGTCTCTCCAGAGCGGCATCTTTCTCAATGTATTTCCTGTATTCCTCCAGGGTCGTTGCTCCGATCAGCTGGATCTCGCCTCTGGAAAGAGATGGTTTCAGAATGTTGGAAGCATCCAATGCTCCCTCTGCACCGCCCGCGCCAATGATCGTATGCAGCTCATCAATAAAAAGAAGAATTCCCTGATTGCTGCGTACTTCATTGATCACATTTCGGATTCTTTCCTCGAATTCTCCACGATATTTGCTTCCTGCCACCATTCCGGACAGATCAAGGACTACGACTCTCTTGTTTTTGACAGACTCCGGAACCATGCTAGAAATGATCCTCTGTGCAAGCCCTTCTACGATTGCAGTCTTTCCGACGCCTGGCTCACCTACCAGACATGGGTTGTTTTTTGTTCTTCTGCTTAATATCTGGATCAGGCGGGCAATCTCTTTGTCCCTGCCTACTACCGGATCCAGGTTTCCATCTGCTGCCATTGCCGTCAGATCACGGCTGTACTGATCCAGCGTCGGTGTTGTGGATCCCTGTTTTCCCTTCTGGTTCTTTGGCATCTGTAATTCTTCCGGAATTGCATTTGTATCAATCCCTGCCGCCGCGAGAACTGCGCTGTATAATTTCTGGATATTTACACCCATGGTATACAGAAGTCTGGTTCCTACACAATCTGTCTCTTTGAGCATTGCCAAAAGCAGATGCTCTGTTCCTGCCAGATCTTCCTTCTGCTTCTCGGCTTCTTTGACTGCCTGTTCTCTGACTTTCTGTGCTCTTGGACTGTAGCCGGCGGATTTTTCTGCTACAAGCACTCCGGATGGTGCGATCAATTTCGTGATCAGGGATTCCAGTTTTTCCCTGTCTACGCCAAATTCTTCCAGAATCTTACCTGCAGTTCCTTCCTGTTCATCAAGAAGTCCTACCAGTATATGTTCTGTCCCAATATATGAATGTTTCCAGGATCGGGCTGTACTTTCCGCAAGTTTCAGTGCTGCCTTTGCCTGTCTGGTAAATTTCTCCTGCATTCCTGCCTCCTCTTTTTATGCTATTCTATTCCATATTCGTCAAAAATCTCATCGATCAGATCGTGAACTTCTGCTCTGGAAATATTTTTGCAGTATCCTCTTGCGAGGGCTACCATGAGATTCTGTTTCATTTCTTCCAGTGCCTTCATCTTGTCCACATCAATCGCAATGATCGCGCCACGGCGGCGGTCGATCGTTACAAAGCCTTCCTGCCGAAGCAGGGAATATGCCTTGTTCACAGTATGCATATTAATGCCGATGGTATCTGCAAGCTGTCGCACAGAAGGAAGCGGATCTCCCTCCTGAAGCCTGGATGTGGCAATTCCCATGATGATCTGATTCATCAACTGCACATAAATAGCCTCATCACTGTTAAAGTCTATTTCAATGACCATAATCCTCAGCCCCTTATCTTTCATAATAACATCATGTTATACATATGGTAGCACATAATCTGGATTTTGCAAGTATAATTTTATAAAGTTTATCCTGTCTAATCCCCGCGTGAAAAGATATAAAAAACAGACAGCCCGAAGACTGCCTGTTTCTTATACTTATATTTTTAACCAATTATTTTTTTGAGCTGGTCTCTGTTGAGAACAAGATTGAATCCCATAGGGTTGATAACCAGTGATTCTGCCTGCTCGATCAGGATATTTGGAAGTTTGTTAAATGGTACTTTGGCAATACGAAGTTTCTTTCCTTTTGCGAATTTCTCAAATTCCATAACATCGGAGAATACCGGCTGAAGGATCTTACCTTCTTTGTTCTTGAGGTAAGGAATGTTTATCTTGTCCGGCTCATCTCCCTTGCGCTGCATTGCAACAAGAAAATCTGATTTTCTTAAGTTTACGATCACTTCTTCTTCCAGTGCTCTTAAGTTCTTGTGCTCTTCCTGAGGTACCGGACGGCGAAGTTCCTGCATGAAGTAGATTCCGGAAAGCTGCAGTGTCGGATTGATCAGCGGACGCTTCTGCGGCTCTACTTTGCTGAGATCCGGCTTTCTTACGATTCTTTCAAGATCGATCTCCATCTGCTCACCGCCATCATTCCACATGATCGTGTTTACACCGATAGAGAATAACAGACCGTACATCTTAGGGAAATCTTTCTTTTCGTAACGCATTCCCATAAGGAGAACTTTTTCTTCGATTTTCTTTTTGCCAAATTCTTTGATTGCTTCTTCCTCTGTGAAAAACCATGCCTGGTCGTTGAATGATTCTTCCCCACAGGTTACATAAGGAAGCTTCGTAGTCTGAGAGTATGCTACAAAAATATTCTCCCTTCCCTGAATTTCCTTAATTGTTTCTTCTACACTTGTTCCCATATTTTGTCCTTTCAGGCCTCGTCAATAGCCTTTCCTATGTCGTGGCGCATATATTTATTTGCAAACTGGATCCAGTCTGTTGCCTCGTAAGCATTCTTACGGGCTTCCTTAAGATCCTTTCCAGTTGCAGTGATTCCAAGGACACGGCCGCCGTTGGTAACGATCTCGCCATCCTTGAATTTGGTTCCTGCATGGAAGCAGTAATAGCCTTCTTTGTCCTTGAAGTTCTCAAATCCATGCATTGGAATTCCTTTTTCGTATTTTACCGGATATCCATCACTTGCCAGAACGACACAGACAGCTGCATTATCCTCAAACTCAAGATCTACCTGATCCAGAGTTCCATTTACGCAAGCTTCCATCACTTCGATGATGTCTGTCTTCATTCTCGGAAGAACAACCTGTGCTTCCGGGTCACCAAAACGTGCATTGTACTCCAGGACCTTCGGTCCGTCGGCTGTCAGCATCAGTCCAAAGAAAATGATTCCTGTAAATGGACGTCCCTCTGCTGCCATCGCATCAACCGTTGCCTGGTAGATATGCTCCTTACAGAACTTATCCACTTCCTCTGTATAAAACGGGCTCGGTGAAAAAGTACCCATACCGCCTGTGTTCAGTCCCTGATCTCCGTCTTTGGCACGCTTATGATCCTGTGCGGATGTCATCGGACGGATCGTCTTGCCATCCACAAAGGAAAGGACAGACACTTCACGTCCTGTCATAAATTCCTCGATGACCATTGTATTTCCAGCACTGCCGAACTTCTTGTCCTCCATGATCTCCTTAACTCCGGCTTCTGCTTCTTCCAGAGTATTGCAGATCAGAACACCCTTGCCGAGTGCAAGCCCGTCTGCCTTGAGCACGATCGGGAATTTGACCTGTGTATGTAAATAATCCAGTGCTTTCTGTGGATCGTCAAAGTTTTCGTATCCCGCTGTCGGAATTCCATATTTTTTCATGAGGTCTTTGGAAAATGCCTTGGATCCCTCCAGGATCGCTGCGTTCTTGCGAGGTCCGAACACCTTGAGTCCGCGTGTCTCGAACACATCGACAACACCGCCAACCAGCGGGTCATCCATTCCGATAATTGTAAGATCAACAGAATTCTTCTCCGCAAAATCAGCAAGTTTCTCAAATTCCATTGCTCCGATGTCTACACACTCCGCATATTCAGAAATTCCTGCATTTCCCGGTGCGCAGTAGATCTTGTCTACCTTCGAGCTCTTGGCCACGCTCCAGGCAATTGCATGTTCTCTTCCGCCGCTTCCAACAATTAATACTTTCATATCTTTCGCTCCTCTGCAGAAAATCAATTATTGATGATAACTTTACCGTCCTGTACGGATACTTTGCCATTGGCGATCAGATCGATCGCAGCCGGCAGTATCTTCCATTCAGCCTCTTCCATAACACGTCTCTGAAGTACTTCCGGGGTATCTCCCTGGTGTACCTCTACCGCCTTCTGAAGAATGATAGGACCGGTATCTGTACCTGCATCTACAAAATGAACCGTCGCACCGGTCACCCTGACGCCTCTGGAAAGGACACCTTCATGGACATGAAGTCCATAATATCCTGTTCCACAAAAAGACGGAATCAGTGACGGATGGATATTGATGATCCGATTTGGATATGCTTCCACGATCATCGACGGCACTGCCACCAGAAATCCGGCAAGCACAACAAGATCTACCTGGTTCTCCTGAAGCTCTGCCAGAAGTGCCTTATGAAATTCTTTTCTGTCTGCATAGTCCTTCGGAGAAATGCATCTGGCAGGGATTCCCTTGTTCTCCGCTCTCTTGAGGGCATACGCACCCTTGTTGTTGCTGATCACGAGACCAACCTCTGCATTGGTGATCACACCTGCATCGATTGCGTCCATGATCGCCTGGAGATTTGTACCGCCTCCGGATACCAGAACACCCAGTTTTAACATAAGGTCACTCCCTTTTCGCCAGCCTCAATGCGGCCTACTACGTAAGGAGTATCTCCTTCTTTGCGGATTGCTTCCATCGTCTTGTCTACATCCTCAGGAGCTACTGCGAGGACCATTCCAAGACCCATGTTAAATGTATTATACATCATTTTCTCTTCGATGTTACCTTTTTTTGCAAGAAGTTTAAAAATTGGAAGAACCGGATAGCTGTCCTTCTCTACAACTGCATGTGTGCCTTCTTTGAGCATACGCGGAATATTTTCGTAGAAGCCGCCGCCTGTGATATGGCTGCATGCATGGATTCTCACGCCTGCATCGCGGATGCTCTTGAGTGCTTTGACATAAATCCTGGTCGGAGCGATCAGTGCTTCACCAAGTGTTGTTCCCAGTTCATCATAGTAAGTGTCAAGAGATTCTCTTGTCATCTCGAATACTTTGCGGACAAGAGAGAATCCGTTGCTGTGGACACCGGTAGAAGCCATACCGATCAGCACATCTCCAGGATTCAGTTCTTCTCCTGTGAGAAGATCCTTCTTGTCGATCACGCCTACTGCAAATCCGGCAAGATCGTACTCATCTTCCGGCATAAGTCCAGGATGCTCTGCTGTCTCTCCACCGATCAGTGCCGCACCAGACTGTACACAGCCCTCTGCCACGCCGCTTACAATCTCAGCGATCTTCTCCGGATAGTTCTTGCCGCATGCAATGTAATCCAGGAAAAACAGCGGCTCTGCGCCTGCACATGCAATGTCATTTACACACATGGCAACTGCATCGATTCCTATGGTATCATGTTTGTCCATGATCATGGCAAGTTTTACCTTGGTTCCGCATCCGTCTGTACCGGATACCAGTGTAGGTTCCTCCATGTTCTTAAATGCGCTCATGGAAAAAGCTCCGGAAAATCCGCCGATTCCTCCCAGTACCTCCGGTCTCATGGTTTTTGCGATATGTTTCTTCATCAGTTCAACTGACTTGTAGCCTGCTTCGATATCAACACCTGCGTTCTTGTAATCCATAGTTCCTGCTGCTAAAACATATACCAACAAGTATATGCTTAGATGAATAGCTACACTCTCACGATTTGTAGTTACTGCTTCACCGTGTATGCTTTTGTGATTATCAAATAATTCACTACTTACAAGTTCCTGTACACTCCACAGTCGTAAATTCCCGACAAGCCATCGGTACACACCTATTGTTATAGGTCTTCATCTAAAATAGCTTTTCCTTTCTTAAGATTTTAATATTATGCCACTTGGTTTTCGTGGCCGTATATTTAATAAGCCTGATATCCAACTTCCTGAAGGCGGGCATCCTTTGCTTCTACCTGTTCCTTCAGTTCCTGGCTGTATGCTTTCAGTTTCTCAAGAAGTTCCGGATCTGAAGTAGCCAGTATCTTGGCTGCCAGCAGTCCTGCATTTGCCCCTCCGTTGATTGCAACTGTTGCAACCGGGATTCCGGATGGCATCTGTACGATAGAATACAGTGAATCACGTCCTCCCAGAGAAGTGGTATGCATTGGAATACCGATCACAGGCATCGGGAAGATCGCTGCGCACATTCCCGGAAGATGTGCTGCCATTCCTGCACCTGCAATAATTACTTTGAATCCTCTTTCTTCTGCACTTCTTGCATATTCAAAGAACACTTCCGGTTCTCTGTGTGCAGAGATGATCTTCATTTCGTACTCAACGCCCAGCTTGTCAAGAATTGCTGCCGCTTTGCTCATAACCGGCATATCTG
>ERZ773188.4424-NODE-4424-length-10552-cov-2.791274_pt1 | contig 10552 bp, 6 predicted proteins | sample MGYA00581011_ERZ773188 | MGnify/ENA primary metagenome ERZ773188 (study PRJEB29015, sample SAMEA2737798) | human gut metagenome | biome: human gut; feature: human-associated habitat; material: faeces | place: China | collected 2012 ...
TTTGTTAACCTTAAATCTAATACTATGAAAAACACATTGCAAAGGTACGGACTTTTTGGAAATCTCCAAATAAAGCAAATAAAAAAGTGTGTTTTATAACATGTTTTAGTAAAATTCCCCACTTTGTTAAGGCTTGCTAAGGATTAAAACCCTTTACATATGTATTTTCTAAAAAAGAATTATCTTTGTGACATTAATTAATGAACACAGAGGCACAGAGTTGCTTATGCAGAGAGTCTGCTTATGAAACCGGGAGTTCATTCCGTTAAAAGACTCTGTGCTGTCGTAGCTCTGTATTCTGCAAAGATATACCTGTATGCACGAAGATATTGTCCTTACCCCGATGATGAAACAGTTCCTTGATTTGAAGGCAAAACATCCTGATGCCGTCATGCTGTTTCGTTGTGGTGACTTCTATGAGACTTATTCCACCGATGCCATTGTGGCTGCCGAGATATTGGGCATTACTTTGACGAAGCGTGCCAATGGCAAAGGGAAAACAATCGAAATGGCGGGATTTCCTCACCATGCGCTCGATACGTATCTGCCCAAACTGATACGTGCAGGTAAACGCGTAGCCATTTGTGACCAGCTGGAAGATCCGAAGCTCACCAAAAAGCTGGTGAAACGCGGCATCACCGAATTGGTGACTCCGGGTGTGTCCATCAACGACAATGTGCTGAACTACCGGGAGAACAACTTCCTTGCCGCCGTTCACTTCGGTAAGAGTGCCTGCGGAGTGTCATTCCTGGATATTTCCACCGGTGAGTTCCTGACAGCGGAAGGACCTTTCGATTACGTCGATAAGCTGCTGAATAATTTTGCCCCGAAAGAAGTGCTTTTTGAGCGTGGCCGCCGGGGAATGTTTGAAGGCAATTTCGGCAGCAAATTCTTTACGTTCGAGTTGGACGACTGGGTGTTTACGGAGACCACCGCCCGCGAGAAACTGCTGAAACACTTCGAAGTCAAGAACCTGAAAGGATTTGGGGTGGAACATCTCAAGAATGGCATCATTGCTTCGGGGGCTGTCTTGCAGTATCTCATTATGACGCAGCATACCCAGATAGGGCACATCACTTCGCTGGCCCGCATAGAGGAAGACAAGTACGTCCGTCTGGATAAGTTTACGGTGCGCAGCCTCGAATTGATGGGCAGCATGAACGACGGCGGCAGCAGTCTGTTGAATGTGATAGACAGGACTATCAGCCCGATGGGAGCCCGCTTGTTGAAGCGCTGGATGGTGTTTCCCCTGAAAGACGTACAGCCCATTAACGAACGGTTGAACGTAGTGGAATACTTCTTCCGCAAACCCGACTTCAAGGAGCTGATCGAAGAACAGTTGCATCTGATAGGAGATTTGGAACGCATCATTTCCAAAGTAGCCGTAGGGCGCGTTTCTCCGCGCGAAGTGGTTGCCCTGAAGGTGGCATTGCAGGCTGTTGAACCTATCAAGGAAGCCTGTATGGATGCAGATAATGCCAGTCTGAACCACATCGGCGAACAACTGAATATCTGCCGGTCCATTCGCGACCGCATTGAAAAAGAGATTAATAATGATCCTCCGTTGCTGATAAACAAAGGTGGTGTTATGAAGTCAGGCGTCAATGCCGAATTGGATGAATTACGTCAGATAGCTTATTCCGGTAAAGATTATCTGCTACAGATACAGCAACGGGAAAGTGAACTGACTGAAATTCCCAGTCTGAAAATCGGTTACAACAATGTATTCGGTTACTATATTGAAGTGCGCAATACACATAAGGATAAGGTACCACAGGAGTGGATACGTAAACAGACCTTGGCCAATGCCGAACGTTACATTACACAAGAGCTGAAAGAGTACGAAGAGAAAATTCTCGGCGCCGAAGATAAGATATTGATACTGGAAACCCAGCTCTACATGGAATTGGTGCAGGCTCTAAGTGAGTTTATTCCTGCCATTCAGGTGAATGCAAACCAGATCGCGCGTCTGGACTGTTTGCTGTCTTTTGCCAATGTGGCACGTGAGAATAACTATATACGTCCTGTCATCGAAGATAACGATGTTCTGGATATCCGCCAGGGACGACATCCGGTTATCGAGAAGCAACTTCCCATAGGAGAGAAGTACATTGCCAATGATGTGGTGCTGGATAGTAGCTCGCAACAGATCATCATCATTACCGGTCCGAACATGGCGGGTAAGTCTGCATTGCTGAGACAGACGGCGTTGATAACGCTACTGGCGCAGATTGGCAGCTTCGTTCCCGCGGAGCAGGCGCATATCGGCATTGTAGACAGAATCTTCACTCGTGTCGGCGCATCGGATGACCTTTCCGCAGGGCAGAGCACATTTATGGTGGAAATGACAGAGGTTGCGAATATTCTGCATAACGCAACGAACAAAAGCCTGCTGATTTTGGATGAAATCGGGCGAGGAACAAGCACCTTTGATGGGCTTTCCATCGCGTGGGCGGTGCTGGAATATATCGCGGATACGAAGCAGATTGGCGCGAAAACGCTTTTTGCAACGCATTATCATGAATTAAGTGAGCTGGAGGGCAAGCTTTCCGGCGTGAAGAATTACTGCATTGCCGTGCAGGAGCAGGGCGAGGATATTATTTTCCTCCGAAAAATTCAGCGCGGCGGCGCAGACCATAGCTACGGCGTGCAGGTGGCGCGTCTGGCAGGTTTGCCGAATAAGGTGATTCGCCGCAGCGGACAGATTCTCAAGCAGCTGAACGCAGCGGATATTACGAAAAAAGCAAAGCAGATTGCAGTGGAATCCAAAGAGCAGCAGGAGGAAACCGCACAGCAGATGGATATGTTCCATATTGCGGAAACGCAGCTTGCGGATGAAATCTCCAAGCTGGATGTGATGGCGATGACCCCTATTGAAGCACTGCAAACGCTTTTTGAATTGCAGAAAAAGGCAAAAGGGTTGTAAACCGAGGAAAGGAGGAGGTCTATGCAGAAAATCCGACTGTTGGATGCAAAAACCATCAATAAAATTGCGGCAGGGGAAGTAGTAGAATCTCCGAAATCCGTTGTAAAGGAGCTGACGGAAAACGCCATTGATGCAAACGCCGGCAGTGTAACCATTGAAATCAAGGAAGGCGGCATTTCCTATATCCGCATTACCGATAATGGCACAGGGATTCCCAAGGAGCAGGTGAAGGAAGCCTTTCTACGCCACGCTACAAGCAAAATGTCACAGATTGAGGATTTGGAGCATATTTTTACACTGGGCTTTCGCGGCGAAGCATTGGCGAGTATCGCGGCGGTGGCGCAGGTGGAAATGCTGACAAAAACCAGAGACGAGGAAACGGGTACGCGCATTGTGATTCATGCCGGAGAAATACAGGAGCTGGAGGATACCGCCTGCCGGGAGGGCACTTCCATTACGGTGCGGAATCTTTTTTACAACGTGCCTGCGCGCAGAAAATTTTTGAAAAAGCCTGCGACCGAAAGCGGCTATGTTTCGGATTTGGTGAACAAAATCGCACTGGGGCATCCTGAGGTTGCGATTCATTATATCAATAACGGCAATACTGTTCTGCATACGGCAGGGAACAATGACCCGAAAACGGCGGTATTTTATGTTTACGGGAAGGATGCGGCAAACAGCATGCTCCCCGTTTCCTACCACAAGGGGGAATATGCCGTCAGCGGACTGATTGGGAAGCCCGAATTTTGCCGCGCGAACCGCAATTATGAAAATCTTTTCATCAACGGCAGATTTATTAAGAATCCCGTGGTTTCTGCTGCGGTGGAGGATGCGTATAAAACAAAGCTGCTGATTGGGAAATTTCCTGTTTTCGTGCTGAATCTTGCGGTTGAGCCTGCACAGGTGGATGTGAATGTGCATCCTGCGAAGCTGGAGGTTCGCTTTAAGAATGACGATGAGGTATATGAATTTTTCTACAACGCGGTTGCGAAGGCATTGCAGGAAACGGTGCTGATTCCCAAGGCGGTTCTGGAAAAGAAGCCGAAGGAAAGACTGCCGCAGGCGGAACAGCAGACCCTTGCGGATATGCCAAAGGAAGCGGCGCAGCCAAAGGAAAGCATCCTGAAGGAAAGCGAACCAAAGGCAGAGCCGACAGCAAATCCCTCTAAAGAAATTCCGCTCCCGCAATCGCAGGGCGTGATTCTTTCCAAAGAGGAAAGGGAAAAGCTCCTGCGTGCGGCAGAAAAGCCGCAGACCCCCACATCGGGCGGACGCAGTGTGGATGAGCTGCTGAAGCGCACCCCAAAGGCGGAGAGCTTTGCACAGACGGCAGTGCCGTACCGCAGGGAAGAGCTGAAGCCGAAAGAGGAACAGCCGATAGAATTGAAGCCGATTGTTTCTGATGAAAAAACGGAAGAGGTAAAGCCGACAGAAGAAAAGCAGCCGTTTTTCCAGAATTATAAAATCATCGGGCAGGTCTTTCGCACCTATTGGATTGTGGAGCAGGGCGATTGCCTGTATCTGATTGACCAGCATGCCGCACATGAACGGGTGCTGTATGAGGAATTTATGAATAAATTCAAGGAAGAAAGGGTCGCCTCGCAGCGGTTGCTGACACCTCTGATGCTGCAGCTGACACCAATGGAAACAGAGGTACTGCGGCGCAATCTGGCACTTTTGGAAAGCTTCGGCTTTGAGCTGGAGGAATTCGGCGAGAAATATGCCCTGCGCGCAACGCCGTATCTCTTGCAGAACCCGACAGAGGTCGGCTTTTTTACCGATATTCTGGACAGGCTGACAGAGGAGCGCATTTCCAATGTGTATGATACAAAGATACTGGCAGTGGCAACGATGGCGTGTAAGGCGGCGGTCAAGGGGCATGATGTGCTGAGCACGAGAGAGGCGGAGGAGCTGATTCACAGACTGCTTGGTCTGGAGCATCCCTTTACCTGCCCCCATGGCAGACCGACGATTATCGAGCTGACGAAATATGAAATGGAAAAGATGTTTAAACGCATCCAGAATTGAGCAGGTGAAATGATGAAAAAACCATTGATTGTGATTGGCGGCCCAACCGCCTGCGGCAAAACAGGCTTTTCGATTCGGCTTGCAAAGGAAATCGGCGGCGAGGTGATTTCTGCCGATTCCATGCAGATTTACCGCTATATGGACATTGGGACGGCGAAGGTGACACCCGAAGAAGCGGATGGTGTGCCGCATTATCTCATTGATGAGCTGAACCCCGATGAGGAATATAATGTTATGCTCTTTCAGCAGAAGGCAAAGGCGTATATGGAGGAAATCTGGGCGAAGGGGAGGATTCCCATTCTGGTCGGCGGCACGGGGTTTTATATCAATGCCCTGCTGTATGATAATGATTTTACCGAAACGGAAAATGATACCTCCTATCGGGAGGAGTGCTACCGTATCGCCAAGGAGGAGGGACCGCAGGTGCTGTATGAACGCTTACGGAAAATCGACCCTGCCTATGCGGAAACGATTCATGCGAACAACGTCAAGCGTGTGACGCGTGCCTTGGAATATCATTACCTGACGGGACAGAGATTTTCCGAGCATAATGCGGAGCAGAAGGAAAGGGAAACCCCCTACAATGCGGCGGTGATTCTCCTGACGATGGAGCGGGAAGCGCTATATGCACGCATTGAGCAGAGGATTGATTTGATGATGCAGCAGGGGCTTCTGGCAGAGGTGAAGGGACTTCTGGACAGGGGCTATTCACTGAAGCTGGTTTCTATGCAGGGCATCGGCTATAAGGAATTTGTGCCGTATTTCAACGGAGACTGCACGCTGGACGAAGCAGTTACGCAGCTGAAAACCAATACGCGCCGCTTTGCAAAGCGACAGCTGACATGGTTCCGGCGGCAGATTGAAGGGCTTTGGATAGACATGAGCAAAACAGACGGGGCAGGCGCACTGGCGCAGACGATGACATATTTAAAGGAACGGGGCGTTTTGCAGACAAATAACAATTCATAAGGAAGGGATTGCGATGTGGTCAACCGTTTGGTTTTCGTTTACTTTTTTTGAATTATATGCGTATTTTATGATTTACAGCTTTCTGGGATGGGCAATGGAATCAACGTATGTTTCTATCAATGCGAAAAAATGGGTGAATCGCGGCTTTATCAATGGTCCGTTCTGCCCCATTTACGGCACAGGCGCACTGCTGATTCTTCTGGCACTGAAGCCTGTTTCGGATTCGATTTTGCTGCTGTTTCTGGGCGGCTTTGTGATTGCAACCGTTGTGGAATATCTCATCGGGCTGATATTGGAAAAGCTTTTCCATGCCACATGGTGGGATTATTCCCAAAAGCCCTTTAATATCAAGGGGCGCGTCTGCCTGGAGCGTTCCGTGGAGTGGGGCGTTCTGACAGCCTTCGTGATGCGTGTGGTGCAGCCTGTGATTGCAGATTTTGTGGCGGCAATTCCCCGTGCATGGGGCGAATTTGCGGCAACACTGCTGCTTGCATATCTGGCTGTGGATACCACGATTACGGTGCTGCATATCCTGCGGTTCAACGAAAAGCTGGCATCCCTCAGCGAAGCGCACGATGCGCTGCAGAAAAAGCTCGAGGGAACGAGGCTTTATGCTTCCCGACAGGAAATCATTACGCGTTTCGAGAGCATGCCTGCTGCGGAATTTCTGCGTGAATTTAAGGAACGCATGGCAGAGGAAAATGAAAGGCTGGAGCAGCTGCGCGAGGAGGAACGTCTGCGGCGGCAGCTGGTTCAGGAGGAAATCAAGGAAAAACTGGAATCCCGTATCAATGCTTTGCAGAAGAGCAGCCTTATCGAGCGCCGTTTGATGCGTGCATACCCCGGTATGCATTCCAAGCGGTTTGATGAAGAATTGAAGGCGTGGAAACGGGAGCTTATGGAAAAGAGAAGTAAGAAAAGCAGAAAGGATGTTTCAAAATGAAAAAATCTTTCGCAAAACTGACTGCCTTATGTCTGGCGGCGGCGGTAGCGTTTGGTGCAGCCGGCTGCGGTAAGGAGAAGAAGGAGACACAGCAGGATAAAAATGCTGTGGCAGCGGATGACACAAAGGAAGACAAGAAAACCGAAAAAGCGGCGGATGCCTTGCAGACAGCAGTAATGCTTGCGGATCAGGCACCTGAGCTTCAGGCGGAAGCTGCAATTTTGATTGAGGCATCTTCGGGGACAATTCTGTATGAAAAAAATGCCACCCAGAAGATGTATCCTGCCAGCATGACAAAAATGCTGACCGCTCTGGTGGCGTTGGATTATTTCAAGCCGGAGGATTTAATTGTGGTTGGTTCTGAAATCAATGAGGTTTCTCTGGATTCCAGCAAGGCGGGGCATGAGCTGGGCGAAACGCTGACAGTAGAAAATGCCATCCGCGGTCTGATTATTCCCTCCGGCAATGACTCTGCAAATGTGGTTGCGGCAGCAGTTGCGAAAAAGGCGGAGAATGACGAAAACATGACCTTCGGTAAATGTGAGGTTGTTTTCACAGACCTGATGAATAAAAAGGCGGAGGAGCTGGGCGCAACCAACAGCCATTTTGCAAACGCGCACGGCTACCATTCCGATGACCACTACACCTGCGCGCACGACCTTGCGCTGATTGGCAGAGCGTTTATGGAAAATAAAACGCTGGCAGAAATTGCGAAGGAAAAAAGCTATTCCGGCAACGGCGCAGAGGGCTTAGTCAAAGCGGAGGATACTTCCGTAAAAACACAGGATTACAACTGGCGCAGCCATAACCTGCTGATTACGGATGGGGAATATAATTATCCCTATGCCATCGGCATTAAGACAGGCTTCACCGATGAAGCAGGGGACTGCGTGACAGCAGCGGCGGAAAAGGACGGCGAGGAGCTGATTGCGGTTATCTTCAACTCCGAAGACCCGAACCGTTGGCTGGATGCAAAAAATCTCTTTGAATACGGCTATAACCAGTATGAAAAGATTACGGTTGCAAAGGCAGAGGAAGCCATTGCAGATGCACCTTTGACAAAGCATAAAAAATCCGAAGGGAACACGGTTCCTGTTGTATTCCGGAAGGAGGTTACGGCAATTCTTCCAAAGGATACCGCGAAGGATATGAAGCTGACCGTTTCCTATAACGATACCTATGCGGTAACGGATAAGGAGGGCAATGTTTCCCTGAAGGCTCCCATCGAAAAGGGTGCGGAAATCGGTACGGCAACGTATGAGGTGAAGGGCAAAACCGTTCTGGAGGCTCCCGTTTACGCAGGCAGAGATGTTTCTAAGGGTACCATTTTCAGTGCAATCGGTGATTTCTTCAAGAATCTGTTTACAGTGAAGGGTCTGCTGAAGCTGGTTATCGTCATCATCGTGATTGCGATTATCATTCTGATTATCAAATTCATCAACGGCAGAAGAAACAGACGCGGCTACAGCTTTGGTTCTCCGCGTCGCAGCAGTGGGCTGAGCTTTGGCGGCGGACGCAGAAGACGCAGAGGCGGCAGAAGAAGATTCTGATAAAGGCTTTCTGTGAAATTTCATAAAGACAAAAAGAAAAGGATAAGTCCTCTGAGAAATGAGGATTTATCCTTTTTTTGATGCGTTTATGTTCAGTTTTCTTCTGCCTTTTGCTTTTTCGGCGGACGAGGACCTTCATACTGATAATAATCCGTTTTGATGCGCCCGTTGAACAGCTTTCTCTTTCTGTCTGCCTTTCTGCCAAAGAGGGATTCAAAATATTCCATGGAGGTGATAATATAGGTTGACCAGGTGGGGTCGGTCTGCATGGTTGCGCCAAGCGCACGATACATATTTTCAACCTCCTTCAATTCCCCGATACGCTCCCCGTAGGGCGGATTGGAAATCAGCACGCCATATTTCCCGGGCAATACAATCTCCTGCGAGGGCTTTACCTCGAAAGTGATGCAGTCATCCACGCCTGCAAGCTCTGCATTTGCCTTTGCCAGCTCGATTGCCGCAGGGTCAATGTCACTGCCGTAAATTTCGGGCATAACATCATAATCAATCGCTTGATATGCCTCTTTTCTTGCCTGCTTCCAACGCTCCTTGCCGATGCGTTCCCATTCCTCGGATGCGAATTTGCGATTCAGACCGGGGGCAATGTTGCGTGCAAGCATGGCGGCTTCAATGGGAATTGTTCCTGAGCCGCAGAAGGGGTCTAACAGGATACGATCCTTTCGCCAGTAGCTGAGCTGCACCATGGCAGATGCAAGGGATTCCTTCAAGGGGGCATCCAACGCACTCGCACGATAGCCGCGCATGTGTAAGCCACTGCCGCTGGTGTCAATCGCAAGGGTGACAACATCCTTTAGAATCCCGACCTGAATGGTATAGGATGCGCCTGTTTCATCAAACCAGTCTGTTTTATATTTTTCCTTCAGCTTTTCGACAACAGCCTTCTTGACGATTGCCTGACAGTCCGAAACACTGAACAGGGTGGATTTTACGGATTTCCCTACAACGGTGAATTTCCCGTCCTCCGGAATCCAATCTCCCCACGGCAGTGCCTTCGTCCGGTCGAATAGCTCCGTAAAGGTAACGGCAGTAAAGGTGCCCATTTTCACCCAGACACGCCCGGCGCACCGCAGCCAGAGGTTTGCCTTTACGATATCGGATTCGTCCCCCGTAAATTCAACCTTGCCGTCTGAGGTTTTGATATTCTGAAAACCGAGAGCCTGACACTCTCTCTTGACTACGGCTTCTAAGCCGAAGGTGGTTGTTGCAATCAGATTGATGCTCATTTGTTCTCTCCCATCTTTTTTCTGTAACGATATGATTTCCTAAGGAACAGTCTATCATTTTTCCTGCCAAAAGAAAAGGCTAATCGGCAGATTTTTCCTGACAGGTTTTTCTCGCATTTTTTGCAAATTTTGCTGCCATCTCTTGAAGAAAGCGCGAAAAAAGGGTATCATAGAAAAGATAGAAAAATTTTGATAAAGCGAGGAAAATTATGTACAAAGTATTGAAAAAATGCGGCAGAGCAAAGCGTGCCGAATTCCATACCCCTCATGGCGTAATCCAGACACCCGTCTTTATGAACGTCGGCACAGCGGGGGCGATTAAGGGGGCTGTTTCCACAGAGGATCTGGAGCAGCTGAAATGTCAGGTGGAGCTTTCCAATACCTACCATCTGCATCTGCGCCCCGGGGATAAGCTGATTAAGGAAATGGGCGGTCTGCATAAATTCATGGTCTGGGATAAACCGATTTTGACCGATTCCGGCGGCTTTCAGGTATTCTCTCTTGGGCTTCTGCGCAAAATCAAGGAGGAGGGCGTTTATTTCAGCTCTCATATTGATGGCAGAAAGATTTTCATGGGACCGGAGGAAAGTATGCAGATTCAGTCCAATCTTGGCTCCACGATCGCGATGGCGTTTGATGAATGTATCGGGCTGCCTGCGGAACGCCCTTATGTAGAGGCATCCGTTGCCAGAACAACCCGTTGGCTAGAACGCTGCAAAAAAGAGATGCACCGCTTGAATCAGCTGGAGGATACCGTCAACCCCAAGCAGATGCTGTTCGGCATCAATCAGGGGGCAACCTTCGAGGATATCCGTATCGAGCATGCAAAGAGAATTTCCGAAATGAATTTGGATGGCTATGCTATCGGCGGTCTTGCGGTAGGGGAATCCCA
>ERZ773188.4430-NODE-4430-length-10539-cov-3.675696_pt1 | contig 10539 bp, 4 predicted proteins | sample MGYA00581011_ERZ773188 | MGnify/ENA primary metagenome ERZ773188 (study PRJEB29015, sample SAMEA2737798) | human gut metagenome | biome: human gut; feature: human-associated habitat; material: faeces | place: China | collected 2012 ...
CTCAATTTCCGCGCGGGGCGTCAGCGCCGCAACAGAGTCGACGACCACAACATCGACCGCGCCGGAGCGCACAAGCGCGTCGGTGATCTCCAGCGCCTGCTCGCCGGTATCCGGCTGGGAAACCAGCATGGAGTCAATATCCACGCCGATACGGGCGGCATAGTCCGGGTCAAGCGCGTGCTCGGCGTCAATGAACGCGGCCTCGCCGCCCATTCTCTGCGCCTCGGCGACAACATGGAGGGCAAGCGTTGTTTTACCCGACGACTCGGGGCCGTATATCTCGATTATTCTGCCGCGCGGAAGTCCGCCGATGCCGGTAGCGGCGTCGAGAGTAACGGAGCCTGTCGATATAGCCTCGACATTCATCGCCGTATTCTGACCGAGTCTCATTATCGAGCCCTTGCCGTAATTTTTCTCTATCTGCGATATCGCAGTTTCAAGCGCTTTCTGTTTGTCTGCCATACTGTTCCGTCCTTTCGGAGTGCTGAATTTTTGTTCGCACAAATGTTCTGTTGATATTGTACATCATACCCCTGCAAAAAGCAAGGGTATTTTTAAAATTATTTTGATCTTGCAAGAAAAGCGATATTTATGGCATGGTCGCCGACACGTTCGAAGTCGGTTATGGTGTTGAGATAGAGCATACCCGCTTCGGTGTTGCACTCATTGCGGTTGAGGCGGAATATATGCGAATCCTGGCATTCGAGGGTCAGGTCATCGATATGCTCCTCGAGGTCGGAGAGTTCCTTTGCCTCGTCGTCGCTGAGCGACTGATTGTCAAACGCCGCCATCGAACGCTCAAGCAATGTAACGACGCTGCCGCAGAGCTGATTCAGCTCGTCCCTTGCCGCATCGGAGAACGTGAGCCCGTCGCCTATATTGCGCTCCGCCGCTTCCGCGAGGTTAGTCGCATGGTCGCCGACGCGCTCGATATCGTTTATCGCGTGGAAAACGCGGGCGATGTAGTCCGAGTCGCTGTCGGTTATGTCAAGGGCGTTGAGCTTGACGAGATACGAGGTTATATGGTGGTTGAGGTAGTTTATTACCTCCTCTTTTTCCATGACCTTGTTGAGATCCTTATCGCTGCGGTTTATCAGGGCGTAGGCGCTCGTCTCGAAATTATCGCGCGCGAGCTTCGCCATGCGGGCGACCTCCTTGCCGACCTGCATGACAGCGAAGGGAGGCGTATTGAGCAGACGGTCGTCGATGAAACGGCAGTGCATCTCGCTCTCGCTGTCGTCCTTTCCGGGGACAATGAGGCAGGAGAGCTTGACGAGAAGCTTCGCAAACGGAAAGAGTACAACGGTCGAGACGACGTTAAACACGATATGCGATATGGCTATCTGCGCCATCGGGTCGGAGGAAATTTTCTCTATCCACTCGATATACGGAGTGAGCAGGGCGATGAGAATGAACATTCCCGTGCCGAGAAGGTTAAAAAGCAGGTGGATGACCGCGGCGCGCTTTGAATTTTTCTTTGCGCCGACGGTCGAAAACAGCGCCGTGAGGCAGGTTCCTATATTCTGACCGAAGAGGACGAACACGGAAAACTTGAGCGGCACAAGGCCCTGCATGGCGAGGGTCTGGAGCACACCGACGGAGGCCGACGAGCTCTGGAGCACGGCGGTCATAACTATACCTAAAAGTATACCGAACAGCGGACGCAGAGGCGAGTCGGAAACTGCGACGATAAAGTTCATGAAGCCTGCGCTCTCTCTGAGCGGAGCCATGGAATCGGACATCAGGTCGATGCCGAGGAAGAGCAGACCGAAGCCGGTAAAGATGGAGCCGAGGTTTTTAACGAGCGTCTTTTTCGACGCGAGCATCAGAATAACGCCGACAAGCACCGACGCCGCCGCTACGCTCGAAAAGTTCAGCGCGATAAGCAGCGAGGTGACGGTGGTTCCGATGTTGGCGCCCATTATAACGCCGACTGCCTGCGCGAGCGTCATCATGCCCGCGTTGACAAAGCCGACGACCATGACCGTAGTCGCGGTCGACGACTGGATTATAGCCGTGACGACGAAGCCGACGAGCACCGCCAAAAAGCGGTTTCCGGTAAGCACCTCGAGCATTCGTTTGAGCTTGGCGCCGGCTGCGTTTTCGAGTCCGTCGCCCATCGTTCTGATACCGAAGAGGAACAGACCGAGTCCGCCCGCCATCGACAGAATATTAGCTATACTCATTTTTCAATCCCCTTGTTTTAGTTTCCCGTTTATTTTAGCTTTCATTGTGCGAGATTTGAAGAAAGCCGAAATCTCACGAATATATCTTATCAGTTATCCTTGCAAATGTAAACCGTAAAAATAAAAATAATGCAGCAAAGCACGGAGTTATCATCCGTATTTTGCCGCATTTGAAAATCAACTTTTCGCTTTTTTGCGTTTTGTAAGAACTGCCAGCAGCGTCAGAAGCGCCGGGAAGAAAAGAGCGCAGAGTATGCCCTTTTTTAGGTCGTCTCCGAACGCGCTCGCAATAATTCCGGCAAAGGTCGGCCCGGACGAGCAGCCCAAATCGCCGCCTAAAGCGAGCAGGGCGAACATCGCCGTTCCGCCGCCCTTTATCCCCGCGGACGCCTTGCTGAAGGTACCCGGCCACATAATGCCGACGGAGAAGCCGCATACGGCGACTCCGACAAGCCCGAGCACGGGCGAGGGGCTGAGCGCAATGAACAGATAAGACGCCATGCAAAGTATCCCGCTGAAAATCATCATGCCGTCGAGGTCGATTTTGTCGCCAAACTTACCGTATATCGCACGCGAGGTGCCCATGAGCACGGAGAAAAGCATCGGCCCCGCGAGATCGCCTACGGTCTTTGAGACGCCGAGTCCTTTTTCCGCAAAGGTCGAAGCCCACTGGCTGACCGCCTGCTCGCTCGCACCGGAGCAGAGAATGAGCAGCATGAACACCCAGAACATCCTGTTGCCGAGCAGCTCTTTGAATGAAAGCCCCTTCTCCCCGTCTTCAATGAGCGGAGCTATCGGGACGCGGACGAAATTCAGGGCATTTACAGCCGGGACAACCGCCCAGAGCAGAGCAAGGTACTTCCAATTCGCCGTTGTGAACACCGAGAAATAGAGCGTCGAAAGACCGACGACGGCAACGCTGCCCCAGCAATAGAACGAGTGGAGCAGGCTCATCATCTTCTCTTTGTTATCAGTCGGGCACGCTTCGACTATCGGGCTGACTATCACCTCGAGCAGCCCGCCGCCGACCGCATAGAGCATAACGGAGATAAGCAGACCGACAAACGGAGACGGCAGGATATCCGGCAGGACGGTCAGAGAAACAAGCCCAGCCGCCGCGAACACATGAGCCGCAACAGCCGCCGCGCGGTAGCCTATCTTATCTATAAAGAACGCGGAGAGCAGGTCGATTATTAGCTGGAGAATAAAATTGACTGTTATCAGTGCGGTTATCTTCGAAAGCTCTATGCCGTAGCTCTTGTTGAACGTCAAAAACAGCAGGGGTACAAAATTATTGACAATCGACTGGACGACATAGCCCGCAAAGCAGGCGTTGACGGTCGATTTATAGTTTTTCTTCATGAAGCCGCCTTCCTTCTGCGGCGCGGGATAATGAACTCACGCACTAACATTATCACGGACAGGGTCAGCGGGAATATGACGGCGCAGAGTATGCCTTTTTTGAGGTCGTCGCCGAATGCGCTCGCCATCATTCCGGCAAAGGTCGGCCCCGCCGAGCAGCCGATATCACCGCCCAGGCAGAGTATTGCGTACATCGCCGTTCCGCCGCCGTGGAGCGCCGAGGACATTTTGCCTATCGTGCCCGGCCAGAGGATACCGGCGGAAAGTCCGCATACGGCAACGCCGAAAAGACCGAGAATGGGCGAAGAGGTCAGCGAGATAAGAAAATAAGAAGCCGTGCAGACGCACCCGCTCAGGAGCATCATTGAATCGAGATTTATCCTGCTGCCGAACTTGCCGTACATGAAACGCGAAACGCCCATAAGAATCGAGAAGAGCATCGGGCCCGCAAGGTCGCCGACGGTCTTTGTGAGCCCGAGCGCCTTTTCGGCGAAGGTCGAAGCCCACTGGCTGACCGCCTGCTCGCTCGAGCCTGCGCAGAGTATGAGCACCATGAATATCCAAAACGCCTTGGTCTTGAGCATATCCTTTATTGACAGCTTTTCCTCGTCCTCGCCGACAACGGGCGCTATGGGCACGCGGGCAAACATAACGGCGTTGACTATCGGGAGTATCGCCCAGACAAGCGACATTATCTTCCAATTATCCGTCGAGAACAGGGCGAAGAACAGGGTCGATATGCCGACCGCCGCGACGCTGCCCCAGCAATAGAACGAATGGAGCAGGCAGAGCAGCTGATTGGAATTTGTTGACGGGCAGGAGTTGACTATCGGATTTATCGTGATATCCAAAAGACCCGCTCCGACTGCGTAGCAGAACACGGAGATGAGCAGCCCCGCAAAGGCCGAGGGCAGTATCTCCGGCAGAATCGTCATGAAAATAAGACCCGTCGCGCACATCGCATGGGCGAGCACGGTCGAGGCGCGGTAGCCGATGCGGTCAACGAACAGCACCGCCGTCAAATCGACAAATATCTGAATAAAGAAGTTCGCGGTGATTAAAACGGTTATTTTCGAGAGCTCTATGCCATACTGCGCCTGAAAGGTCAAAAACAGCAGCGGCGCGAAATTGTTGACGACCGCCTGAACGACGAACGCCGTAAAGCTCGCCGCAACCGTATGTTTATAGCCTATCTTTTTCATCCCTGTTCCCCCAAATGAGAATTGCACACAAAAGGCATTTTAGCACAAAGCGCAGGCTAAATCCATAGATTTTAAAAAAAGAGCAAGGTGCTCAAAAATTGCAGAAATGCGGCGGCGAGTTAGGTCATAAATGCAGACAAAAAGCGAACCGCCGGACGGGAGTCCGACGGCAGCTATAAGAAATGTGCGTTTTTCGGCATCAAAAGGGACGGCGCACAGACCAAACGCCGCCCCGCGAACTCCGCCGGGAAGATATTATTTGAAGGGTTGAGTCTGTTCGGCGGCGAAGGGGAGCAAGCTTATTTACCGAAAAGCTTTTTGAAGAGGTTGATTATCGCGCGGAAGGGAGCGAGGATAACATTGAGTATCTTCTTGAAGAAGCTGTCGCCTTTCTGTTTGACCGTCACGGTGCAATCCGCCTTCACTCCGTTCGAGGCGGTTGCGGTTATGGTTGCCGTGCCCTCGGCGACGGCAGTCACAACGCCGTTCTCATCAACTGTCGCAACGGAAGTATTTGACGAACTCCAAGTGACGGACTTATCCGTCGCATTGTTGGGCTTAACAGTAGCGGTAAGGGTGAATGTATCGCCGATAGTAAGAGATTTGCTGCTCTTGTTGAGCTTGACACCCGTTACTTTAACAGGTACAAGCTTTGGAACAACTCTTGTTTCCTCCGCTCCGCACTTTGAGCAGACGCGCTTTTCGAGCCCCTCGGAGTCAACGGTGGGGGCAGTAACGGTTTGCCACGAACTCCAATCGTGGGTGCAGGTAGAACCCCAGTTAAAATGTATTGTTGCGTTAGTAAGAGATGTATTGCCAACGTCAATTGTGATTTTTTTCCATTGTGCTTTTGTACCACAATAGTATACGTCTTTCAAATCCCTGCAAAGGTCGAAAGCATCCTTTCCAATGCTAGTTACACTACTTGAAATTGTCACGCTTGTGAGATTATCGCAGCTAAAGAAAGTACCGGATTTTATGGTTGTTATGCCGTCAGGAATTGTTATACTCGTGAGACTGTCACAACCAGAAAAAGCAATGTTTCCAATGCTTGTTACGCTATCCGGAATTATTACACTCGTGAGGTTGTTACATCCACCGAAAGCATAGTCTCCAATGCTTGTTACGCTATCAGGAATTGTTACACTCGTGAGACTGCCACATGATTCGAAAGCATAATTTCCAATGCTTGTAGCAGTATTCGGTATAGAAAGCTCACCCTGTATCCTCTTTCCGGAAATGTACAATTCAGAAGCATAACGCTTCGGGTTCGAAAAAGTCTCATAGAAATTAATTGAGCACCAACTTGTCAGACTTCCGGTATAGTAAACACTCACGAGACTGTCACAACCGTAAAAAGCACAGTTTCCAATACTTTTTACGCCGTTGCCGATTGTTACACTCGTGAGACTGCTGCAATACCAGAAAGCCTGATATCCAATATATGTTACGCTGTCAGGAATTGTTATACTCGTGAGACTGTCACAACAAAAAAAAGTTTCATGCCCGATGCTTGTTACGCTATTCGGAATTGTTACACTCGTGAGGCTGCCACATGATTTGAAAGCATAGTCTCCAATGCTTGTTACGCTGTCAGGAATTGTTATACTCGTGAGGCTGCTGCAACCGGAAAAAGCAAAGTCTCCAATGCTTGTTACGCTGTCAGGAATTGTTACACTCGTGAGGCTGCTGCAACCGGAAAAAGCACCGCCTCCAATGCTTGTTGCGCTATTCGGAATTGTTACACTCGTGAGGCTGCTGCAATCGGAAAAAGCATAGTCTCCAATGCTTGTTACGCTATCCGAAATTGTTACACTCGTGAGGCTACCGCAACGATAAAAAGCTTCATTTCCAATGCTTGTTACGCTATCAGGAATTATTACACTCGTGAGGCTGTTACAATAATAAAATGCATCTCTTCCAATGCTTGTTACGCTATTCGGAATTGTTGCACTCGTGAGGCTGCTGCAACCGGAAAAAGCATAGTCTCCAATGCTTGTTACGCTATTAGCAATCACGGCTCTCCTTATAAAACTGCGGTAAGAATACCATGGTATCTCATCTTCTTCATTTCTATAAGAACAGTTTTTCATCGCACCCGTGCCGCTAATTATCAGCGTGCCAGCCTCTGTAAGTTTCCATGTAAGATTTCCACCGTAAGTGCCGCTGTCTATGATTCCAATGTTGCTGCCGCCCGAACTGCCACCTGAGCCTCCGCCGGATTCAGAATCTGTAACGGTAACGGTTACAGAAGTCTTTATACTGCTGTCATAAATTGATGTTAAAGTTATAGTTACCTTTCCCGCTTTTTTAGGGAACAATATTCCCGTGTTACCACTCGGTATTATACTCTCATCGCTGCTTGTGTAGATAACACCTTTCTGTGTTGTATCACTCGGAGTATATTGGGGAAAGAGATTTAGGAATCCATCCATATTTATCTCTATATTGTTTTGGCGCAAGCTGATGCTCTCTACGGGAATTTCAGTTGATTTTTCTCCGAAGTAATAAGAATAGCTTTCCTCTGATTCGAGCTTGAATCCGCCTTTGCAGTAAGTAATGATGTAGTTGTAATTGTTTCTCCTGACGTTGCGCAGGTCTTCAACGGCATTTGTGCAGCTCTCATAATCGCCGGAAGCACCCTTAATTTTGACAGTAATATCTTTAAGATAGCCGCCGGTATACAGTTTAGTAAGGAATTCCGACATACAGTCGCAATCAACATCGGTTATAATGTGAAAATACATTTCAACCGCCTTATTGAATATCTGTGCGCTCTTTATGTCTCGGACGAGTTCAAAACCTGATTGACATTTCATCATTGCACTTCTTGCAATATTTTGAAGAATCTCAAATTTCTGCATAACATAAAGCTGTTCGCAGATATCGTCGGTCGCAAAGAAGAGATTGCAAATCGTACTGCCTATCGAGAGACCGGCAAAGATGGCAGCTACCACAGGATTAGATCTGCACAGAATCTTAATGCCCTCGTCGATTCCCTTTTGCACTATCCATTCAACTCCGGTAAATCCTGCCCTTGCCCACGATAGATCGGAAAAGCCGGAATCGCCCGAACTTGCGACAATGAGGTTATTCAGCGCAATGCGCATATCCGAGTCGTTGCCGTTCATTTCATTAGCCTCATACATACGATTAAGCCATTCTTTGGTGAAATCATCCAAGTCGAGCATTTTTGAATATGTGGCTATCTTTTGGCACAACTCAACCATATTCTTGGAATACTTAATAAAGTCACCTATTGCTCCCTCCACTTTACTCGCTTTTGAAGGAGTATCTTTATATAAATCTTTTACAGCCTTTTTAAGACTGCTCTGGATCTTTTCGCTGTCTTTAGACAGATCTAATGATTCGCTGGTATCGCAAAAGCTGTCAAACAGCTCTTTCAGGTCTTTGGAATCGCCCAAAACCTCACTTTTTAAAACAGTTGTTACTGCTGTTTCCGACAATGTCTTTTTTAAAGCCATGACGAGAAGCGTTTCGCAATAATCTACACCGTCCATAATCAATCCAGTTGCGCTGGATGGACTTCCGCCGAGTGAATAGGCTTTCCATGTTGTTAGTAAAGCCGATAAAGTTTTATCAGATTCAATAGAATCCAACATACTAACTGTAGGACTGTATAAATCGTCTTTTGCATATTGCCTATACACATCATTTGCAGTGTTTCCCGAAAAGTGTGCAGAACTTGGATATGATCGCTTGCCCGTGATATATTCTGCTTCCATCAAATCATAATTTAATATTTCACTTTTCGCCGCCTCGGCTTTGGGTGCGAAAAGGCTTGCCCAATCAACGCCGGCAAGCTCGTTTATCGGTGCGACGCCGAGCACCATGATGAGCGCAAGGGTCAGCGCCAAAAGCGACTTAAAAATATTTTTCCGTTTTGTTTTCATGTTTTATTGCCTCCATTTTATTTTTTGTATTCTCACGGCAGTGCCGTTTTATACCCCGGTTGTGCTTTACGCCTCTTTGGCAGAATTCTCTCAATCATATATTAGCACTCTGTCAGAAAAACACAATATACTTAGTATAATTGACGGGTTTTGAGGATAAATAACCGTCTTAAATTCTTTATTTCAATATTATTCGCTGTCGATCGGCGTTTCATATGCTTTCGGTGTCGTATATATTTATACTCTATATATCGACAATTGTCAACATATTGAGCATAAATTAAAATGGCGTTGAGGTGATTTTGTGATTACTTATGAGCCGTTTTACAAAACCATGAAAGACAGAGGGATGACGACATACAAGCTGATAAGGGATTTCAACATCAGCCGCAGTCTCATAGACCGTCTCAAGCATAACAAGCCGATAAGCACCGTGACGTTAAATGACCTGTGCAATATTTTGGACTGCGATGTCAACGGCATAATGCACCATGTTCCGGACGAGCCCGACAAAAGCAAATAAGCTCCGAAGCCGTTGCCTCGGAGCTGTTTTTTATATGCCGTTTCTGCGATTATAAAAGTAAAAATCCCCGAAACCGTTTGATTTCGGGGATCTTTATGGAGCTGCTAACCAGATTCGAACTGGTGACCTCATCCTTACCAAGGATGTGCTCTGCCACCTGAGCCATAGCAGCGAATGGCGACCCGGAACGGTCTCGAACCGTCGACCTCTAGCGTGACAGGCTAGCGCTCTAACCAACTGAGCTACCGGGCCAATTTGTCGGCTCTCACCGAACGCACATTATAATAACATAAGATTCCGGGTTTTGCAATACCTAATTTTAATTTTTTTGCGCTTCGTGCTGTTTTTTGACACGCTTTATAGGATATTGTGATTTTTTATCAAGAAAAGCTGTTGACTTACGCCTTATCGCTCCCGTTGGCAAATCTTGCGTAGCGGCGCATCGGCAGAGCACACGCCGCGACGCCTATCACGCCGAGAATAATCCAAAAAACAACCGTCGCCGTCCAGCCGAATTTTTCGGACACCGCGCCGAAGCCGTAGGTCGATATCGCGCTGCCTATATATGTGCAGCAGTTGAATATCCCGCCGACCGTCGATGCGCGCCCGAATTTCGCAAAGTGCACCGGTATGAGCGTCATAAGCAGATGGTTCATGGCGGCTATTATTGTAGTAAACAGTGCCAGGAGTATCACGCAAATGGCGATGGGATATTTGCCGACAAAGACTATGCCCGTCAGCGGTATCAGCGTCATGGCGAAGCCGAACGCCGACGTTGCGGCCTCATTGTGCCTGAACACCTTCTCGTAAAGCTTCGTTCCTATCCACGCGCCGCTGAGATTGATTATCGGCATAATCGCCGACAACAGCAGCGAAAACGAGGCGGAGACGTCATATTTTTCGGTAATAAGCGTGGGCACCCACGAGCTGACTCCATCCTTCAGCATACCCTGGACGAGCACGCCGACGCATATGACCGACGCGCCGGAAATCATAAAGAGCTTGCCGAGCGAGATTTTTTCACCAGTATTCTCATGGACTGGAAGCGACGGCTTCTCCCCTTTTCCGAGGATTTTCGATGTCTTTTTCGCGCATATACACCAAAAGACCAGCACGCAGGTTATTATTCCGGCGGGGATATAAAACGCAAAATGCCACGACGCGAATTTTATCGCCGCCGCAGATATCACATAGGAGAGCAGGCTGCCTATCGGGAATGACGACGCTATGTGCAGACATGCACGGCTGCGCTGCTCCTCCGGAAGGACGGTTGCTATTATATAGAGCACGGGCGTCCAGAGCATGGACTGAACTATTCCGTTGAGTCCCCAGATAATGCTCATGGTGATATA
>ERZ773188.4434-NODE-4434-length-10535-cov-4.241889_pt1 | contig 10535 bp, 13 predicted proteins | sample MGYA00581011_ERZ773188 | MGnify/ENA primary metagenome ERZ773188 (study PRJEB29015, sample SAMEA2737798) | human gut metagenome | biome: human gut; feature: human-associated habitat; material: faeces | place: China | collected 2012 ...
CAAATGTACCTTTGACTCTTTATATAATGGAGCCTCTCCGCCTTCTAAATAGTGTTGAACTGTGATATCTACACCATTTGTTGCACTAGTTGTAATTGAATATCCGGATGCAGATACACCTACCGTCTGTACACTTTCATCTTCATCCTCTGGCTGAGCTTCTTCTGTTTACTTTTCAACTACATCAAAACAGCCAACCACAACTGTCTCTGTTTTCTCTTCGAATTGAAGAGTATCTTCTTTCAGCTCATATAAAGTAATTGTCTCATCAGAACTGTCATATACAAATCCCATTGCATGTGCTGTATCCAGAGATGTATTTTCGAACCGGAAATTAACTGCTTTTTCCGGAATCTGTGCTTTATCTTCTGTGCTGACCCGGAAAGAAACATCTCCCATAACTGCCTGATGAACAGTATATCCGGTATTGCCTGTATTCTCCAGTTCTGTCTGAACAACTTCCAGTACCGTAGACTCTGATGTCTCTTCCTGCATATCCATCTGCAGCTCGGCATTGTCTGTACTTGACTTGAATGCGCCTCCCGGTACGGTCGCATATAAAGTTCCCTGCGATGCACCATCTTTCATTATTTCATGGGATAATTCCACGGTATCCTTCGGCACATAATAAAAGTTTCCATCAACAGCGAATGCTGTGATCGCTGTACTCAACACCAACACCATGCAAAGCACAAATGCCAGTAGTTTTTTCTTCTTTGTATGTTTCATGGCGTCCTCCTTCTATCTTTTATCACTGCATGTATCTTCGCTGTCATTCTTTGTTACCAGTGCTCCGTCTATCAGCTTGAGCAGCTCCAGAGCACTGCGAAAGTACTGTTCGCGTTGCTCGTCTACCCAGGTTACACTTCCCTGCCAGGTCGAATTCTGCTGATTCATGATTTTTATAATAAATGTCTCGGTTTTTTTCTGTCTTTCACTCATGTCAGTACCTTCTTTTTTATTCTTAACTCATTGCTTCGTTCTATGTTGGTATTCTATCTCATCTGACATTACAGGAAACATTACATTCTCTGTCACTATATTAACTTTTTTAACTTTTTCACGTTTTTCTGCAATCGTGTAATAATTTGTAATATTTTTCATGTTTTCAACAAATCCTTTCATAACCCTTGCAGCACATGGAGCCCATGAACCGTTTTCTACGAGCCCTACAGTTCTGTTCTGGTAAGCCTTGTGTGAAAGTCTGTTAAGAAAGTCTTCCATAGGTGGAAAAACATCACCATCATATGAAGAAGCAGCAATAATAAGTTTGCTATATCTGAAAGCATCTTCAATGGCCTCAGCCATATCATCTCTTGTTAAGTCAGTAATGGCAACTTTAGGAGCACCTTTTTCCTCTAAAGTTTTTGCAATTAATTTGGCAGCTTTTTCAGTGTTGCCGTGAATTGAAGCATATGCAACAAGAACGCCTTCGTCCTCAGGCTGATAGCTGCTCCAAGTGTTATATTTATCAATGTAATATCCAAGATTCTCTTTAAGAATTGGTCCGTGAAGAGGGCAAATCGTCTTGATATCAAGATTTGCAGCTTTCTTTAAAAGAGTTTGAACAGGAGCACCGTATTTACCAACTATGTTAAAGTAATATCTTCTAGCCTCACAAGCCCAATCTTCATCAGCAGAAAGAGCACCAAACTTACCAAATCCGTCTGCGCTGAAAAGTATCTTTTCTTTTTCTTCATATTCAACCATTACTTCAGGCCAGTGAACCATAGGTGCCATAATAAAAGTAAGTTTATGCTCACCAAGTTCAAGTGTATCGCCTTCTTTAACAGTAATGCAAATATCATCTAAGTTATCAATTTCAAAAAACTGTGGCATCATTGCTTTAGCTTTCATACTTAAAACCAACTTAGCTGTAGGATATTTTTCAACAAAATTCTGAATATTTGCAGCGTGGTCAGGTTCAAGATGGGAAACAACAAGGTAATCAGGTGTTTTTCCATCTAATGCCTTATTAAGATTATCAAACCATTCGTCTGTCTTTCTCTGGTCAACAGTGTCCATAACAGCAATTTTTTCATCCATAATAATGTATGAATTGTATGAAACCCCGTTAGGAACAATATACTGGTTCTCGAAAAGATCTAAAGTAGTATCATCTGCACCAATGTATTTAATAGAATCTGAAATATATGTATCGCTCATATGTGCCTCCTAAAAATTATATAAGTGGGACAAAAATTGCCCCCTGTGTACTATAGTATAAATAGTAATATAATATGGAAAAATATACAAGAACTTGACAAAATTAAGTAAAAGATTTAGAGTACTAATATAATACCTACCAAATAAGTAGGAAAAGTACAAATTACATTAAAATCATAAAAATCGGGAAAAGAAATTATAAAAGAGAAAAGGAAGAGAAAAATGAATTTATCAAAGAAAAGCAGATACGGATTAACAGCCTTAATAGATTTATCAATTCATTCTACAAAAGGTCATGTTTCATTAATAAGCATTGCAGAAAGAAACGGAATTTCACCACAGTATTTGGAACATATTTTTGCCTCATTAAGACGTGCAGGAATTATTAAGAGTATAAAAGGTGCTCAGGGCGGATATTTACTTGGGGACAGCCCTTCACAAATTACAGTGGCATCAATTATCGAAGCTTTAGATGGTGCATACAAAATTGAGAGAGAAGAAGTATCAGAAAGCGAAAATCCGAGAATTGCCTTAACAATTCAGAACTTAATTATTGACAAAATCAATGACAGACTGGATGAAGTACTTGAAAACACCACTTTGGCAGACTTAGAAAGCAGCTACAAAGATTATGACGAATACAATCAGGGAATGTACTACATTTAATACATTATTTCTATTAAAAGTGTTGTAATTTTTGAAATATGCTTTAAAATTAACAGAGAATAAAAAAGAAAAAAGAGAGAGTAGAAGTTATGCCAGTATTTGATTTTAACAATGCACCTAAGGAGAAAAAAGGAGTTGTATGTACATATACAACATTTAGCTCTAATGAGAAAACAACTTCAGCAGAGAAGCCAATATTAGTATTGGACAATAAGAAAAGACAGTGGAAACATCACTCAAGCGGTAAGTTCACTAATCCTACAAAAGCTACAACTTTTGAGTTTGAAGAGGAAGACGGAACAGTTACAGCAGATATTTTAAAAATAGATTCACGTTTTGTAAGTTTATTAAAGTGGCTAGGTGAAAACCATATTAATGTAAGACTTTCAGGTGAGAATACAGAGAATGGTTATGCTGTTTACAAAATCAGGGAAACAGCAGCAGGGGGAGTTACAAAGCTTTCAGCAGAAGACGGATTCCTTCAGTTTATGATTGAAAGACTTCTTGCAAGCAATCCTCCTATTGAAGAAGAATTAGACGAGGATCAGGAAGAAGAAGGGGACAGCATGAAGCTTACAAGTATTCAGAGTATTACTGACTTTATGAACTGTGCCGGAAGAACTTTACCTGATAATATCAGACTTTGGGCAAGAAGAAACTTAGCAGTTGCCCGTTCAAATGAAGTTTCACAGGAAGAAAGACATCACGCACAGAGAGCACTTTCAATTATGATGAACATTCAGTGGAAAAATAATTATTTTGAAGCTATTGATCCTGTGGAAGCAAGAAAAATATTAGACGAAGAATTATATGGTATGGAACGGGTAAAACAGCGTATTATGGAAACAATTATCCAGATTAACCGTACACATACACTTCCTGCATACGGACTTTTACTTATTGGACCTGCAGGAACAGGAAAATCACAGATAGCTTATGCAGTTGCAAGGATATTAAAACTTCCTTGGACAACACTTGATATGAGTTCAATCAACGACCCTGAACAGTTAACAGGTAGCTCACGTATTTACTCAAACGCCAAACCGGGAATTATAATGGATGCCTTCTCAATGGCAGGCGAGTCTAACCTTGTATTTATCATAAACGAATTAGACAAAGCAGCATCAGGAAAGGGTAATGGTAATCCGGCAGATGTGTTATTAACACTTCTTGACAATCTTGGCTTTACAGACAACTATATGGAATGTATGATTCCAACAGTTGGTGTTTACCCAATTGCAACAGCTAACGAGAAAGACCAGATAAGCGCACCATTAATGTCAAGATTTGCAGTAATAGACATTCCTGACTACACAATCGAAGAAAAGAAAATTATCTTTTCAAAATTTGCACTTCCAAAGGTATTAAAGAGAATGAGCCTAAAAGAAGACGAATGTGTAATGACAGAAGAAGCACTTGATGCAGTAATGGAAATATATAAAAACACAAGCGGAATAAGAGATTTAGAACAGGCAGCTGAACATCTGGCAGCTAACGCATTATACCAAATCGAAGTAAACAATCTTAAAAAAGTAGAATTTAACGGTGAAATGGTAAAAGAACTCTTAGTCTAAGATTTTAATGGCAAAACGGAAAATTTTTTTAGTTAAAATTTTAGAGCAAAAATCAATAAAATTTATAAAAAAGAACAACCAACTCTAAAGAAAGTGCTTTGAGGCCGTCGGTTTTTAGAAGATAGGGCAGTGAAACTGTCATAGATTCTTAGTACCGCTACGAGCCGAGAGCAGCAAAAGTGTGCTTTCGTTGAGTTGGTTGTTCTTTTTTGTGGAAAATTTAATCCCTATTAGGACTAAAATACATTACTCCGTTTTTAAGTTTTTTGCCTTTAAGGCTGTACAATTCGCTTACTGTTACCAGTTCGTAACCTCTCTTTTTAAGTGTTGGCAACGCCTTTATAAATCCGTCTACTGATGTCTGGTGTATATCGTGTAGAAGTACGATATCCCAAGCTTTTGTTTCTTTTAGGATTGTACTTGATACGTAGTTTACGTTTCTGTATTTCCAGTCAAGTGTGTCTACTGACCAGTATATCATTGGTACGCCTGCGTACTTTCCTGTTGTTTTATTATAACTTCCATATGGTGGACGAAGTAGCGTAGGTGTTGTACCGATTACACTTTTTACTACTTTATTTGTTGAGCCAAGTTCTTTTTTGATTTGTGGCACTGATAAAGTTTTCAGGTTGCTGTGATTGTATGTATGGCTACCTATTTCCATATGAAGTTTATATTCATTCTTTAATTGTGTCTTATGTGAGTTTACACATGAGCCAACTACGAAGAATGTTGCTTTTGCATTGTTCTTGTCTAAAGCTTTAAGAAGCTTGTCTGTGTAGATTCCCGGACCGTCATCGAAAGTGAAGGCAACGTATTTTGTCTTTGCAACGGTAACTTTACATTTTACGGTTTTGCCTGTGATTTTTGATTTTAAAGTTATGTATGCCTTTCCGTTTGATTTTCCTTTTACTACACCTTTCCGGGAAACAGTAGCAACTTTTTTGTTTGATGTTTTCCAGATTAAAGGTTCGTTAACGCCTTTTTTACGCTTCTTGTATTTTACGTAAGAAGTAAGAGTTCTTTTATCCCCCTTATTTAAACGAATAGCTTTCTTGTCTAATGAAATAGATTTTACTTTGTTGTAAATCTTTGTTGTTTCTTTAACATTGTTCTTAGCAGCTGTTGTAGTTTTAGGTTTTGCAGCTGTAGGTTTAGTAGTAGTCACCGGCTTTGTTGTAGGTTTTGTCACCGGTTTAGTAGTAGCCACCGGCTTTGTTGTAGGTTTTGTCACCGGTTTAGTAGTTGTTACCGGCTTGGTTGTAGGATTAGTAGTTACAGGTGTTGTAGTTGCAGGAATTGTTGTAACACTTGGTGTTGATTCCTGAGTAGCTTCATAATTGTTAATGTTTTTGTTGCCTGAACTTTCATATCCGTAGATTGTTATTGTGCTAAGTAGAAGCACTGTAACTGAAATTATGCCTATAATACGTGTATTTTTCATAAGCTCCTCCTAATTATTTATAAAAATTGTTACATAAAATAATATGTGTACTTAATATCATTTTACTTTATATTTCATAAAAGTAAATAGAATAATAGCAGTTTTTTCACATATATTTTCATAAGGAGATTGAAAAGATGGAAATAATTGAAAAATATTTACCGCCTAATGTGAGAAATGCCATCAGAAATAAATGTGAAAATCAGTGGATGGATTTTAATGATTTAACTGAAATTAGGCTGCGTATTAATTGCCCTTTAATAATTTTTATTAAGAATAATGAATATGTAATTTCAGAATATATTGTAAATGAGGAAGATATTAAAACAGCTTTTAATCTGATAACTGAATATTCGGCTTATTCTTTTGAAAGTAGCATTCGTAACGGATATATTACAATTCCCGGAGGACACAGAGTTGGACTTGGAGGACAGGTTGTAATGGATGATAAGGGAATTAATATAATAAAAAATATTAAATTTATGAATTACAGAATTAGCCACGACTTAAAAAACGCAGGTTGTGAATTGGTAAATAAAATTGTGGAAGAAAAAGAAAATCTTCTTATTATATCCCCGCCGGGTTTGGGAAAAACTACTTTGCTTAGAAATATTATAAGGGGTTATAGCAATTTAAAAGGAATAAATGTAACAGTTGTGGATGAAAGAAATGAAATAGGTGGAAGTTACAGGGGAGTTCCAATGATTAATTTAGGACTAAGGACGGATGTTATAAGTGATTGTACAAAGTATAGTGGCATTGTTATGGCAATAAGGTCTATGGCACCTAAAGTTATAGCTGTTGATGAAATTGGAAGTGGAGCTGACTTTAAGGCGATTGAATATGCAGTAAACAGCGGGGTAAGTGTTGTGGCAACTATTCATGGAAAAGATTTGGCAGAAGCAAGGGAAAAGCTGGGACAAGATATAGATAAGATTTTTAAAAGAAAAATAGTTATAAAAAGTATGGGGGAATATGTATGTATCTGAAAATAACAGGAATTGTTCTGATTATGATGTCAGCCTCCTTAATGGGTTATTTGTTTAGCAAAGATTATATTGAAAGAATTAACAGATTAGAGCAAATACAGAAAATGCTGATTTTGCTAAAAGGGGAAATTAGTTATAGCAATAATTCTGTTCAGGAAGCTTTGGAAAATATATCGGAAATGATAGAGGGGAAGGTGGGGGAGTTTGTGACAAATGTTCAGGAAAGTTTTAAAAAGTCAGAAATACCTTTAAGCGTGGCATGGAGTTTAGGTGTGGATAATATTTTTGATAAAAAATCATCACTAAAATCAGAGGATAAAAACAGTCTGAAAGATTTTGGCAGAGGGCTTGGAATAACTGACAGACAAACCCAGATTAATAATATTGAAAAATATCAGTCACAAATCCAATTAACAATAAAAGAATTAAAAGCAGAAAAAAATGAAAAATGTAAGTTGTACAGAATGCTTGGAATTACTTGCGGGGCATTTTTAGGAATAGTTCTTATATAGGGAGAAATATGGATATTAGTTTGATTTTTAAAATTGCTGCCGTGGGCATAATAGTTTCTGTTGTGGGTCAGATTTTAAAACATAGCGGAAGAGAAGAGCAGGCTTTTCTTACAAGTCTTGCAGGACTTATTCTTGTTCTTATGTGGATTGTGCCTTACATATATGAATTGTTCAGTACTATACAGCGTCTTTTTGAATTATAAATTAAAGGTTAGAAAATGTTAGTTATAGGAATAATGGGAATTGTTGTTGTGCTTATGGCAATTCAGTTTAAGTCAATAAAACCTGAATATGGAATAATGATTTCGGTGGTAGGATGCACTTTTATTTTCTTATATTCACTTGTAAGAGTGAAGGAGATTGTGGAAATGGTAGAAAGGCTTGCCGGCATAACTTCTGTTAGCAGGGAATATATAAAAATTATTTTGAAAATAACAGGGGTGACTTTTATATCGGAAATTGCTTCGGATATAGCAAAGGATTGTGGGTATCAGGCTGTGGCAAATCAGGTTCAGATTTTTGGAAAATTATCTGTATTGGTTATAAGTTTTCCTGTTTTTACGGAACTGATTTCTTCTATTGGAAAGTTATTATCGTGAGAAAATTATTGCTGTGAGAAAATGATTATTCCGAGAAACTTTTAGAAAAGAAATATTCCCAATCAATTATCGTAAGGAAAATATTATGAGAATTATTAATACAAAATTCATATTTAAGCTTGTTTTGCTATTTTTTATTTTGTTATTTTTAACGTCTAAACCTGTTAAAGCAGGAGTGATTTCGGAAGAGATTATAACAATTGATGATTTTGACTTGGAAGACAGCGGAAAAATTCTTAAAACTCAGGGGTATGATAACATTGATTACAAATATATATTAAAAAAGTTAAGGGACGGAGATGTGCTTCTTGTTTTAAAGGAGATAGGAAGAACTGCCTATGAAAAAACAATAGGGGATGTAAGTCTAATCGAAAAAACTCTTATTAATCTGCTTTTGATTACAATTATTGCTTCTTTTTTTACAAACTTTGCAAATGTGTTTTCAAAGAATGGCATTAGCGATACAGGCTTTTATATATGTTATATGGTTACAGTTGCAATTATGGTAACTATGTTTGAGGAGTTTTCAATTATAGCTGCCCAATTAGTGAAGTTATTATTAAAGTTTGTTGGCGGAATGATTCCGGCCTATTTTTTGTCGGTGGCAATAGTGGGACAGGCGGCAGCGGCCGGTTTTTATCAGTTAACACTTGTGATTATTGAGGTTTGCCAGTTCGTTTTTTTGAAAATAACATTGCCTGCAATAAAAATATACATGGCAATAAGTCTGGTTAATAATATTTCCAGAGAAGATTTTCTGTCGGGAACAACCCACGTAATAGAGAATTTTATAAATTTTGTAAATAAGACAATGGTGGGAATAGTAACCGGGCTAAATATCATTCAGGGATTAATTTTGCCCTCAGTTGATATGGCAAAAAACACTACAATAAAGAAGTTTATCGGAACCTTGCCGGTTATTGGTGATGGGGCTGATGCGGTTACGGGAATGCTTTTAGGTTCAGCTAATTTAATTAAAAACTGCATCGGAACATTTGGAATCATAATGATAATATTGATTTGCTTTGTTCCATATATGAAACTTCAAATATATTCAGCGTCGATTCAGATTTTTACGGCAATAATCCAGCCTGTTGCAGATAGACGAATAATTGAAAGCCTTAACTGCCTTTGTAAGGGCATAAGGCTTCTTATAAGAGTTGTAATAAGTAGTGGTTTTCTTTTTGTAATAAGCATTGCAATTATATGCATGACAACTAACGTAAAAACATAATGGAATCAAATTTTAACATTTTGAAGCTCTAATCATAATAAAAAAGGAATAGTAAATGGAATTTTTGTATCAATATATAAAAAATATATGTATTTTTTCACTGGTAATTTCCCTTGTTTTGAATATATTTCCGGAAAGCAGCAGTAAGAAATATATAAAACTTTTTGCAGGTATAGTTTTGCTTGCACTAATCGTTAATCCCATTATTAATATAAAAAACAACAGTGGTGACATTGAGCAAATAATTAAAAACTACACTCATGGCAGTTTAAAAGAAGAAAATTATACTTTTGAAAATAACAGGGAGAGTCTTGAAAATAAGGTTTATGAAAGGGTGAGCAATGGATATAAAGAAAATGCCGGAAATTAAGAACATTAGTAAAATCGGAAAAGAAAAAATACTTCTTTTGGCATTGGCAGGAATAATGCTTGTAGGTGCATCATATTTTGAAAATATAAAAGATAAAAAAGTGCCGGATAGCAATGTTAAAACCAAAACAACGTCAAACAATTACGAAACTGATATGGAAAATAAAGTTGAAAAACTTTTAGAAAATATTAATGGTATATCTAAAGTTTCCGTTGTAATATCTTTTAAATCAGGCAGCGAAAAAATATTACAGGAGGATGTGGAAGATTCGTCGGGAAAGGAAAAAAATGAAAATAGAGATAACATAAATGCTTCATCTAAAAAGTCAACAGTCATATTTTCAGGAAATAACGGAGAAGAGCCTTATATAGTTAAGGAACTTTATCCAAAAGTTGAGGGTATAGCAATTACGGCAAAAGGTATTTCGGATGAAAAAAAGAAGGGACAAATTATTAATATGTTATCGGCATTATTTGATGTTCCGATACATAAAATATCAGTATTAGAAGTTGATTAGGAGGGATGTCCAATGAAAAAAATATTAAAAAAGAATCAGATTATTGTTACGGCGCTGGCTATTCTGATTGCAGTTGCAGGGTATTTGAATTATACGGATAATCTGTCAAAGAAGGAAAAGACGAAAGAGGCAAACAATAATACATATGACAGTGTTTATTCACAGGATAATCTTTCAGATGAAAACGGTGAAATAAAAAGTCTGGACGGTGAAGGTTTGGACAGTAGTGCTGAAAATTCGGGGGATGATGTAAATGGTGAAAATGAAAAAAACAATGGTACTAATCAGGAAGAAACCAAAGAGCCGGGAGCTGCAATATTAACTAATGGCACATCAGTAAGCAGTTATATGGTTCAGGCAAGATTAAACAGGGAACAGACACGTTCAAAAAATAAGGAAACTTTATTGGAAGTGATTAACAATAAGGACTTGGAGGAGAATCAAAAAAAGAAAGCAGTAACCTC
>ERZ773188.4443-NODE-4443-length-10520-cov-55.829336_pt1 | contig 10520 bp, 8 predicted proteins | sample MGYA00581011_ERZ773188 | MGnify/ENA primary metagenome ERZ773188 (study PRJEB29015, sample SAMEA2737798) | human gut metagenome | biome: human gut; feature: human-associated habitat; material: faeces | place: China | collected 2012 ...
TGTGGTAAAGTGGGATGTAGGGCGGCCTGCCCCCAGGCCGCCGCGGACGTTTGCGTTAATGAGAAGCCCTGCGGATTGTGTTGTAGGGGGCGGCGTCCCCGACGCTCCGCGGAGGGGTCAAGACCCCTCCCTACGATGCAAAGGATACAGGGGTGGTAATGGCGAGGCTGCGGGCCGGGCATGCCCGGCCCCTACAGACTGCCGTAAACGGGTCGCGGATGAGAGGGGCGAGGGAGGGCGGCAGCCCGGCCCCTTTTCGCGTGCGGAGGTTGCCCGGGAATGGGCGGCCACGCACAGCCCGTCGGAATCCCCCAGTCCGCTAACGCGGCCAGCCCCCTTTGACAAGGGGGCCTCCACCTCCCCCCTGCGGGGGTTCGGGGGAACTCCCGACTCAAAAGTGGAGGAAGGGCCGATGGCGTTAAGAACGGACAGTAATACTGCGTCCGTTTAGCCATCGGCCCTTCCGACTTCCTTATTGGGGTTCTTAGGGGCGTGCAGCCCCTAAGGCGGGGTCCGCTGCATTCGCAACAGCGGCAGTTTTCTTTGCAAGCTTTCTTTTGCTGCCAAAAGAAAGCGAGTTTCCGGGGGACTGCCGTTCCCGGTTTAGCCGATAACCTCTCCGTGCCGCACAACCTTCAAAATATTCAGCTTATCATCGACCAGCACGACGTTGCCGTAGCGGCCTGCGTCGAGACTGCCGTAATCGGCATCGATGCCGATGCTGCGGGCGGGGTTCAGGGTCGCGGCGCGGACGGCACTCTCAAGGGGCACGCCCATGTCGAGGACCGCACGCTTCATGCAGTCAAACAGACAGGTCGCGCTGCCCGCAATCGTGCCGGGCTGCTCGGTCAGCGTCGCGCGGGGTCCGCGCACCGTGACGGCCTGGCCGCCCAGGCTGTACTGGCCGTCAGGCAGACCGCAGGCCATCATGCTGTCCGCAATCAAAATCACACGATCCGCCCCGAAGGTGTTGAAGGTGAACCGCACCATCGCCGGGTGAATATGGACGTTGTCGGTGATCAGCTCGACCTCGGCACCATCCTCCAGCGCGGCAATGATTGGCCCCGGCTCACGGTGGGTGATGCCCGGCATCGCGTTGTACAGGTGGGTCATGTGGGATGCACCTGCGGCAAACGCGGCCTTGGCCGTGTCGTAGTCGGTGCAGGTGTGGGCAATCGAAATGCGCACCTCATCGCGGCATTCCCTGATGAAATCCAGATTGCCCGGCTCCTCGGGGGCGACGTCAACCAATTTGATCAGCCCGCCGCTGCGCGCCTGCAGGCGGCGGAACATGCCCGCGTCGGCGGCCATGACGTACTTCGGGTTCTGCGCGCCAACCTTCTTGGGGCTGATGTACGGCCCCTCCATGTTGATGCCGACCAGATCCGCGCCGCGCTCGTTCTTGTGGGCCGCGGCCACGTCCATGATGCCGTTCAGGATCTCCTCGCTGAACGTCATGGTTGCGGGGCAGATGGCCAGCACGCCCTTGCTCGCCTCAAAATCAGCGATGGCCTGCAGGCCGGCCTCGTCGGCGTCGCAGAAATCGTGGCCGACTGCGCCGTGGAAATGGATGTCCACCAGACCCGGCAGCGCATAGGCACCGCCCGCGTCAATGACGTCCTCGCCCTCCTGCGGGGCCGCGCCAAAGACGATGCGGCCATCGCGGATGATGAGGTCCTTTTCCACAAAGCGGCAGCCGTCGCTGTAGACTTTTGCATTTTTGATAATCATTGCAGTGTCCCTCCGCAAATCAGATCTCGCTCAGGGCTTCCTCGTCGCCGACCAGAATGAAGTCGGGGTGCATCTGCAGGATGCTGGCGGGGACCTCCGGCGTGACGGGGCCGAAGAACGCCTTTTTGACGATGTCGGCCTTGCCCTTGCCGTTGGCGACCATCAGGACCTTGCGGGCCTGCATGATCGTCTTGATGCCCATGGTGTAGGCCTGCTTGGGGACCAGGTCGGCGTTGCCGTCGAAGAAGCGCTTGTTGGCCTCGATGGTCTCCTCCTTCAGGTCAACACAGTGGGTGCCCAGCTCGAATGCCTCGTTCGGCTCATTGAAGCCGATGTGGCCGTCGTTGCCGATGCCCAGCAGCTGCAGGTCAACGCCGCCCACATTGTGAATGACCGCGTCATAGCGGGCGCACTCGGCGTCGGCGTCCATGTTGGTGCCGTCCGGCAGGTTGATGGCCTCGGGACGGATGTTGACATGGTCAAACAGGTTGCGGTGCATGAAGCTCCAGTAGCTCTCGGGGTGCTCCTTGGGCAGGCCGCGGTACTCGTCCAGGTTGACCGTCGTGACCTCGGAGAAGTCGATGTCGCCCTTGTTGTACCACTCGACCAGCTGCTTGTAGGTGCCCACGGGCGTACCGCCGGTGGCCAGGCCCAGCACGCAGTTGGGCTTCATGATGACCTGGGCCGAGATGATGTTGGCGGCCTTGCGGGACATGTCGTAGTAATCTTTTGCACGGATGATCTTCATAAGAAAATACCTCCTGATCTTTTCGGGGTGCGTTGCCCCAGATTTCCTATTCTTCATTATACCACGCCATGGGGCGGGATACCATGACCGGTTTATGTGATTTGTACCAAGATTTTGTACCGTTTTTGCAGCAAATCACAGAAAAAGCCGCGGACGGGCTGATCGCCCGCCCGCGGCGGAGTTGATAAAGGGAACCAGACCTTTATCCGGTAATGCCTGTTTTTACAGCATCTTCTTCAGCTCATCGTAGACGAACTGGACCTTGGGTCCGATGACGACCTGGCAAGCGGTCTTGCTGGGGCGGATGACACCGGCAGCACCGGCAGCCTTGACGGCCTTCTCGTTGACAGCAGTGCTGTCCTTGACCTCAAAGCGCAGACGAGTGGCGCAGTAGTCAACGTTGGCAACGTTGCCCTTGCCGCCGACAGCAGCCAGAACGCCGGAGGCGATGGCGGTGAAGTCGTTGTTGGCGAGGGTGATGTTGGCCTCAGCAGCCTCGGCATCCTCGTCCTCACGGCCAGGGGTCTTCAGGTCGAACTTGACGATAGCGAACTTGAACACCAGGTAGAAGACAACGAAGGCAGCAATGCCCAGAGGGATGATCATCCAGGTGTTAGCATGTGCGGGCAGGCTGGCGGAGAAGATCAGGTCGGTAGCACCGGCGGAGAAGCAGAAGCCTGCGCGGAAGCCGGTGTAGTAGGTGATGATGGTGAAGATGCCGTACAGAGCAGCATAGACAACATACAGGGGGAAGCAGAGGAACATGAAGCCGAACTCGAACGGCTCGGTAACGCCGCAGACGAAGGCGCAGATAGCAGCGGAAACAACCAGGCCGATAGCAGCCTTCTTGTTCTTGGCAGTCTGGACCATGGCCAGAGCAGCACCGGCAATGCCGAACATCATGCAGGGGAAGAAGCCGGACATGTACATGCCGAGGTCCCAGGTGACACCGTTCTGGCCGGTGACGTCGCCAGCCCAGTAGTGGCTCAGGTCGCCCAGACCGATGGTGTCAAACCAGAACACGTTGTTCAGGGCGTGATGCAGGCCGGTGGGGATCAGCAGACGGTTCAGGAAAGCGTAGATGCCGGCGCCGATGCCGCCCATCTTGGCAATGCCGTTGCCGAGGGCAACCAGAACGCCGAAGATGATGGGCCAGACGAACAGCAGGACAACGGAAACCACGATGGAAACAACAGCGGTCACGATAGCAACGCTGCGCTTGCCGCTGAAGAACGCCAGCCAGTCAGGCAGCTGGGTATTCTTGAACTTGTTGTAGCAGGCAGCACCGATGACGGCGGCCAGGATGCCGATGAAGGAGTTGCCGGCGATCTTGCTGAAAGCAATGTAATCGACGGTGCCTTCCTCCAGCGTGCGGACAGCGCCGACAACGCCGGGGCTGAGCAGCTGCTGCATCATCAGGAAGCTGACCAGACCGGCCAGACCGGCAGTGCCGTCATGGTCATCAGACAGACCGACGGCAGCGCCGATGGCGAACAGCCAAGCCATGTTGTCGATCAGGGCGCCGCCGGCCTTGATCAGCAGGAAACCGAGAGTGTAAGCGAAACCGGAAGTTGCGCCCTCAGCACCCATAACAGCGGGAGCGAAAGCGTAACCGATGCCCATCAGGATACCACAGACGGGCAGTGCAGCAACGGGAAGCATAAGAGCTTTGCCGAGCTTCTGCAGATACTTCATCATAAAAGCATTCCTCCAAAAATTGTGAGTGGGTCTTTCCCAACTCGGCGCCGGGCCGTCTGGTTCCGCAGCCGCGACACTTTGTTAATCTCATATTAACATATTCTTCACAAAAAAGAAAGTGATTTTAGCAAAATTGTCGAAAAGCCGAAAAACCAACGGTTTCTTTGTGCAATATTCAAACACGCCATTGATTTTTGCCCAAATTTCTTTGAAAATTTAACTTTTTCGGAAAGTTATTTTCATAACGGGATGAATCTACACCTCGGCTACGTCCTTCGTCGCCACCACATCCACGCCGGTCCCGGCTGCATCGGGCAGCAGGACCTGACCGATGTGTACAGGGGCGGGCACCACGACGCTTTTCAGCGCGCGGACAACGTCAAAAATTTTCTCCTTCGGGATGTCGCTGCGGGTCTTGCAGCTCACGGCGGGCAGGGTGCCGCCGGTCACGCGCACCGTTGTGGTCACAATGCGCGTCGGGGCGGTGACCTCCTTGCGGGCGTAGGCGTCGCCGCGCGGGCAGGTGTTGCCCTGCACGGTGACCACCTCGCCGCCGTCCAGCGTCACAGTCAGCGGGCAGCCCATCGGGCAGCCGATGCAGATCAGTTCACGTTTTTCCATCGTCAGCCCTCCTCCAACGTTACCGTCACGGCGTCGCCCGGGCCGCGCAGGAGCTCGGCCTTCAGCCGCACAGTCTCCATCTCGCCGGGGGCCAGCACGGGCCGCTTGCGGCTGTAGATGCAGTCTGTACCGCGGTACACCGCGATTTTTTTGTTTTTGTACACGCCGCCCACGCGGAACCGCAGCGTCACGGTATCCCCCGCGCAGTCGGGGCGGATGGTGGTCGGCACGGTGTAGCGCACGCCGTTTTCGCACCGCACGGGCAGGGTGCGGCCCGCCGCGGCCCCGCCGCCCGCAATGTATGCCGCCGCGTGCTCACCTGCCGCCGCGGCCTCCTCCGACACATAATCCACCAGGTCATGCACATGCAGCACGTTGCCCGCGGCAAAGACGCCGGGCAGGTTCGTTTCCAGACTCTCATTGACCGCCGGGCCGCCGGTGACGGGGTTCAGCGCCACGCCCGCGGCGCGGCTCAGCTCGTTTTCGGGCAGCAGCCCGCAGGAAAGCAGCAGCGTGTCGCAGTCGTAGTGCTCCTCGGTGCCGGGGATGGGTTTTCCGTTTTCGACCCGCGCCAGCGTGATGCCGGTCACGCGCTCCTTGCCCTGAATGTCCACTACCGTGTGGCTCAATTTCAGCGGAATGCCAAAATCATCGAGGCACTGCACAATATTGCGCTTTAAGCCGCCGGAATACGGCATCAGCTCCGCCACGCAGAGCACCTTTGCCCCCTCCAGCGTCATGCGGCGTGCCATGATAAGGCCGATGTCACCGCTGCCCAGAATCACGACCCGCCGCCCGGGCAGGCAGCCCTCCATGTTGACGAGCCGCTGCGCCGTGCCCGCGGTGAAGATGCCCGCGGGCCGGTAGCCCGGAATGTTCAGCGCGCCGCGCGGGCGCTCACGGCAGCCCATGGCCAGAATGACTGCCTTGGGGTGCAGCTGAAACAGTCCGTCGGTCTTGTTCATGGCGGTGACGGTCTTGTCCGCCGCCAGATCCAGCACCATCGTGTTGAGCTTGTATTCAATTTCCAATTCGCGTACCTGCGTCACAAACCGTGCCGCGTACTCGGGGCCGGTCAGCTCCTCTTTAAAAGTATGCAGGCCGAAGCCATTGTGGATGCACTGGTTCAGGATGCCGCCCAGCTCACTGTCGCGCTCCAGGATCAGGATGTCCTGCACGCCGCTTTTGCGTGCGGCCACCGCCGCGGCCAGCCCCGCCGGGCCGCCGCCGATAATGACCAGATCAACGTTTTTCATGGCAGACGCCCCCTTTCACAGGCTATCCTTGTTCGTGCCGACGATGATTTTGGACGCACCGCCGGACTTGGTGATCTCGTTCTGCGGCACGCCCAGCTCCCGCGCCAGGATCTCCATGACGCGCGGGCTGCAGAAGCCCGCCTGGCAGCGGCCCATGCCCGCGCGGGTGCGCCGCTTGACGCCGTCCAGACTGCGTGCGCCGGGCGTGCGGCGGATGGCGTCGATGATCTCGCCCTCGGTCACGCTCTCGCACCGGCATATAATCTGCCCGTAGGCCGGGTTTTGCCGGATAAGCTCCGCCCGCGCTGCAAGATCCAGCGCTTTGGGGTCCAGAATGCCCCTGCGCGTCGGGTCAAAATCGGGCTTATTGTGTAAGTGCAGACTGCCGCGCACGATGTCCGCGACCATCGCACCGATGGCCGGGGCGCTGGACAGGCCTGGCGACTCGATGGCCGCGCAGTCCACAAAGCCGGGCGCGATCTCGCCGATGAAGAAGTCGTGCCGCGCCTCGTGGGCGCGCAGACCCGCGAAGCTCGTGATGGTCTGGCGCAGCGGAATGTCCTTGACCGCGAGGCCGGATTTCTCCCGCACCTCGTCCAGGCCCGCCGCCGTCGTGGCCGTGGCCTCCTTGTCGTCCACGTCGATGGCCGTCGGCCCGACCAGCAGATTGCCGTGCACTGTGGGCGTTACCAGCACGCCCTTGCCGTATTTGCCCGGCAGCTGGAATACCGTGTGCCGCACATGCTGCCCCGCCGTGTGGTCAAGCAGGAAGTAATCTCCCCGCCGGGCCGTGATGGTCATGGGGTGCGCCGCGTCGGCCATATTGTGCAGCGTGTCGGCGTATACACCCGCCGCATTGACGATGCAGCGCGTTTCCAGCGTGCCGTGGTCGGTCTCGACGGCCCACCCGGTTCCGCCGCCGTCCAGCGGGTGCAGGCCCGTAACTTTGGTGTCAAACCGAAACTGCACACCGTTTTTGGCGGCGTTCTCCGCCAACGCAAACGTCAGGCCGAACGGGCAGACGATGCCGCCCGTGGGCGCCCACAGTGCGGCGACGGCAGCGTCCGAGATGTTCGGCTCCATTCCCACCAGCTCGTCCCGTTCTATGATGCGCAGCCCCTCCACGCCGTTGGCGATGCCGTTTTCATAGAGCTTTTGCAGCGCGGGGCGGTCCTCGTCGCTCAGGCAGACGACAAGGCTGCCGCACCGGTCGTAGGCAAAATCCAGCTCCTTCGCAAGGGCAGGCATCCGGCGGCTGCCCTCGACGTTGAGCTTGGCCATCAGGCTGCCGTGGGCCGCGTCGTACCCGGCGTGGACAATGGCGCTGTTGGCCTTGGACGTGCCGCAGCAGACGTCCTCCTCCTTCTCTACTACAAGAATTTTCGCGTCATACCGCGAAAGCTCCCGCGCACAGGCGCACCCGGACACGCCCGCGCCGATAATGATGATGTCGTACATATTGATACCTCGTGTTGTTTGTGCAATCGGAATGGCTTCCCCCTTGGGGCTGCGCCCGCAGGCGCGTGTCGGAGCGCAACCGCCGTAGGCGGCTCTTAGCGCGGAGACTGAAGCTGTCAGCGGCCCCGCCCGCTGACTGATGAGGGGCAGCCTTGCCACTATTACCCGTTTACGGCCTGTCGCGGCAAGCTCTCCCCTCATCCGGCCCTGCGGGGCCACCTTCCCCCCAAGGGGAAGGCTTTTGAGGGTCAATCCTCCTTCGCCCAGCCGTAGCTGCACCGCACCGCCTTATTCCATCCCTTCAGCCGTCTGGTGCGCTCGTCGTCGGGGATGCCCGGCATAAACTCACGGTCCACCGACCAGTTTTGCAGCACGTCCTCGGTGCTGCTCCAATAGCCGACGGCCAGCCCGGCCAGATACGCCGCGCCCAGCGCCGTCGTTTCCACGCAGCAGGGACGCTTGACCGGCAGGTTGCTGATGTCCGCCATCGTCTGCAGTAAGTAATTGTTCGCGCACGCGCCGCCGTCCACCTTGAGCGCCGTCAGGTCAATGCCGGAATCCGCCTGCATGGCGGCCAGCACATCGTTGATCTGGTAGCACAGGCTGTCCAGCGTCGCGCGGATGATGTGGTTCTTGTTCACGCCGCGGGTCAGGCCCACGATGGTGCCGCGGGCGTACTGGTCCCAGTGCGGCGCACCCAGACCGGTGAACGCAGGCACGACGTAGCAGCCGTTCGTGTCCCTGACCTTCTGCGCCATGTACTCGCTGTCGCGGGCGTCCTCCAGCAGATGCAGCTCGTCCCGCAGCCATTGGATAGCTGCGCCAGCCACAAAAATCGAACCTTCCAGCGCGTAATTTACCCTTCCGTCCAGCCCCCACGCCACGGTGGTGACCAGCCCGTTTTGGGAGAATACCGGCTTCTCGCCGGTGTTCATCAGCAGAAAGCCGCCCGTGCCGAAGGTGCTCTTGGCCTCGCCCCTGGTAAAGCAGGTCTGGCCGAACAGCGCGGCCTGCTGGTCGCCCGCCGCCCCCGCGATCTTGATCTCGCCGCCGAAGTGCATCGGGTCGGCGTACTCGTAGAACTCGCTGTTGGGCACGGGGCGCGGCAGCATACAGCGCGGTATATCGAGAATTTTCAGTATCTCGTCGTCCCAGTCCAGCGTGTGGATGTTGAACATCATCGTCCGGCTGGCGTTGGAGTAGTCGGTCACGTGGATCTTGCCGCAGGTCAGCTTCCAGATGAGCCACGTTTCCACCGTGCCGAACAGCAGGTCGCCGCGCTCGGCACGCGCACGCACGCCGGGCACGTTGTCCAAGATCCACTTGAGCTTTGTGGCCGAGAAGTAAGCGTCGATGACCAGCCCGGTCTTTTGCCGGATCAGGTCGGTCAGGCCGCGGGCCTTCAGCTCGTCGCAGTACTCGCTTGTGCGGCGGCACTGCCAGACAATGGCGTGGTAGACCGGCTCGCCGGTGTCACGGTCCCAGACGATGGTCGTCTCGCGCTGGTTCGTGATGCCGATGGCGGCGATGTCCTCCGCCGACGCGCCGACCTCGTTCATGGCCGACAGCGCCACGCCGAGCTGGGTCGTCCAGATCTCGTTGGCGTCATGCTCGACCCAGCCGGGCTTGGGAAAATACTGGGTGAACTCCTTTTGCGCGACGCTGCACATCTCGCCTCGGGCGTTAAAAAGGATGCAGCGGTTGGACGTGGTGCCCGCGTCCAGCGCCATGATATATTTTTGCTTTGTCATCGCGGTTTCTCCTTTTTACAGCAGAAAATCGATCCGTGTCTTTATTATACAGGATGTTCAGATTTTATGCGCGTGGCAAAACCGCCAAATTTTTCACCCTATTTTTGGCAGGGCTGGCGTTGGGCGGGGCGGGCACGGCATACCGGATGGTGCGGAGATGCCCCGTATAAGCTCGTATAGGCTATAAAAATACCGAAGCGGTACGCCCATGATTTCCGGGCACGCCGCTTCGGTCTTTTTATGGTTTTGTCTCAGGGGGCTTTTTCCGGCTCTTGGGCAGCTCCTCCGCCGCGGCAATCGCCACAGCGGTCACCTCCACCGCACCGGCCTCCAAAAGTGCCAGCGCACACGCCGATGCCGTCGCACCGGTTGTGATAATGTCATCGATCAGCAGCACCCGCCTGCCGGTCAGGTCTGTGCCGGGGCGGCAGCCAAACGCGCCCCTGGCGTTTTGCAGGCGCTGCTCGCGGGTAAGCTCCTTCTGCGGGCGGCCCCGGCGCTTGATGTACAGCGGTGTCTCCACCGGGACCCCCAGCACCGCGCCCAACCGGCGCGCCAGCAGCAGCGGCAGACCCGGCATACCGGGCAGCGGCTGGCGGGGCGGCACCGGCACAATGCAGCTGTACAGCGGCAGCGCGGTCACACCCGCATACTGCGGCATTTTTCCGGGCTGTTTGGCCGGCAGTGCGCCGAACACCAGCACGGCCACACGGTCCGCCAGCTCCCGGGCATACCAAAAGCAGCCGCCCCGCTTGCAGCGCAAAACGGCTGTACGTACAATATCCTCGTAATAATACGCCGCAGCAGCCTCCCGCACGGCGTAAAAATCGTGTTCGCCCTCCGGCAGACGCGCCGGAATGTGCTGTAAGCGCATTTCTTCGGGCACGCAGGCCGGGCAAACCGTGCCCTGCAGTGCGTCCGGCCCCAGCAATGACCCGCAAAACGGACAGCGCCGCGGGAAAAGCAGGTCCGGCAGACGGCGCAGCTGCGCAAAATCCGTGCGCACTTAATAGAAGCCGCAGCCGTGCTTGCCGTTCTGCTTGACACGGTACAGCGCCTTGTCAGCATCCTTGAAGATGCTCTCGCCGGGGTTTGCGCGATCCGTATAGCTCAGATTTTGCGACGTTGTCATGGCGGATTTCAGCAGCGTGAAAGCATCGTTGTCGCCGTAATGCTCTGCAAAATACTCTAAAGCGTTCTCTCGGCGGCGGGTCGTGTTCAGCTCCTCAAAGTAGTTGTCCATGTACTCCCGCTGAC
>ERZ773188.4446-NODE-4446-length-10511-cov-2.992062_pt1 | contig 10511 bp, 3 predicted proteins | sample MGYA00581011_ERZ773188 | MGnify/ENA primary metagenome ERZ773188 (study PRJEB29015, sample SAMEA2737798) | human gut metagenome | biome: human gut; feature: human-associated habitat; material: faeces | place: China | collected 2012 ...
CAGACCTCCCTCCTCGAGGGAGGGGGACCGCCCGCAGGCGGTGGAAGGAGTAAGCCCAATCATATGCCCGACATGCGCCGCGTGCGTCGGGCATATGATTTTTTTTGTTTCCGAAGAATTGGAGTGGGCAGGCCGAACGGCGGGTTTTCGGCACGAATGACCCGTCCGCGCCCCCATCCGCAGACGGACAGATTGTGGTATAATCGGGGTGTGAGGGTTACGCGAAAAAACGGTTAGTTTCCGGATTTTGCTAAAAAAATGTGAAACCGGAGTAAAAAAACCGTTTTGAATGTTATTTGGAGGATTCACAAATTCGGAATGCTATGCTATAATTGGAAAAAAGTGGCGGGAAATAGGACAATGTGTCCCGAAAATAAGTGTTACAGAAATGTGACGAAAACCCGGAAATCGGGCGCGAAAACGTAAAATAACGAAGCATCCTGTGTAACTGAAAAACGGAACGACTTTCGCGGAAAGCCGCGCGGATGCGCGCTTTTTCAAGCGGAAAACACCATATTCCGCCCTGATTATCCCCATCAAACGGAGGAAAGGGACGGACGGAGGCCGCGCCGCCGGATCACGCAAATGTGACGGGCGCGAAACAATTTCGTTTCCCCATGACGATAAAGCGCCGCCCGGAAAGGCGCGCAAAACGTTAGAAGATAGATACAAACCAAGCTGAAGGAGGTTTTTCAAGATGAAAAACAGTTGGAAAAAGGTTGTGGCGATGATGATCGCGGCGGCGCTGTGCGTCTCTTGCGGCGTGACCGGCTTTGCCGATGACATCCAGACGGACGAGAACACCGAAATCGTCGAGGTGGTCGAGGCGCAGAATCAGGAAGAACCTCAGCAGGAGGAAGCGCCCGCGCAGGAGCCCGCGCCCGCGCCGGAACCTGTGCAGGAGCCGGAACCCGCGCCCGTGCAGGAGCCGGAACCTGTGAAGGAGCCGGAACCCGCGCCGGAAGCGCCGAAGGCCGAAGAACCGAAGTCTGAGCCGGAACCCGTGAAGGAGCCGGAAGCGCCGAAGGATGAAGCGCCGAAGCAGGACGAAGAAACCAAGGCCGACGAAAAGACCGAAGAAAATATCGAAGAAAAGACCGAAGTGCCGGAGCAGAAGATCGAGGAATCGACCGAGCAGAAGAAGGAAGACATCAAGGCCGACGAAGCCAAGAAGGAAGAAGAAATCAAGGACGAGGAAAAGATCGAAGAATCCAAGAGCGAAGAACCGAAGGCCGAAGAATCCAAGGAAGAATCCAAGGAGGAATCCAAGGAGGAAAAGCCCGCCGAGCAGCCGACCGTCCCCGCCGCTACCAAGGTCGAGCAGCCGGTCGAGGATGCGTCCGCCGCTGACGTGGTGGTGAAGGAAAACATCCCCGTGCACATCGAGTGGGAAGACGAGGACGACGCCCTCGGCCTGCGCCCGCAGACCCGCGCCGTCACCCTGATCGGCTCCGACGGCCAGACCTATTCCGCGACCCTCGCCGAAAAGGACGGCTGGCAGCACACCTTCGCCGACCTGACGACCCAGCGCGGCGCGGAAGTCATCTACTATTCCGTTGACGCGGACGATGTGACCGATTACGACAAGGACGTTCGCGGCCTGACCGTGACCTACACCTGCACCGCAAAGCCCGTCGCGGAAGAAGAACCCGTCATTGACGAGCAGCCTGTCGAGGACGAAACCCTCATCGACGATCAGATGGACGGCGAGCAGGGCGAGCTTCCGGACGGCGACGGCCCGACCGTCACCGAGACGGAAGACGGCACCGTGATCGACATGGGCGAAACCGCCGAAGAACCCGTTGAGGGCGAGGAAGCCAACGCCGACAAGATCGAGGAAGACGGCGAGCTTGACGAGGACTTCATCCTCCCCGAAGAGGGCGCGCTGCCCGAGGAAGACGCTGAACCCGAAATCCCTGAGATTGATTTCAGCACGCTGAGCGTGGCCATTTCCGCCGAGAGCGACGTGGTGGAGCTGGGCGGGGACATGGTGCTGACCGCCGTGCTCACCGGGTTTGAAGACCTCAATTACACGCTCCAGTGGCAGTTCTCCACGGATAACGCGAACTGGGCGGACGTGGACGGCGCGACCGGCTCCACGCTGCGCGTGCAGATGAACGAGGAAAACCGCGATTACTTCTGGCGCGTGTCCGTCGATAACATCAGTTGGAAGAATCCCCCCGTTGTCCAGACCGAGCAGCCGCTCGACGTCGCCGACACGGCGGAAACCGGCGAGCAGGCGTGACGCGCCCGTTTTTCCGAAATCTTTTTCTTGAGGCGGCGCACCGTTTGCCGCAGATTCGCTTTGATCGTTCTGGAAGCATGGGTAATGCCGCTTTCTGATGAAACAGGAGGATAAGACAATGAGGGATAAAGTAAAACGCTTTATATCCATTCTGATGACGGCGCTGATGCTCGTCAATCTGCTGCCGGTGGGGGCGCTGGCGGATGGAATTACCAGCGGCGGGTATCAGCAGGCGACGATTGCCAATGGCAATCAGACCGTGTATCTCTACGTGAAGGTTACGGGCAATTTGAATGGCTTAAATTTGAACAAGAGCGGATGGTGTACTGTTGGCAAGGTAACAGGGCTAAATATGACGGATCCTCAATCCTATGCGTGGTGGTACGGCAGCAGTAACCATGTGTCTTCTGTCAGCGGAATTTCCGCGTCTTCCGTTGGTAAAGGAGACGTTGAGCGCTACGAAAAAAACCAATCCATTGATCTGTCAAAAGTGACGTGGGCGAGCGGTACGCACTATGGCTTCCTCCCTGTCTCAACTGGTGCAGATGATTATGTGGGGAGTGGATGGACTTGGCACTTGGACGGCTATATCGATATCGCACAAGTCCAAGCTAGTTATAAAATCCGTTATGTCGATCAGGATACGAATAATGTATTAAAGATAGCGGCCTCGGGAACAGACGATCCGGGTGTTTGGATCGATCATACAGCGCCCAAAACGCTTGAAGGCGGTTTCGAGATTGCTGGAGATACGGATAGAACGTTCAAACTGGAGCAAATTGATAACACGTTCGATATCTATTATCGCCGCCCGTATGGGTATACGGTTGAATATTACTACGACGACGTAAAAGACAAAGATGCAACCGTAATCGGCGAAAGCCAGATGTGCGGAACGAAGATCAACACGTACACGCCCAAGCTGAAAGATGGTTATGAGCTTGACAGGGTGGAAAACTGCCCGCTGACGATTAAAGCGGATGAAAGCAAGAACGTTATTAAGGTCTATTACAAGAAAATTGGCTACACGGTAACGTATGAACCGGGCGAGTACGGTACGTTTAAGACCCAAAAACACGACGCGAAACATGGCGATGCCACCCCCGCGTTTGACGGCGAAACAACAGGCAAACCCGGCTGGACGTTTGATGGCTGGGAGCCTAAGGTTGCGGATACGGTGACGGGAAATGCGACCTACACCGCGAAGTTCGTGCCGGACGAAAACCAGACGGCCACGGTTCTCTGCACGATTGACGAGAAGCAGATAGGCTACGGCACTGTTTATCCATCCATATATCAAACCATTTTGCAGGCGACCGGAAAGCTGGCAAACGGCGATCCTATCTCCGGCTCGATGGCCACGGCGAACGCGGGATATAAGTTCGTTGGCTGGTACAAGGCAACCGGAGAGGAGACCTATGAAAAGGTAACCGACGACCCTGATCTCAAACAGGAAGTGGCCGAGAAAAATCTGATCCAGAATGAACAAGGTCTGTATCAGAACACGGTTTTTGTAGCGTGGTTTGAGCCGGATGCGGGAGCGAAGGTTCCCGTTACCTATGAGGCCGAAAACGGAACGCTTGAGGGAACAACCTCTCAGGAAGCGCAGGTCGTGACGGGCGACGGCCTGACCGACGTAGAGGCCACGCCGAACACGGGATACAAGTTCGATGGCTGGTATGCGGTCGATAAGAACGGCGACAAGCACCTCATCAGCGGTCTTGACCCTGCCGAAGAACTGGACGCTGAAACGGCCAAGAAAAACCTGAACAAGGACGGCAATCTGTACGCGGAAACGACGTTCATTGCGCGGTTCGTGCCGGATGAAAACCAGACGGTTCAGGTTATTTACACGACGGACGAAAACGGCATACTTTGGGGCGGTCCAGCTATCGGATCCATCACATATAATGTGAATATCGCAACGGGCAAGGTTTGGCTAAATAATTCTTTTGTCGATGAACTGCCGACCGTACCGACCTACCCGAAAGAAGGATATGAATTTGATCGCTGGATCAGGGTTTCCCCTGAAACGACGATTGAAGGCGCGGATTCTGCTCTGACGGATGAAATGGCCAGACCGAATCTGAATCAGGAGGATGGTCTGTATCGGGAGACGAAGTTCAAAGCGATATTCAAGCCGCAAACCAACCTGAGCTACACGGTGAACTACTACTGGAACGGAACTGAAATTCCGGTCAAGCCTTCCAAGACCGTTCTCCACCAGACGTTCGGGGCAGAGGCGACGGAATCCCCCATCGGAGCCGATGACTACACGCCGGTATCGACTAAATCCCAGACGATTACGATTGGCGCGGATTCGACCCAGAACGTAATCAATTTCTACTATTATAGGAACGTCAAGCTGACGGCGAACAGCGACACGAAGACTTATAATGGAAAAAATCAGAGCGTTTCCGGTTACACCTGCGCAGTCGCGGAAATGAAGGACGGCAAACTGGAATATGTGCCGTGGACTGGCGAAAAGCCGTTGATCTTTGATGGGATCAGCGCTTCCGGCAGCGGAAAGGATGTAAACGAAAAAGGATATCAGGTTAAGTTCAATGAGTCGCCTATCGGAAAGCACGACGACCTGTATTATGTGATCGAGTCTCAGACGGGCACGCTGACGATCACCCCGCGCCAAGTGACGCTGACCTCCGAAACGGCCAGCAAGCCCTACGACGGCACAGAGCTGACAAGGCCGGTTGTGGCGGTCACGGGCGACGGCTTTGTTGACGGCGAAGTGACGGATATCAAGGCGAAGGGCAAAGTGACGCACGTTTCCGAAGGTAAAATGACGAACACGATCACCTACACGCCTGTTGATGGAAAGTTTGATGCAAACAACTACACAATCACCAAGAATGAAGGCGAGCTGTGGATCACGCCAAACACGAACGAAGTGGTTGTGACGATCGAGGGCAGAACGAAGACCGTGACGTATAACGGTGAGGAGCATACAGCTTGGCAATATGATGTTATCAGCATCAGCGACCCGCTGTACGAAACAGCCCCCGGCGAAGTGCCCAACTTCTGGAATAAGAACGCCAAGAAAGCGAGCGGAACGGACGCGGGCACTTACCCCATGGGGTGGGAAGCTGCGGACTTCGAGAACACGAATACGAACTTCTCGAACGTGACGTTTGTTGTGACGGACGGCCAGCTCGTGATCAACCCGCGCCCGGTGGTGCTGACCTCCGATTCTGATAAGAAGGTCTACGACGGTGAAGCGCTGACGAACCACACGGTAACGGAAATGTTTGGCACAGAAAGTCCGTTCCCGAACGGCGAAGGTCTGGAGTATGACTTTACGGGAAGCCAGACGGACGTTGGCAAGAGCGCTAACACGTTCACCTACAAGGCGAAAGAGGGCACGAACACGAAGCTGACGAACTACGCTATCACGACGGAGTACGGCACGCTGGAAGTCACGCCTGTCACGGATAGAGTGACGGTAAAGATCAAGGGCAAGACGGACAGTGTGATGTATGACGGCAAGCTGCATTTCGTCTTTGGCTTTGATGCGGAGCCCAGCAACGCGCTGTATAACCCGAATGAGGATATTCAGTTTAATGGCTTTGACGAAGACATGATCGCGGAAGGCACCGACGCGGGCACCTACACTATGGGGCTGGAAGTTTCGGACTTCACGAACAAGAGCAAGAACTTCACGAACGTCAGGTTTGAGGTTGTGGAAGATGGCAAGCTCGAAATCAAGAAGCGCAGCGTGAAGCTGACCTCCGCTTCCGATGAGAAGGTCTACGACGGCAAACCGCTGATGAACGAAACGGTAGCGGTTGGCGGCGACGGATTTGCTGACGGCGAAGGCGCGACGTATGACTTTACGGGAAGCCAGACGGACGTTGGCGAGAGCAAGAACGTGTTCACCTTTGAGGTAAACGAGGGCACGAAGAAAGAAAACTACACCTTTGAGGTCGCGATCGGCACGCTGAAAGTCACGCCTGTCACGGACAAAGTGACGGTAACGATCACGGAGAAATCGGACACCGTGACGTATGACGGTGGGAATCATACGGTTTCGGGCTACGCGAGCATGACGGCTGACAACCCGCTGTATGACGTAGAGGAAAACGTGCAGGAAACGCCGAACGCTGCGTGGGCGGCCAATGGAACGGACGCTGGCGAATATCCGTTAGGCATTGTGGCTGGCGACTTCAAGAACACCAATAAGAACTTCACGAACGTCGAGTTTGTGGTTGTTGACGGTGCGCTGAAGATCGATCCTGCCCCGGTTACGCTGCAAGCGCCCATCGCGAGCAAGACCTACGACGGAACGCCGCTAAAAGCGGAGGATTATGGCCACTCGTTTGTGGAAGGCCTGGACTTTGCGGATGATTTCGCATCGATCAGCGTAGAGGGCAGCCAGACGCAGGCTGGAAGCAGCGTCAGCCAGATCAAGGAGGTTGTCCCGAAGAAGGGCAAGGATCTCAAGAATTACAAACTCACATTCCTGCCGGGCAGCCTGACCATCGCCAAGCGCAGCGTGCTGCTCACCTCGCAGTCCGCGACCAAGACGTATGACGGCTCGGCGCTGACCCGCCCGGCCGTGACGATCACCGGCGACGGCTTCGTTCCGGGCGAACTGGCGAAGGCGGAGGCAACCGGCTCCATCACCAACGTGGGCAGCACCCCGAACGCCATCCAGTATACGACGACCGGCGCGTTCAACCCGGCCAACTACAGCATTGCGCTGTCCGTGGGCACGCTGACCGTGACCGCGAAGCCGGAGCCGGAACCGCGGCGCACGTTCAACCTGACGGTCAACTACGTCTATCAGAACGGCAAGCGCGCGGCGGCTTCCTACAACCGCGGCGGCCTGAAGAACGGCGAAACGTTTGATATCACGTCCCCGGTCATCGCGGGCTACACGGCTTCCGAAACCGTGGTCAGCGGCACGATCTACAACCGCGATATCAAGGTGACGGTCATCTACACCGCCGACGGCGTGAACCTGGATGACTACGGCGTGCCGCTCGGCCTGGGCAACATCACCATGAACGTGGGCGACTGCTTCGAGTAACCCTTTCACCGTATCCGGCGCGCGCTGTGCCCGCCGGATGCGGTCTCTCCGTACTACAACAACAGGAGGAAGAAGGCCATGAAAAAAATCCTCACCTTGTTGCTCGCTCTGTGGATGTTGACGGGCTGCGTCGCGATGGCGGCGGGAAATCAACTGGTTGTCGGCAGCACAACGGCGATGAGCGGCGCATTCTTCACGGATTTGTTTGGCAGCAACACCGCGGATATAGACGTTCGGGCGCTGCTGCACGGCTATAACCTGATGAGCTGGGATCACGAAACCGGCACGTACCAGATCAACGACAGCGTGGTCGCGGGCATGGCCGTCTCCAGGGACGCGCAGAATAACCGCGTGTACACGTTCGACCTCTACGGCGATTTGAAGTTCTCCGACGGGAGCGCGATCACCGCGAAGGATTATGCGTTTTCCATCCTGCTGACGGCCTCGCCGGAGCTGGCGAAGCTGGGCGGGCAGTCCGCCGCCGTCGGCGCGATTTTGGGGATTGAATCGTACCAGTCCGGCAAATCGTCCGTCCTGCGCGGCGTGCGCCTGCTGAGCGACACGCAGATGTCGATTACGATCAGCAAGGCCTACGAGCCGTATTTCTACGAGATGGCGCTGTTTGATTACAGCCCGTATCCCATCAGCGTCCTTGCGCCGGGCTGCAAGGTGGTCGATACCGAAAAGGGCGTGGGCATTGTCAACGCCAGCGGCACGGGCGCCGCGATTTTCACCGCCGACCTGCTTCAAAAGACGATTCTGGACGCGGCCACCGGCTACATGAGCCACCCGTCCGTCGTCAGCGGCCCGTACACCCTGACGAGCTACGACGCGCAGCGCGGCACGGCCAGCTTTGCCATCAACCCGTATTACAAGGGCAACGAGGACGGCGAAAAGCCGAGCATTAAAACCATCGTCTATCGCTCGGTCGCCAACGACGAGGCCATCGACCTGCTGCTCAGCGGCGAGGTCGATCTGCTCAACAAGATGGTCGCCGCCGATACGGTCAGCAAGGGGATTCAATCCATCGCGGATCAGCCGTTCTCCGTGGCGAACTACCCGCGCAGCGGCCTGAGCATGATCAGCTTCAGCTGCGAGCGCCAGACGGTCTCCAGCAAGGCGGTTCGTCAGGCGATTGCGCGCTGCTTCGACCGCGACGCGCTGGTGAAGGCCTACACGGGCAACTTCGGCCTGAAGGCCAACGGCTATTTCGGCATCGGCCAGTGGATGTATCAGCTCACCGCGGGCACGATTCAGCCGCCCGTCGCCGATCTCCCGGCCAACGCGACCGCCAAGGAGACCGCGGCCTACGAGAAGACCGTCGCCCAGTGGGACGCGCTGTCCCTTGACAAGCTCAAGGATTACCCGCTCGACCTCGATCAGGCGGCCAAGCTGCTGGATCAGGACGGATGGCGGCTCGGCAAGGACGGCCTGCGCGCCAAGAAGATCGACGGCAAGACCGTCGCGCTCGACCTGACGCTGATTTATCCGGAGGGGAACGCCGTGGGCGACGCGCTGAACGCGACGCTGACAGAAAACCTTGCGGCCATCGGCGTCCGCCTGACGGTCAAGGCCGTCCCGATGAACGAGCTGCTGGATATCTACTACCGCCGCGCGACGCGCGACTGCGACATGATCTATCTGGCGACGAACTTCGGCACCGTCTTCGACCCGAGCACGACGTACTCGACGGACGCGGCCTACGTGAAGACCGTCAACCGCACGGGCATTCGCGATTCGAAGCTCTACCAGCTCGCCGTGGACATGCGCAAGACGGAGCCGGGCGACGTGCTGAGCTACTGCCAGAAGTGGGTCGCCTTCCAGGAGCGCTGGACGGAGGTTCTGCCCGCGATCCCGGTTTACTCCAACGTGTACTTTGATTTCTACACGACCCGCCTGCAAAACTACCGCGTGACGGAAAACCAGACGTGGACGCAGGCCATCGTCGGCGCAACGCTGACGCAGACAGCGGAATAAAGTGAAAGACGGCGGACGCATCCGCCGTCTTTTTGTTATCGCTCGATTTTCCCATCCCCAGACCTCCCTCATCGAGGGAGGGGGGCGCCTGACTCCTTCAGTCACGGCTGCGCCGTGCCAGCTCCCTCAAAGAGGGAGCTCTTTGGTCGGGTTATTTCCCGCCTAAGAGATAAGTCGCGCATTGCGCGTCCGCGTTTTGTGCAGAATTTGCTCAATTATTGTTGTATAAGAGTCTTCGAGCGGGCGCGCGAAGGGTGATAGGGGCGACCGCAAAGCCCCTATATGCAATCGACGGCAAGGCCGTAGGCCTTGACCGGCGCAGCCCCTAGACCTCCCTCCTCGAGGGAGGGGGACCACCCGCAGGTGGTGGAAGGAGTTTTCCAACAGTGGAAGGTGTTCACGATCACGGAACGGGGGAAAGGGGTTCCGAATCGTCGGTTCCGAAAAGAATGGCTCGAATCGCGTCTATGGCGATTTTAGGTTCGCGACGGATGGACAGCAAGCCGTTTGTCTCCTGCATGACGTCTGTAAATTGCGTATAGCAATACCCCTGAATTCGGCGATTGGTTTTGATATAGCTAAACAGGCTCGTTAATCGGCGAATATACGACGCTTCATTTTTTTCGATTGCACAATAGCCCCAATCCTTTTTAGATTGATTGGTCTTGAAAGCGACGCCGCCGAATTCCGTCAGCAGGATGGGCTGCCCCGTATATTGATAACCGGAGGCAAAGATCATTCGATCCTGCGCGGCCGATTGAAGCAGGGCGTCCAGATCATCCCAACGGGAAGAAAGGGCTTTGCCGTCAAACGAATAATCATGGAGGGTACAGAAATCGGTTGTCACCTGTTCCCAGCCGTCGTTGGTCGATACCCAGCGCGTTGAATCCATCGCCTTGATGAAATGATATAGGCTGACGGCATAACGCTGCTGCGCGGCGTTTTGCTCGATATTGCGAACGCCCCATGATTCATTCAGCGGAACCCAGCACACAATGGATGGATGATTATAATCTCTTTGTATGAATTCGCGCATGGATTCGAAGCTGCGATGCATGGCAAGTTCGGAAAACTCATAGCAGCTCGGTAATTCTCCCCAGACGAGAAGGCCGATTTTATCCGCCCAATAGTAGAAAAGCGGATCCTCGATTTTCTGGTGCATCCGAACCCCGTTAAAGCCCATGTCTTTGATGGTTTGAAGATCGGTTCGGTATCGTTCGTCCGTGTCCGCCGTCAACAAACCGC
>ERZ773188.4453-NODE-4453-length-10502-cov-3.291184_pt1 | contig 10502 bp, 9 predicted proteins | sample MGYA00581011_ERZ773188 | MGnify/ENA primary metagenome ERZ773188 (study PRJEB29015, sample SAMEA2737798) | human gut metagenome | biome: human gut; feature: human-associated habitat; material: faeces | place: China | collected 2012 ...
CTCCCTCAAAAGCAGCCTTAATGTAGTTCAGAGGCTGATCTGCAATGTTTAATCCACAGAAATTCTGCATTTTGGAAATTTCTGCAGACGTGGTGTTAATGGTATCTGCAAATCCCTTAAACTGATCCATTGATGCAAGATCTTTCCACTGAGATGGAGATAATGCATAAAGGAAATCGATGACAGAATTACTGGTCGCTTTTCCGTTATCCAGCGCCAGCTGTACACGAGTCATCTTATTGTCTGTGATAAAGCTCTGGATCAGGTCTGTGTAGCCACTTACGCTTGTGATCTGATCAACAAGGCCTGTGAAAACATTCTTTACACTGCCAACATAACCAGGAATTTTGTAAATAACCTGCCATAATGCCATCAGGACAGGAAACTGGATCAACAGCTGCACACAGCTGCCGGTAGGTGAAACACCGTATTTCTGATATACAAGCTGAGTTTCTTCCTGCATTTTCTGCACGGACGCCTGGTCTTTTTTATCTTTGTATTTCTTCTGTATCTTCTGAAGCTCAGGCTGCATAACAGAGCTTAATTTAGAAAACTTCTGCTGTTTAACCTGCAATGGTGTCATCAGTGCATAAATAATAATACTGAAGATAATGATACAAAGACCCAGGTTCTGAATACCAACCAGATCAAGAACTCTGTAAATCCCGTCCATGATCCAGCCCATAATAGAAGCAACCTGTCCAATAATCGGGACACTGCTCTTCGTTAATAAAATCATATCCAAGTTTGTTTCCTCCTAGGCTTTTTCGGTGTAACTATTCAATTGTCAAAGTTTGAGTTTTTGTGCTGAAAATCAGTTTAAAGTGTCATTTATTGTACACTATCTGTTTCAGTACAGTTTATGGCACAGGATCGTATCCTCCATGTGAAAAAGGATTGCAGCGCAAAATTCTCCACACTGCAAGAAGCCCGCCCTTTAACGCACCATATTTTTGAATTGCTTCTAAACCATATTGAGAACATGTGGGAATATAAGGACATTTTGTTCTCTTCATCGGCGATATATATTTCTGATAGAGACGAATCATATGAATCATGATATTCCTTGGACTAAATCTGCTCATGATAATTTCTCCTGCAAATCTGTTTCAATATTGCCGCTCCTTTACCGAACCAACAATACTGCCCAAATACCGTTTAATCTTCCACATGAAGCTCAGCCTCACGGCGGATCTTCATTCTGCCTGCAAGATGCATAAGCGCACTCTCAATCTCCTGATAGGACTTGTCCTTTGCATTTGGTCTTGCGACCACTACAATGTCCAGTCCCTGACGGAAAGATCTTTCATTCAGGCGGTAGCTCTCTCGTATCAGTCTGGTGACTCTGTGGCGTACCACACTATTCCCAACTTTTTTACTTACAGATATTCCCAGACGATTCTCCATGTGCCTGTCATGGTTCTCAAGCACATACATCACCAGATACCGATTTGCCTGTGATGTTCCTTTTCGGTATACCCTTTGGAATTCGTTATTTTTCTTTAAGGAGTCTGAGTATTCCATCTGATTCTCCTTTATATGATATTGAAATAATTATTTCTGTATAGAAGAAAAGACCACAGTAACTGCGGTCTTAACGGTCTTAAGCAGATAACTGCTTTCTTCCTTTTAATCTTCTGGCAGCTAATACTTTACGTCCGCCTTTTGTGCTCATACGAGCTCTGAAGCCATGGACTTTCGCTCTAGATCTTTTTTTCGGCTGAAATGTCATTTTCATAGGTAAAGCACCTCCTTTATCTATATGGAATTTAAAATTATTAACCTAATCAGAACATCATTTCAATTATATTCATAAATGGCATTCTCGTCAAGTAAAAATTCTTGCTTTCCTAGAATTTTTTATATCCACAAAGTTTTCCACACTGTGCATAACCTGTCATTTTGAAAAGGTTTACGTAACATTATCCACATTTTGTGGATAACTTGTGGATAACCTGGGGATTATCAGCAAAAATATCCACTTTTGACTGTTGATTTTAACGCATATGTCACAAAAAACGGTATATTTCGAGGGGATTCGACAGTGGATAGAGTTATACACATAATTTTTCATTATTGAAACCCGTAAAACCATGTTATGGTAACCAGAATGGTTATCAACCTATTTATCCACATTTATCCACACACAAAATGTTGATAACTTTCCAGTTTATTCACAAGATATCCCCCATTTTTTTCCTTGAATTTTTTTATTATCCACTGCAATTTTTTTTAATTGTGGATGTTTTGTGGACAATTCTATACTTTTCCCCATTTATTTTTCCTATTTTTAGCTTCAAAACAACATTTTCCTCCTCGTCCCCTCATTCTTTTAGGTAATCCACAGCAATCTTAATTCTTTCTCCGAATGTGCATAATTTTCCACATAAATTTCCTATATAAATAAGATTTTGTCGTTGCGAAAAGACAGGATTTATTATAATATATATAAGGATATTTATGTCCGTTTATCAAAATACCAGTAAAATTCCAGTATATTTAGCCTGGCACACCCTAATTTCCTGTTTCCAGCTGGTATTTTGATAAACGGACATGTCGCCGACGGACGGCATCATTTAATATAAGAAACAATCAGATGTGTACGGGAGGAAAAAATGAGCACAGTAATAGAAAAATGGGATGAAATCCTGGGAATTGTGAAAAAGGAGCACGATCTTTCCGATGTTCGATTCGACACATGGCTGAAACCCCTGAAGGTTTATGATGTCAGTGGAAATGTAGTTACCATCGTCGCTTCCGACCAGGTGCGATTAAGCTACATTAATAAGAATTACAAACTGCCTCTGCAGGTTACCATAAGCGAAGTTACCGGAATGACCGACTGCGAAGTGAAATTTATCCTTCCAGAAGACGTCCCGGCGAAGAAATCCATTTCCGACGCTGCACCTGATCAGGACAACCGTTTTAAGGCCAGATGTGAAGAAGCAAATCTGAACCCCAAATATACATTCAATACTTTTATCGTGGGCAGCAACAACAAACTGGCTCAGGCTGCAGCCCTGGCAGTAGCGGAATCTCCGGGAAATACGTACAATCCGCTGTTTATCTATGGTGGTGCAGGACTTGGCAAGACCCATCTTATGCATTCCATCGCCCACTTTATTATTGAAAATGATGATAACAGTAAGGTTCTCTATGTTACAAGTGAAGAATTTACCAATGAGCTGATCGAGACCATCCGTAATGGAAATAACACCGCCATGAGTAAATTCCGCGAGAAATACCGTAACATTGATGTCCTTCTCATTGATGATATTCAGTTTATTATAGGAAAGGAATCCACGCAGGAGGAATTTTTCCACACCTTCAACAGCCTTTACAGTGCAAACAAACAGATTATCATATCTTCCGATAAACCGCCGAAGGATATGGAAATTCTGGATGAGCGTTTCCGTTCCAGATTCGAATGGGGACTGATCGTGGATATTACTCTGCCGGATTACGAGACCAGGATGGCCATTCTTCATAAAAAAGAAGACATGGACGGCTACAATGTAAGCGAAGATGTTATCAAATATATTGCAAATAATATCAAATCCAACATCCGTGAGCTGGAAGGTGCCTTCAATAAGGTAGTTGCTTATGCAAAACTGGAGAAAAAAGAGGTTACCCTTGAACTTGCCGAGCAGGCTCTGAAGGATATCGTCGCACCGAATGAAAATAAACAGATTACTGCAGACTACATTATTTCTATGGTAGCAGAGCATTTTAATGTAAGTACTGCCGATCTTTGTGGAAATAAAAGAAGTTCCAAGATCGTGATGCCAAGACAGGTGGCAATGTATCTTTGCCGTGAAATTCTGGCGATCCCGCTGAAAAATGTAGGACAGTATCTTGGAAATCGCGACCACACTACCGTTATGCACGGAGTAGAAAAGATCGAAAAGGAGCTCCAGAACAACGAACAGCTCCAGAACACCATTGATACATTAAAGAAAAAAATTAATCCACAAACTTAACACATTTTTTCCACATTTCATGTGTATAAGATGTTGACATTATGTGTATTAATGTGAATAACTTTTGGCGACAAAATCGCTTATGTGGTTTTACACAGGTTATTCACACTCTAAACCAATGCTTTTACACGAAGTTATCCATACCCGAAACCCTTTTATTCACTGGGCGGAAGTGAGTTTTTCACATATTCACACCCCCTACGGCGGATACGGCGGATATCTTCTTAAATATATTTAATGAAAAACCCATTTTCTCCAGAAAGGAAGTTATACACATTATGAAAATCATTTGCTCCAAAAGTAACTTGTTGAAGAGCGTCAGCATTTCCTTAAAAGCTGTACCATCCAAAACAACAATGCCAATTCTGGAATGTATTCTGATTGATGCAACAACAAATCAGATCAAATTTACTACTAATGACATGGAACTTGGAATCGAAACCATTGTCGAAGGTACTATAGAAGAAAAAGGAATGGTTGCCCTGAATGCGAAAATCTTTTACGAGATCATCAGAAGACTTCCAGACAACGATGTTACCATTAAAACTGATGAAAAATTCGCTGCAACTATCACCTGTGAGAAAGCAAAATTTAATATTCCTGGAAAATCAGGAGAAGATTTCGCATATCTTCCTATGATTGAAAGAGATGAACCATTAACTATCTCTCAATATACATTAAAGAATATGATTTATCAGACAATATTCTCAATTGCAGTCAACGATAACAACAAATTAATGACTGGTGAGCTGTTTGAAATTAAGGATAATTGTCTGAAAATTGTCTCTCTGGATGGACACCGTATTGCGATCCGCAAAATGCCTCTGAAGAAAGACTATTCAGACCGCAAGGTTGTAGTTCCAGGCAAGACTCTGAATGAGATCAGTAAGATCTTATCCGGAGAAATGGATGATGTAGTCAGCATTTTCTTCACAAACAATCATATTTTATTTGAATTTGACCAGACTATGGTAGTTTCACGTCTGATCGAGGGGGAATATTTCCGTATTGACCAGATGCTTTCCAGCGATTATGAGACCAAACTTTCCATTAACAAAAAAGAATTCCTGGATTGTATCGACCGTGCCACACTCCTTGTAAGAGAAGGAGATAAGAAACCGATCATTATCCACATTACAGATGGCAGCATGGAGCTGAAGATTGATTCTGCAATGGGTTCCATGAACGAGGATATTGATATTGAGAAAGAGGGTAAAGATATTCTGATCGGATTTAATCCCAAGTTTCTGATCGATGCACTGAAGGTTATTGATGATGAGACCATCGACATTTACCTGGTGAATCCGAAAGCACCTTGCTTTATCAGAGATGAGGAAGAAACTTACACGTATCTGATTCTTCCGGTTAACATAAATCAGAACCAGGCAAGATAATGACACTTGTCACAGAGAGAAACGTAACAGACAATTGGAAGAGGAATGGAAGTGAACACGGGCTGCAAATAATGGCTGGAGACAGTCCGAAAACGAATTGCAGTCGTGATGCCAGAAGAGTGGAGGCAGAAAATTGGAAATCAGAATCAGAGATGAATTTATCAAACTTGGCCAGGCACTGAAACTTGCTGACCTTGTATCAGACGGCGTTGAGGCAAAATATGTGATCAACGACGGACTTGTAAAAGTAAATGGCGAAGTAGATACCAGAAGAGGCCGCAAGGTTTATGGCGGTGACGTTATTTCCTATAATGGCCAGGATGTGAAGGTTCTGTCCGGAAACGAGTAAAATGGCTTATATTGAATCCATAAAATTAAGCAATTTCAGAAATTACGAATCGCTGGAACTTTCTTTTGACAAAGGAACCAATATTTTTTATGGGGATAATGCCCAGGGAAAAACAAATATCCTGGAGTCTGTGTATCTGTGCGGAACCAGCAAATCCCATAAAGGAAGCAAAGACCGGGAGATTATCCGCTTTGAACAGGATGAAGCCCATATCCGCATGATGGTGGGAAAAGATTCCATGTCTTACAAGATCGACATGCATCTTCGGAAAAATAAGGCCAAGGGTGTGGCAATCAACGGGCTTCCCATAAAGAAGGCGAGAGAGCTTCTCGGTGTGGTGAATCTGGTTTTCTTTTCCCCGGAGGATCTGAATATTATCAAAAACGGTCCGGGAGAGCGACGAAGATTCATGGACGCGGAGCTTTGTCAGCTGGATAAACTATACCTCACAGATCTTGCCGGATACAATCATGTTCTGAATCAGAGAAATAAGCTGCTGAAGGATATGTATAAGCGACCGGATCTTGGAGCGACTCTGGATGTATGGGATATGCAGCTGGTAAATTATGGCCGTAAGATCATTGGCAAAAGAAGAGAATTTGTGGAGTCCCTTAATGAGATCATTAAGGAAATTCACAGAAATCTTACCGGCGGTATTGAGAATATAGAAGTGATATATGAACCAAGCGTGGAGAGTGAGGCTTTGGAAGAGAGCCTTTTCCGCAACAGAGACCGGGATCTTCGGATGAAAATGACTTCGTCCGGACCTCACAGGGATGACCTAATGGTGGCTGTGAACGGAATTGATATCCGCAAATATGGTTCGCAGGGGCAGCAGAGAACAGCAGCCCTTTCCCTGAAACTTTCGGAGATTTATCTGGTGGAGAAGATCATTCATGATAAACCAGTTCTGCTTCTGGACGATGTCCTTTCGGAGCTGGACAGCAGCCGTCAGAATTATCTTCTTGAGAGTATTCATGATATTCAGACCATGATCACCTGTACTGGTCTGGATGATTTTGTCAGTCATCAGTTTACGATCAATAAAGTGTTTCACGTTGTGGCAGGGCATGTGTATCAGCCGATGGGGGGTCCTGCAGATAAATAAGCTTGCGAAGTAGAATAGGTTATGCTAAACTTGCAGTAACTATGGAAAGTTGGTGAAAATTTTGGATAAAGAAGAATTTCGGGTTAAACTTGAAGAGATTAACCATTTAGTAGAACAGAAAGACTATAAGGGAGCCATGAATGTTGTAGACAGCATTGACTGGCGCCGTGTGAAAAATGTTCGTACCCTTTGTGTGGTTGGTGAAATCTATGCTGCCAATAAACGCTATGAGGACAGCAAGGAAATTTTCCTGCTGGCTTATCACAGAGCCTCCATTGGTAAGAACATTCTTTATCGTCTTGTAGAAGTTTCCCTGAAGCTGGGACAGGTTTCCGAGGCAGTGGAATTTTATCAGGAGTACAGGGAAGTTGCGCCAAATGATAATACGCAGTACATCCTGAAATACAAGATCCTGAAAGAAAAAAAGGCTCCTCTTGCAGAGCAGATCAAGGTTCTGGAGGATTATAAGGAGAAAGAATTTACCGAAAAATGGTCTTACGAGCTTGCCAAACTGTACTATCAGGATGGTGACAAAGAGAAATGTCTGGAGCTTTGCAACGAGATCATTCTCTGGTTCAACGAGGGTAACTACGTGATGAAGGCTATGGACCTGAAACAGCGTATGGGTGCTCTTACTGGCGCGGAGAAAGAGCGGTATGAACAGCAGTTTGTACCGAAGCTTCTGAAACCTGAGGAAGCAGATACCATCAAGGAAGAAGAGAAAGCACCGAAAGCTGAGAACCAGGGAAGCGAATCTATTGAAAGTATTCAGATCAAGAGCGAGGATCTGGATGGCGTAGAGAGTCTTCAGGATAAAATTTCCAAAGGACTTCGTGACATCTTTGGAAGCCGTAAGATGGATGAAATGGAAGACAGCATTGTTTCCACTGAGCAGACGAAAGAGGTTCAGGAAGAAATGCTTCGTGATCCGGCTTCTGAGAAAGAATATGAAAGTGTACCGGAGCTGGAGCCTGAAACTGGCAAGGTGAAAGTGGAGAATACCAAGGAGAATGTTGCTGAAGAATCTGTGAGTACAGCAGATGAGACTGCGGAGGAATCAGCAGAAGCAGTTTCCGAAGAGAATACAGAAGGTTTAGAGAATGCAGATCGTTCAGAGTCTGCAGAAGAGAAGAACGCATTTTCCACAGAAACAGAAACACCTGTTGAGAACCTGAAAATGCCTACACTGAATATTCCGGATTCTATGAAGAATATGGTACCGGAAGAGATTGAGGTTCCCAAGGCACCTGTACAGAATAACCTTTTCAGTGATGAGGCTGATGCTGCGGAGAAAATGAAAGACGAGAAACCTGCATTTGATTTTTCAAATTTCAATCTGGAGGATACGATTCTTGCTGCTGCTTCTGCACAGGGAATTGAAATTCCGGATGAGAAGGTAGATGAAGAGAAAGTTCAGGAAGAAAATAAAGAAATTGTAGAAGCTGCCCAAGAAATATCTACGAAACCTCAGAATGCTGTAAAAGAAGAAAAGGCAGAGGATATTCCAGAAGAAGAGGAAGTTATCACTGAGGACGAGGAAGAAATCGAGCCAGAACCAGAGCAGAAAAAGCCGGTTGTAGAGCTTGAGGAAGAGGAATTCCTTTCCGAAGAGGATCTTCAGGCTGCTGAGGATGAGTTTATGAATGGCCCGGCAGGTCATAAGGAGAAAGAAGAGCCTTCTGATGATTCCATGTCTGAGGATGAATTTATTGCCAAACTTCTCAGAGAGAGCATTGGCGAAGAAGAGGATGAGGATATGCCTCCAGCTGCAGATGATGTGGTTGAAACGGAAGATGCAGAGGAAGAACCGGAAGATTCTGAGGACGAAAACTTTGATTTTGATGAGGATGAAGAGGAAGAAGAGTCTTCTGAATCTCTTTCCGAGGAAGAGGAACTGGAACAGTTTATCGATTCTATTCAGCCAAAGGATAAGAGAAATCCATCTGACATTGTGCCAAGAGAGAAATCACTCACCGATGATGAGAAGAAGCTGTTTACATATTTTGTAAAGGTTCCGGGAATGCGGGAACAGCTGATCAGTGCACTTTGCGATGTGCAGATGGCGGCTGCTGATAAGACCTCCAAGACTGGAAACGTGATCGTCATGGGTGGGAAAGAAACTGGTAAGACAAGACTGATCGCAAGCTTGATTCCGGCAATCTGTAAAGAGCTGAATCTGCCGGCTTCCAAGGTGGCTTATGTATTTGCCGACCAGCTGAACGAGATGGATATTACGAAAGTGATCGGCAAGCTTAGCGGTGGTTTCCTTGTCATTGAGAATGCTAACCAGCTGACACAGGAAACAGTAGATATTCTGGATAAGGCTATGGAGTTCCGCACAGACGGACTTACTGTGATCATTGAGGATGAGAAGATCGGAATGCGTAAGCTGATTGCAAGATTCCCGAAATTCGCCAAGAAGTTTACATCCATGATCAACATTCCGGTATTTACCAATGATGAACTTGTAAACTTTGCAAGAGTTTACACCAAGGAAAATGGTTACAAGATCGACCAGATGGGAATGCTTGCATTGTATAATCTGATCGGTGTGAACCAGAAAGAAGACCAGCCTATGAACATTGGCGCAGTTAAGGAAATGCTTGACGCAGCAATGGCGAAATCCCAGGGCGGACTTCTGAAGTTTAATAAGAAAAAGAGAGTAGACCGTGATGGATTTACGGTTCTTTATGAGAAAGATTTTGCAAAATAAGTAATAGGGGAATTGCAGACAGCTGCCCAGATTGTGTGATTTGCAGATAATGATTAAATAATTTAAAAGAAAGAGGAAATTAATATGACCAGACCTTATTTAGGAAATCCGAAATATACCATTGAAGTTCTTCAAAAGTATAATTTTGCTTTCCAGAAAAGGTTTGGTCAGAATTTTCTTATCGATACCCATGTTCTGGAAAAAATAATCGAGGCTTCCAAGATCACCAAGGATGATTTTGTTCTGGAAATCGGACCGGGTATTGGAACCATGACCCAGTATCTGGCTGAGGCAGCCAGAGAAGTGGTGGCTGTAGAGATTGATAAGACATTGATCCCGATTCTGGAAAATGATACTTTGAAAGACTGGGATAATGTGACTGTGATCAACGAGGATATCCTGAAAGTTGATATTGCGGCGCTGGCACAGGAGAAAAATGGGGGCAAGCCTATCAAGGTGGTTGCCAATCTGCCTTATTATATTACCACACCAATCATCATGGGACTTTTTGAAAACCATGTTCCCATTTCTTCCATCACCATTATGGTACAGAAGGAAGTGGCAGACAGAATGCAGGTTGGTCCTGGAACAAAGGATTACGGTGCTTTGTCTCTGGCTGTTCAGTATTATGCCAGACCGCAGATCATTGCGAATGTTCCGCCGAACTGTTTTATGCCAAGACCGAAGGTGGGAAGTGCTGTTATCCAGCTTGTGAGATATGAAGAGCCGCCAGTGCAGGTGGACAATGAGAAGCTGATGTTCAGGCTGATTCGGGCATCTTTTAATCAGAGAAGAAAAACATTGGTAAATGGACTGAAGAACTCCCAGGAGCTTGATTTTTCAAAAGAGGAAATTGAGAAAGCTATGGCAGAGACCGGAATTCCGGTAAATGTGAGAGGCGAAGCGCTTACTTTAGCAGAATTTGCTGATCTTGCAAACGCATTTAATAAATTGAGAT
>ERZ773188.4454-NODE-4454-length-10500-cov-4.404978_pt1 | contig 10500 bp, 9 predicted proteins | sample MGYA00581011_ERZ773188 | MGnify/ENA primary metagenome ERZ773188 (study PRJEB29015, sample SAMEA2737798) | human gut metagenome | biome: human gut; feature: human-associated habitat; material: faeces | place: China | collected 2012 ...
CTCCATTGCTCAAATTGGCAGTTTTGCGGAGCAGCTACTATAGCGTTCCACATAGTCTGTCACATCTGACGGCTTTACCGCAGATATGACTGATGTCGCAGGTAGAAGAATTGCGATGTTTTTATAAGGGGACGGCTCGATATGCTCCTCAATGGCTTTCTGGATCAACTGATTTAAGGAGATTCCCTCCTGTTCAGCTGCCAGTGCGGCTTTTCTATGCAATTCTGGTGTAAGCCTGACGTTGAGAGAGCCTTTATACTCTTTATCCGGTGATATTCCCTGTTCTGCGCAGACCTGTAAATAGGTATCAATGCAATCACGAAAGGTCTCATTCAATTCTTGCGCGGACGTCCCATGAAAAGCAATTGTATCACGAACACCGAACACAGTACCTACAAAAATTTCGTCCTCAGCATCATACTCAACTGTGGCATGATACCCCTTATAGGACAGCATATTGGACATTATGCTACCTCCTGTTATTCACTTATTTCGCCAATATCCTTTAAAAATTTACGAACCATTTTTATCTGATAGCTGTAGAGCTCATTCCCGGGATGGGGCGCATCAAATATCAGTTTCAAACTCGTGTCTGCATGGATGTACATAACCGCAGAGCCACGGCCTCCAGAATGCTTTGTACACCCGCATTGTCCCATAAGCGCATCCAAATCTGAGACGGTGAAGTTTTTTGGCATAAGCTTCTCCAGTATTTTATCTTTCTTTGGCAATTGCTATCCGCCTCCAGCCCGCAACTGTAAACCAGTCGCAATGTTATTGTAGATTAGAAAGTAATTTCTGTCAACTATTTTTTGAAGGACCGTCTATGCCAATGTAATAAACAAGCCGCCTCGGCGAACGGTCTGCCCATTCTGCCGAGGCGGCTCAATTCTTCTACTTTACTTCACCAGCAGTTCCGCGATCTGGATGGCGTTGGTGGCGGCGCCTTTTCTTACCTGGTCGCCGCAGCACCACAGGCATAGGCCGTTGTCATCGGTCAGGTCCGGGCGGATGCGGCCTACGAAGACGATATCCTGGTCGGAGGTGTCCAGGGGCATGGGGTACTCCTTCCTGGCCAGGTCGTCCACCAGCTTACAGCCCGGGGCCTTGGCAATGGCTTCCTGGGCCTCCTTGACGGAGATGTGCTTATCAAAGTGGAGGCTGACGGAGATGGAGTGGCTGCGGACCACGGGAACACGGACGCAGGTGCAGCTGACTTGCAGGTCCGGCAGGTGCATGATCTTGCGGCCCTCGTTCTGCATCTTCATCTCCTCGGAGGTGTAGCCCTCATAGGCCTCGCCGCCGATCTGGGGGATGACGTTGTAGGCGATCTGGTACTGGAACACCTTCGGCTCGACGGGCTTGCCCGCGGCGAGCGCCGCGACTTCGTCGTGCAGCTCGTCGATGCCGTTCTTGCCCGCGCCGGAGACCGCCTGATAGGAGCTGGCGATGATGGTCTCGATGGGGCTCTCCTTCGCCAGCGCGTTGATGGCGACGAGGGTGACGATGGTGGTGCAGTTGGGGTTGGAGATGATGCCGCTGTGCCACTTCACGTCCTCGGGGTTGATCTCGGGGATGACCAGCGGCACCTTGGGGTCGAGACGGAAGGCGCTGGAGTTGTCGACGAACACCGCGCCGGCCTTAACGATGGCGGGCGCGAAGCGCTCGGCAATGTCGTTCTCCGCCGCGCCGAGCACGATGTCGAGACCCTCAAAGGCGTCGTCCGACGCCTCGACGATCGTGCACTTCCTGCCGCCGAAGTCGATCTCGCTGCCCGCGCTGCGCGCGGAGGCGATGGGGCGCAGCTCGCCGACGGGGAACTTGCGCTCGAGCAGAATTTTCATCATTTCCTGACCCACGGCGCCCGTCGCGCCGAGAATGCCTACATTATAAAGCTTCATGGTATTGCCCTCACCTTTTCCTTAAATATGTTCCTTGACAAAGCTGTCATACAGTACGCGAATGGCCTGCGCGAAGTCCTTTTCCTCCACGCCGACGATGATGTTCAGCTCCTCGGGACCCTGCGTGATCATGCGGATGTTCACGCCGTTCTCACCGAGCTTGGCAAAGATCTTGCCGGAAACGCCGGGGCGGTACGCCATCTTCCGGCCGACCGCCGCGACGACCGCGATGTGCTCCGTCACCGTTATCTTATTCGGCTGCACCTCTTTTTGCAGCTCGCCCAGCATGGCGTAGAGACATTTGGAGACCTTTTTGCTCTCCACCACCAGCGAGATGATGTCGATGCCGGAGGGGATATACTCCACATTGACCTCGTGTTTGGCGAGAATTTCCAGGATCCGCACGAGCGTGCCGGGGTCGCCGGACATACCGGTTTTGGCGATGGTGATGACGGAGAAGCCCTTCTTGCCCGCGATGCCGGTGATGAAGCTGCCGTCGTTCGTGTCCTCCTCGATGCTCTCGAGAATGGTGGTGCCGGGGTGCTCCGGCTCGTTCGTGTTGCGGATGTTGAGCGGGATGTTCTTCTCACGCACGGGGAAGATGGTGCCCTCGTGGAGCACCTGCGCGCCGATGTAGCTCAGCTCGCGCAGCTCGCCGTAGGTGAGGTGGCGGATGGGCGCGGGATCGTCCACGATGCGCGGGTCGGCCATCAGAATGCCGGAGACGTCCGTCCAGTTTTCGTAGACGTCGGCGTCCAGCGCCGCTGCCGCCAGCGCGCCGGTGATGTCGCTGCCGCCGCGGGAGAAGGTGCGGATGCGTCCGTCGGGCATCACGCCGTAAAAGCCGGGAATGACCACGCTGCGGTCGCCCGCGGCGCGGCGCAGCGCCTCGTAGGTCGCGTCGGTATCCACCGTGCCGTCGAAGCGGAACTTCACCCACTCGGCGGCGTCGAGGAACTCGTAGCCGAGGTACTCAGCCATCAGCCGCGCGGAGAAGTATTCGCCGCGCGAGGCCAGCTCGTCCTTTTCGATGCACTCCTGCATCTTCGCCCACAGGGCGTCGAAGTCGGGATTCAGGTCGAGCTTCAGACCGCAGTCGTGCGCGATCTCGAGATAGCGCGTGCGGATCATGTCGAAAATTTCCTCGCAGCTCACACCGTATTTGATGTGCGCGGCGCAGAGGTACAAAAGATCGGTGATCTTGTGGTCGCCGGAAAAGCGCTTGCCGGGCGCGGACACGATGACCACGCGGCGGGACTCGTCGGCCTCTACGATGGCCTTGACCTTGGCGAACTGCTGGGCGTCGGCGAGCGACGAGCCGCCGAATTTCAGAACCTTAAGCATTTTCCTTTACTCCTCCTCGATCCTTGCTAAGAATACCGGCTTGCCGCACGAGCGCGCGCGCTCGGCGCGCGCAAAGGCCTCGGCGACGGTGATGGGCCCGGTGCAGACGATCTCGCTGCCCGTACGCAGGTAAAAGCGGCCGACCGCCGCGGAATTGTCGATGTGCTTCGCCTCGTGCCGCGAGACATAAAAGCTCGGGCAGCCCTCGATGACGTCCACGCAGTCGCTCAGCACGCTGCTGCCGGTGGGGTAGCCGCCCGCGCCCGCGCCGGAAAAGCTCAGCTCGCCGAAGCGCGCGCCGCGCAGGGTGACGAGGTTTCCTGTGCCGTTCGTCTGCGCGACCGGCGACGCGGCGGGGAAGAGCGTGGGGCAGACAAAGGCGGAGATGCGGCCCTCGTGCCGCTCGGCGCGGACGAAGAGCTTGCAGACCCTGCCCAGCTCGCGCCAGGCGGCGAAGTCCCTTTCCTCCACGCTCGAGATGCCGAAGCAGGGGATCTCCTCCTCTCGCACCGACGCGCCGAAGGCGAGGTTCGCGCTGAGCACCAGCTTGCGCCGCGCGTCGTAGCCCTCCACGTCCGCGGTGGGATCGGCCTCGGCGTAACCGAGCGCTTGCGCCTCGCGCAGACAGGTGGTATAATCGACGCCGGAGGCCGTCATGGCTGAGAGCATATAGTTCGTCGTGCCGTTCAGGATGCCGCCGACGGCGGTGATCTCATCGAGCCGCGCAGCGCGGGAGAGGGACGTGAGCCACGGGATGCCGCCGCCCGCCGCCGCCGTGCAGCGCAGCGACACGCCGCACTCCCTCGCAAGCTCCAGCAGCTCGTCGTAGTGCGCGCACACGAGCTGCTTGTTCGCGGTGACGACATGCTTGCCCGCGCGCATGGCCGCGCAGATATAACGGTAAGCCGGCTCCAGTCCGCCCATGACCTCGACCACGATGCCGACCGAGCGGTCGCGCACGATCTCGTCGAAATCATTTGTCACGGTGCAGGGAAGCTCCGGGCGCGGACGGCGGGACAAAACGCTCGTCACGCGCAGATCGCTCCGCCCGAGCGTGAGCTCGTAGAAGGCCTTGCCGACGGTGCCGAAGCCGAGCAATGCAATGTTCATGGGGTGTGCCTGCCTTTCTCTCTGTAAAATCCGCCAAGTATGGACGATTTGTGCAGTTTGCACGGAAATGTCCGCGGCAGAAAAACACTTGACTTTTTGATGGGAACAATATAACATGAGCATTGTCGAAATGCAATAGGCAATCGAAAAAATATTTTGATATGGCAAATGAAAAAAACCGAAAAGCGGAGGTATTTTTAATATGAACTATCAAAGCACGCGGAACGCGGCTCTCACCGCATCGAGCGCCGAAGCGATCCTGAACGGCCTTGCCCCCGACGGCGGGCTGTACGCCATGCCGGCCCTCTCGGGGCTGGACTTCGACTGGCAGCGCTGTCTGACGCTCTCCACGCAGGGCATGGCGACGGAGATATTATGCGCGCTGCTGCCCGACTTCACGCACGCGGAGATGGAGCAGCTTGTCCATGCCGCCTACACCGGCAAATTCGAGACCGAGGACCTGACCCCCACCGTTCCGGTCGGTGAGGACACGGTGCTCGAGCTGTTCCGCGGCCCCACGAGCGCCTTCAAGGATGTGGCGCTCTCGATGCTGCCGCACCTGATGACGGCGGCAAAGAAGAAGTGCGGCGTGGACGATGAAATTTTGATCCTCACCGCGACCTCCGGCGACACCGGCAAGGCCGCGATGGAGGGCTTCTGCGACGTCGCGGGCACGAAGATCATCGTCTTTTACCCGGACGGCGGCGTGTCCGCCGTGCAGAAGGCGCAGATGGTCACGCAGGGCGGCGACAATACCTGTGTCGCCGCGGTGCGCGGCAACTTCGACGACGCGCAGACTGCCGTCAAGCAGGTCTTTGCCAAGGTCGGCGGCGAAAGCTTGCTCGCGGGCAAGGGCGTGCGCCTGTCGAGCGCGAACTCCATCAACATCGGCCGCCTTGCCCCGCAGGTCGTCTATTACTTCCGCGCTTACGCAGACCTTGTCCGCCGCGGCACGGTCGCTGTCGGCGAGCGGGTGGACTACGTCGTTCCCACCGGCAACTTCGGCGACATTCTCGCCGGCTACTTCGCCCGCGAGCTGGGGCTTCCCGTCGGCACGCTCGTGTGCGCGTCCAACGCCAACAACGTGCTCACCGACTTTATCCGCACGGGCCGCTACGATAAAAAGCGCCCGTTTTACCTCACCAGCTCGCCCTCGATGGACATTCTGGTGTCGAGCAACCTCGAGCGTCTGCTGTTCCTGCTCTCCGGCGACGAGCAGCTGGTGGCGAAGCTGATGCGTCAGCTCACCGAGGACGGCGCCTACGAGGTGCCGGAGGAGCTGAAGGAGAAGATCCAGTCCCTCTTCTGGGCGGGCTGCTGCGGCGACGACGAGACGAAGCGGACCATCGGCAGGGTCTGGCAGGAGCATCATTATCTCTGCGACACGCACACCGCCGTGGCGTGGAACGTCGCGCAGCAGTACAAGGCGGCGAACCCCGCTCACGCGCCGGTCGTGGTGCTCTCCACCGCGTCGCCCTACAAGTTCCCCGCCGCCGTGCTCGAGGGCCTCGGCGAAAAGGCGGAGGGCGACGAGTTCGCCGTCATGGAGCAGCTCGAGCGTCTCACCGGCGTTCCCGCACCGAAGAACCTCCGCGGTCTGCGCGAGCGCCCCGTGCGCCACACCACCGTCCTCGACCGCGAGGAGATGCTGCCCTTTGTCCTGGAAAAGGCGCAGGAAAAGAAGTGGTTCTAAGATGAAAAAAGGAAGCGAAGGGGAGACCCCTTCGCTTCCTTTTTCTATATGCGTTCAGCCCATGAATTTCGGCACGATCACGCCGCGAGGCGCGTCGGGCGTCAGCTCAAAGGAACTGCCGTCAAGACAGTGTACCTCGTCTGCGGGATAGAGCCGCAGGAAGTCCTCCACCGTGGCGATCACATCGTAGCCGTGGCTGCCGTGGCGGTAGTGCATCGGCACGATCACGCGCGGCGCGATGGCGTCCGCCACGCGCTTGGCGGTCTCCGCGTCGATGGTGTAGAAGCCGCCGACGGGAATCAGCAGCGCGTCGCAGCTGCGCAGCGGCGCGAGCTGCTCCCCGCTCAGCTCGTGACCGAGGTCGCCGAGATGCACGACGCGCAGCCCCTCGGCGGCGAGGACATGGATGGTGTTCGTCCCGCGCAGCGCACCGCCCTGATCGTCATGGAAGGCCTGGACGGTCTCCACCGTGAAGGGACTGTCCCCGCGCGGCGTGAGCTCCACTGCATCCACATAGTCGTGGTCGCGGTGATGGTGCGAGCAGAGCACTTCGTTCGCGCTCATATGCAGCGGCGGATAGCTCTCCACATAATACGGGTCGAGCACGACGCGGTAGCCGCCGCTTTCGACGGCGAAGCAGGAATGGCCCAGCCAGGTGAGCTTCATAGGCGTTTTCTCCTTATCGGTTATTCTTCGCTTTTCGGCTCCTCACCTGCGGGGAGCTTGCTTTTCTTTTTGCCGAGCCTGCCGAACGGCTTCTTTTTGCGCACCGCACGCACGACGATCACGGCGAGCGCCGCCAGCACCGCCAGGAACACAAGATTGTTCGCGATGCCGATGGCAAGGTCCTCAAGGAATACGCCTGTGTCGCGCAGACCGTTCGTGAAGGCCCGCGCGATGCGCGCGCCGAAGGTCAGCGGCGCGCCCTCGTTCTCATCGAGCTTGTAGGTCTCGCTGAGCGTCAGGCTCACGGTGGCGTAATCCACCAGCGCATCGTAGTGGCGCAGCGTGCCGGAGAGACTTTCGATCTCGTACTCCGTGTCGCTGATGGCGCTCTCAATGGTGATGATGTCCGCCATATTGTCCGCCTTCGAGAGCAGCTCCTGCAGCCGCTCGAGCTTGATCTGCGCGGTCTTGAGACGGGAGTCGGTGTCGTAGTATTCCTCGGTGATGTTCTCCGCCGAGGAGGACATATAGGTGACGTGGCAGAGCGAGCCGACCTGCTCGCAGAAGTGCTCGTACTCCGCGGCGGGCACGCGCACGGTGAATTCGCCGTAGCGGTAGCCGCTTGAGCGATTGCTCAGACTCTTGCTCTCAAAGTAGCCGCCGCAGGACTTCACCAGCTCGGTGATGGCGGACTCGCTCGTCGTGTAGTCCTGCGTCTGCACCTCGATGCTCGCGCGGTAGATCATCTTCGCGTCGCCCGGAGCGGTCATGCCGCCGGTGAGCGTCCGGCTGTCGTCGCCGTCCCAATAGCCGTTCTCGGCGTCGGGCGTCGGGAGCTCCGGCTCGTCGTAGGCGAAGCTCTCGTCCGTTTTGGCGTAGCTTTGGTTGGTCATCATGTAGTCGCTGCCGGCGGCGCTGTCGCGCGGCGCCGACTTACTGCCGCAGCCCGCGAGCAGGGCAAGGAGCAGCAGCGCGCTGAGAAAAAGGGCAAGCGTTCTTTTCATCTTCCGTCACCTCGATCTTTTATTTGGGGTCTCTGAAGGGTTTGACGCTGAAAACTGGAAAAAGTTCCCGTTTTTCCTATTTTTTCTCGGCTTCCAGCCGCACAAAGGTCTCCAGCGCGGCGAGAATGCTGTGCTCCTCGCCCGCGGCGGCCGCGTCGGCGCCGGCGGCGTAGGAGCCGACGCCGTGGGAAATGCACTCCTTCCAGCGCACGACGTTGTTGAGCACGCTCGCGCATTTCATGCCGCGCAGCCGCCCGACGGTCAGCAGCGCCGCGGTCTCCATGTCGCTGCCGAGCACGCCCTTTTTCGACCAGTATTCGTTGATCTCCTCGATGTCGTCGATGTAAAAGCTCTCGTGGCTGCGGATGATGCCGAGGCGGTGGGCGAAGCCCTGCGCGCGGATGCTCTCCGTCAGCGCGAGCAGCAGCTCCGTGTCCGGCACGGCGGGATAGCCCTCGCGCACATAGGCGCGAGAGGTGCCGTCGTCGCGCACCGCGCCGGCGGCGATGAGCAGCTCACCGGGAGCGATGTCTGTCTGTAAGGCTCCGCAGGAGCCGATGCGGATGGCGTGCGTCACGCCGATGTTATGCAGCTCCTCGACCGCGATGCCGGTCGAGACGCCGCCCATGCCCGTGGACATGGCCAGAATGCGCGCGCCGCGGTAGGCGCCGACAAGGCTGCGGTACTCGCGGTTCATGCCGAGGTCCTCGACCTCGCTCATGTGCGACGCGATGCGCTCGGCGCGCCTGGGGTCGCCGGGCAGGATGGCATAGCGGACGTTCAAGCTCTCGTCGAGCTGGATATGAGGCTGCTTCATATTCGTTTCTCCTCTCAGGATATGGGATTCAGAAGGAGGTGCGCCGTCACCGCTCCAGCAGGAAGCGCGCGACGCTTTCCATCGCCGCGGCGGCCTTGCGCAGGGGGAACATCTGAAAGACGTGCCACATCCCCTCGCTCACCTCGAAGCGGCAGGGAACGCCCGCACGCTCCAGCGCGTGACAGAGCATCTCGGCATCCGAATACAGGATCTCGTGATCGCCGGCCTGAATGAGCGTCGGCGGGAAGCCGGTAAGGTCGGCAAAGAGCGGCGAAAGATCGGGCGAGGCGTAGTCCCGCCCCCCGGCGTAAGCGGTGCGCACGGCCTCGATGTACTCCGGCGTGAGCATCGGGTCGCTCTCCGCCCGCTCGGCGTAGGACGCGCCCGACATCGTCATGTCCGTCCACGGAGACATCAGCACCAGCGCCCCGGGCAGGCGGCGGCCCGCCGCCTTGAGACGATGGCACAGCACGAGCGCGAGGTTGCCGCCCGCGCTGTCGCCTGCGAGCACGACATCCCGCGCGCCGTAGCCCAGCAGCATGAGATGATCCCACGCGCGCAGCGCGTCCTCGACGGCGGCGGGGTAGGGATGCTCGGGCGCGAGACGGTATTCAAAGCTCAGCACGTCGTAGCCCGTGACGTGCGCGAGCTTGGATGCGAGCACGCGCGCGTAGCCGAGGTTGCCGCTCGTGTAGCCGCCGCCGTGGCAGTAGAGAATAGCGTGACGGCTGCCGTGAGGAGCCTTGAGCCGCATCCACGCGGCGTTCATGCCGCCGAGTGAAAATTCCTCATAGTCCATGCCGGCCATCGGCGCGGTCAACCGGCCGAGGACCTCCTGACTGCGGCGCTGATGCTCCAGCTCCTCCTCGGTCATGGTCTCGGGCGCGCCCGCGCTGTGCAGCGCCTTGAGCGCGCGCATCAGCGGATCGAGGCGCGGGCTCTCGGCCTCGTTTTTCTTCTTTTTCAGCGGAAGGTTCAGCTTGTTTTCCATCGTTATCTCCTGCCTGTGATTGGTCTTCCTGCCTGTATAATATCATGTTTGCGTAAAAAAGAAAAGGAAAACCGTCATTTTTCTTGTGGTGTGCGCGCCGCTGTGCTACAATAAGCCATCCGAGGCGATGCCGCGCGGAAGGAGGAAACGACGATGGCGAGACCCGACAGCAAATGGTACAAGCTCGACAGCGCGGGCATTCTCTACTCCGCGCTGCAAAAGGAGGAGTATTCCGCCATCTACCGCTTCTCCGCCCGGATGGAAAGGGAGGTCGATCCCGCCGCGCTCCAGCGCGCCATCGACCGCTGTATGCCGCGCTTCCCGAGCTTTGCCGTGCGCATCCGCAAGGGCCTGTTCTGGTACTATCTCGAGCCGAACCATGCGCCCGGACCGTTTTTGAAGGAGGATGTCTCCGACCCCTGCCAGCCCGTCCGCTTCCGCGAGGACAACGGCTGGCTCGTGCGCTTTTACTATTACCGCGAACGCATCTCCGTCGAGGTATTTCATGCGCTTTCCGACGGCGGCGGGGCCATCGTCTTTTTCCGCACGCTCCTTGCCGAATACCTGCGCCAGACCGGCGTGGACGTTCCCGCGGGAAACGGCGTGCTCGACCTGAATGAGCCGGCGCGCGAGGAGGAGCTGGAGGACGCCTACGCCCGCTATGCGGGCCGCCACGCCTTCGGCCTGCGGCGGCTGCCGAGGGCCTATCAGAATACCGGCACGCCGGAGCCGTTCTACACCTTCCATGTCACGATGGGCTTCGTGCCGCTCTCCCGCCTGCGCGAGCAGGCAAAGAAGCATAACGCCTCCATCACGGAATATCTTTCTGCTGTGCTGATCCATGTGATCCTTGAAAAGCAAAAGCGGGAAAAGCCCTACCGCGAGCGCCCCGTGGCGCTGGCGGTGCCGATCAATCTGCGCGGCTGGTTCCCGAGCGAGACGCTGCGCAACTTCATCACCACCGTCCGCCCGTA
>ERZ773188.4455-NODE-4455-length-10498-cov-4.540649_pt1 | contig 10498 bp, 10 predicted proteins | sample MGYA00581011_ERZ773188 | MGnify/ENA primary metagenome ERZ773188 (study PRJEB29015, sample SAMEA2737798) | human gut metagenome | biome: human gut; feature: human-associated habitat; material: faeces | place: China | collected 2012 ...
TGGCCGGCTTCGGTCATGATCTTGGCAGCGGCCTGGTGACCATTAAAGACGGCGACGACGTTGAGGTCCATGACCTTGGCGAACTCCTCGGCCGTGTAGTCCAAAAGGGGCGAGCGCTGGGAGATACCGGCATTGTTGACGACCGTGTCGAGACCGCCCATGTCGGCTGCGGCCTGCGTAAAGGCCTCGGTTACGGCCTCGAGTGAGGTGAGGTTGCACGAACGCCCCCAGATCTTTGCCTCGGGATAGGCGGCGGCGAGCTTCTCAACGGCCGCGTCGGCGGTTTCCTGACGCGAACCAAAGACGGTGACGGCGGCGCCTTCCTCGATAAAACGGCAGGCGATGGCATAGCCGATACCGCGCGTGCCTCCGGTGATGATTGCTTTCTTACCCTCGAGCAACATGGTGCCTCCATTCTTCGGGGGTGGACATACGCAGCACAGCATAACGGCGCGCAAAATCAACTTCGTTCGCATATCGGTAAACGGCACCCTCGGTTGTCAGCGAATGGCCAAGTTGTTCAAACTTTTGCTTGATGAACGCAATGGGCGGTTTCAAACAAAGGGGCTCCCATCCAAACGGACGGGAGCCCCTCAGGTGCTATGTTGTGTGCCAAGGACTGGACTAGTTCGCCATGACGCCTTCGGTCCAGGCCTCGACGTCCTCGATGCGCAGGACGTTGGCGACCTCGGCCACGCAGTCGACGCTGGCAAGCTCGGCGGCGGCAGCCTGGACGTCCTTCTCGAGTGCGCGGTGCGTCAGGAAGATGACCGAGCAGGCATCGCTGACGCCCGATTTGCCGTCCTCGACCTGGTTGATGAGCGAGATCGAGATGTTGTGCTTGGCAAAGATGTCGACCGTCTCGGACAGGGCGCCCACGCGGTCGGCGACCTTCAGGCGCACATAGTACTTGGTCTGGAGCTCGTCCATGGGCTTAAAGGCGAGGTTGTGGCCATAGGGCTCAATCTCGGGCAGCGGAGCCACGCCGCGGCTGATCTGCTCGGAGAGCGACAGGATATCGCCCACGACGGCGCTCGCGGTGGGGAAGGAGCCTGCGCCGGCACCGTAGAACATGGTCTCGCCCACGGCGTCGCCCACCACGTAGACAGCGTTCATGGCTCCGTTGACCTTGGCAAGCATGTGGTCGGCGGGGATCAGCGTGGGATGCACGCGAACGTCGACGCCAGCGTCGGTGTTGCGGGCGATGCCGAGCAGTTTGATGGTGTAGCCGAGCTCGCGGGCCTGGGCGATGTCCTCGGCGCCGATGGTGCGGATACCCTGCTGGTACACATCATCGGTGGTAACGCGGGTGCCAAAGCCGATGGAGGCGAGGATGGCCGTCTTGCTGGCGGCATCGAAGCCGTCGACGTCGGCGGACGGGTCGGCCTCGGCATAGCCCTTAGCCTGTGCGTCGGCGAGCACGTCAGCGTAATCGGCGCCCTCGGCGTCCATGCGCGACAGGATGTAGTTGGTGGTGCCGTTGAGGACGCCGGCGATGGTCAGGATCTTGTTACCCACCAGGTCGTGCTCGAGTGTGCTGACAATGGGGATGCCGCCACCGCAGCTGGCCTCGCACTTAATCTGCACGCCGCACGCACGCGCCTTCTCGGCAAGCGTCTCGACATGGCGGCCCAGCAGGGCCTTGTTGGCGGAGACGACATGCTTGCCGTTCTCGAAGGCAGTGGTGAAGATCTCGGTTGCGGGATGCTCGCCACCAATCAGCTCGACGACGATGTCGACGGCGGGGTCGGTGACGACATCGTGCCAGTCGCTCGTAAAGGCCTCGCGCTCAATGCCTGCCGCCTCGGCCTGCTCCCAAGCAAGCGCGCAGGCGCGGGTCAGCTTAAGGTCGATGCCGTAGGCTGCCAGGTACTCATCGTGGTGGCTCTTGATCAGACGGGCCACGCCGCCGCCGACGGTTCCCAGACCGATCAGACCGACGTTCACGGTGCGCAGGGGTTCGCTCATAGATAACTCCTTCGTGCATCTTATGGATGGATTAACCGCTTAAAGGTTGAGTGCATTTTAGCGTGAACCGAGGGCGCATGCTCGCCAGGCAACAGGAGTCGCACAAAACGGCACCCCCGAAACGCTGCGGAAACATTGGAAACATGCTCGCTACAAATGAACTTCCGTAACAAACTGTCAACGTTTGCGCCATAAGGTTTGCCCTGTACCGCAAGACGGCCGCACCGCGGCCAGCGAAAAAGGGGGACACCATGTTTATTCAGAGCGGGAACGCTTGTAACAGAATGGAAACATTACTTTTACACAATAAAGTGGCATTACTGCATAAAATAGTGGGGAAATGCAGAACTATGGATAAATGAACAAATCCAAAGAAAAGTTGAAATAATCGCCACTTTTCCTAACTAAAGCGTCTACTATTTTGCGAACGCCGAACACGGCGAAGGATGGCCTGTCGGGCAACCAAAACCCGACGAGATTTGAGAGGAGAGCCGCATGTCGAGCCTCACCGGTAAGTCATTGAACCCTGTTATGAATCGCAGGAGCGTTATCGCGAGCGCAGCAGGTCTGGGGGCGATGTCCATTCTAGCTGGCTGCTCCTCCAACGGCGGCGACAGCGGTTCCGCGTCGGGCGACGCTTCGTTTAAGATCGGCACCATCGGCCCGCTGACCGGCGCCAACGCGTCCTACGGCAAGTCCGTTACACAGGCTGTCGAGCTTGGCTGCAAGGATTTCTCGACCAAGGAGCTGCCGCTTGCCAGCAAGGCCGAGGATGACCAGGCCGACGGCGAGAAGGCCGTCAACGCCTTTAACACCCTGCTCGACTGGGGCATGCAGGCCCTCGTCGGCCCGACCACCACGGGTGCGTCGGTTGCCGTTGCCGCCGAGTGCGGCAACGACCCCGAGACGTTCATGATCACCCCGTCCGCGTCCTCCGAGGACGTTACCAAGGGCAAGGATTGCGTCTTCCAGGTTTGCTTTACCGACCCCAACCAAGGTGTCAACGCTGCCAAGTTCCTGGCAGAGAAGTATGCGAACGAGAAGTTCGTGCTGTTCTATAACTCCGGCGACGCCTATTCTTCGGGCATCGCAGATTCCTTTAAGGTTCAGGCCGCTAAATCCAAGCTCGAGATTGTCGACGAGGAGACCTTTAAGGACGACTCCGCCACGAGCTTTACCAACCAGCTGACCAAGGCCAAGCAGGCCGGCGCCACCATGATCTTTGCGCCGATCTACTACACGCCAGCGTCCGTCCTGCTCAAGAACGCCAAGGACATGGGCTACGACGTCAAGATGATGGGTTGCGACGGCATGGACGGCATCCTGGGCGTTGAGGGCTTCGACACCTCCCTTGCCGAGGGTCTGCTGCTCATGACCCCGTTCTCCGCCGACGACGAGAAGAACGCCGACTTCGTCAACGCTTACAAGGATAAGTATGGCGAGACTCCGGACCAGTTTGCCGCCGACGCTTACGACGGCGTGCACGCGGTGGCCGAGGCCCTCGAGGAGGCCGGTCTTGGTGTCGACGCCGACCCGACCGAGGTCGCCGAGAAGCTGCCTAAGGCTATGCTCAAGATTACCGTTGACGGTCTGACCGGCAAGCTCACCTGGAACGATAAGGGCCAGGTCCAGAAGGAGCCCACGGCGTACGTCATCACCGACGGCAAGTACGTACAGGCCTAATAAGCCGCCTTACATAGAGCGGTTTTGATCCCAAGCAGGGGAGGTTTGGCCTTCCCTGCTTGCTTGGTATCTAGGGACAGTGTAACGTCCCTGTTTCATACATTAACTGGAAACCTATTCGAAAGGGGGATGTGGAACATGACGGTCTTTATCCAATACCTGGTCAACGGCCTGTCCATGGGCAGCGTCTACGCCATCATCGCGTTGGGCTACACCATGGTCTACGGTATCGCCAAGATGCTGAACTTCGCTCACGGCGACGTTATCATGGTCGGTGCCTATGTCTCGTTCTGTGCCACGTCGTATCTCGGCCTCCCGGGCTGGGCATCTGTAATTCTCTCTTGTGTGGTCTGCACCGTTCTCGGTGTTCTCATCGAGGGTCTGGCATACAAGCCGCTGCGTCAGGCGGGCCCGCTGGCCGTTCTGATCACGGCCATCGGCGTGTCTTACTTCCTGCAGAACGCCGCGCAGCTTCTGTGGGGCGCCACGCCCAAGAACTTCACTTCGCTCGTCACCTTCCAGGTGCCGGAGTTCTTGGCCAAGTTCAATGTAAGCGCCGTTTCGCTCGTCACCATCGTCGCCTGCCTGGTTATCATGGCCGGTCTGATGTTCTTTACAGGTAAGACCAAGATGGGCAAAGCCATGCGCGCCGTGTCCGAGGACAAGGCCGCCGCTCAGCTCACGGGCATCAACGTCAACCGCACCATCTCGATGACGTTTGCTATCGGCTCCGCCCTTGCTGCCATCGCCGGTGTGCTCCTGTGCTCCTACTCGCCGGTCCTGCAGCCCACCACGGGCGCCATGCCTGGCATTAAGGCCTTCGACGCCGCCGTCTTCGGCGGCATCGGCTCCATCCCCGGTGCCTTTGTCGGTGGCATCCTCATCGGCATCATCGAAGCGATGGCGCAGGCATACATTTCCACGAGCCTTGCCAACTCCATCGTCTTTGGTGTTTTGATCATCGTCCTGCTCGTCAAGCCTGCCGGCCTCTTGGGCAAGTACGTCCCCGAGAAGGTGTAGGTGAGCGTTATGAAGTTTCTTAAAGACAAGCAGACGCGTCACGACTTTGTTACGTACGCCATGTGCCTTGTGGCGTTCGCCATCGTGTTCTTTATGCAGTCCAACCACATGATTCCGCGCATGATCGCCGGTCAGCTGGTTCCCATCACGGCCTATATCGTCATGGCCATCTCCCTTAACCTCGTCGTCGGCATCGCGGGCGACTTGTCGCTGGGCCACGCAGGCTTTATGAGCGTCGGCGCCTATACGGGCATCGTTACCGCCGTCGCCCTCGAGAGCGTCGTGCCCTCCGACCCCATTCGCCTGGCCATCAGCATTGTGGTCGGCGCCATCGCCGCTGCCATCCTGGGCTTTTTGATCGGCATCCCGGTCCTTCGCCTGAGCGGTGACTATCTGGCCATCGTGACCTTGGCCTTTGGCGAGATTATCAAAGAGATCGTCACCTGCCTTATCGTGGGCGTCGACTCTCGCGGCCTGCACGTGATCTTTAACATCACGGGTAACTCCACAATCGACGATCTGCACCTGCTCGAGGACGGCACCGCCATCATCAAGGGCGCCCAGGGCGCCTCGGGCGTGTCGACGTACTCGACCTTCCTCGCCGGTGCCATCCTGGTCATGGTCGCACTCGTGATCGTGCTCAACCTGGTTCGCAGCCGTACTGGCCGTGCCATTATGGCCGTGCGCGACAACAAGATCGCTGCCGAGTCCGTGGGCATCTCTGTCACCGAGTACCGCATGATCGCCTTCGTGGTTTCCGCCGCTCTCGCCGGCGCTGCCGGAGCCCTCTTCGGCGGTAACTTCTCGCAGCTTTCCGCCACCAAGTTTGACTTCAACACGTCCATCCTCATCCTGGTGTTCGTGGTCCTGGGCGGTCTGGGCAATATGCGCGGCTCCGTCATCGCGGCGGCGTTGCTCACGGTGCTTCCCGAGCTGCTCCGTCAGTTCTCGGACTACCGCATGCTCATCTACGCCATCGTGCTGATCCTGGTCATGATCTTTACCAACAACCCGCAGCTCAAGGCGTTCTTCGGTCGCGTCAAGGATCGCTTTACTTCCAAGAAGGAGGTGGCAGCCGATGCCCAGTAAATTTGAGTTCAACAAGGGCAAGATGGTCCCGTATCCTTCTGGCGCCATCGTTCCCGATCGCGACCTGGGCCAGCGCCCGGCTCTCGAGTGCATCCACCTGGGTATTGAGTTCGGCGGCCTTAAGGCAGTCGACGACTTTAGCCTGACTATCGGCAAGACCGAGATCGCCGGCCTGATCGGTCCCAACGGTGCCGGTAAGACCACGGTCTTCAACCTGCTCACTAAGGTATACCAGCCCACGCACGGCACCATCCTGCTTGACGGCGAGGACACCTCGGGCAAGTCGGTCTATCAGGTCAACCGTATGGGCATCGCCCGTACCTTCCAGAACATCCGCCTGTTCAACACCATGACGGTGGAGGATAACGTTAAGGTCGGCCTGCACAACCAGGAGCGCTACTCCGGCTTTGAGGGCGTGCTGCGCCTGCCGACGTATTGGAAGCACGAGAAGGCCGCCCACGAGCGCGCCATGGAGCTGCTATCCATTTTTGACATGGAGCACCTGGCAAATGAACAGGCCGGCTCGCTGCCTTACGGCGCCCAACGTCGTCTGGAGATCGTCCGTGCGCTTGCCACCAACCCCAAGCTGCTGCTGCTCGACGAGCCTGCCGCCGGCATGAACCCGTCCGAGACCGCAGAGCTCATGGCGAACATCGTTAAGATCCGCGACACCTTTGGCATTGCCATCATGCTCATCGAGCACGACATGTCGCTCGTCATGAACATCTGCGAGGGCATCTGCGTGCTCAACTTTGGTAAGGTCATCGCCAAGGGTACGGCCGAGGAGATCCAGAACAACGATGCCGTTATCGAGGCATATCTGGGCAAGCAGGATAAGGGGGAGAACTAAATGGCAGAGCCGATGCTTTCCGTCTACAACATCAACGTCTGGTACGGCGCCATCCACGCCATCAAGGACATCTCCTTTAACGTCAACGAGGGCGAGATCGTGGCTCTGATCGGCGCGAACGGTGCTGGCAAGTCCACAACGCTCAAGACCGTCTCGGGCCTGCTGCGCTCCAAGACCGGCTCCATCAAGTTTATGGGCGAGGACATTACCCATGCGCCCGCTGATAAGCTGGTTGGTAAGGGACTGGCTCAGGTTCCCGAGGGACGTCGTGCCTTTTTGCAGATGACGGTTGAGGAGAACCTGGAGATGGGCGCCTATACGCAGCCCAAGTCCACGGTGGCTCCGGGCCTTGAGCGCGTCTACGAGCAGTTCCCGCGCCTGAAGGAGCGCCGTCGCCAGGTCGCCGGCACCCTTTCGGGCGGCGAGCAGCAGATGCTCGTTATGGGCCGCGCCCTTATGAGTAACCCCAAGCTGCTCATGCTCGACGAGCCTTCCATGGGCCTGGCGCCGATTCTGATTGAGCAGATCTTCCAGATTGTCGAGGATCTGCATAAGGCCGGCACCACGGTGCTTCTGGTCGAGCAGAACGCGCAGATGGCGCTCTCGATCGCCACGCGCGGCTACGTGCTCGAGACCGGCAAGATCACCATGACCGGCACCGGCCAAGAGCTCCTGCACGACGACAACGTCCGCAAGGCTTACCTGGGCGGCTAGGGACTTCCGCCGTTCTGCCGAACGGCGGACCGGCCGACGCTGCGCGGGCGCCCTGATCGACGTGCCGAAGCTCCTCACCCTTGGGGCTATGCCGCGGTACGAGGCCAGGTGGTCATGGTCCGGGAACCTCGCGATGTCGAATGACACCGCGAGGTTCGCCGCCGTCCTCGGCGACCTCGACCCCCGAGTGGGCGATCCCCACGCGCTAACGCCTGCAAACAAGGGGATCGCCAAGACGCCGCCGGGCACCTCCGTCATAGACGTGGAAGTGCGGCCGCGCTGAAGCTCTGCGCGGTGTCTGCTCGCTTATGTGCGCATCACGAAGGAAGACCAGATCGGTGAGCGGGATTGGCCCGAAGTCGAGAGATTCCCATCAGCCTCTCGTCGGTCGATGACCGGTTCACCACGCAGGAAGAGCGTGACGGAAGGTCTCGCAAAAAGGCTCCGAGCGCGGCGTGCTCATGCCCGTCGTGGTGCGCCCGAAGGGGGGGGGACGGCTGCTACGAGCTCGATCATTTGCGAGGAGAAGACGAACCAGTCGTTGCAGATCCAATATGGATCTCGCCGACCTCGGCAAGCTGCTCGATGAGTGGAAGCCCTGTCGGGTCGTCTATTTCAACACCACCCAGAATGATGGTGTCATCGCGCAGGTCGATCTGCGTGTTGAGCACAGCGAGGTTAAAGCCGGAGGCCACAAATCCGATAGCAGCCAGGACGAGCCCCGTGGCAACAAGCCCACCCGCTACGGCAAGGTAAATCCTTTTTACGCTGGACATGTTTGCACTCCTTCCTATGCCGTGAGCGGCGCCGCTTCGGCGCCCATGCGGCTCTTATTGCCTCGATCTTTCCAGAAGGGCGAAACGGCTTTCTTCGCCCAAAGGGCAGAGAGGCGCGCGATCTGCTTGGACGCCGTCCAGGCGCCGGCTCCCGTGAGGAGCGCCACACCGATGGAAGCGAATCCCATTCCCATCGAGGCCAAAACGTACGGAACATGCCCGATAATGATGCCGTCCACGGCGAACAGGAGCCCTACCAGGCCCGCGCCCCCGAATGCCGCGGCCACGATCCACACGCAGAGCGCAAGAACCCAAATACAGATGTAGACTGCAGCGGCAACGGCGACGAACGCGAGCAGCAGCGGAATCCATACCGGAGAGCCCACGATGGCGAGCGCCCATAGAAGTGCCGTGCTCTTGCGCTTGGTCCTCGCGATCGCGCGCGGCACGGCGGGCCGTTCGTCGAGCGTTGCCTCGGCGACCTCACCGGGCGTGCCCATGGCGGCCACAGCCTCGGCCTCCGTCATGCCGTCCTCCATACGGTCGGCGATGGCCTCCGCGTAGAACTCCTGCGTTTCCTTTACCTGATCTGCCGGCAGGCAGGCCAGAAGCTCGCCCAGCCGGTTCAAGAACTCATCGCGCGTCATGGTGCGCCCCCTCCACGTAACGGTAGATCTCCTGCACGGATGGCCATTCGGCGAGGAACTCGGCGATACGCTCGCGCCCGGCGTCCGTGATGCGGTAGTACCTCCGCAGCCGCCCGTTGTGCTCGGCGGAGCGCGCGGTGATGCAGCCCGCCTTCTCCAGGCGCTTGAGCAACGGATAGAGCGTGGATTCCGTGAGCCCCATACTCGCGGGCACGTCCTTCACGATCTGATAGCCGTAGGATTCCTCGCCCGAGACGGCCGCGAGCACGCAGGCCTCGAGGAAGCCGCGCTTCATCTGTGCCTCCATCCGCACACCTCCTTTCGTAGTATACTGTGTAACACCTACTATATGACACATAGTATATGATGTCAACAGTTGTCGTATAGGGAGTCCGGTCTGTCTGTCCCCTGCGGGTACTCATTGGGGACGTACTTAAATGAGTACCCATCGCTCAAGGTGGCACCTGGGGACGTTCCTTATGTGCCGGCACTTTGGGACACTCCTTGTCAAGGTTTTGTTCCATCGTGCGGGTTGCTATTTAACGTGCGACAATGCCGTGTGAAAATCGAAATGTCTCCTGGGGGCTATCTATGCTGTACGAGTTTTGTGCCGAGAACTTTGAGCGTGTGCCGGCGGCTATCGATGCCGGTGCTAAGCGCATCGAGTTGTGCGACAACCTTGCCGTCGGTGGTACCACGCCCTCGGCCGGCGTTATCAGCACTACGGTCAGCTATGCTCACGAGCATGACGCGCGAGTGATGTGCATGATTCGCCCGCGTGGCGGTGACTTTCACTACAACCAGGACGAGCTGCGCATGATGGAGATGGACTTGGGTCTTGCCGTGAGCGCCGGCGTTGACGGCCTGGTCTTTGGCTGCTGCAAGCCCTGTGCCGGCGGCTGGGCGCTCGACGAGCTCACCCTCGGCGCCCTCGTGATGGCTACGGGCTGCGCGACCGAGGAGTGCAAGCGCGGGGCCATCGATATCACCTTTCACATGGCCTTTGACCAGCTCTCGCTCGAGGCTCAGCTCGATGCCATTGACACACTCGCCGACTGCGGCATCACGCGCATCCTGACGCATGGTGGTGCTGCCGGAACGCCGATCGAGGACAACCTGGAGCACCTGTCGCGTCTTGTCGAGTATGCGGGCGACCGCCTGACCATTCTTCCCGGTGGCGGCATTTCCACGGCCAATCGCGATACCGTGGCGGCGGCACTGGGCGTCTCCGAACTCCATGGCACCAAGATCGTGCCGCTGGAGGTATAACCCGTGGCGCTGGTATTTGACGTTCAGCAGGCGAACGGTAAGCCCGACGACAACCGTCGTCCCGGCACCGCGTGCCCCTTTTGCGATACCGAGGAACTCGCCAATATCATCCGGCGCGACGGTGGCTGCATCTGGCTCGAGAATAAGTTCAAAACCTTGCGCGCCACCCGTCAGACCGTATTGATCGAGTCGGCCAATCACGACGCCGACCTGGTGACCTATGCGCCGGACGAGCTGCATCATGTTATGCGGTTTGCCCTGGATTGCTGGCAGCGGATGATTGACTCCCGACAGTATCGCAGCGTTCTCATGTACAAGAACAAGGGTCCACTTTCGGGCGGCAGTCTGGTCCATCCGCACATGCAGATTGTGGGCTTGGAACAGGAGGACGGCTATGCGGCGCTGACTTCCGTCAATTTCGAAGGCATCAATGTCTGGCAACAGGGGAGAATCTCGGTCAACATCTCAACCGAGCCGATCAT
>ERZ773188.4456-NODE-4456-length-10498-cov-3.703533_pt1 | contig 10498 bp, 9 predicted proteins | sample MGYA00581011_ERZ773188 | MGnify/ENA primary metagenome ERZ773188 (study PRJEB29015, sample SAMEA2737798) | human gut metagenome | biome: human gut; feature: human-associated habitat; material: faeces | place: China | collected 2012 ...
TTTATGAAATTCGCAGTGTAGTTTTGTGCAATTTTTCAAATTTGCTCATTTATAGGAAGATACATATTATATCAAACGTATCATCGGAATGCCGGGTGAGACTGTGCAGATCCGGGACGGATATGTGTATATCGATGGAAAACGCCTGACCAGTGATATCTATGGGAAGGAGAAGATCAAGGATCCGCAGACGGCTGCAGAACCGGTTACGCTGGGAGATGATGAATACTTTGTGATGGGAGATAACCGTAATCACAGTATGGACAGCAGAGATCCGGGGGTAGGAGTGCTGACCCGGAAGGATCTGATCGGCAGAGCCTGGGTGCGTATCTATCCATTTGACAATATAGGAGTGATCCGACATGAATAAACGAGAAGAAGAAAAACTGAAAAAACAACAGGAAAAGCTTCAGAAAGAACTGGAGCGTACCGAAGCAATGAGCGTCTATGAAAAAGAATACAGCGACTGTACCTATATCTGTGGGATCGATGAAGTCGGCCGCGGGCCATTTGCCGGTCCGGTGGTAGCGGGAGCAGTCATTCTGCCAAAAGATGATCCGATTCTGTATCTGAATGATTCGAAAAAGCTTTCGGAGAAGAAGAGGGAGGCACTTTACGATGAGATCATGGAGCGTGCAGTGGCGACAGGAATCGGGATCGTAAGTCCGGCAAGGATTGATGAGATCAATATCCTGCAGGCGACTTATGAGGCGATGCGCATGGCGATAGGGAACCTGAAGGTACAGCCGGATCTGCTTCTGAACGATGCAGTGACGATACCGGGCGTCGATATCCAGCAGGTGCCGATCATCAAAGGAGATGCCAAAAGTGTGTCCATTGCAGCGGCAAGCATCATTGCCAAAGTGACCAGGGACCGCCTGATGGTAGAGTATGATGCAGTGATGCCGGGGTATGATTTCGCTGCCAATAAAGGATATGGCACGAAGAAACATATCGAAGGCTTGAAAGAACTGGGACCATCACCGATCCACAGAATGACATTTATAAAAAAATACATATAAAAATATATCACAGACAGCAAAGTTGTAAGAATGTTTGCTAAAATGAACGGGAGGACTATGGCCGGAGATACAGGAAGAGAACGGAAGAATAACCGGGAGATCGGAAGCCATTATGAACGGCTTGCCGGTGCATATCTGGAGCAGGAAGGATATGAGATCCTGGAGTATAATTACCGGTGTAAGACCGGAGAGATTGATATCATAGCAAGAGAAGCGGGATATCTGGTCTTCTGTGAGGTGAAATATCGCGCTTCAGATAAAAAAGGACATCCGGCGGAGGCTGTAAATCCAGCCAAACAGAGAACCATTTCCAAAAGTGCACTTTGCTATATGACGGTCAACGAAATTGATGAGGTACCATGCAGATTCGATGTGGTGAGCATCGAGAATCATGAGGTGACACTTTACCGGAATGCATTTGATTATACAGGATAGGAAGAGATCCGGAACAGAAAGGATGAATATGGCATGAATCTGGGCTTACATTATAAAAATCAGGACCATATATTTGATGAAAAAGAAGTGAACGGTGTCCCGTTCTTAAGTTATCCGATGCTGGAAGAGACCGGAATCGTGAATCATGGATTCTCGACCAGACTTGGCGGTGTCAGCAAAGGATGCTGGGCAACGATGAATATCAGTACAACCAGAGGTGACGATCCGGAAGATGTCAGGGAGAATCAGAGAAGGATTGCCGGAGCCATCGGTGTACAGCCGGAAGATATGACATTCACCAATCAGACCCATACGACCAATGTAGCGGTAGTAAAAGCCGGAGACAGGGGAAAGCGTTTTCAGGAGACTGATGGAATGATCACAGATGTGCCGGGAATCTGTCTGGTTACATTTTACGCAGACTGTGTGCCGTTGTATTTTGTTGATCCGGTGAAGAAGGCGATCGGTCTTTCACATTCCGGATGGCGAGGAACCGTCGGTAAGATAGGAAAAGTTACCATAGAACTGATGCAGAAGACATATGGCTCTGATCCGGAAGATATCATTGCGGCAATCGGTCCGTCCATCTGCCGGGACTGCTATGAAGTGAGCGGGGATGTGATACAGCAATTCAGGGAAAGCTTTGACGAAGCGTACTGGCCGGAGCTGTTTTATAAAAAAGAAAACGGGAAATACCAGTTGGATCTCTGGCGTGCCAATGAACGGATATTCACAGAAGCCGGAATACGCGAAGATCATATTGCGGTAACCAATGTATGCACACACTGCAATCCGGATATTCTGTTCTCGCACAGGACTACCGGAGATAAAAGGGGAAATGTAAGCGCATTTCTTGCGCTGAAACAGATGACAACAAGAGGAGTATAACATATGACAGATACAACAATTGCAGATACGACGCAGGAAGTAACCGATGCGACCCAGGAAGCGGTCAAACAGGTTAATCAGCTGACACAATATGTACAGGACAGCATACCGGGACTGATCACGTTCGGATTGAAAGTGCTGGCGGCACTGGTGGCATTCTTTATCGGCCGGCTGGTGATCCGGTGGATTCGGAAGATCGTCAGACGTTCCTTTGAGCGCTCCGGTGCGGACAAAGGAGTGGAGCAGTTTGTAGATTCCCTGCTAAAATATGGACTGTATGCCCTGCTTGTCTTCAGTCTGATCTCCAGTCTTGGATTCGATACAACGTCCGTAGCGGCAGTACTGGCATCCGGTGGTGTGGCAATCGGTCTTGCATTACAGGGAAGCCTTTCGAACTTTGCAGGCGGAGTCCTGATCCTTTTATTAAAACCGTTTGTAGTCGGAGATTATATTATCGAGGATACCAACGGAAAAGAAGGAACCGTAAAAGAGATCCAGATCTTCTATACCAAACTCAGTACAATTGATAACAAGACGATCGTAATCCCGAATGGAATGCTGACCAACAACAGTATTACCAATGCAACGGCAAAAGATGAAAGGCAGCTGGATCTGCGTGTGGGTATTTCTTATGATGCGGATATCCGACAGGCAAAATCAGTGATCGAAAATCTGCTGATCAAAGATGAATGTATCATCAAGAACGAACAGATCAATGTATTTGTTCATGAACTGGCAGACAATGCGGTTGTACTGGGAATTCGTGCATGGGTGAAGAATGAGGAATATTGGGAAACCAGATGGAGACTGCTCGAAGAGATCAAGCTTTTACTGGATGAGAACGGTATTGAAATTCCATATCCGCAGATGACTGTACACATGCAGAAGAACACATAGAAACATATTGAAACATATAAAAAAATACGCCATACAATACAGGAAGCAGATCTTGCAGGCATTATGCCTGTGGCAGGCTTCTATATTGTATGGCGTATTTTGTAATTATCCTAAGACAACCTCTACTTTACAGGTCTTCTTGCCGGCATCGAACGGAATAAGAGTTCCTGTTACCGGCTGCCCGTCAACTGTGACAGATGCGACTCCGGACTCTACATGTGCACTGTTATCAATCGTAATATCGTAAGAGACACCACGGTAAGTACGGCGGCAGGTATAGCCGCTCCAGTCAGACGGAATACATGGATTGATACGCAGTCCCAGTAAAGTCGGCTGGATACCGAGAATATACTGGCTGATACAGGTAAATGTCCAAGCGGCTGTTCCGGTAAGCCAGCTGTTCTTGCCTTCTCCGTGAGTCGGAGCATCCCGGCCGGCCATCATCTGACAGTAGACATACGGCTCGGTCCTGCGGATCTCACTCTGATCTTCCAGATAAGCAGGACAGGTCTTTTTGAAGACCTCGAAAGCCCGGCTACCATGACCGAGAACCGCCTCGGCACAGCTGATCCATGGATTATTATGGCAGAAGATTCCGGCATTTTCCTTATATCCCGGCGGGTAAGAAGAAATCTCCCCAAGTTCTACATGATAGGTTGTATAAGCAGGAGTCTGCAGGATAATGCCGTATCTGGTATCCAGGCGTTCTTCCACACTTCTGAGCGCACGGGCAGCAGCGGACGGACTTCCATCTTCCGTAATATCCGTGCCGATTCCGGCCATCACACACATTCCCTGTGGTTCGATAAAAATCTGGCCTTCTTCGCAGACCTTGCTTCCTACCGGATTGGACATGGCATCATAAGCACGCAGGAACCAGTCTCCGTCCCAGCCGGCATCCATGACAGTCTCTTCCATAGCAGCCACTTCTTTTAATACAGCATCCCGCTCATCGTCCAGGCGGAGGGCATCACAGATCTCTGCATATTCCCGTCCGTATTTTACGAACATACCGGCGATGAATACACTTTCGGCTACCGGTCCGTCGTTCGGTCCTGTCGTCTGGAAACTCTCACCCGGTTCTTCGGAAAAGCAGTTCAGATTCAGACAGTCATTCCAGTCCGCACGTCCGATGAGCGGCAGTCCGTGAGGGCCTTTGTGGGTTGCGGTATACTGAAAACTCCGTCTTAGATGTTCCATCAAAGGAGCCGTGTTATCCGCATCATTATCGAATGTACAAGGTTCTTCAAGGATAGAAAAATCCCCTGTCTCACGAAGATAAGCAGCCGTTCCCGCAATCAGCCACAAAGGATCATCATTGAATCCGCTTCCGACATCCATATTACCGCGCTTGGTGAGCGGCTGATACTGGTGGTAAGCGCTTCCGTCAGGAAATTGCGTAGCTGCAATATCCAGGATACGCTGGCGGGCGCGTTCCGGGATCAGATGGACAAAGCCAAGCAGATCCTGACAGGAATCGCGGAATCCCATCCCGCGTCCCAGACCGCTCTCATAGTAGCTTGCACTGCGGCTCATATTAAATGTAACCATGCACTGATACTGGTTCCATATATTCACCATACGGTTCAGCCTGACATCTTCTGTCTGAATCGTATAAGCGGACAGAAGCGTTGTCCAGTAATCTTTTAATTCCTGAAATGCGGCCATTACCTGTTCCGTTGTCTGGTATCTGGCAAGCAGTCTGTCGGCAGGTTCTTTGTTGATGACACCGGGTGCACTGAACTTTTTATCCTTTGGATTCTCGCAGTATCCCAGGACAAAGACTAGGGATACCGAATCGCCGGGTCTTAGCTTCAGGTGGATATGGTGGCTCGCAACAGGAGCCCATCCATGTGCGATACTGCCGGAGCAGAAGCCCTTTCTGACTGCCTGCGGATCAGCAGGACTGTTATACAGTCCGATGAAGGCATCTCTGGAAGTATCAAATCCGTTGACCGGATGATTGACCGAATATACCGCATAATGATTGCGGCGTTCCCGGTATTCCGTCTTGTGATAAATGGTACTTCCGGCAACCTCCACTTCACCCGTAGAAAAATTCCTCTGGAAGTTTGAAGAATCGTCCGCTGCATTCCAGAGACAGAATTCAATATAGCTGAAAAGATCGAATTCTTTTTCCGCATCCGTATAATTGGTCAGTGTAAGAAGATTGATCTCACAGTTGTCATGAACGGGAACGAAAGCAAGAAGCTTCGCATTCAGGCTGTTCTTTGAACTTTCAAAGACGGTATATCCGAGTCCGTGGCGGCACTGGTAAGAATCTAACGGTGTCTGGACCGGCTGCCATCCGGGATTCCAGACGGTATCTCCTTCTTTGATATAGTAATAGCGCCCGTTCTGATCCATCGGACTGTTGTTATAACGGTAGCGCGTCAGCCGGAGAAGCTTGGCATCTTTATAGAATGAATAGCCGCCGGCGGTATTGGATATCAGGCTGAAGAAGTCCTGAGTACCAAGATAATTGATCCAAGGCAGCGGTGTCTTAGGTGTGGTGATGACGTATTCTTTGTTGACATCATCAAAGTAACCGAATTTCATATGATAGCTCCTTTCTGATAAAAATATTCCGAACACGATTTCGTAATCTGTTTTTATTATAAGAGTGTTGCAGTCAAAATGTAAACAAAAATAATGATATAAAAATAACCTTTGTGCAAAATATACAAGAAAAATGTGAAAAAATTGTGTATTTAAAAGGATTGACGAAATTGTGTAGACGATTTATTATAAAACTACGAAAACGTATTCGGGACGTTCGAAAAACCGGGAAAGGAGGAAACGCATGGTAACGATCAAGGATATATCGAAACGCTGCAACGTGTCGCCGGCTACCGTCAGTAAAGCACTGAATGGTTATGAAGATATCAGTAAAGAGACAATAGAGCTGGTAAAGCGGACGGCACAGGAGATGCACTATATGCCAAATGCAGCAGCAAGACAGTTGAAGACGAATATTTCACATAATATCGGAGTACTGTTCGTAGATGATACCATGTGTGGATTGACACATGAATATTTCTCGGCAATCTTAAACAGCACGAAAGAAGAAGCAGAACGGCTTGGGTATGATATAACATTTATCAGCCAGAACATAGGAGGTGAAAAGATATCATTTGCCGAACATTGCCGGTACCGCAAGTGTGACGGAGTGGTAATAGCAAGCGTAGATTTTTACAATCCGGGAGTCGTCGAACTGATGAGGAGTGACATCCCGACTGTTACTATTGATTTCGCAGCGGATAATCTGAACTGTGTCATGTCGGATAATGTTGACGGCACATACAGTCTGGTGAATTATCTGACAGGAAAGGGACACCGCAAGATCGCATTCATCCATGGAGAGCATACATCCGTTACAGAAAAGAGACTGATCGGATTCTACAGGGGATGTGAACAGAACGGAATAGAGGTTCCAGAAGAATATGTTATAAAAGCGGTGTATCATGATCCGAAATCCAGCGCAAAGGCGACAGAATATCTGATGCAGCTTGACGATCCGCCGACGGCGATCATGTATCCGGATGATTTTTCTTACATTGGAGGGATGAATCAGTTAGAGAGAATGGGGCTTTCCATTCCGGATGATGTAAGTGTGACAGGATATGACGGAATTACATTGTCGGAGGTGTTGCGGCCGAAGCTGACAACTTATTATCAGGATGCAGAAGCGATCGGAAGAGAATCGGCAAGAAGACTGGTGGATGTAATTGAGAATCCAAAGACCAGCATACCGGAGAAAATAATGGTAACAGGACGGCTGATAGAAGGAAAAAGTGTAAAACAAATTTGAAAGGGAGGTACATCTTTATGAAAAAAAGAACAAAAAAACTCATTAGTATGTCATTGGCATCTATCATGGCACTTTCTCTTGCAGGATGCGGAGGCAGCAGCGGCGGAAGCGACAGTTCGAAAAAAGAAGGTTCGGGCGATGCCGGCAAGACCTTGAACATCTGGTGCTGGAACGATGAATTCCAGAGCAGATTCAATGATTACTATCCGGAAGTGAAGAAAGTTTCAAAGGATAAGTCCACAACAACATTAAAGGACGGAACCGTTGTAAAATGGACGATCAATCCGAATGAGAACAACAACTATCAGAACAAACTGGATGAAGCTCTCCTGAATCAGGAGAAAGCATCTGCAGACGATAAGATTGATATATTCCTGATCGAAGCAGACTACGCATTAAAATATGTAGATTCTGATTACACAATGGATATCAAGGATCTTGGACTTACAGATGATGATCTGTCCGAACAGTATCAGTATACAAAAGATATCGTAACTGTAGACGGAACACAGAAAGGTACGACATGGCAGGCAACACCTGGACTGTTCGCATACCGCCGTTCCATTGCCAAAGATGTTCTCGGAACAGACGATCCGGAACAGGTACAGGCAGCAGTTGCTGACTGGGATAAGTTCAACGCAGTTGCTGAAAAGGCAAATGAAAAAGGATACAAGATGTTATCAGGATATGACGATGCATACCGTACATTCTCGAACAACGTAGCTGCTCCTTGGGTAGATGGCAAGACAGTAAAAGTTGATGAGAACATTATGAAATGGGTAGACCAGACCAAGACATTTACAGATAAAGGTTATAACAATAAGACATCTCTGTGGGATGACGCATGGGCAAAAGATCAGGGACCAGAAGGAAAGGTATTCGGATTCTTCTATTCAACATGGGGAATCAACTTCACACTTCTTGGCAACTCCCTTGCAGATCCTGACGGAGAGAAAGAAGTCGGAAATGGTATCTATGGTGATTACGCAGTATGCCAGGGACCGGAACCATATTACTGGGGCGGAACATGGATCTGTGCAGCAACAGGAACAGACAACAAAGACGAAGTTGCTGATATCATGAAGAAACTGACATGTGACAAAGATATCATGAAACAGATCACACTGGATACAGAAGATTATACAAATAACAAATCAGCTATGAAAGAGATCGCTGACGATCCGGATTATGGCTCAGCATTCCTCGGTGGACAGAACCACATCAAACTTTTCGCAGAACAGGCTGAAAAGATCGATATGAGCAATGCAGGCAAATACGATCAGGGATGTAACGAAAAGATTCAGGCTGCATTCAAAGATTACTTCGACGGCAAAGTAGATGAAGATACTGCTAAGAAGAACTTTGAGAAGGCAATCACAGAGCTTTATCCAAATCTGGAAAAAGTTGAGTGGCCATCTAACTAACAGTAAGACCGGACAGGGTGGGCATCATCGCCCACTCTGTTTTGCTTAAAGATGCAAAGAATATTCATATTTTATATACGGCAAGAAAGGAGGATGCACATGAAGGCAACAGCAACGAAAAAGAAAGTAAGTTACGCAAAATGGGGATACCTCTTCATCTTGCCGTTTTTCCTTGTGTTTCTTGTGTTCCAGCTGGTACCACTGGTATCTACATTCTATTATAGTTTTTTCGAATATTACAGAGACGGACTTACCGTAGTAGGACCGAATTTTGTAGGACTTAAGAATTATCAGGAACTTCTGTCCGCAGATCTGCCGAAATACATCGGTAATACGATCGTCATGTGGCTGATCGGATTCATTCCACAGATTATTGTATCGCTGGTTCTGGCAGCATGGTTTACGGATGTAAGACTCCGGATCAAAGGAAAGACATTTTTTAAAGTTGTGATCTATCTTCCGAATCTGATCATGGCAAGTGCATTCGCAATGCTGTTCTTCGCCCTGTTCTCTGTGAACGGTCCGGTAAATGGATTGCTGAAATCCCTGGGTGTGATACATACACCGATCCGGTTTCTGTCATCGGTTGCGGGAACGAGAGGTCTGGTAGGACTGATGAACTTTCTGATGTGGTTCGGTAATACGACGATCCTTCTGATGGCGGCAGTCATGGGAATCAGTCCGTCGATGTTCGAAGCGGCAGAACTTGATGGTGCAGATCACAGACAGACATTCTTTAAGATCACCCTTCCGCTTATCCGGCCGATCCTGGTATATGTACTGATCACATCCATGATCGGAGGTATGCAGATGTTCGATATTCCACAGATCCTGACAAACGGAAAAGGAAGTCCGAACCGTACTGCAACAACCGTTATCATGTATCTGAATAACCATTTATATAGTAAGAACTACGGCGCAGCGGGCGCAATATCTGTAGTATTGTTCATCATCTGCGCAATTCTGTGTGTGGGCGTTTACTTCACACTGAATCAGGAAGATGAGAAGAAACATCATCACAAGAAGGGAGGAAAATAACATGGCTGAAAAGAAAACGAACGGAACTAACAGAGTCCATAAAGGAAGAACGACGCTTGCCTATGTTGTACTGATCATACTTTCCTTCCTGTGCCTGTTCTTCTTCTATGTATTGCTGGTCAATGCGACAAGGAATCATTTCCAGATCCAGAAGGGCTTCTCGTTCGTCCCGGGAAAATCTTTGGTTCGGAATCTGAAAGCGGTTCTGAATGATGCCAACATTCCGGTACTTTCAGGAATTAAGAACAGTCTGATCGTGTCTGTATGTACGGCAGCACTGTCTACATACTTCTCTGCAATGACCGCTTATGGCTTGTATGCTTATGATTTCAAATTAAGAAAACCGGCATTCTTATTCATCCTGCTGATCCTGGTAATGCCGACACAGGTATCTGCACTTGGTTTCGTTAACCTGATCACCAAGATGGACTTAATGGACAGTCTGGTTCCGTTGTTCCTCCCATCGATCGCGGCGCCGGCGGTATTCTACTTCATGTACAGTTATATGCAGTCATCACTTCCGTTGGAACTGATCGAAGCGGCAAGGATTGACGGAAGCGGAGAGTTTCACACATTTAACAAGATTGTAATACCGATTATGAAGCCGGCGATGGCAGTACAGGCGATCTTCGCATTCGTGCAGGCATGGAACAACTACTTCCTGCCGGGACTGATCTTAAGCAGCAACGAGAAGAAGACACTTCCGATCCTGATTGCATCTCTCCGAAGTGCAGACTTCCTGAAGTTCGATATGGGTAAAGTGTATATGCTGGTAGCGATTGCGATCGTGCCGATCATTATCGTATATATCCTGCTTTCCAAATATATTGTTGCAGGTGTGACACTTGGAGGTGTAAAAGAATAAGAAATATAAGAAATGTTGTGGATAACAACAAAAAAGGAATCCTGATCAAAGGATTCCTTTTTTTAAGCTGGAAATCGGACTTGAACCGACGACCCCTTCATTACGAGTGAAGTGCTCT
>ERZ773188.4477-NODE-4477-length-10444-cov-2.688132_pt1 | contig 10444 bp, 10 predicted proteins | sample MGYA00581011_ERZ773188 | MGnify/ENA primary metagenome ERZ773188 (study PRJEB29015, sample SAMEA2737798) | human gut metagenome | biome: human gut; feature: human-associated habitat; material: faeces | place: China | collected 2012 ...
AAAACCAATACTGATTTGCGACTTTCGTTGCATGATGATCTTGTAGGAATTTTTCAAGCTCAGCCAAACAATTAATGTCTCGAAAAGTATTAGAAACGCATTTCAAAGCTTCACTTGGTAATACATTTCTCTCCCCTGAATTGCCTTCACAGCGGTGACAAGAAAGCCAGTGTAAAAGTGTCGGGGTAGTACAATTTTCTTTGTGCTCCGCAACACCAATTTCGAAGTAGTAGTCATTTCTATCCCACTGTGATCCTTGCACGTTAATACAGTAAATTATATCATTATTTCTTTTATACCAGTATTGGCCAACCTTTCGAAATCCCTCTTTCTTAAGCGGACTCCGTATTGCCTCTATAAATTCATTCTTTGTCATAATTAACACCTCATCGTTAATCGTAAAGGACAAGCACACCAGCCCAATCTTCTGCTCCGAGAATATTTAAATACCTATCCAACTGGGCCAACCCTCGACGAACAGCGCGAGGATTATTAGGCTTCAGTTCATATACAATACGATTTACATAGTCTATCCCATCAACACGTGCACCGTTTCCGATGACCTTCTCTTTTATAACGCCAGAGCCATAATCCCACTCTTTGTGCATTTGACGGCCTCGCCTTGCAGCCGCTGTTTCGCCTCCACATTTGTTATGCACCAGCACCCCATTATCGGATACATAATAGGTATGATAGTCCTCGACTTGGAAATTATAAACTTTGACCGGGCTTTCGAGCAGCTCGTGCTGGATTTTTTCGACGACGACATATTCGCCGTTGACCAGGACAAGAATGTCCCCCGCACGGAGGTGCGCTGCATCCGTCCAGCCCTTGACCGGACAATAGAACGGGTGCGTCGGCGTGGCAACGATTTTCTCGCCGCCCACGAAAATGTGCGTCAGCTCCGTCGTCTCGTTGATATAGGTTTCGACGACCTGCTTGAGTGCAACGTCTCCGGTTTCTTCATCCCACGCCCAAACAAGGTCCCCCGCTCTGATTTTTTCAATTGCGACAAGACCCGTTGCGGTAGCAACAGTCGTTCCGGCAACAAAGCATGCGCCATTTTTCAAATAACCGGAATAGCCGCTCATGCCGCCTTGTATTGCGCCGGTGATTGCGCCGGTAAGAGCGCCGTCGCCCATGCCTTCCAGTGCAGCCTGCCCGGCGCCTTTCCAGCTTCCGGTTGTTATTTAGATAATAATTTTGCTTTAATAAAGTGGGTAGAGAGTAACAAAATCAACATCATCACAGCCCAAAGCCAAGTGCGTTCAAATCCATTAGAGATACCAAACGAAGACAGTAATTGTTCATATTTGGCAGGTCCAATGATTTCATATACAACTCCAAGCGCCCCACAAAGCAACAGACCCCCAAACGACAAAATGTGTACGATTTGAACAAATGTTTTGATTACGTCTTTCATTTGAGTTGATACCTCCTTGATTTTGCTCTTTCCACTTTTTATTCGGTAGCTGACAGCACACTTGCCACCAAGTGAGGAAGTTCAAAAAGATTTTGAGCTATTAGTTGTGAATGCAAGCAAAGCATGGCTGCAAGGCATTATACCGCACACTGCATCTTTTGTAAAATGATAAGGCAGCGATTGTGTCGCAGATGCCTTGCAGCCGTCCAATGTTAAATAGATATTGCTTTAACTTTTTGCTAGGCAGATAGGAAAGAGTTGGAGTCAATAATACCTAGGGCAGCCATTTTTGAAAGAAACTCTTGCTTTTTAACAGGATATACATTTGGAGCATCTTTCATTATTGACTCCTCATAAAAGTTAATAAATGTAAATGAATACGGATGGAATACAATGCAGTACATAAGAGGCGAAATATGCTTCGGTTTTTTAAACCTGCGTGGAGAAAGTATTACGGTGCCCTTATACTGTAGGCGCAGGCCCAGCTGATTTTGATATGATTCGTAATATATTGACATGGAATCCCAGGGATAAAATTTGATTTTGTGAAATAATGAGATAGTTACACCGCTTGAACCTATTGCAATTTTACGAAAAACAGCAATATACCACCTTATGCAGAAGATGGATCCTATAATCCAAACAAGCAGCCCCATGCAGACTGCGCTGGTTAGGCCATTGTTCTCAGAAACAAAAAGTCCCCCGATGAGTGATAACAGTATATAGGAAAATATAATAAAAACTATATTCCCTTTGTCGGATTTTATTATCATGTATTCACCGTCAGTACAAGCACATGGTATACCCTGTACGTTTGTTTCCGCGTTTTTGCGTGTTACGAGAACGAGTCGTACTGGTTGTTTGTGTGCCTGATGCTTTCCTTTCTTCAGCCTTCACAGATACGGCCTTGTTTGTTGTTGCAGCTATGCAATTATACCCTGTTCCGAATACTAAGTCTGCACTTGCAGTTGCTGCAATGCGTAAAGCAGACTCAGTCCCGAGATTTGCCAAATTTCCAATGCTTGCCGTGGTTGCAGTAGCGGATACTGCGAAGCATAGCGCAGCCTCACCAGCAGTAGCTCCATTTTTAACCGCCGTATATGCAGAGTATGCGCCCGAAATTCCACCTGCAATAAAAGGCCCAGCGCCCGGAATTGCATTTACTGCTCCTATTGCAGCCGATACAAGTGCATCGGTAAGAGTATATTCTTGGCCTGTTGCTTTGGCTGCAATATATGTTGTAGCAACATTAACAGCTGCACTTACCACAGCGCTGACCAGTGTTAATAGGCCAAACTCCCCGGTATGATCGGCTTGAATAACTGGGCTATTATTGCAATATGCAAACATATTATAGCCAATAATTCCTTGGCCTGTGCTGGAGTAGCTGTCGGCGTTGATGAACCGATGTGTTACCGGGTCGTAATAACGGGGTTGGAGGTAATAGAACCCTGTTTCGGCTGGGTTCTGTTATGTACCCAGTGGGGAGGAGAATTTCTCCCCTCTGGGACTATTCCTTTTCAGGAGGTTACCTGATGAATCAAAATGTTGTCTACCGACAAGCAACGCCTTTACGATACCTCGGCGCTTGTCAGGGTTTTCCTGAAACCTTTATTCGATTTAGAGTATTCCAACAGTGCACTCTTCATCTTCAAAAGTCGATACTTATCGGGCTGTGCTGTTTGTTGTACCTATGCTTTTCCATTACAAAAAGCCAGGAAATTAATTGCCTCTTGTATTTCTGATCCGCATGCATTTTCTACATAATTTGCATCAAGGCCAGCGTAGGTATATATATATCTCCCAAATAATCTATTATATGTTCACATAACTGACCATTACCGTAAACCTGGGATGCCACAACAGGAAAACATCGACGGATACTTGTTTCATGAGCACATTGTAAGTACTTATTGATAATTTCGATTGCCTTTTCTTCCCTCACCATATGTTATATTCTCCAATATTTTGAACTTTTGGCCCAACAAGATACTACCTCTCTGGCGAGAAACCAGTTGACGGCCGTCGTCTTGCCGTAGCCCATGGGTGCAACGACCGCCGTCAGCGCACAGCGGGAGACCGGTCGCAGGCTCTCCTGCAGCCGCCCGGAAATATAGATCGTGTTAAGATCATGCCTGATGCGCGCCATCCGCTCACCTCCGTGCTTCCTGCGCTGCAGAGCAGGGAAGCATTACGGTCGCGGTAAAGAAGCCGTGGTCCACCGTGAAATCTGACATACCATGATATTCCTCTGTGATCAGGCGAATGCTGCGGATGCCGAAGCCATGCAGTGCGCGGTCCCGTTTGGTGGTCTTCAGCTCCGGATTTGCAGCAAGTACATCGGAATCGACCCGGTTCATGACGCAGCAGAACAGATGATTCTGTTTCATACGCAGGCATACACGAATTTCCGGCTGGCGGACATGAGCGCTGGCCTCCAGTGCGTTGTCCAGCAGGTTGACGAGCAGACTGCAAAGATGCGAACCTTCGACCGGAAGCTCCGGCGGCAGAGCTGCCTCCAGCACGATAGGGATCCCCTCCCGTTCTGCTGATTTGGCCTTTGACCAGAGAATGGCGTTTACGAGCTGATTGCCGCTGTCGAGCCGATTCGTCAGCTCGTCCGCTGCGGTTTCATATTGTGCATAATAGGCATCCAAAGCGGCGTAGTTCTTTGTCCGAAGAAGGTGACGGATGTAGATCGCCTGATTTTTCGCTTCGTGCCGAAGCTTGCGGAAATCCAGATACAGAGACGAAAGTTCGTCCGCATGCTGCAGCTGCAGGGCATATTGCTGCGCCATGCGGGCTTTTTCGGCCGAGGCAACACGCAGGCGGACCATCTGCATGGTGATGGTGAAAAACACCGCCAGCTCTACAAGGAACAGAAAATACAGTAGGACGGTGACGGCGGGGTAGACCTGTGTCTTTACAAAGAATTGATTCAACAGACGGCCTATGGCATAGAAGCACCAGAGAAACAGACAGCACCGCCCGGCAGAGGCTGGGAGCATGTTGGTGATATCGCGGGATTGGCGAACGGAGAACAGACTAATCGCAGCGAACAGCAGCAGAATGATACTCTCGGAGATCAGCTGCTCACGAATCGCAAACTCCGTGACCACAACAATGTGGTGCTCGAAGGTATAGATCACATAGGTTGCAAGGATCTGGCAGAACTGCATTGTGATCAGAACGTGCGACAGCAGAAACAGAGAAAGCTGCCACGGCTGCCGCAGGGCGATCCGCCAGAACAGCAGCATCGTCAGTCCATTCATGAGGACGTAACGCAGCGTGAATGTTGTTTCCGTAAAATATCGATTGACAAGATAATATGCCAGTCCCTGCAGCAGGCCGGAGGTCAGAAAGAGCCACCAGAAGCGCGCAGCGGTGCGGACTGCTGCGGCAGGGCGCTTCAGCAATCCCCATGCCAGAAAAAAGTTGAGGAGCGCCGCTTCAAAAATATATTTGCCGGTCATGAATGCAAGATTGGCCAAGGAATACCCTCCTAAAAATCCAGAAAACCGCTGTCCCGCCGGTGGCAGGCCATAAAGCGGCTGATCACGTCCTGATAGCGATGCTTGCTCAGCGGGAGCCTCTGTCCGTCGGTCAGAAGCACATGATCCTTCTGAATGCGCGCGATTGCGCGGTAATTTACAAGATAGCTCTTATGAATGCGCAGAAAACCGGCCGGGGCCAGCAGCTCCTCGGCCGCGCTGATGGTATAGCGGAAGCTCACACGCTCCTGCGCCAGCACGACAGTCAGCGTCTGGTTCAGGACCTCTGCATAACGGATGTCCTCCAGCGGGAATTGGTACAGGTCCTTTCCGTCCTGAAATACGACATTTGCGCTGCGCTGCAGATGGCGCAGCACGGCGCCGACGGCGTCGTCGATCTCAGCTTCAAAGTAGGTCTTGCGCAGAAAGCGGAGCGGCCGGACCTGCAGGGCACGGAACACCAGCTCATCCTTGTTGGAGAGAAAAAGAATGGCAGGTGCGGGCTCCTGCGCAGTGAGCAGCTTAGCCAGCGAGATGCCGTCGAGTCCCGGCATATCGATGTCCAGAAAAACAACGTCAAAGACGGCACCCTCCCGGAGTACAGCTGCAAGCTGCAGCGGGTCAGCGTAATCGGCGAGCGCAGCGTTGACATTCTGGCGGGAAAATGCGTCGAGGATCCCTACGTCGAAAATCTGCCTGGCTTCCGTTTCGTCGTCACAATATGCAATGCGCAGTTTCATGCCGATCCCCTCCGTGCTTCTATTATACCATACGTCAAATTCGGCCGCAACCGCAAAAGGGCCCGCCGCGGTGTGCGGCAGGCCCAGAGAATGCGCTGCGTTACTGAATGCCGTTGGTGGCGATGAGCGTCTGGAAGCGGAGCAGGAACGTCGCCGCCTGCGCACGCGTTGCAGTGCCGGCGGGATCGACGCAGAGCTGCCCATTCAGCTCCAGACCTTTCAGCAGGCCGCTCTGCGCTGCCCATGCCGTGGCCTCCTTCGCATAATCAGAGACAGAAGCGGCGTCCGCAAAGGCGTCCAGTGCTGCGGGGTTGGAAGTGACCTCGCCAAACTGCTGAGCATAGCGGTACAGCATGGTCATAAGCTCTTCGCGCGTAATGGCACGGTCCGGGGCAAACTCCGTATCGGAGATGCCGTTGACGACCTTGTTCTCGCGTGCCCACACCACAGCCTCAGCATACCATGCGTCGGCCGCAACATCGGCAAACTGTGAGCTGCCGGTCACGGCCGGAGAACCGGCCATGCGGTGCAGGACCGTCGGGAGCATGGCGCGCGTTGCTGCAGCATTCGGAGAGAACTCCGTTTCAGACGTTCCGAGGAACAGACCGTCCTGTGCGGCCGCCTGCACGGGATAGTAATACCAGTCCTGCTTCGCCACATCCTCAAAGCGGTTGTCCTCCTGTACGGTCAGGGAGCCGTCAGCGTTGCGGCTGAACTGAGAGAGGAAACGCCACATGATCTCGGCGGAGGCAGGCAGAACATTATGGGAGACGTTGTAGATATCCACAAGCTTCGTGTAGACAACGCCATCCTCTTTACTTGCAAGGAAGTGTTCATTCAGCACGGCACGCTCATCAGCCAGACGGATGCTGTTGTCCAAATCAAATTCCGCGCCCCAAAGGCCGCCAAGCTCCGTGTTGTAGGCGTATTCAAAGCCGTTGACGGTGCCAAGGTTGGACAGGACCTGCGCGGCGATCTCAGTGTCGCGTGGGAAGATCTTATAAAAATCATTCTGACCGAGCAGCATGTAGGACGGCATGGTGTATTCCGGGGTCAATGCATTGAAGTGCGAGAAGACCGGCTCGTACAGGCCGATGGCCGCGATTTTATCGGAATAGGAGCAGGCAAGATCATACGACAAGCGCGCACCCTTGGAGAAGCCGGTCGCATAGACGCGGGAAGGATCGATGGCGTAACGCTCCTCAAGCATATCCAGCAGGTCTGCGACGGCATTTGCGTCGTTTTCCGTGTTGTAAAGGCCGTTGACGGAGACAACAAGGAAGCCCTCTTTTGCCGCTAGAACAGGCCAGGTCGTATTCTGCGCGATGGCCTGCGGATGCATGCCGCTGCCGTGGAGCACGAAGACGAGCGGATACTTTTCCGTCTTGCTGCTGCGGTCGACGGTTTCCGGCGTGTACATATAGTATTCCAGCTCGCCGACATCGCCGTACTTTGTTTCAAACGTCTCAACTGTTTCAGAGACACCGATCTCGTCCCAGTAATAATACGGCGTGCGGAACGCGACCTTATTGTTCACAAACATGACGCTCGTGTGGCGGACGGACTCCCAGCCCACGGAGACGAGCTGCGCCGTGAAGCCGTTTTCGGCATAGACATAGCCAGCGCCGAAGATATCGCACCACGAGTACCATTCTGGCATGTAGTAGGTCGCACCGTCCGTGTCCAGATACTGCTTGGCGAACGCAGCGGCAGAGCCTTCTGCAAAGATGTAGTGGCGGAAGCGTCCGGTATGGAATTTGCCCTCTTCGCTGATGCCATGGGAGTAATCCGTGCCGTAGAAGTAGTTGTCACTGGCGTTGCCTGCGAGCGTCTGCATCATGGCGTAGTCGGCCTCGGTCCACTCGGAACCGTTCGACGGGCTGACGAACAGAACGGTGCAGCTCTCCTCATCGGCAATCGCGCGGAAGCCGAACGTGTTGAGTGCGGCGTTTGCGCTTTCCACCGTGAAGCCCTTATCCGCAAGGACATACAGAAGCGGGGTGTTATTGCCGCGGAAGTTGAAGTTGGCGGGCGTGTAGCGATAGAACGTGTATGCCAGCTCGCCGGATGTGACGGTCTGCTCCACCACGGCGGCAGGCGTGTCAGCTGCAAAGCTGACCCCGGAGAACAGGGCGCACAGCATTACACAGGCCAACACGGCAGACAAAAGCTTTGGGATTCGTTTCATGTGTGGTCTTCCTTTCTGTTTTCTTTTGTGCGTTTTGCGCAAAATAATTGTGCCAAACGATGCTGAAATTGTCAATGCGCCAGATGCAACTGGCCAATATCCTGCGCAACTGGCCGCACGATGCGGTGGGAAAACATGCATTGATTTCCGAAAAGTGATGTGCTATACTATTTAATATAGAAATCAAACCAGAGGAGGGCCTCCCGAATGGAGCGTATCACAAGCAGTCACAATCCGCTCGTGCAGCACATGCGGAAGCTGCAGACCTCGCGCGCCTATCGCGAGAGCTGCGGCGAATTTGTGGCGGACGGCTGGAAGCTTCTGGAGGAGGCACTCAAGTGGTATCCCGAGGTGACGGCCGTTCTGACGAGCGAACCGGAGCGCTGCCCGGCGCTCCCGGCGTCGGCACGTCTGGTCGAGGTCCCTGCGTCATTGATGCAGAGCGTTTCGAGTATGCGCACGCCGCAGGGCGTTTTATTCTCCCTGCGCCTGCCGCAGGAGGGCGCGCTCCGGGTGCAGCCCGGCATGCTCCTGCTCGACCGCATCCAGGACCCCGGAAACCTCGGCACGATCCTGCGCACGGCCGACGCCTTCGACCTGCCGGTCCTGCTGACGAACGGCTGCGCCGATCCGTTTTCCGAAAAGACGGTGCGCGCCTCCATGGGCGCGGTGTTCCGCCGTCCGCCGCAGAGCGCACCGATGGAGGACGTCCTCCGTGTCTGCCATGCCGCCGGGATCCCCATTGCGGCGACGGCGCTGTCCGACACGGCGTGCGATCTGCGCGAGGTCGATCTGATGCGCCATCTTGTCGTCATCGGCAGCGAGGGACAGGGCATTTGCCCGGAGCTGCTCGCCGCCTCGGACCGGCAGATCATCATTCCCATGCAGCCGCGCTGCGAGTCGCTCAATGCGGCCGTCGCGGCGGCGATCGTGCTGTGGCAGATGCGGCCGTAGCGCGGGAGAACACGGAAGGAGGGCGCGCAGATGCAGAAGCACTGGGTTTGGCTGGCGACGCGAAGCGGCATCGGGGTCCGGGGCCGCGCGGAGCTGCTGCGCCGGTTCGGCACGGCAGAGCGCATTTATGCCATGGACCGGGCCGCGCTGCAGGCGGAGGAAGGCCTGCGGCGGAGCTGGCTCGAGCCGCTGCTCGACAAAACGCTGGACGGCGCGGAGCGCATTCTGGCGCAGTGTGACCGTTTTGACATCCGCCTTCTGACCTATGCGGAGCCTGCCTATCCCGAGCGGCTGCGCAACATTGCAGACCCGCCCGCGCTTTTGTATTATCAGGGCCGTCTGCCGGATTTTGACCACGAGGCCGCGATCGCCGTTGTCGGCTCACGCCGGTGCAGCGCCTACGGCCTGCTGCACGCCAAGCAGTTCTCCCGCCTGATCGCCGCAAGCGGCGGGCTTGTGATGTCCGGCGGTGCACGCGGCATTGATACCATGGCGCTGCAGAGCGCGATGGACCTGCCGGAGCCGGTCGTCTGTGTGCTGGCCTGCGGGCTCGACATCGCCTATCCGCCGGAAAACGGCCAGCTGTTTGCGCAGATCGCGTCGAGAGGCTGCCGCCTGAGCGAATACCCGCCGGGGACGAGCCCGATGCGCGGCAATTTCCCGGTGCGCAACCGTATTCTGAGCGGCCTTTCCGTTGGCGTTCTCGTGGTCGAGGCCTCGGCGCAGAGCGGTGCGCTCATCACGGCGCGGCTGGCGCTGGAGCAGGGCAGGGACGTATTTGCCATTCCCGGCAATCTCGGCGTCGCCTCGTGCGAGGGGACGAATCGCCTGCTGCGCGAGGGTGCGCTCATGCCCGAAAACGGCTGGGAGCTGCTGCAGGAATACACACACCTGTTTCCGGGCAAGCTGGCGGACGGTCGCCGCCGCGAGGTGATGGAGCAGCGCTTTGGGTCGCATTACGCAGCGGCCGTCCCTGCGCAGCCCCTGCCGGAGAGACCGGCAAAACCGGCCCGACCGGCAGCGCCTTCACCGGAAAAGTCCCCAGCCCTCGACAAAAAAGACATTGACAATCCGCCTGCAAGGCCTTATAGTGACAGAAAGAAAGCACCGCCCGCCCTGTCCGGCGACGAAGCGGCGGTCTATGCCGCCCTGACGCCGGAGCCGATCCTTGCGGATCTTCTCACGGAGCATACGGGCCTTCCGCCGCAGCGCCTGCTTGCGGCCATGACCATGCTCCAGATCAAGGGGCTGGCCAAAAAGCTTCCCGGCAACCGCTATCAGCGCGCCGGAGGATAATGGATATATGGAGGTTCCCTTCATGACAAAGGGATCGAATCTGGTGATCGTCGAGTCACCGTCTAAAGCAAAGACCATTGGAAAATATCTCGGCCCGGATTATCGCGTCGAGGCCTGCATGGGCCACCTGCGCGACCTGCCCAAGAGCAAGATGGGCGTCGATCTGGAGCACGATTTTGAACCGGACTATCAGCCACTGGCCAGCAAGGCCGCGATCATCTCCGAGCTGCGCAGCGCTTCCAAAGCCGCAAAGCACATCTATCTTGCAACTGACCCTGACCGCGAGGGAGAGGCGATCTCGTGGCATCTGAAGGAGCTGCTGGAGCTGCCGGACGACAAGACGGAGCGCGTG
>ERZ773188.4479-NODE-4479-length-10442-cov-41.447001_pt1 | contig 10442 bp, 8 predicted proteins | sample MGYA00581011_ERZ773188 | MGnify/ENA primary metagenome ERZ773188 (study PRJEB29015, sample SAMEA2737798) | human gut metagenome | biome: human gut; feature: human-associated habitat; material: faeces | place: China | collected 2012 ...
GAATGATTTCTTTTTCATGTACCGTGTGGGTGTCAATGGCGGTAAAGTTCTTATACACACCAAAACTGGTGCTTGCCAGAAGCACCGCCCACAACAGCAGGACAGATTTCTTATGTGTCCCGACTTTCATGGTACGCACTTTCTTATTCTTAGGTGCTTTCTCTGTTTTTTCTTTCTTCTTAAACATATTTCAAGTCCTTTCTATTGTTTGATTCTTCCGGCACAAATGATGTGCTGTTGCCAGTAGGCAGAGGTCAAATCGGTATAGCCGATTGGATTTCCGGCATGATACATCTGATTGTTTCCCACATAGTAGAGTAGGAAAGCACCGCCTTTCCCTATTTCTAAGGTAGGTTTGTGCAGTCCTCTCCCCGAACCGTGCTTGCATTTCTCAATGCACACGGCTCTCCATCTTTGCTCCGTTACAGGTTATTTCTTTTCGCCATGATGTATAGCCATGTGACACTTGTGGCATACCACGATTGTTTTCCGTCTTTTGGCTATCATTATCTTTTCCCATTCTGATTTTCCTTTAAGGTTTTTAACCTTGTTTACATGATGAATTTCGTATCTGTCACTTTCCGTACACCCACATACTTCACATATCTTCGCCTTTAATCGGCTTTCTAATATTGTTACGTCATGGGAATAATTTTTAGCTGTTTGTGGAACAATATCAGTAAACTTCTTTCCTTTGCAGTCAGCATAATTCGCAAAATACATTTTCTTTATTCCTGTTTTAGTTTCATAAGGAATAGCCCATTTGCCTGTACCGTCTTTATACATAGCTCTAATTTTAGAAACTTTGGAACGGTGCTTTCCTGCAAGTGTTTTCAAACAACTATATTCCATAAGATAATTGAAATAGATTAGCTTGTTAAAATTGCTTGCCAACCCATAATAATTACAGATACCTCTTAATTCTGCATTATAAATAGTCACTATTTCCAAATCTGTCCTATTAAGCAGTTGAGGTCGGTGTATAGGTTCTAATTTCCCATTGTCTGACCTCTGCTTTACAATTCCATTTGAAAATAAAAATTTCTCTATCTTGTCTTTGAATGGAATACTCAATTCCACCTTGTTATTCATAGAACGGGTTTTGAATTTTCCTTTTGGTTTAATCTGCTGGTCACGGCGTACTCTGACATCATATCCGAGAAAACGAGCAGGAGTATTACTGTGTGTAATCAGAGTTTTTTCTTGACTAAGTTCCATTTTTAATGTGGTACTTATAAATTCTGTAAGTTCTTGCTTAATCTTCTCACAATCCTGTCGATTGCCATTCACAGCTATTAGGAAATCATCAGCGTAACGCACATATTTTATTTTCTTGTCGTCACATTGTTTCGCTGGTAGTTTGAGCATTTGAGCCGTTGCAGATTTATATTCTTCAATCAGCTTTTCTCTTTCTATACCGTTGCTATTTTTAATTTTGTTGTGCAATCTTTGGCGTAGTCCTACCAGTTTTGTATATTCTGGTGTATAACGTGCCTTTGTTGCCACATTAAACTCTTTCTTTATCTCCATTACACGACGGTCTAATTCATTAAGGTAGATATTCGCAAGAATAGGCGAAATGATACCACCTTGAGGGCAACCGCTATATGTTTCGTGGTATTTCCAATCTTCCATATAACCTGCCTTTAAGAATGAACGAATGAGTTTCAGAAAACGTGCGTCTTTAATTTTCTGATTGATAATTTCCACAAGTACCGCATGATTGATGTTATCAAAACACCCTTTTATGTCGCCCTCTATAAACCAGCGTGCTCCTGTAAATTCTTTTTTTATTTGAGCAAGAGCAGTATGACAACTTCTTACTGGTCTGAAACCGTGAGAGTAGTCTGAAAAAATAGGCTCATAGATTGCTTCTAATATCATGCGGATTGCTTCCTGTATCAGCTTATCAGTAAAGACAGGCAGTCCTAAAGGACGCATTTTGCCATTTGATTTTTTGATGTATGTACGTCTTACTGGTTTTGGTTGATACATTTCATTTTTTAAGGCTTCAATGATATTTTCAATATATATTTCGCTAAAACCGTCCGCTGTGTCGTCTGTTACACCCTTTGTTCCTGCTCCTTTGTTGGAGTAGAGGTGTTGGTATGCAACATAGTATATATCTGGACGGAGTAAATACCGATAGAGCCTTGTAAATACTTCATCATGGTTCTTTTTTGAATTTTCCTGTAATTTGGTTAAAATCTCCATTGTTGGTTTCATTTGAGGTTTTCCTCCCTAATCAATTTCTAATTTTAATTCGCTAAGACTGCTTTCCTTCGCCATGTGAACGGTTTTCCCGTATCCGATTTTACGGCTTTCCCTGTCTTTTCAGGGTTCTCAGACTACTATGAAAGCTCCGTTACCTTGCCAGATTTTCAGCGTCATCTCACTTAGCATAGCCTTGTGATTTATCACTACAAGAGCATTACGCATAGCCATTGTAGGCATTCTGGTTTAGGTAATCTCCAGTTGACGAAAGTAGTAGGCTAGTGTGAATTGTCGGATATGCTTTCGTTCCGTTACTACTGGTTCTCCAGCGTACCGTATGAGTTAATTGATAACCCACTGAAAGGCATTTATTTTCAGCGTTACTCATACCACAGGTTTCAGACAAGTTTCCTGTGTCCACACGTAACAGAGGTTTGGAACTCACATTCAACAAATCTAGTTTTATCCTCATATTCACTTAACCTTGCAGTTCAGTCGTGCTCTATTGTCTTTGAACAACTTTCTGCTTTCCTGCCGTGCTATTTTCCCGTACAGTTTTCACCTTTCGGTTAGGCAGGTGGTTTCCCGTGTTATCTTACGGGGTAGTGCCTTTTTTTTCTGTCCCCCTTTCTTTAATCTACTTCTAACTTTCGTCCCTCTGGACGCACGATTCCCACATGGGTAACATAGTCACTGGTATTATAAGTGGAATGGAAAAAGACCAAATCGCCAGCCTGTGCCTGTGACAATGGGATATGCTGGGTTGCGTCATACTGTGCCTGTGCAGTTCGTGGCAGACTGATTCCGGCTTTTCCGTAGCACCACTGGGTAAGACCAGAACAGTCAAAAGAGGTGTTCGGGTTACTGCCACCGTAGACATACTTCCAGCCTTGATATTTCAACGCTTCATTCATAACCGCCTGTACCGTTTCATTACTGAACTGTTTTATGTTCAGATATTGGTTGACCAGCTCCACATAAAACATATTTCCGTAGTTATAACGCCAGCCACCATTTTTACTAACCGCTATCGGGTTCGTATAGGTCACTTTTGTACCGCCGGATTTATTCTTTGCGAAATTCTCTGCAAGATTGAAGCTGTGCTTTTTCCCGTTCTTCGCCACATAGTCTGCATAGCCACCACCATAGTTATAAGACTGTATGACCACGTTAATGTCATTCATGCCTTTGGCTTTACAGGAAGAAAGCAGGGACGCAAAATATTTACACCCCTGCTTAATGGATTCTTCTGTACTTAATGAGTTTGGCGGTAGTCCCAGACTTTCGCTGGACTGCATGACATCGGTAGCCGTACCGCCACTTTCCACCTGTATGATGGCAAGCAGGACGTTCACATACTCCGAGATACCGTTTTCTCTGGCGTATTTTTCTACCATCGGCTGATGTTTGAGGACATCGGCTGATAGGTTCATTCCAGAATAGACAGGCGAATAGCTGTTTGAACTGTCGTCATCTTCGCCGGAAATCAGTATCCCGAAAAAGAGGACGATGGAGAAAAGGACTGGAAATATCGTACCTATGATAAGGATACGTTTTAATCTCATTTCTTCCGTCCTTTCTCTGAATGTTTCGTAACAGTTTTACGGGCAGATTTCCCATTGACCTGTGTTTTCTGTACCGTAGATTTCTTATGATTACTGATGGATTCCGCTACGTTTGGCTGATTCGTTCTGGAAACAGATTTAACCTGCTGTTCCTGTCTGATGTTGGTTCGGACAGTTTCTTTTCCAGCCTTGACTTCTGCATTTTTTATCACAGGAGAAGTAACAGGACGTTTCATATCCAGCGTTTTGACCGTATCGTTCTGTGCTGGTTTTGGAACAGGTGTGGCAACAGGGCGTTCATGGCTTCTGGTAGCTCCGGCTGTCGCTGATCCATTCGCATGAACATTCTGTCTTGCTTCCTGTGCTTTCTGTAATTCCTGCTTTTTCTGTGAGATATTTTCCCTGTGCAGGTTACGTTTCTGTGTACGCTGTTCCTGTCGGTTTTCCCGTTCTTCCACAACGCCACGCTTAAAGTCAGATACGTTATCCTTTGCTTTTTGTTTGGCAGAGTGGACAGCATAACCAGCCTGTGTCGGCAAGTCTTTCACATTTTCTTTCAGAGAAGAAGCACTGTCACGGACTTTATTTTTCGTATCCATCACAGCACCGACAGCAGAACCGACACGGCTTCCCATGCTGGCAGAGGTATTTTCCCGTTTCTTTGGCGGTTGGTTCGTTGCTGGCTTTCCGGCTCTGGCAACACTTGCACCAGCCACCGCACCTGCAACACTTCCAGCACCGACAGCCCTTGCAATCCTGTGTTCCATACGTCTTGCCCGATGTCGCATGAACACCATCGGTCTACGGAAAATCCGGCGACCTATCTGCTGACTGTCATTAGCATTCAGGCTGAACATACTCATTAGTTCTCCGAGCTTCATGTAGATTCCGGCAAAACAGATTATCTGCAAAAACGCCACCATGAAGAACGGATAGTCCGTGGAAATGTTGTAGAACATACTGGAAATCGAAAATGCCACGGTCACAATCAGCGTAATTCCGGCTCTTGTCATAATGGCATTGAACACACGGACAACTGCCTGTTTCGCCATGTTCTCATAGGTCGGTATCATGGACAGTAAAAAACTAATCGGTAAAAACATGGCATATATGATAAATAGTATCTGGGAAAATAACATCATGCCGGTAAGCAGAAAGATAAAGATTGTGATACCGAGATTGAAAATGAGCAGGAAGAACACCATGCCAAGACGGTTGACGACCTGTGGAATGGTAAGGTTGTCATTGTCGTTATCCTCAATCTCTGTTTTCACAATATTTTCCCTTGTTTCCCCATCTTCATCGGACGGGTTGGCAGATACCAGAGCTTCCACACGGTCAGTCCCGATTTCTTCGGTATCGCTGTTCCCGAACTGCAACAACAGCCACGGTTTTTCTACCTGTATCGCAAAAAGGCTGTCACGGATAAGGTCTACGCTGTCCTTGCCTTTGCTTTGTGAATCGGGGAGCATGATTTTTGTCCCCAAGTCCAGAGAAGCGGTGCTGATGTCCGAACTGAAATCATTGATTTTCTGGATATAATTGGGAGCATAAGCAATAAAGGACGCAGACACAATGAACACCACCACAAAGTTGATAACAGCGTGAAGTGCTTTGCTTGTTTCCCGTTTGAGAAGCCCTGTATAGGCGGTATAAACACCTACAATCAGAATGATAATGAGCAGGAATCCCACATAGAATCCACTGCTGGAAAATCCATGTTCGGTCACTCCGGCAAGTGTCTGGATACTTTTCCCGATACTGTCTGCCATGTCATTGATGAAGTCCAGCTTATACGCCTGTTGCACCACATATCCTGTGGCATTGCTAAGATACAGGCTGATTGTCCAGACAAAATTTGTGATACAGTAAAGCCCGTACTGCACTGATTTTCCAATGCCGTCCAGCCAGTTCCACGGAAGCCATGACCAGCTATTGTCCACATAGAAATCAAGCTGATAGTTGGAAAGCGGATACTTTGAATACAGGTTGTCTGCATTGACCGTATCATCGACCAGTCCAGACGCATGAGCTACCGTCCCAAGCAGGGACAACAGTACCAGTGTAACGGTCACGGCAAGCAGAACCAGTTTCAGTACATGGAATACCTTTTCTTTTGTGACAGATTTCATCATTCCAAATCCACCTCACTTTTTATCGGCGGTCTGGTATCAAAGGCATGGAGCAGTTCTACAAAGACAGGGTGTATCTGTACCACACCGACACGCCCGTATAAATCCTGCATTAAGCATTGTCCGTTCTCCAAATCCCTCAACCGTTTCTGGTTGTTTTCGTCCTCACTGTCCAGCCCGAAAAACTCTAAGGTCTGTTTGATTTCATTAGTATCTGTGGAGCGGAACGCAAACTTTAAGCCGATGTTATTTTTCAGACTTTCTTTCGATACGTCCCCAGAGGATTGTGTCACGAAATAGACTCCGGCGTTCATGGCTCTACCAGCACGCACCAGCTTATTTGAGAGTGTTTCGCCCTGTGCCACATTTAAGAACGCCCATGCTTCATCAAGGTCTACAATCTTAAAAATGCTTCGGTCACTGTGAATGAAGTCAAGTGCAAAGGTACTGATAACAATTAAGATGGATACTGACAACAGTTCAATCGTGGTGTATTCCTCAAAGGTGGTATCCTTATCCGGCAGAACCAAATCTGCAACCTGTATGATGTTGAGCTGGTTATCCAGACTGATTGCATTTTCCACCGAACCGTCTGAGAACAAAAGCTGTGCAAAATCATAGTCCGTAAAACTTTCGATATGGTCTGCAATGTTACGGGATACGGCGGTATCCTCTTTCCGCAGTTCCTCAATGACCTGCAACAGCCCGTGGTTCTGATTCTGGGATACCGTGCGGACAGCTTTTCTAAGGACAGGAAACTTTTCGCCATCACGACTGCTGATACCTGTAAGGAACGTCAGAATATCAATGGCAAGACTTTCAGCGTCCTTGACATCTTTCATAATCACATACGGGTCTAACAGCCCTTGATTGCTGGAATCACTGGTAATGTTTACAATGTTGATTTCCTCTGCAATCTCCGGCAGTGTTTCTTTCCAGTTTCCACGCTCACTTTTCGGGTCTAGGATAACTGCCTGTCCACCGAACAGGACGGAATAATATACCAGCAGGTTATTACAGAATGATTTTCCACCACCAAGCGAACCGACAAAAGCAGAAGCCAACGCATTTGTGACCGTACCTTTTACCCCTTGACTGGCAAGGGACGGTTGCAGGTAGACATTTCTTCCCGTATCCACGGAATATCCGATATAGATTCCTGTATTTTCGCCCAACATCTGGGTAGCACCGAAGCCAAGTCCGGCTAAAAAATCGGATTTCACATACTGGATATAATCATTGATATAACGCTTGCTGGCTGGAAGAAACTCTCCATGCAGTCCCATCATATCTCCGGCAGGGCGTACCAGCTTCACATTCAAATCATCGTAAAAGTCCTTGACTTCATCACAACGGCGTTTCAGTTCGTCAAGATCGGGTGCAGACACCCGTATGACGTAACTTAACTTGTACATACTTTCCTTGCTCTGGTCTAAATCTGTTTCCAGTTCATCGACACTGTCTAAGGCTTCCACCACATTTGAGCTGGTTTCGTTTCCGGCTTGATAGGCGTGATTGTCCAAGTCCTTTAATTCCTTTTTCTTGTTACGGACAGTGGTTAAGGCTTTCTTATTCCCGACAATCTCAACATTCATGGACGTATCCACAGGGAATGTGAACTGCTGTTGCTGGAAATAAAAGATTTCCGATGATGGGAAGTCCAGCTCCCCGACAATGGCATTGACCGTAAAGTAGGATACATAGCTTTCGTTGTCCTCATGTTCCAGACGCAAATATCGCTGGCTTTCTTCCACCACACAACGGGTAGGACGGATAAGGTCATAATACTTAATCAGTGTTTCTCTTTTTAATTTTCTTTTTGGCAGAGGATACACATAATCTTCATAAGCTATCCCGTCCCTGCCGTAGAGGTGTTCCATCAGATACGCAAAGTCTTTGGCTTCCAGTCGGCGGATTTTGAACCTACGGGAGATTTTGTTTTCCAGTAATTTCTCCATCTTCACATAACGGTTGATTTCATCATTGCTCATAGAAACAAAGTCGTTCATCAGCGTATGCCTTACCTCATTCAAAAACTCACGGAATGTCAGAAATACCGATTTTTTGATGTTCTTCAGATTGACTTCGTCCTCTGTGACCATGAGCTTGAATCCCAGAAAGAAACGGTAATCAACTTGATTGTCGCCTATCATAGATACAAGGGCTTCGGTCTGGTCGTCTATTTTCTGATAGGCGACTTCCTTTAATTTCCCCGTTACCAGCTTCTTTGACTGTTCCTGTATGCTTCGGATTGAACTTTCAGTTGCAATCTGCAACGCATGAATCTTTCCCTCACGGGACTGTGCGATAAGCTGACGGAAGCTGTCATGCACAAGGTATTTCTGTTCTGGGGATAAGAATGAATAATTGTACGGTATCAGCTCATAGTAGGCGAACACCTCATTGTCCTTATTCCAGACAAGGTTATTGTCGATATATTTAATCGGGAACATAGGTCACACTCCTTACTGCCGTGATAGTTTCCTCAAATTTCTGCTTATGCAGGTTCACGGCTTTTCCGGCATAAGTCACTTTGGGACGCAGAGCATACAGCACCATCGTCTTGATGTAACTGTATGGCTTTTTCCCGTCAAAGGTTTTCTGTGACATAAACCATGTAAGGGCAACGGGAATCCCGAAATATTTCAAAAACGCACCCTCAATCATGGAAAGTGGCGGTACATCTGCAAACAGAATGATGATAAATTCCGTCAGCACGAACCATGTAATCTGGGTAAAGGTCACAGGGAATGGCAGGTTTACATCATTGATGGCATACAGTACCTTTTCCACGTTCCAGATACTTGTATAACTTCGGATTTTCTTCACTTGTAAATACTCCTTTCTTCATTTTCATAACAACAGGGACAGCCAGATTTCCCAGACTGTCCCAAGAGAAAAGCTGACAGTAGCACCAGTAGTTGGTGCTGATCTGCCAGCCCTTAACGCAGTACCTCACAGATACCAGCGTTTGTTGCAATAAATGTCCCCTCTATATCGAGGTCACGCCCGTAGGCTTCATAGTCGATATAATTCTGTAAGTGGGACGGGATTTCTCCGAGTGCCTGTACTTCATCAATCAGATAGTAGGCTACATCGGTCATCGTTTCACAGCCGGAATACAGAATGATGTCGTCCTTATGCTCCACCAGTTCTTCCAGACTTCCATAGCAGGATATAAAACTGTCCAAGTCGTCCAGCAGGTAATCTGGTAATTCTTCCAACTGCTCATAGATACGGTTCAGTTCATCAATGGAAGTGTATTCGCTAATCTCCATCGGTAAGTTGTCCGTATCATGGATTGCGTATTCTTCGTACTCCGCATTTAAGCCAATACGTTCTGCAATCACTTCTTCGTCCAATGGAAAAGAGAACCAGTCCCCGACCAGTTCTCCCTCATTGTACTTGCCAAGATTGGCTATATAGACTTGCATATCATCAATCATAAGCGGTCACTTCCTTTCACTCATTGTATTCATAAAATCTGCCATGCACACACAAGAACCGTTCTGATGGTTCTTCCATATCCGAACAGTTCCGATGGTATGTAATATTGCAAAGTCCGGCTTCCAGCTCTTGCAGGTTTGGAAACCATTCTCTTTGAATTGCAGGTATATCTTCGTGTGGGATTTCACTCTCTGAAATTGCAAGGCAGACATTATTTAGCAAGTCGAGGTCTGTATCTTGCAGGATTTCAAAAGGAAAATCATAATCACTGATAAGATAACGGTCACTGTCCGGCGGTAAACCAATGGATTGTTTTAATGCTTCTATGTTGCAGGGAAGTGTAAACCACGCACAGCCTGTATCTTTTTCCTGTTCATCAAGATTGATAACAAATACTTTCATTTCTGCCATAAGCAATACCACCTGTCAAAGTTTGAACATACCGTTGTTGCAGAGAGCATAACGTCCTTTTTCTTCCAGTTCATGGGCGTAGGCTTCCAGATTAAAATATTTCTTTCCTTTTTCGGAAAGAGCAGAAAATTCTATGTTATGCTCTAAGCGGTAACGAGCAACGTCCATGATGTTGTGGCACTCTGGATAAAATAGAAATTCTTCTGATTTCTGCAATAAATCCTCTGCACCGCCACAATAGGGAATCAACTCTTTGTATGCCTGCTGAACTTCTGGCGATAAATCCGTGTAAGCAAAGTACAGCTTGTTTAACCGTCTGACAGAAGTTGTCCTTACAATGTCGCCAGCAAAAGGGAGCTTCATATCTGTGATTTGATAATCGCCACTGTCAGCTTCCACGCCGAGCAGGTCACGGAACAGCTCATAATCAATGGGTAAATCAAACCAGCGAGAGGTTTTATCCTCTGCTGATTTTATCGTTTCAATCAATACGCTACATTCTTCCATAGGCTTTATGCTCCAATAATCTTATTGAATAACTGTAACAATACATCTTTTACGCCGGACGCATTGAATACAAGACCAACGGCTACTAAGGCGACTACCAAGAATCCGATGAGTTTGGAAAACTCACGCTTGAATCCCAAGTAGATACCGATAACAACAATCGCCA
>ERZ773188.4481-NODE-4481-length-10435-cov-2.915992_pt1 | contig 10435 bp, 9 predicted proteins | sample MGYA00581011_ERZ773188 | MGnify/ENA primary metagenome ERZ773188 (study PRJEB29015, sample SAMEA2737798) | human gut metagenome | biome: human gut; feature: human-associated habitat; material: faeces | place: China | collected 2012 ...
GTCGTAGTGTTGTTGCTAAGCCTATCGAGACAGGGTTTCGATGGTCAGGGCATCGTATGCACGATCGGCTTTTTTGCGAGCCTCCTCGACGGTGTTGGCTGTGGCGAGGATCACAGCCATGCGGCGGTGGCCCACAACCTCCGGCTTGCCGAAAATGCGGATTTGAACTCCTGGCTCGGCGAGTGCCTTCTCAAGGTTGCCGAACACCACTTTGTCGGTGTCGCCTTCAACCACGACGGCTCTCGACGCCGATGGACCATAGAAGCGAATTTCAGGTACCGGAAGTCCGAGCAATGCGCGTGCGTGAAGGGCAAACTCACTCATGTCTTGCGAAATCATTGTCACCATACCGGTGTCGTGCGGACGAGGTGACACCTCACTGAAAATCACATCGTCGCCTTGGATAAACATCTCCACACCGAAGATGCCGTAGCCGCCAAGCGCGTCGGTGACCTTCTTGGCTATCTCCTGGGCTTTTGCAAGTGCTGCTGGAGCCATTGCTTGTGGCTGCCATGAATAGCGGTAGTCGCCATTCTCCTGTATGTGGCCTATCGGTTGGCAGAATGTGGTGCCGCAGCAGCTGCGCACGGTGAGCAGCGTTATCTCATAGTCAAACTTCACGAAGCCTTCCACAATCACGCGTCCAGCGCCGGCGCGTCCGCCTTCCTGGGCTATTGTCCACGCTTCTTCTGTCTGTGCGGCATTTTTTATTGTGCTTTGTCCGTGGCCTGAAGAGCTCATCACGGGCTTCACTACGCAAGGGATGCCCACTTCCTCGACAGCCTTGAGAAATTCTTCTTTTGTAGAGGCAAAGCGGTAGGGCGACGTTTTGACGCCAAGCTCTTCGGCGGCAAGGCGGCGGATGCCCTCGCGGTTCATTGTGAGCCATGCGGCGCGGGCGGTCGGGGTGACGTGGAAGCCGTCTTTTTCCAATTCAAGCAGTTTGGGTGTTGCTATCGCCTCGATTTCGGGGATGATATGGTCGGGCTTCTCCTCGCGGACCACTTTCTCAAGAGTCTCTGCGTCGAGCATGCTGAACACGTGTGAGCGGTGGGCCACCTGCATTGCCGGTGCGTTGGCATATTTATCGCATGCCACAACTTCCACACCGTAGCGTTGAAGTTCGATTGCCACTTCTTTTCCGAGTTCGCCGCTTCCGAGCAGCAAGGCTTTTTTGCCCACGGGAGTCATTACAGATCCAATTTTTGTCATATTTGTAGATTTTAGTTAGGGATGGTGCAAAGTTACGATTTTTGCCTAAATAAAACAAAAGGAAGGACTGCCCGAATAATACCGGACCGACCTTCCTTCTTTTATTGTTCTGACAGCGTCAGTACGAACCGTAGATTACTTGTTGAGCGCAACAACAATTTCGCCTTCAACCTCAGTAATGTTCAATTTCCCTTCGCGACCCAACCAGCCAAAGGCTGCGTAAAGTTCTTTCTCTTTAAGTTTTGTCGCTTTTTTCAATTGCTTGATGTTCAACGACTCGGCATCGTTGAGTGCGTTCCACACCAAACCTGCCCATGAGCCAATAGTTTCAATGTTCATAATAATAAGAATTAATATGTTTTCGATGCAAAGGTAATAATAAAAATTAAAAAATGTAATTTTGTTGCCGAAAAATATTGCTTTATAGCATAAAATTCCGCTTTTTTTATCATATTCGGTTTTTTTTGCGCTTTTTCTTGTGCTTTTTTTGAAAAAGATAGGCTGCATCTTAGCAAATCATGCAAATAAATTTGCCGTTTTGCATTCGATTTGCACTATCTTTGTACTCTATGGAAGGACTGGTAGTAAAAAATACGGGAAGTTGGTATGTTGTAAAGACCGACGGCGACAATAAAATGGTGAATTGCAAAATCAAGGGAAACTTCCGCTTGAAGGGCATCCGCACCACTAACCCTGTGGCTGTCGGCGACCGTGTGACTGTGGCTGAAAACGCTGACGGCACGGGGTTTATCACTGCGATAACGCCTCGCAGAAACTATATTATCCGCCGTGCGTCAAATTTGTCGAAGGAGTCGCATATCATCGCGTCCAACCTCGACCAGGCGTTTCTTGTGGTAACGTTTGCAGCGCCGATGACTGCCACTGTGTTTATCGACCGTTTCCTTGCCACAGCCGAGGCTTATCGGGTGCCGGTGGTGATTGTGGTCAACAAGATTGACGCTCTCGACGAGGAGTGGCTGGAATTTGTCGACTCGTTTGCTTATCTCTATGAGAGCATTGGCTATGAGGTGAGGCGTGTGTCGGCTGAAACGGGCGAGGGCATCGACGGGCTGAGGGCTATGCTTGAAGGAAAGGTGACGCTCTTCTCTGGCAACTCGGGCGTGGGAAAGTCGACGCTCATCAACAGACTGATTCCGGGGCTCGACTTGAAAACAGCCGCAATTTCCGAAGCGCATCAGACGGGTATGCACACCACCACATTCTCTGAAATGTATCCGCTGGCCGATGATGCCGGGGGGTATATCATCGACACTCCTGGAGTGAAGGGCTTTGGCACGATTGACTTCAACGTGGAGGAGGTGGCACACTATTTTCCAGAAATATTCCGTGAGTCTGCCGATTGCAAATACAACAATTGCACGCATATCCATGAACCGGGATGCGCCGTGAAGCGGGCTCTTGAGGAACACCGCATCAGCGAGTCGCGCTATGCCAGCTATCTGAGCATCATCGACGACAGCGCGCCGGATAAATATCGCAAGCCTTTTTAGTGTTGTTTTGCTACGGATTGCAAGCAGATTGCTTGGAATAATTTCATATTCTCGGTAAAATGTCGTAAATTTGCACGAAATTTTCAAAAATTGGAATGATGAGTCAGAAAGCGACATTTACTTCTAAGCTGGGAGTTATTGCGGCTACCGTTGGGTCGGCAGTCGGTCTTGGCACGGTTTGGCGGTTTCCCAACGAGGTGCAGTCAAACGGCGGTTCTGTGTTTTTGATTACCTACTTGCTGTGTGTGCTTCTTGTGGGCATACCGGTGATGCTTGCCGAGTTTTCTGTGGGACGCGGCAGCGGCAGTGACGCTATCGGCGCCTACCGCAAACTGACGCCTCGGCGTCCGTGGTGGATTGTCGGGGTGATAAGTGTGCTTGCTCCCTACTTGATAATGATGTATTATATGGTGGTTGCCGGATGGACTCTGCAATATTTGTGGATGTCGCTCAGCGGTGCGCTTTTTGATGGTGTTGGCAGCGGTGCTGCCGAGCCGGAGGCGTTTCAGGCGATAATGCGGCATTCGCTTGCCGAGGGATGGCAGCCAGTGTTTTGGACGGCGGTGATGATTGTTGTCAATCTATTGGTGTTGATGCGCGGTGTGCAGAAGGGAATAGAGCGGATGGCCAACACGCTGATGCCGTTGCTGTTTGTCATTCTGCTCGTGTTCTGCGTTGTGTCGCTCAATTTACCGGATGCGATCGACGGTGTGGAGTATTTCCTGCGTCCCGACTGGTCGAAGCTTGACGGCGGTGTGCTGATAAGCGCTGTGGGACAGGCTTTCTTCTCGCTGAGCCTCGGCATGGGCATTTTGGTGACATATTCTTCTTATTTTCCCAAGTCGACCAACTTGCCGCGCACGGCTACTACGGTGTCTATGCTTGTGTTTATGGTGGCAGTGTTGATGGGACTCATCATTTTCCCCGCTGTGAAATCGTTCGGCATCGAAGGCTCGACGCAGGGCACAACGTTGATTTTTGTCACGCTGCCGCAGATTTTTATGGAACTCCCGTTGCCGCAGTTGTGGGCTGTGTTGTTCTTCGGGCTGCTTGTCGTGGCGGCTCTGACATCCACTGTGTCGATAGCGGAAGTGCCGATAGCCTATTTGACGCAGACGTTCCGCATGCCACGGCGTAAGGCGTGCTTGCTGACGCTGTTGCCGATGCTCGTGTTCAGCACGGTGTGCGCGTTGTCGCTCGGTCCGTGGTCGGGAGTGCAGTTGTTTGGAATGACGATATTCGACTTCCTTGATTATTTCACGTCCAACATTCTGTTGCCGGTGGCGGCGGTAGGTGTGTGCCTGTATGTGGGCTATGGGCTGCCGAAACGGTTTTTCTTCAAGGAAGTCAGTAATGAAGGGACGGTGAAATTCCGGTATGCGCCGCTGTTTTTCTGGTTTGTGCGCATCGTTGCGCCCCTGATGATACTTGCGGCATTCGCCAATAAATTATTTTTCGAATAGTGGTGCTTGCGTGGCAGCCAAAATGAAGAAGCCCTGTCTGCTCTCCAGGCAAGGCTCCTTCTAATGCTTATGATAATGCTTGTTTATGGTCGTGGTAACAAATCATTATATCTTGATTTTCTTCTGTATCTGTAAAATTATTATCAATAACTGTTTATATGTCCATTTTGCCTTCATAACGGTGGTTTTTGCGCTCAATCGTTTTTTTTAACTTCCGGTGTTTTGAATTGGTGAATTAATGCACTATCTTCGCATCAGAGACAACAAAGACTGATGAAAATGCAAAGATTCAAACCATATACATTGAATTTGGGCGGACGGCTGACCATGGTCGACAAACCGCTTGTGATGGCTATCCTCAACACTACGCCCGATTCGTTTTTCTCTGGAAGCAGATGCTCGCAGAAGGAGGCGATAAGCCAGAGGGTGAGGCAAATGGTGGAAGAGGGGGCTGACATCATCGATATTGGCGGATATTCTTCGCGTCCGAATGCCGACGATGTGCCTGCCGATGAGGAGTATCGCCGTGTGGAGGAGGGTCTGCGCATTGTCAGGGAAGTGGCTCCGCAGATTCCGGTGTCGGTCGACACGTTTCGTGCCTCGGTGGCTGAACGGTGCGTCGGGGAGTGGGGCGTGGAGATTATTAACGACATCGCGGCTGGCGGACTTGATCCGGATATGATTGCCACGGTGGGACGTGTGAAAGCGGCATACATAATGATGCACATGCGCGGAAATCCGCACACGATGACGTCGCTGTGCGACTATGACGACGTTGTGGCTGACATATTGCAATATTTCTGCAGAAAAATCAACGAGGCACAGCAGGCGGGAATATGCGACATAATCCTCGATCCGGGATTTGGATTCAGCAAGACGCTCGACCAGAACTATGAGCTGCTCAGCAGGATGGACGCTTTCCTGGAAACTGGATTGCCGTTGCTTGTGGGCGTGTCGCGCAAGTCGATGATATACAAATTGTTCGGCACTACTCCTGATGAGGCGTTGAACGGAACCACCGCCATCAACACCATCGCTCTTATGCAGGGGGCGAGCATCCTGCGTGTACATGATGTAAAGGCGGCTCGCGAGGCTGTGGAGATTTTTTGCAAGACTTTTCCAAATGAGTAATAAATAGAAAAAATGGAACTGTTCGGACTGATAGGAATAAAGGACATTATAGATATTCTGATAGTGGCTACGCTGCTGTTCTATATCTATAAGATTATGAAGGAGTCGGGCACGCTGAGCATTTTTCTCGGGGTGCTGGCATTCATTATTGTGTGGTTTGTGGCTTCGGTGTTCTTGAAAATGGAGCTTACGGGGCGCATACTTGACAAGTTTATGAACATAGGCTTGCTGATTCTTGTAATCCTGTTTCAAGACCAGATTAAGCGGTTTCTTGTGGAAATCGGATCGCATCAGCGTTGGAGATTTGTCCACAATCTGTTTCGTCGCCGTCAGACCGACGAGAAGCCGCAGGCTTCTTGGATTCTGCCGATTGTCTATGCCTGTCTCAACATGTCGAAGTCGAAAACTGGTGCGCTGATTGTTATAAAAGGTGTTGTGCCGCTTGACAGTTACGAGAAGTCTGGCGACATTATCGACGCGGAGGTGAACGGACGGCTTATCGAAAACATATTTTTCAAGAACAGTCCGCTTCACGACGGGGCGATGATTGTGGCTGGCGGACGCATAAAGGCGGCAGGATGCATCTTGCCTGTGTCGCACGATTCCAACGTGCCGCGTCAGCTCGGACTGCGTCACCGCTCGGCTCTCGGCATCTCGCAGTCGACCGATGCGATGGCGATAATCGTGTCGGAGGAAACGGGCAACATCTCGGTGGCTTGTGGTGGCAAACTGTCGTTGCGCCTGAGCTCGACCGACTTGGAGGCGAGAATTAACCAATTTGTTTCTGGAAATACAAACAAATAAAAAAATATGATATGAATCCAATCAAATCTGCTATATTGGGAATGGCTTTGCTGGCGGTGGCTGATGTCTATGCCGGGGAGCAGTGCTGCCGTCAGGGCGGCAATCTGGTGATAGAAACGATAATGGCGCGTCGCAGCGTCAGAATGTATAAGGATATGCCTGTGGAGCGATGCAAATTGCAGAAAATCGTGGAGTGCGGCATCAACGCTCCGAGTGGAATGAACAAACAGCCGTGGCAGGTGCGTGTGGTCGACAGCCGGGAATATATCGACGGGATAACCGGCGTTTTCCGCAAGGCAAATCCGCGGATGGCCGACGACGCATCGTTCAAGAATATGTTCCGCAACGCTCCTGCGGTGATATTCATAGCCTCGCCGGCTGATGGAAGTGGGCAGTTGGACTGTGGACTGCTTGGCGAGAACATGATTCTCGCTGCGCAGTCGATGGGACTTGGCACGTGCTGCCTTGGCGGTCCGGTGGCGTTTATGAATGGCAATGCCGATGCGAAGCCGTATGTCGAGCGGCTTAATCTCCCGGAAGGATATACGCTGCTCTATGCAATTGCTGTGGGGTATCCCGACGAGAAACCTGAGGCAAAGCCGCGCGATGCGGCGAAAGTGCAATTTGTAGAGTGATTGTTGTTATAGGGCGACGCGCACAGTGGTGTCGCCAAGTTTAAGAATATAGATTCCGTGAGTGCCGATACGCAGTTCGTGTGTACCGGCATTTATTGTGGCTTTTGAGATGGTCTGACCGAGGATGGTCATAACAACCACATTCGTGCGCTCCGGACATCGCACAATCAACGCTCCCGGGCGGGTGTACACTTCAATGCCGTCGTTGGCGCGGGGATTGTTTACGGGGTTCATCGACGTTGTCACATAAGTATCTTTCCAGGCGTAGCGCGACTGGGATGCAGCCGGAATTGTTCCGGTTGCTACGACAAGCAGCAATATGGCAAACAGTCGTTTCAGCATCCTTTTTTATATATCTGTTTTCTGAGATGCAAAGTTACGTCAAAAATGTAGCAGTGCAAAGGCTATTTTCAGTTTTTTCGAACAACTATTTTACTGGAACGGGATTCCGCTTTGGCGGAATGCTGTCATTGCGGCGTTCAGGGACGGTGTCTTTTTTCTGCTTCTCCGGCTTGCTCTTTTTGTGGAATAAGTTGTTGAAGTCGTGCTTGAACATGATGCCGACGCCTTGGGTGGTCAGCGCGTTGCGGATGTAGTAGTTTTGGTCGTTGCAGCGGTTGTATGCCTTCAGTCGGAAATTGCCGTTCTTTGTGAGCAGGTACTCAACGTCGAAGTCTCCGATAAAGCTGTTGCTGTTCATCGAGTTGTCGCTGTAGCCGAAGTTGCCGTTGAGCAGCAGGCGGTTGTTGAGCAGATGGCTTGACAAAGCCAGCTCTACTTGGGTGTCGGAGAAGTCGCCTTTGCTGGAATAGATGTTTGGGGCGATGGTCCAATTGTCGCTCAGTTGTCCGAGCACGCTCGACAATTGGCTGGAAAGCGTCGACGAAGCCACTGCCGCCAGCTCGTTGTTGCGGTTGGTGGCTGCCATATATTCCGGAGTATAGAAGCGGTTGAGAGCCAGCAGATAAATCATTTGCTGGGTCATCATGTCATCGGTGTTGATGATGCTGCGCACCTTGCGGTAAACGTCTTGGGTCAGCGTGGGGAACTCGAGGTCGAAGCTGATGTCGGGCTGCGACATGGCTCCAGTCAGTTTCAGTAGGGCGTTGACCGGCACTTGTGTGCGGTTGAGGTCCTTGTCGTTGGCAAACGACTCGTCGAGGTCTGTAAGATTGGCGTTGACCGAATATGTTGCGGCTATGTCGAGGCTGGCTGCCATAGGGTCGCCGTGGAACGATATCGACGAGCCTGACTTGAGGCGGAATTCGCGCACAATGATGTCCTGCAGCGTGAAGTTGTAGCGGCCTTCCTCGGCTGTGTAGTTGCCAAACATCTTCATGCCGTCGGCTGAGTCATACTCTATGCGCATATTGCCGTTGCCTGTGGCGCGGATGCGGTCGCCACCCTCCGGGTCCATCACGAGGGTGAGGGCGATGTTGGGGTTGGCGTCGACGAGGAGATTGATGTGGAACGCTGTCTTCGAGTTGTTTTTGTTGTCATTGTTATACTGACGCTTCAGGAAGTCGGGCTTCTGTGCGTCCTCGGCGGCTTGGCGTTCAGCCTTGCGGCGGTCGGTGAACGTGACAAAAGTGTATTCTCCGGCTTCTTCCTGGTCGGAAACCACGAATGTGAACGATGATTTTGGAGCCGCCGACATGTTGACGTCGATTCTGACATCGCCAGGCTTGCCAACGATAAAGGCGCTTCCGTTGCCAAACACGCGTCCGTACCAGCGAGGGTTGTCTTTGGATGTGGTGTTGTAGCACAGCATGTTGTTCACGTTGGTTACGGCAAACTTGAAGTTTGCTTCCTTGAAGTAGGTATGAGTTATCGAACCATTTAGAAGGGCGGTGTTGCCGTAGTCGTCGCGCACGGTGGCATTTTTTACGCGGATTATGCCCGGATCCATAATGATGGAGTCAGACACGGAATAGTATGTGTTGGTCTGGTCTATTTTCAGACGGAAGCGGTCGGCAAACAACCTGCCTTTCATGTTGATGAGTTTAAATGTGCCGTAGAGTTCGGCATGGCCTGTTGCCTCGCCTTCTACATCCGATGAGAATGCAGCCATAAACGGCTTGATAATTTGCACGTTCACGTGGTCGGCGTCAAATTTGAAGTCGAGCGAGTCGCGTGTGGGATATACGGCTCCACGCACAAACGTGGTGCGCTGGTTTTTCTGGTGGATGTCGGCATTGATATAAATGCCTTTGGTGTCGTTGTCCCAATGACTCTCTATGTCGGCGTCGCCGAGAGGGGCGTGGTGATATGAGAAGTTGTTGACGTGAAGGTCGGGCGTATGGAGTTTTGGTGACTTCGACAACAGCGAAGATGCATAGAAATTTCCGGTGGCGCGACCGCCAAACACTACATGGTTGATGTGCAGCGTCTCGAACACGTATTCAAGGTCGATGTTGCGCAGCTGCAGCAGCAGGGAGTCGCTGTCGAGAGCGGAAACGGTGCCGTGGGCTTTCACAAATTGGTCGTCGCGGTTCACGTTGATGTTGTCGACATGGATTTTCTTGTCGGCGGTGATGCGGATGCGTGAGTCATCAATGTCCCAGACTGTGTCGTTGACCACGAATTTCGATGGGTTTATGTTGATGTCGGCTTCCAGTTGCTTGGTGTCTTCTTGTCGTCGCAACAGGGTGGACAGGCTGACTTTGCCAGAGAAGTCTTTTTTGCGGTCATACACCCATTCAACGTCTGTGTCAAGGCGGTCGTTTGCCGCCAGTCCGTTGAGCAGCAATATGATGTCGCCGTTCTTGTTGTCGAGCTTCGTAGACAAGTTCAGCGTTGTCATCTTTGTGCGGTTGTCGACGCTGAGAGCAAGGTTTGTGCCTTCGATAACCTTCTTTTTCTGAATGATGTATGGTGCGTTGAGTCCTAATGTCAGATTTTTGTTGGGGGTGTCCACGCGTCCTGTCAGTTCGATAGGATGCACGATTGTGATTGGCAGTTTGAAAAACTCCGTCAGCTCGTTGTTTTCGGCAAACGTGAAGTGGTAGTTGAATTTGTTTTCCACATCGCTCTTGCGGCGGTATTTCTTGTATGCGTCGGAGGTTATGAGTGAAGGAAACGATTCTCCGAGGATGGTGCGCACTTCCGCCGCGATGTCGGCAAAGTTGATGTCGCCGTCAACTGTGCCGTTCACGAGGTCGGAATTGACGGTCAGTATGCGACGGCTGCCTTCGGCGTTGCGGGCGGAGATGTCGAAATGGTCGATGTCGACCCCCTGGCCGTTGTCGTCGTTGAACTTGATGTCGGAAATCATAATGTCGCCTTCCATATTGTCGGGACTGTTGCCTGAGAATGAGGCGTCGAGGTTAAGCCGGAACTTATGGTCTGGGTTTTTGTTTATCAAGTGCAGGTTGTAGAAATTGATAAACAAAAACCCAGACCATAAGTTCCGGCTTAAATTTCGAATCTTTGCCCTTGATTGTGGCAGTGCCGGCAATGTCGACAAAGGCATTTGGGTCGTTGATCTTGACGGATCCGAGATACGTGTCGTGCTTGAGCGTTAGGTCGGCTGTGATGTCGTTGTAGCGGTAGCCTTTCAAGTCGATATATTTCACAACACCTTTCACCGTCCCGATGGGTTTGCCGTTGCTTAGATCCATATTAGTGTTCACGTCAAACGCCGCGTTGCCGAGCAGCTTGTTGTCGGGAAGCAGTGATG
>ERZ773188.4495-NODE-4495-length-10402-cov-4.516092_pt1 | contig 10402 bp, 7 predicted proteins | sample MGYA00581011_ERZ773188 | MGnify/ENA primary metagenome ERZ773188 (study PRJEB29015, sample SAMEA2737798) | human gut metagenome | biome: human gut; feature: human-associated habitat; material: faeces | place: China | collected 2012 ...
TTTGATACTTGCTTTTTCTTGTTCCTCATTCTCCCAAAAGCCAAACATCTCATGACCTCCATCTACTGTGATATAATTTAGTTTCCAGGTTTTTCCTGTAAAGATAGCAGCTACATCGTCCGAATCATTACATCCTGAAAATAAAGGAAGCAATAAAAGCAATCCTACTATTTGAAATATACTTCTCTTCATATTTTATATCTAATAACTTAATACTTACTTTCTTATTCCATTTCTGATTAATAAAGCATCAATACTTGGTTCCTGCCCGCGGAAACGTTTATAAAGTACCATCGGATGTTCCGTTCCTCCTTTCGACAGGATATTATTGCGGAACGAGTCTGCAACTTCCTGATTGAATATTCCTTTTTGCTTGAACAATGAGAAAGCGTCAGCATCCAGTACTTCCGCCCATTTATAACTATAGTATCCGGCAGCATATCCACCAGCAAAGATATGGGAGAACTGCGTACTCATGCAAGCTTCCGGCACAACCGGCAATATTTGTGCATCCTTCCAGGCTTCCTGTTCATAAGCTTTCACGTCTCCTTCAAAAGGAGTGTCGCGAGTATACCACGCCATATCGAGTAAACCGAAACTTAGTTGTCGCAGACAAGCATAGGCAATATTAAAATTAGAAGCATCTACAAGACGTTTTATTAATTCATCCGGTAAAACTTCTCCTGTCTGATAATGACGGGCAAATGTATTGAGGAAATCTTTCTCTATGGCGAAGTTCTCCATAATCTGCGAAGGAAGCTCCACAAAGTCCCAATATACATTGGTTCCGCTTAAACTTCTGTAAGTGGAATTGGCAAACATGCCATGCAGGCTATGTCCGAACTCATGCAAGAATGTTTCTACTTCATTGAATGTTAATAAAGCAGGCTTATTCTCGGTTGGCTTGGTAAAGTTCATCACAACGGATACATGCGGACGGCTGTTTTCGCCAGTCTTTTTATCTATCCATTGGTCTTTGTAACTCGTCATCCAAGCTCCGGCGCGCTTACCTAAACGCGGGTGGAAGTCAGTATATAAGACGGCTAAGAATTTTCCGTCTTTATCAAACACTTCAAAGGCTTCCACTTCTTTATGGTAAACCGGAATTTCTGTATTTTTCCGGAAAGTAATTCCATATAACTTTTCAGCTAGTCCAAACACTCCTCTCTTCACTTGTTCCAATTCGAAGTAAGGACGGAGCATTTCTTCATTGATATTGAATTTTTTGTCTTTCAGTTTGTTTGAATAATAACTCCAGTCCCAAGGCATTACAACGAAATCATCTCCCTGCTCTTCGCGGGCCAGTTCTTGTATTTCTTTGTATTCTTGTTGTGCGGTAGGAGCGTATGCTTCCAGCAGTTGGTTGAGCAGCTTGTATACAGACTCACTGTTTTCAGCCATTCTTTTCTTTAGCGTGTATTCCGCATAGTCTTTGTATCCCAATAGCTGGGCTATTTTCATACGTGTATTGGCTATATTTTTTACGATATCGATATTATTGAATTCGTTATCGTGCGTACATTTTGTATTGTAAGCCATATACAATTTCTGGCGTAAATCACGATTATCGGAATACGTCATGAAAGGAACGTAGCTTGGAGCATGAAGCGTGAACGCCCATCCTTCTTTTTCTTCGTTCTTGGCCGTTTCTGCAGCTGCTTCTATGATAATTTCAGGTAGTCCGGCGAGGCTCTCTTTTTTCGTTAACAGCATTTGATAAGCATTCGTCTCTTTCAGGTTGTTTTCACTGAAAGTAAGCGTCAGTTTACTCAACTCGTTAGTCAGGCGGCGGTACTCTTCCCGCGCTTCTCCTTCCAAATTGGCACCATGACGAACAAAACTGTTGTATGCATTTTCCAGTAACTGTTTTTGTTCCTGTGTCAGTTGCAAAGTCTCTTTTTGGTTATACACTTCTTTCACACGTGCGAATAACTTTTCATTCAGTGTGATATTATTGCTGTGTTCACTAAGCAACGGCATAATCTTTTGAGCGAGTTCTTGCAGATCGTCATTCGTTTCTGCGCTCAACATATTACCGAAGACGGCAACTACTTTATCCAGTAATTCCCCTGATTCTTCGAAAGCTTCTATCGTATTGCTAAAATCAGCCTTTTCCGGATTCTGTATGATAGCCTCTATTTCAGCATTTTGCAGCTTGATTCCTTCGAGGATAGCAGGCTCATAATGTTCAGTTTCAATCCGGTCGAATGGCACGGTTCCGTGCGGCGTATGGTATTGCCCGTAGAAAGGATTCTGGGCGTTTGTTATATTGCTCATAGTGCAAACTAGTATCAATGTTATTAATAATCTCTCCATAGAAGTACAAAGCTACTAAAATTGTCGCTTATTCAACGGATAACACGTTGCTTTTTAACAATATATAAAGTGAAAATAAAAAAAACCGCTACGGTTTCCCGCAGCGGTTTTCTATATGGTTCAAGCTTCTAATTAAGCGTTAACTGATGCCATGTGAGCGATCAAGTCAAGAACTTTGTTAGAGTAACCGATTTCGTTGTCATACCAAGATACAACTTTAACGAAAGTATCAGTCAAAGCGATACCTGCTTTAGCGTCGAAGATAGAAGTACGAGCGTCACCTAAGAAGTCAGAAGAAACTACTGCATCTTCAGTGTAACCCAGGATACCTTTCAATTCGCCTTCAGAAGCTTCTTTCATTGCAGCGCAGATTTCAGCGTAAGTAGCCGGTTTAGCCAAGTTAACTGTCAAGTCAACTACAGATACGTCCAAAGTCGGAACACGCATAGACATACCAGTCAATTTGCCGTTCAATGCAGGGATTACTTTACCTACAGCTTTAGCAGCACCAGTAGAAGAAGGGATGATGTTGCCAGAAGCAGCACGACCACCTCTCCAGTCTTTCATAGAAGGACCGTCAACTGTTTTCTGAGTAGCAGTTGTAGAGTGAACTGTAGTCATCAAACCGTCAAGGATACCGAACTTGTCGTTCAATACTTTAGCGATAGGAGCCAAACAGTTAGTAGTACAAGAAGCGTTAGAAACGAACTGAGTACCTTTAACATAAGTCTTTTCGTTTACACCGCAAACGAACATCGGAGTATCATCTTTAGAAGGAGCTGACATAACTACATATTTAGCACCAGCTTCGATATGAGCCTGAGCTTTTTCTTTAGTCAAGAACAAACCAGTAGATTCAACTACGTATTCAGCACCGATTGCATCCCACTTCAAGTCAGCCGGATTTCTTTCAGCTGTTACGCGGATTGCATTGCCGTTCACGATCAATTTGCTATTTTCTACGTCAGCTTCGATAGTACCGTCAAATTGTCCGTGCATAGTGTCATACTTCAACATATATGCTAAGTAATCAACCGGGCAAAGGTCATTGATACCTACGATCTGAATATCGTTTCTTTTCTGAGCTGCACGGAATACAAAACGGCCGATACGACCAAATCCGTTAATACCTACTTTAATCATTTTGTTTAAATTTTAAAGGTTTTATAATATAGCTTTTAAACACTCTACGTTGGAATGTTGTTAAACGTTTAGTATTTATTTCCTAAACGCGGTGCAAAAATAAGAATTTGTTTTTATATTCGCACATAAATTCATATTAAAATAAAAAAAAATGGGAAAAAGTAGCTTCTTGCAAGATTTTAAGGCGTTCGCAATGCGCGGAAACGTCATTGACATGGCAGTCGGTGTCATCATCGGTGGAGCCTTCGGTAAAATAGTATCTTCCATTGTGGCCGATGTCATCATGCCTCCCATCGGATTGCTGGTAGGTGGCGTGAACTTTACAGATTTGAAACTACAATTAAAGCCGGCCGAAGTAGTGGATGGAGTTGAAAAAGCTGCCGTAACGTTGAATTATGGCAACTTCCTACAAGCCACTTTCGACTTTATCATCATTGCTTTTTCTATATTCTTATTTATAAGATTACTTGCCAAACTGAATCGCAAGAAAGAAGAAGTCCCTGCTCCCGCTGCCCCGCCTGCCCCCAGCAAGGAGGAGGTATTACTTACAGAAATCCGTGATTTGTTGAAAGAACAAACTGACAAAAAATAAAACATTATTCACAAAAAAACGGACTGCCCCTCAAGCGCTTGTCGGACAGCCCGTGATCTACATACTAGCCGACATTTCCTAAACTTTCCAATCTTTTTTTGCATATTTTCCCACAAGGAAGCAGGAAGAACAAAGTTTTTCCAATTCAATTATAAAAAGCCTCAACAGCATGACGGATTTTTATTTTTTCTGAGTATCTTTGCGGCACGAAATCATTTACATATCTTAATAATATATGCAAGAAAAGATCATTATTCTCGACTTCGGTTCACAAACCACACAGCTCATAGCCCGTCGCGTTCGCGAACTGAATACTTATTGCGAGATTGTGCCTTACAACAAATTTCCACACAATGATCCGTCCGTAATCGGCGTTATCCTTTCGGGAAGCCCCTTCTCTGTTTATGATGAAAGCGCCTTTAAAGTCGATTTGAGTGACATTCGCGGAAAGTATCCTATTTTGGGTATCTGCTATGGTGCACAGTTCATGTCTTATACGAACGGTGGAAAAGTAGAACCGGCCGGCACACGTGAATACGGACGTGCGCACCTTTCCACTTTCGACCAAGAAAACCCACTATTGAGGAACGTTCGTGAGCACTCACAAGTATGGATGAGCCACGGAGATACCATCACCGCCATTCCGGAGAATTTCAAAATTATCGCTTCAACAGATAAAGTAGCCATCGCTGCTTATCAAATAAAGGAAGAGAAAGTATGGGGAGTACAGTTCCACCCGGAAGTGTTCCACAGCGAAGACGGAACCCAGCTCCTGAAAAATTTTGTAGTCAACATTTGCGGAGGGAAACAGGACTGGAGTGCTGCCTCCTTCATTGAAACGACTGTAGCCGAACTGAAAGCGCAACTGGGAAATGACAAAGTAGTATTGGGGCTGAGTGGCGGAGTAGACTCATCCGTAGCAGCCGTATTACTAAATAAAGCGATAGGCAAGAATCTTACCTGCATTTTTGTAGATCACGGCATGCTGCGTAAGAACGAATTCAAAAATGTACTTCATGATTATGAATGTCTCGGACTGAATGTAATCGGAGTAGATGCCAGCCAAAAATTCTTCAGCGAACTGGCAGGTGTGGAAGAACCTGAAAAAAAGCGTAAGATTATCGGCAAAGGTTTTATTGACGTATTCGATGAAGAAGCTCATAAGATTAAAGATGTGAAATGGCTGGCACAAGGCACCATTTATCCTGACTGTATCGAGTCATTAAGCATCACCGGCACTGTAATCAAAAGTCATCACAACGTAGGTGGACTACCTGAAAAAATGAATTTGAAACTATGCGAGCCTCTGCGTCTGCTATTCAAGGATGAAGTACGCCACGTAGGTCGTGAACTAGGTATGCCGGAACATCTGATTACACGCCATCCATTCCCCGGACCAGGACTTGCGGTACGTATTTTAGGTGATATCACTCCCGAGAAAGTACGTATTCTGCAAGACGCCGATGATATCTATATCCAAGGATTGAGAGACTGGAAAGTGAAAGATTCGGATGGAAACGAAACATCCCTTTACCATCAAGTATGGCAGGCAGGCGTAATCTTGCTACCCGTACAAAGTGTGGGAGTAATGGGGGACAAACGTACATACGAACGTGCCGTTGCCCTGCGTGCCGTAACTAGTACGGATGCCATGACCGCCGACTGGGCTCATCTTCCTTATGAATTTATGGCTAAGGTTTCAAACGACATCATCAATAAGGTAAAAGGCGTAAACCGCGTATGCTATGACATCTCGTCCAAACCGCCTGCCACAATTGAGTGGGAATAATAGACAACCAACTAATAACTTAAAAACAACATAACGGAATGAAACAAGATATGATTGTTATCTTGGATTTGGGAAGTACCGAAAACACCGTGCTTGCCAGAGCCATTCGTGCTTTGGGTGTATATAGTGAAATTTACCCGCACGATATCACAGCCGCCGAGCTGAAAGCATTGCCCAATGTAAAGGGTGTTATTATCAATGGTGGCCCAAACCATGTGATTGACGGAGTGGATATTGACGTGCTTCCCGAGATTTACAAAGCAGGAGTTCCCGTAATGGCTGCCGGTCATGACAAAGCATGCTGCGAAGTGAGGCTCCCCCAACTGACGGATGATGTGGAAGCAATAAAGAATGCAGTGCAATCGTTTGTTTTTGATACTTGCAAGGCAGAGGCCAACTGGAATATGACAAACTTTGTCAATGACCAAATTGAATTGATCCGCCGCCAAGTAGGCGATAAGAAAGTTTTATTGGCGCTTTCCGGAGGTGTGGACAGTTCTGTAGTAGCAGCCCTGTTGCTAAAAGCCATCGGCAATAATTTGGTATGTGTACATGTGAACCATGGATTAATGCGCAAAGGTGAATCGGAAGCAGTGATTGAAGTTTTTAAAAATCAGTTGAACGCTAATTTAATTTACGTGGATGCTACAGACCGATTCCTGAGTAAACTAGAAAATGTAGCTGATCCGGAGCAGAAACGCAAGATTATCGGTGGTGAATTTATTCGTGTGTTCGAAGAAGAAGCCCGTAAGCTAAATGGAATCGACTTTTTGGGACAAGGTACAATTTATCCTGATATCGTAGAAAGTGGTACTAAAACAGCCAAAATGGTAAAATCCCATCACAATGTAGGTGGCTTACCCGAGGATTTACAGTTTGAATTAGTAGAACCTTTACGCCAGTTGTTCAAAGACGAAGTCCGTGCCTGCGGAGTGGAACTTGGTTTACCATACGATATGGTCTACCGTCAGCCGTTCCCCGGTCCTGGTTTGGGAGTGCGCTGTTTGGGGGCTATCACTCGTGACCGCCTGGAAACTGTTCGCGAATCGGACGCCATCTTGCGTGAAGAATTCCAACTGGCAGGCTTGGACAAGAAAGTATGGCAATATTTCACCGTAGTACCCAATTTCAAATCAGTAGGCGTGCGTGACAATGCCCGTTCATTTGACTGGCCTGTTATTATCCGAGCTGTCAACACCGTAGATGCTATGACAGCTACTATCGAACCGATAGACTGGTCCATTCTGATGAAAATTACCGACCGTATTCTAAAAGAAGTAAAGAATGTGAACCGCGTATGCTATGACCTGTCGCCCAAACCAAATGCTACCATTGAGTGGGAATAAGAAATGTATTTCAAACCATGTAAGATCCCGAAACTTTTAGTTTCGGGATCCTTTTTATATTCAGGCTCTTCACTTTGCCCAAAATGACACTAGGGCAAGAACCATAAAGCTTTTCGCTTCTTTTAATTTCTTCCGGTTCAATATTTGTATCCAAAGAATCAAAGCTCTATAATCTCCTCATTACAAATGGTCAGTTTGCCGACCCCGTTTTCTGTAACTACCCAAGAATTTTCAATGCCGACCGGTCCTACTCCCGGCAATACGATTTTAGGTTCAAGGGCAAACACCATTCCTTCCTCCAACTCCCTCCGAATACGCGGAGCCAACACTGGTGCCTCATTGATCTCCAACCCGATGCCGTGCCCTATAAAACGTGCCTGCTGGGACACCCCCATAAAACGATCGGCAAATCCAGCTTTCGTCACGATCTCAATGGCCGCATTATAAAGATCCTCGCATACCACACCAGGCGCTGTCATAGAAGCAACCTTATCCTGTACTTCAAGACAAACTTGATGAGCTGCATAAGCCTCATCATTTAATTTTCCAATGGAGAACACACGACTCATATCACACATATATCCGTAAAAGTTTCCCCCTATATCCACCATTACACTATACCCCTCTTTCAACAAAGTTCCATTCATTCCTCCGGGCAAAGACGGGTCCAATCCCTTACCACCTAAGGCAAAATCATAAGGCGAAGGAGTAGCTGCATTATCTCCGGCCAACACACTTCCCATAAATATCTCCATACTCTGACCAAATACTCTGAATATTCCCAGACAACCTTCCAGTCGCATCAGGCGTTCCACCTCAACAGATAGTTCACGATCAGTCATCCCCGGATGGTATACATCGGGAATCTTACTATATGCTCGAGCATGTAAAGCAGCCGACCGACGAAAAAGTTCAATCTCCAACGGAGTCTTTACGCTACGCGCTTCACGAATAATAGCAGTTCCATCCACTACCTCCGATCCAGGAAAAAGAGATGCAAGACGCATATAGTCCGCATAAGGCAGTTCCCCACCTTCCAACATTATCTTTGAAGCTACAGGTATACCATTTTCTTTTAACAAGTCCACCATCTGCTCGGGTTTACGGATAGGGAATACAAATTCTCCCACAATATTATTAGGACGTTTCACAAAGAGAAGCGCCGGTGAATGAAGCGGTAAAAAAAGATAGCCGTTCACTATCTCACCATACGTATAAAGCAAATTTACATTACAAGCTATCAGGGCTGCATCAATACCTTGTTGGGCCATCAAATAGCGTATTTTATCTCGACGAAATTTCAATTCGGGTTGTAACATAAGTAATATTATCTGATTATTTAAAATACTGAGTACAAAAATAACAGATTTCAGTCAGTATAAAGGATAGTAGTTCCAAAAAAGAGAAAGGATATATTAAAACTCACTAATTTTGGATGATTGGTTTGAAAACAGTGTTCAATTATATTAAATTTGCAAACGAATTAATAAACAAAATATTTTTCATGTTCAACGGTATCAAGAAATATGTGGTAAGAATAGTATGTGTAATTATGTTATTACTCGTACAATTTGATGTATGCGCTCCACTAATTGATGCCAATCTGGCTATGGTAGAAACGATGGAACAGCCCACCCTGCCTTCTGACAACAATGAAGAAAGCGGAGGAGAAGAGACTTATTATTTCATGTCGGGACGTGCACAACTACCGAACAGTCGTTTTTTACCCTGTACTATTGACATGATTATCAATCTTTTTGCTATTCCCCAAGTTCCGGTACAGAGTTATACACCTGTTAGTGAAAATCTGGGAAAAGTGGTACATCATCACATTATCTTTTGTGTATACCGCATTTAATATGTCACATTAAAGTATCTTCATACATATTGGTCTTGTATTCTGAGAAATCTGAATGCAAGCCGAATCTTTTATTTACTCAAACTCAATTATTAATCTTTTTAAATTGTATTCGTATTTTCATGAAGAGTAATTTTCAGAAAATTGCGGTCCTGTGTACATGTACAGGATTGCTATGCTCTTGTGGTCAATCGGACAACAAGCAGGAACATCACAAAGAATTCATTCCCATCACCATTCTTCACCCCACAACCATTGAGTTTCCACGCTCGTATGTAGCTGATGTGCAAGCTATACAGTTTGTAGAAATTAAGCCCAAAGTGGAAGGTTTTGTTCAAAAAATATATGTAGACGAAGGACAAAAAGTCAAAAAAGGACAGCCCCTATTCCAACTTAGTTCCGACCAATATAGCGAAACGGTAAAAGAGGCGCAAGCCAATTACAAACAAGCACAGGCACAATATGAAATGGCAAATTATGAAGCCGAGAGAATAGGCCGGCTGGTTGACAAACAAATCTTATCAAAAATCCGACTCGACCAAGCCAATAAAGAAAAAGAAGTGGCCCAAATGAAAGTGGAACAGGCAAAAGCACAAATGCAACGTTCACAGATGGATTATTCTTACACCACTATCACTGCCCCTTTTGACGGCTACATAGACCGTATTCCCTATAAGACGGGAAGTCTGGTAAATCCGCAAAGCTTACTGACTACCGTAAGTGATATTTCCGAGATCTTTGCTTACTATAAAGTGAATGAAAGCGAGTATCTGGAATACAAGCGCCAACAACTTAGCGGACAAAAACAACACGAAGAAAATAATGTGGAACTGATTTTGCCAGACGGTTCCATCTACTCCCACAAAGGCACGTTGGAAACAGTAGAAGGTGATTTTGAACGAGGAACCGGCTCCATCGCCTTCCGTGTTCGTTTTCCGAACCCGGACGGACTGCTGAAACATGGAGTGACCGGAAAAGTGCGTATGATGACTCAAATGGACAACATCTGTCTAGTTCCCCAGAAATCAACATTCGAAATTCAAGATTTCACCTATGTGTATACCGTTGATAGTACCAGTGTAGTAAAAGTACGCAGTTTTCAACCGCTGGAACGCTATAATAATTACTACGTGACACAAGATTTCACTCCTAATACTGCCATCGTATACGAGGGAGTGCAAATGATGAAAGACGGCATTACCATCAAGACCGATACCATTGATATGGAAGCAATCAGAAAAGAAGTTGAATTAAAACAACCTATCGTAAAATAAAACGGACAGTTTATGTTTAAGCTATTTATAAAAAGACCGATACTTTCAGGAGTAATCTCCGTCATTATCGTCTGCTTGGGCGTG
>ERZ773188.4506-NODE-4506-length-10386-cov-3.182364_pt1 | contig 10386 bp, 9 predicted proteins | sample MGYA00581011_ERZ773188 | MGnify/ENA primary metagenome ERZ773188 (study PRJEB29015, sample SAMEA2737798) | human gut metagenome | biome: human gut; feature: human-associated habitat; material: faeces | place: China | collected 2012 ...
CATAGAAATTGGCTTCCGCTTCGCTGGTGATACCTAATAAATGGGCTAATTCGTGAGCATAAGTGGCCGGATAATTAACGGGAAGCAAATCTCCGTTAAGTGTAAACTCGCAGAAGAAAGGCCCCATGCTACCCGTTACCCCTACCATCGAAATGAAGGGAGTGAATAACATTGTTTTCACCCTCGGATGCTCGTGTGGAGGGTGATGTACGCCCAGACTATCACTTAACTGATGATAGATTCGTACAGTTTCCTCTCGTATCAAATCTTGATTGATACTATTGACAGGAGTATACGAACGGTTCAGTTGAGTAATATAATCATCTACGAATTCTTGGAAAATCTCGGGAGTATAGGCGGTATACGGGATTTCTGTTCGTTGATAGAAATTTTTCTGCGAGTAGTTCAGTCCCCATGCCAGATAGAACCATACATAAATCCATAATAAGTATTCACCGTCGCGCAATAAGATTTTCTTCCAAGGCAACTTCTTGCGGAGACGGGCATAAAAGGGATAAACAATCACGCCTGTGATGCTAAGGAAAATAAATAAATCCCCTATGGCAAAAGGAAATAAACCGGAAAAAAACGACAGGACGTAGGAGATAAGGGGATAGATTGTTTGAGAATAGATCGTTGCCAGAGCAGGAATCCATTGCGTTAGCCACACCAGGATTAATAATGCTCCTAAGGCTAAATATCTTACATTTGGCTTATTTTTCATCATTTGTATAAAATCAGTCAACAAAAATATGCATTTAATAAACGTCGCGCGAAAAAATACCTCTATATTTGCAAAAAATCTGTTAACAGTGACTTTGTGTACCTGCGTAATCAGAGAAAGTTATTCAACATAAACCGGATAAGATGGCTACATCAGAAGAAATAGAAAAGTATTGCAGGAATTGCGTGTCACGTGATTTTGTGAACGGAAAAGGACTCGTTTGTAAACGTACTGGAGAACTTCCCACTTTTGAAGAAGAATGTGACAGTTTTGAGCAAGATAAGGAACTGGAAAGATTAGCGCCTCCCAAGCCGGAAGACTTTCCGGTATCCATGACAGAAGAGGAAATGCTTGCCGAAGAGAACCTGCCCAAAGGAATATTGTGTGCAGTTGTCGCATGCATCGTTGGTGCGGTGGCATGGGGCTTGATCTCCGTTTCTACAGGTCGTCAGATTGGGTTTATGCCCATTGCTATCGGATTCATGGTAGGTTTTGCGATGCGGCAGGGCAAGGGAATACGTCCCATTTTCGGAATTATCGGTGCGGCATTATCTCTGGTTAGTTGCATCTTAGGTGATTTCTTGTCTATTATCGGGTATATCTCCCAAGATTATGAAATGGGCTATTTTCAAGTCCTGGCAGGTGTAGACTATGGAGAGATATTCTCTATTCTGTTGAAAAATGTAATGTCGATGACTGCCTTGTTCTACGGATTCGCTCTTTATGAGGGATATAAATTCTCTTTCCGTGCACAGAAACACCCCGAGGGTGGTAAGATTTGAATTTAAATTATTAATTTTGCACCCGTTATTTTTAGAATATACATTATCATATACATAAAACAATATGGAATTAGCAAGTAAGTACAATCCCGCTGACGTGGAGGGAAAGTGGTACCAGTATTGGCTGGACCACAAATTATTCAGTTCAAAACCCGATGGCCGTGAACCTTACACCATCGTCATCCCGCCCCCGAACGTCACCGGTGTGTTACACATGGGACACATGCTTAATAATACCATCCAGGATATTTTAGTTCGTCGTGCCCGTATGGAAGGCAAGAATGCTTGCTGGGTGCCGGGAACTGACCACGCTTCTATTGCTACCGAAGCTAAAGTTGTAAACAAACTCGCTTCTCAAGGTATCAAGAAAACCGATCTATCTCGTGACGAATTCTTGAAACATGCCTGGGAATGGACAGACGAGCACGGTGGTATTATCCTGAAACAACTCCGTAAACTCGGCGCATCCTGCGATTGGGATCGTACTGCTTTCACTATGGATGAGAAACGTAGTGAAAGTGTAATCAAGGTATTTGTCGATCTGTTCGATAAAGGATTGATCTACCGGGGCGTCCGCATGGTAAACTGGGACCCGAAAGCCTTGACTGCCCTTTCTGACGAAGAAGTAATCTATAAGGAAGAACACGGAAAACTGTATTACCTCCGCTATAAAGTAGAAGGTGATCCGGAAGGTCGCTATGCGGTTGTTGCAACAACCCGTCCTGAAACAATTATGGGTGATACGGCTATGTGTATCAATCCGAACGACCCGAAGAACGAATGGCTGAAAGGAAAGAAAGTGATCGTTCCGCTGGTAAACCGTGTCATTCCTGTGATTGAGGATGATTATGTAGACATCGAATTCGGTACGGGTTGTCTGAAAGTAACCCCGGCCCATGATGTAAACGACTATATGCTGGGTGAAAAATACAATTTGCCTAGTATCGATATTTTCAATGACAACGGTACATTGAGCGAAGCTGCCGGTATGTATATCGGCATGGACCGTTTCGATGTTCGTAAACAAATAGAAAAAGACCTCGAAGCTGCCGGATTGCTCGAAAAAATAGAAGCCTATACTAATAAGGTAGGATATTCGGAACGTACCAACGTTGTGATCGAACCGAAATTGTCTATGCAATGGTTCCTCAAGATGCAACATTTTGCAGATATGGCATTGCCTCCGGTAATGAACGACGATCTGAAATTCTACCCTGCCAAATACAAGAATACCTACCGTCACTGGATGGAAAACATCAAAGACTGGTGTATCAGCCGTCAGTTGTGGTGGGGACATCGTATTCCTGCATACTTCCTGCCGGAAGGTGGTTATGTAGTAGCCGCTACTCCCGAGGAAGCTCTGGCAAAAGCAAAAGAAAAGACGGGTAATGCCGCCCTGACAATGGAAGACCTTCGTCAGGATGAAGATTGCCTGGACACTTGGTTCTCTTCCTGGTTGTGGCCTATCTCTTTGTTTGACGGAATCAACAACCCGGGCAACGAAGAAATCAAATACTACTATCCGACAAGCGACCTTGTGACAGGACCGGATATTATCTTTTTCTGGGTAGCCCGTATGATTATGGCAGGCTACGAATACGAGGGACAGATGCCGTTTAAGAACGTATACTTCACAGGAATCGTTCGTGATAAACAGGGACGTAAGATGTCTAAATCGCTCGGTAATTCTCCCGATCCATTGGAACTGATCGAAAAGTATGGTGCCGACGGTGTACGTATGGGTATGATGCTTTCGGCTCCCGCCGGAAACGACATTCTTTTCGACGACGCCCTTTGCGAACAGGGACGTAACTTCTGCAACAAGATATGGAATGCTTTCCGTCTGATTAAAGGATGGACTAATGGCAAAGGTTCCATTCCGGTTCCACCCGAGGCTCATCTGGCTGTTCAATGGTTCGACCAGAGACTGGATGCAGCTGCGGTTGAAGTTGCCGATTTGTTCTCTAAATATCGTTTGAGCGAAGCATTGATGTTGGTTTACAAACTGTTCTGGGATGAATTCTCTTCTTGGCTGTTGGAAATCGTGAAACCTGCTTATGGACAGCCTGTTAATGGCTTTATTTATAGTATGGTGCTTAGTTCTTTCGAACGTCTGCTTGAGTTGCTTCATCCTTTCATGCCGTTTATCACAGAAGAAATCTACTGTACACTTCTTCCGGAAGAAGAATCCATCATGATTTCCGACTGGCCGGTATATAAGGAAGCATGGGTATTCCTGGAAGCAGAAAAAGCAGTTGAGAGCTTCAAGGAAGCTGTCCGCGGTATCCGTAATACACGTACTGAAATGAACGTACCGATGAACCGCAAGACCAGCCTCCATATTGTAGGCAAAGATGCAGAGACATGTGCAAGATATGAAGCATGCAAGAAATCCTTTGTAAACCTTGCATTTGCAAAAGAGATCCTTGTACAGGAAGATAAAGAAGGCATCGGCGAGGATGCAGTATCTGTTGTTGTATCCGATGCAGTAGTTTATATGCCACTTGAGGATCTGGTAGACCGCGAAAAAGAGATGGAACGCCTTAAAAAAGAACAGGATCGTCTCGCAAAAGAAATCGCAAGATGCCAGGGAATGCTGAGCAATCCGAACTTTGTCAACAAAGCTCCGGAAGCAAAAGTAAATGCAGAAAAAGAAAAACTTCAGAAATATGAAGAAATGATGGAAAAGGTTAAAACACAGCTTACTCAGATGGACAAGTAATAAAGGAGCATTTGGATGAAATTGTATAAGATATGCAATAAGATATCCCTGCTGCTTCATGCGCTTTGCAGTGCAGCCGGATATTTCCTTATCGAAGCGATCAGTCGTCATTCTTTTACCGATGCGTGGACCTACATGACAGGAAAACCACTGGTATTTGCTTATAACGCAGGCCTTATATTTACCACGAGCCTGATTGTATATTTGTTCCGCCGAAGAACCTTCTGGCGTGTTCTGGTATCCATATTCTGGCTGCTTCTTGGAATTATCAATGGCGTGATCCTGGCAAACAGGGTCACACCGTTTACCGGCCCGGATCTGCATCTGCTCACAGACGGTATGGCAGTCCTTAACAAATATCTGCCGTCCTGGGGTGTGGTAGTTGCATTGATCGTGCTTGGAGTATTAGTACTGATTCTTCTTTCTTTGTTGGTCAAAGGACCAAAGTATCAGCGAAAAGTAAAATTCCGCTATGACCTTCTCCTGGTTGTTGTGGGAATTGCAGCATTTGTAGGAATCACACAGCTGGCGCTGGAAAAGAGAGTGCTTTCCAATTACTTTGGAAATATTGCATTTGCATATGAAGATTATGGATATCCATACTGCCTTGGTGTCACAATATTTAACACCGGCATCAGCTGTCCTCGTGATTATTCAGAAGAAGAGATTGAGAGAATCGAGAAGACTGAGGATAACCTTCCGGCAACAAATGAGAAAAATCAGCCGAATATTCTCTTCCTGCAGCTCGAATCCTTCTTTGATCCGACTTTGGTCAATTATCTGAAAATCTCCGAAGATCCGATCCCTACGTTCCGCAAGCTGATGAAAGAGTATTCATCCGGATACTACAAGGTTCCGGCAGTCGGAGCCGGTACAGCAAATACGGAATTTGAGTCAATCACAGGTATGAGCCTTCATTATTTTGGACCGGGAGAATATCCGTACAAGAGTATTCTGAAAGAGACAACCTGCGAAAGCGCACCATATGTCCTGAAGAATCTTGGATACAGCACTCATGCAGTGCATAATAATGAGGCAAACTTCTACGGAAGAAGAAGTATCTTTCCGAACCTTGGATTTGATACTTTCACTTCTGCTGAATATATGGCAGAGGAAAATGATAAGAACCCGCTGGGCTGGACAAAAGATGAAGTTCTCACTGATGAGATCATCAAATGTCTGGATTCTACGGAAGGACCGGATTATGTATATACAATCTCCACACAGGGACATGGAGCATATCCGGAAGAACAGCTGATCGATGATCCGGAGATCACAGTCACAGGTGCCGCAACAGAAGCGCAGAACAACCAGTGGGAGTATTACTGCAATGAGATCCACGAAATGGATAATTTTATTAAAGAGCTGACAGATGCACTGGCAGATTATCCGGAGGATGTGATCCTGGTTATGTACGGCGATCACCTTCCAACAATGGGACTTACGGTTGAAGATCTCAAGAATAAATATCTGTTCCAGACAGAATATGTAATGTGGGACAATTTCGGCATGGAGAAAAAGAAGGTGAATCTCTCAGCTTATCAGATGGCAGCAGAGGTTATGGATCGCGCCGGAATACATGAAGGAACAATCTTCCGTTATCACCAGGCAAGAAGAAATACCCGAAATTACCAGGTAGATCTGGAAACGCTTCAGTATGATCTTCTTTATGGAGAAAAGTATGCATACAAAGATAAGGAACTGACATTTGAAAGAACCAAGATGCGAATGGGCATTTATGATGTGAGTCTGGATTCTATGGATCTTATCTCTGACATAGATTTTACATATCGATTAAAGGGAACAAACTTCACACCATCCAGTCAGGTTAAGCTGAACGGGGAATGGATCGATACTGTATATGTGAATCCGACCACACTGATGATATCAGGCACAGAACTGAAGGATTTTGACAGAATATCAGTATCACAGCGAAGCAACAGTTCAACCAGAAAGGCATTGAGCAAGAGTTACGATCGTTCGGTTTATATGTTGTATTCTGAAAATAAATGGAAACTTCCGACAGATGAATCCTGATTCTGACGAATAAAAGATTACGATTAGTACTGGACATCTTTCACCACTCATATATAATGATATCGTAGCGTTCTGATTTTTTTAGACCGGAACGCTGCGAATACATTAGATAAAGTGGTGAATTTTTTTATGAATTACGAAGAAGCTGTTGCTTATATTGAAGAAACTCCGAAATTTACAACAAAGAATAAACTGGAGCACACAAAAGAATGCCTGCGGCGTCTTGGAAATCCGCAGAAGCAGTTTCAGGTTGTACATGTGGCAGGAACAAATGGAAAGGGAAGCACCTGTGCATTTCTGACTTCGGTCTTTAGAGAAGCCGGATATTCCTGTGGACTGTTTACCTCTCCGCATCTGGTTGTGATCAATGAACGCTTTCAGATCAATGAGAAGAATATTGACAATGATACATTCCTCAGAGCATTTGAAAAGGTAAAAAAACTTGCAGATGAGCTGGTAGCGGAAGGTAGTTATCATCCAACATATTTTGAGTTCCTGTTTCTGATGGGAATGGTGATTTTTGCGGATGCAAATGTGGATTATGTGATACTTGAAACAGGCCTTGGTGGAAGACTGGATGCGACAACAGCAGTAGAAGAACCGAGTGCCTGTGTAATTACGTCGATCAGTTTTGACCATATGCAGTATCTGGGGAATACCATTGAGGCAATTGCCGGAGAGAAGGCGGGAATCATTGTGCCGGGTGTGCCTGTGATCTATGATGGAAATAATCCGGCTGCAGCAGGTGTGATCAGAGCAAGAGCACAGGAACTGGGAAGTCCGTATTTTGAAGTGAAGAGAGAAGATACAAAAATCATCCGAAACACCAGGGCAGGCATTGATTTTTCTTATGAGAATGAGTATTATGGAAATACAGTTTTTACGCTTCCATTTATTGCAGAGTATCAGGTGATGAACAGTTCACTTGCATTGAAGACGATTGAAGTATTAAAAGACCAGGTGAAGATACCGGTGGAGGCGGTCAGGAAGGGACTTCTCGAGACACGTTGGCAGGGAAGGATGGAAACCGTGTTGCCGGGTGTGATCGTTGACGGGGCACATAATGAAGATGGTGTAGAGAAATTTGTGGAGACAGCAGTACATTTCCAGAAAGATTATCCGCTGACACTGCTTTTTTCGGCAGTAGATGATAAGGATTATACAGATATGATCCGTACCATTCTTGGGAAAATTTCTTTCCATCATGTGATCGTGACTCAGGTTGGAGGCTATCGAAAGGTTCCGGCAGAAAAACTGGCAGAGATATTCAGAGAAAAAGGCTGTCCGACAGCGGAAGCCTGCGAAGATGTGGAAGAAGCGTTTAAGAAAGCGCTGGCGGCAAAAGGAGAAGACGGAATGTTATTCTGTGTCGGTTCTCTGTATCTGGTTGGAGAAATCAAGACACTTATTCTGCAGGGAGTCGGTAAATAAAGGAGAATAATATGATTGATTATGAAGAGGAACTGAAGAAATTTGAACCATGTCTGGATGTTACAGATGCAGAGGGCGCAATCTATGACAGAGAGCTTACGGATATCCTGGATGTTCTTCAGGAAGTATTAAGAGAAGCAAAAAGCAACAGACGTGTAAAATAAGATACAAGGAGAACTACATGAATTGTATGAACTGCGGTGCATTTCTTACAGATATGGATCTGGATTACTGTCCAAATTGTGGGTATAATGTACTGATTCAGAAAAAGGTAGATTATCTGTCTAAGATTTTTTATAATCAGGGACTTGAGAAGGCAAGTATCCGTGATCTTTCCGGTGCGATCGCCTGTCTGAAACAGAGTCTTATGTATGACAAAAGAAACATCAGGGCGAGAAATCTGCTTGGGCTGGTATATTTTGAAACAGGGGAAGTTGTCTCGGCACTCAGTGAATGGGTGATCAGTAAGAATCTTCAGCCAACCAGAAACCTGGCATCAGAATATATCAACAAATTGCAGGCAAATCCCAATAAACTTGCGGCAATCAATGAAACAATCAAGAAATATAACCATGCATTAATGCTCTGCCGAGAAGGGCATGAAGATATGGCAGCCATTCAGTTGCGAAAGATTCTTACACAGAATTCCAAACTGATCAAGGGATATCATCTGCTGGCTTTAATCCAGATGAAGAACGGAGAATGGAATAAAGCGCGAAGAATCCTCAAAAAAGCTGCAAGGATTGACAAAACAAACACAACAACCCTTCGTTTTCTGCGAGAGGTAGATGAGCAGACAGGAGTGACGACCAGACTTGAAAAGAAAAAGAAAGGTCTGTTTCGCTCTGGGACTAAAGAAAATCCGGATACGGATATTCTCGGAAGCGAGAGAGTCGCTCAGCCGACCGTGTACAGAGAACATTCAAAGGTTTCTGTATTTTTTATTCTGATGGCCGGAATAGCAGCTGGTGCAGTAGCATTCTGGCTTCTGGCGGTACCTGCGATACGGCAGGGAATCTATCAGGAGGCGAACCAGCAGATTGTCCAGTACAGTGAATCTCTGGCAAGCCAGGGAGCGGAACTCACGAAAGCACAGGGAGAGGCCAAAGAATCCGGAGATACGGTAGAGTCTGTCACGCAGGAACTTACGACAGAACAGGCGAAGAGCGAAAGCTATCAGGCACTTCTGCAGGCTTATACGTATTATCAGCAGCAGAATCTGGATGAAGCAGCTGTGGAGATTCAGAAGGTGCATGTGGATGTACTGACAGACAGCATGAAATCTGTTTATACAACGATCAGAGATGCGACCGGTGTAGCAGGAATCGGAGATACAGAGGGAGTGCAGAGGCAGGAGAATTCGTCAGACAGCACAGAAGATACTTCTTCGTCTGAAGATACTTCGTATGAGGATACTTCTTACGATGAGTCGGATTACAGCAATTATGATGAAGAGTATTATGAATAAATAACGATATAGCAGAAAAACCTCGGAGAAGGGGATGTACGATTTCAGAACGTACATCTCCTTTTCTTTATATCAGATGTGAGATGACTCCCACCTGCAGGTGGTGAGCAACAAAATTATATCAGTGGCGGGCATTCTTGAAAGTGGACAGAAGGGGGAGTAGAAAATGAATGAAATGTTTCAACTGGAGGGGACTACATTACGTATCATTCTTCCGCAGGAACTGGATCATCCGATGGCAGATCTGATCCGGAAAGGAACAGAAATGATTGCAGGGAGGACTTATATCCGTACAATTGTGTTTGATTTTTCGGAGACAGAGTTTATGGACAGTTCAGGCATCGGGCTTCTGATGGGAAGATATCGTGCACTTGGAATGCGAAAGGACTGTATTCAGGCAGTCGGCGTAAACGGTCATATAGGGCATTTGCTGCGTCTGTCAGGACTTCATCGTTACATTGTGATCCAGAAAGCAGGGGAGGGGGAAGTGTCATGAGAGAAGATACAAATGAAGTATCTGCAAATGAGATGCTACTTATTTTTGAAAGTAATCCGGTTAATGAAGGGCTTGCAAGAGTTACGGCAGCATCTTTTTGCACGCAGTTGAATCCGACTCTGGAGGAGATCGCAGATCTGAAGACTGCTGTTTCGGAGGCAGTGACAAACTGTATTATACATGGATACGAAGGCAGAAGAGGAAGGATTGAGATGCACCTGTCTTACAGGGAACGGGAGCTTTATGTAGATATTACTGATTATGGCGTGGGGATCAGTGATGTGGAGAAAGCAATGGAACCGATGTATACTTCAAAACCGGATAAGGACAGATCTGGAATGGGATTTACGTTTATGGAGGCATTTATGGATGAATTATCAGTAGAATCGGAACCAGATAAAGGAACTGTCGTACACATGAAAAAAATCATCGGCCGGTAAAAAATGACCTGGGATACCGTTGCCCTGATCGGGCGTGCGCACCAGGGGGATAAAGAAGCAAGAGACATTTTGTTCCATGAAAACACAGGACTGATCTACAGTGTTGCACACAGATTCCTGGGAAGAGGTGCAGAGATGGAAGATTTGTTTCAGATTGGCAGTATCGGACTCTTGAAAGCAGTAGATAAATTTGATCTGTCATATGATGTGAAATTTTCTACGTATGCAGTACCAATAGAGTAAGATAAAGGAAACGACCGGAATAGCCTTAAAATAAGGGATTTCT